>Ga0307378_10007241_pt1 | contig 14974 bp, 16 predicted proteins | sample UN1MG_FD_202238 | JGI IMG/M metagenome (GOLD analysis project Ga0307378, IMG submission 202238) | Soil microbial communities from Risofladan, Vaasa, Finland - UN-1 | ecosystem: Environmental > Terrestrial > Soil > Coastal area > Acid sulfate soil | place: Finland: Risofladan, Vaasa | collected...
GAACTTATGTAACTCATATTCAACCGACCCTTTGTAACAAGCATCAGGAATAATCTTATGCTGAGAATAAACCAATGCCCGAAAAAGAGCGTTCTCATTACCAACAAAGTCCAATAACCTTGCAACCTTATCCATTATCGTAAGTGGAAGTTTCTGTTGCCCACGTTCAATTTTTGACCAAGACGATATATCATGGTTAATCATGAAAGCAAACTCAGTCCTTGTCAGACCATGCTTTTTACGTCTATCTATAATTAATTTAGTTAACCTTTTAGTAGTATCCATACCACCATATTAACACTGTTTCCCATTAAGTAAATGGTTAAGTTATGTTAAGTTAATGGTTTAATCGTTTAATGACAAGGTTTTCGGTTGTGTTGAAATTGGTTGTTGTTGTAATAGCGGTTACTACAGGTAATTAATCTATGGTTAACGTGTCCTTAATTTTGTCCGATTGTTGTCCGGTATACCGTGATATGATTATTGTAGGAAATAGTGGGTATGACATTTACACCGGAACAGCAATATGAATACGAGAAGTCACTCTTAATTCAGAAGGGTGAAATTAGTTCTGGATTAGAATTGGTTGGTGTAAGTAAACCTGTTGAGTTTGACGATAATCCAACTAACGAAGGTGTTAAATTACTTCGTGAAGAACTTGCCCTTGATAAAGTGTTAGAGCTTTCACTTCAGAATAGAACGTTAACGGATATATCAAAAGATCCTGAGTTGAAGGGTTTTGGATTCACAAAGTTAAAAGAGTTGCTTAATAAAGCCACGTTAGCTTGGAAAGAAAAAAATGCTATCTGCCTGAATGAGATTAAACAAAAAGACCTGTTAAAGTTAGACTTGCTTGAAAAAGAAGCATTCAAGGGTTGGAAAAAGTCTCAGAAAACAAAAAGGAAGAAGCAGACCAAAGTTAACTTTAGGGGTAACGAGGTTGTTGACACTGAAGAGGATAACTTTGGAGACCCAAGATACCTAGATGTTGTCAGAAGTTGTGTTCAGGAAAGAGCTAAATTACTTGGTTTATATGAACATAAAGGTGATGGCGGCAAGGTTGAATTGACTAAGATTCAAATCAATTATCATTCTCCAAACGAGAAGGGTAGGATAGATAAGCACGAAGGATCTATTGATATCCCTTATGAAACATTACACAATGAGTTTGATGAAGTTTAATGGAAATAGATTTTAAACCATCAAAGAAGCAACACTTAGCTTTTAAGTTTCTTAAGGACAACAAAACCAATGATGTTCTGTTTGGTGGAGCAGCCGGATCAGGAAAAACATTCTTTGGTTGTGCTTGGCAAATAATGAATAGATTGCAATATCCCGGAACAAGGGGATTAATTGCAAGGGAAGAGTTAAAGAGTATCAAGGAATCAACTCTTGTTACCTTTTACGAGGTTCTTCAGTTCTTCGGTTTGGTTAACTTTCAACACTATAAGTTTAACAATCAGGATTTTGTTTGTAACTTTAAGAATGGATCGGTAATAGTCTTTAAAGAATTAAAGTTTTATCCCCATGATCCTGAATATGAAAGATTAGGGTCTACTCCATTTACTGATGCGTTTCTTGAGGAAGCAAGTCAGATACCGGAAAAGGCTTTTGAAGTTGTTTCTACTCGTTTAAGGTGGATGATCTCTGATTATAAGTTAATACCAAAGATTCTTCTTACGTGTAATCCACATAAGGGTTGGTTATACAAAGAGTTTTACAAGCCAAGTCGTGATGGAACATTAGAAAGACATAGAAAGTTTATACAGGCATTAGTTACCGATAATCCTAATCAAGAGTTTGTCAGGATATATACGGAACGTCTGGAAAAGATTAAAGATCCAATAACCAAAGCAAGGTTGCTAAGTGGTAATTGGGAATACTCGGTGAGTGATGATGCCTTATGTGATTATGAAGCTCTTACTAACATGTTTCGTAATAGCAACATATCTGGTGGTCGCAAATGCCTTACTGCTGATATTGCTCGTTACGGTGGGAACGATACTGTTATATACCGTTGGGATGGATTCAGGGTAGAAGAGAGATATGCCTTTAACTATGACAGAGTTGATACTAAAGGTGCTTTGGTAAAAACGGCAGAAACTATTGAGCATATTGCAAGACGGCATGACATTAGTGCTGATAACATTGTCGTTGATGAAGATGGTGTTGGTGGTGGAGTTGTTGACTTGTTGCCGGGTTGTATTGGTTTTCAGGCTAATAGCAGACCAATGGAGATCACTTCAGGGTTTAAAGAGAATTATCAGAATTTAAAAACTCAGTGTGCTTATTATGCCGCTGATATCATTAATGCGAATAAGTTATATATCCGGCTAGATGATGTTGATCTTCAGGAGAAGATTATAACTGAAGCTGATTTACATAGAAAAGTAAATGTTGATAATGATAAAAAATTGGGCATCACATCAAAGACTGATATTAAGAAATTATTGAACGATAAATCACCGGATGATTTTGATAATATTATCATGCGGATGAAATTGGAGTTAAGTCAGCCAACAGATCAGAGTGCGTTAAGTATACTTCAGAAGAGAGAAAATTACTCTCTATTATTCTCTGATAATGAAAATGATAACAGCGATTTATTAGGAGAAGAGATGAGTAGTTTTTATGAAAGTGCTGATGTTTATGGAGACCTGTTTAGCTCATGAGTTATGGTTATTCATGGACAAGTAGAGGTAGTTGGTTAAGCTCAGGTCAACCGGATAATCCCTACTCAGATCCGATAACATCAAGGTACTATAATCCTGAAGCATTAAAGCAAGTCAATAAAGACATTGAGAAGATGCCTGAGCTAGAGGTAGGTTTAAATACCTATTCTAATCTACAGGAATATACAGAAGCTCTTGATTTTGGTATTTACACGTTTCATACACGTGGTGAGATACTAAACAAAAAGGGGTTCCAGTGCTTAGAGAGATTGGAAAGAAATAGTTCAATCTATGCAGCCACAAATAACTTTAAGCTTTCAGTTATTCAGCCAAGAATAATTGTCAGGGAAAAGGATAAGAGTTACAAAGCAGGTCTTTTAAAGCATTTCATGGAGTACAATCTTGCTGAGATGCAGGACACTATTGAGAATGCCTGTTACGATATTCTTTCAGCGATAATGCCCGGATATTCTATATCTGAGAAGGTGTTTATTACTGATAGATTTGAAGGCTCTATAATAAAGCGGTTAAAGGCAATTAAGAGTAAAAAACCCGGTCTATACGCTTTTTATATAGATGCCTTTGATAATATTCAGGCGGTTAAGTCATTGGTTAGCTCTGATTTAGCTTTGCCAAAAGAGAAGTTCATTTTGTACTCCTTCCTCCCCAAGCATGGAAACCCTTACGGGTTTCCGTTGTTTGATGTTCTTTATCCATTGTTCTTTGCTATTAATGAATTACAGAAGTTTATGTTAATCTCTGCTGCTAAGTTTGCAACTCCATCATTGGTGTTTAAGTTGCCGAATGGTGCAAGTGATTCTGTCAAGGATGCTGTCAGACAATTTGCTAGGAACATGACACAATCAAGTGTTGGCACATTACCGGAGTCAGTAAAACATGATATTTTGGATATTACCAATAAAAGCGGCAATCCTTATCCTGATTTGCTTTATTACTTTATATCTGAAGTAGAGAAGGTTTTGTTATTAAACGATTTAACTGTTTCTCAGGGCAGAAGGTATGGAACAAGAGCAGAAACATCTTCCAAGATTGAAGAAGGTAAGAAACCGTTGGTTATGTATACCCGAAGGCAACTAGAGGACACATTGAAGGAGCAGTTAACCCGACCATTATTGAGGTATAACTTTGATCCTAACGAGTTCCCTACTTCTATTTATCCTGAGTTAATCTTTGATGATTCAACTCATGGTGAGAGAGAGATATTCGTTTCAATGGTTAAAGATTTGACCGAAAAAGGTTACATGAATCCTGAGAAGGATAGTAATTATGTTCGTGAAAAAGCTTTTGATGATATACCAAAAGAGATTGACGATATTGAATACAAGATGCCAGTAGATCCAAGAACACCACATGAAAAATATGTGGCATCTCAGGAGATACAGGATAACGGAGATACAGATGCCGACAAGATCAGCAACTAGCACCGTTACACCAATAGGTGATCAGGGTGATGATAAGAAAAAGAGGTTTGAAATGCCTTTAAAAGAAGGTTCTTCTGATAAGGTGGTGTCTGAAAACGTTAAGGAATTGATTGATTCAGGTAAACCACAGGATCAGGCAGTTGCTATAGCAATAGATAAATCAAAGGATTATGGCGATAACACATTATTGCCTATTCGTGATGCAGCTAAACGTGCCATTGATGGAATGGGTAGGGAAAAGTTCAATGCTTTGGACAAAGAAGCGATTGTTGAGATACCTAATGTTATTTTATTTAAGACTGGGTTCTATAAGGGTGTTGATACCACAATCTCTGACTTAAAGGATAAGGAAAGTGCAGCCAAAGAGCTTGGTTCTAAACGTGTTCCTATCGTAAAGATTACTCATAAGAGACAAGATGAGCATACTAAGGATGAAGTTCTTAAGGATTTACCTTATTCTGTTGGTGAAGTTCCACCGGAGAGTATTGAAGTTAAGGGTAATTCACTTGGTGGGCTTGTAAAAACCTTTAAATGGGTTGCGGATAAGATAGATAAAGGGTATCTGAGAAGTACGAGTGCTGAGATTTCCCATAATTTACAAACTCAAGGCAATAAGGTTCATAAGAGAGTGTTCAATGCCCTTGCATTACTTGGTTCTGAAAGAGAAGCACAATGGGAAACCTTACATGCTTATAATGATTCAGGTCAATTCAGTTGCGAAAAGACCGTTATATATAATTTAGAGGAGATTGAACAAATGGATAATATGGAAACCGAAATGCCAAAAGAAGAGGTGGAAATATCAGAAGATAAAGACTATATGGGTCAAATGAAAAAGTACATGGATTCCATGAAGTCTTATGTCGAAGGAATGAAAGAGTATATGAAAGATTATATGGGAAAAGGAAAAGAAGAAGTGACTGAGGAAATAAAGGAAGATGTCAAGACCGAAGAAATGGCTGAAACGCCTGATGCTGCACCTGCTCCGATTGAGCAACCTGAGTCTGAGCCTGAAATGGCTTACAGTGAAGAAGTTTCTAAGGTAAAGAAAGAGTTTGACGTTAAGTATTCTGAGATGGAAGAAAAAGTTAAGTTATTAGAAGCAGAAAGAGATGCCGCTAAACTTGAGTTCTCAAGAAAAGAGGATGCGGGTTTTATTGATTCATTGGTTAGAGATGCTAAATTGCCTCCTGCCAGAAAAGATGATGCTATTGCATTACTTTATAGTGCATCTGATGAGCAGTTGATTACTTATAGTGAAGATGGTGTTGAAAAAACAATGTCCTTTAAAGAGCAGTTGAAAAACTTTCTTGATAATACCGAAAAGAATATTGTTTACAGTGAAGTTGAATTAGCTGAAACAAATGAAGAGGATGGCGATCTATCTGTAACACAGAAGGATCGTGAGTTTTATGTAAATTACTCTGACGAACAGATACTTGCTGAAAAGCGTGGTAGCCGTTTGGTTCAGAAATATGCAAAAGAAAATAATGTTTCTTGGGAAGAAGCATACAGCGAAGTATTTAATAAATAAGGAGAATAAGAAAGATGGCAGTTCAAAAAGGTGTTGAGTCAGTCAGTCAGGTAGCAGGTGGAGCTATTCCAAAGTATGCCCCTGTTAAATTGTCTGCTGCTAATACGGTTGTAGTTCCTACAGCAGATGATGATGAAATTGTTGGTGTTGCTCAGATTGATGCGGCATCAGGTCAGGAAGTAAGTGTTGCAATCGCTGGTCAGGTAATAATGACTGCCGGAGCAAATGGTGTAACTCTTGATGATCTCGTTGGTTTAAATACAGCAGATCCAACAAAAGTTGATACATATAATGCAGCCAATAATGATCAAATAATAGGTCGTGCTATGTCTACGGCAGCAGCAGGAAAACCTGCCGAAGTGTTATTAAGTCTTAATTCTAAGACCGCATAATTAATCTAAGGAGATAAAAAAATGCCAACAAGAGCAAATACACATACAACTCAACCTATTAAGGAGTTATTTCTTAGAAGGAATGTTGAGAATCTGATTTGTGATCAGGTGTCACCTACCGTTTATGTTAATAAAAAGAATGGTAAGTATTACAGATATGATGATGCTAATATTAGTATCGGTGCTTCAGGAGATGTTTCTGACGTTCTATCTAGTCGTGGTGGAGCTAATGAGGTTGACCATGATTTTAGTGAAGCTGAATACAATATCCGTAATTATGGATATAAAGAGTGGATTGACGGAGATGTTTATGATGATGCTGATGATGAGATCCAACAGGAAGCAAGACCGGGAACTCTTCTGAACGTCAAGGATAAATTACTTCTTCAGAAAGAAAGAAGATTAGCTGATTTGATTTTCGCTTCAGGTAACTATTCCGGTCAAACTTCTGCTTTGGTTGGTGGTGATAGATGGGATGATCCTAACTCTACCCCTACCGCCAACTTTTTGACTGCTGCTAGTGCTGTTAATCTCGGTTCAGGTTATATGGTTAACTCGTTGATTCTTGGATGGGAAGCTATGCTTGGATTGCAGTATAACCCTGATATCCTGAGATTGTTAAGTGATAATAACGAGAAGGTTGTTACAAGGTCTATTCTTTCTAAGATACTTATGACCAAAGGTGTAAACATTCCTGAACAGAATATCTATGTTGGGAGTCAGACCTACAAAGAAGAAAAAACCGATGCTACTGCTCAGTACATTTGGGGTAAGTCTGCTTTGTTTGCTTACATTGATAAGAAAGCTTCTACCAAGAAGGGCGATACCTTAGTTAAAACTTTCAGACAGAAAGATAATAAAGGTGATACTTATGAGTTCTATCCTGATCCTGATAAGTCTAAAAACGGAGAATGGTGTTATGCTAAACTCGGTTATGGACACGAAATGGTAAACTTTAAGTGTGGATATTTATTCACTACTGTAGTTAACTAATTTATAAGGAGGATTTATGAGTACAATTAATGTAAAAGTAAAGAAACATCTTCACAGGTTTTCTAATCCTGATGGTTCCGGTTGGGTTTCTGGTGGGGCGATTGTTGCCCTATCACCTGCTGAAGCTAAAAGGCAATTAAAAGAGGGTACTGTGGAGCTTGTTTCTGAAGAAGAAGCTGAGTTATTGAAAAAGATTACCAAAAACGAGAACGTTGAGGTATCTGCTTTGGCTGAACAAATTACCAAACTTACAAGGGAAAACGCATCTCTTCGTGGAAAGCGTGACATGAAAGATGAAAACGATGTTCTTAAGAAAGAACTCGTTGAACTCAGAAAGCTTGTCGCTGAAACAAAGAGTGCTGCTCCTGAAGAAAAAGGAAAAGGGAAAAAGTAAATGACACTTAATGGATATATAGCAGGATCTAACCGTGTTAAGGGTGCAAGTTACTCTAATGGCGGTAAGGTTCAAAGTTTTTTATCAAAGGTTGTTACTGTTGGGTTAGACGGTTCCGGTGCTGATGTTGAGATATCACCTGATGCTAATCAAACTCAGCAAAATATCTCACTTGGTGCGATACTTCCGGCAAAGGCTAGATTAATTGATGCTATTGTTGAGTGTACTACTACATTTGACACAGGCACAGTTGATGCTCAGTTGGGTAATGCTTCAGGTGGTACTCAGATTATTGCTTCTGCTAATTGTGATGCTTCAGGTGATTTACTTGGTGTGGCAATTTCAAGCAATATGATTTTGGCAATCAATACAAGTGCATCGAGTGTGTGGATTGGTTTGGTTCGTGGTGTGGCTAATTGGGATACATTAACCACCGGAGCTTTAAAAGTCAAAATTGCATACATTGATCATAGCTTGGATTAATGAAATATACATACCCCGAAGCTATCAGAGAGCTTACACCTCTATTTAAAAGTTTAACTGCTTCTAATATTAACAGGTTTAATCAAAGGGCAGATAGCAAAATAGAACGTAGGCTTGGTGGGAAATATGCTATTCCAATCAGAAGAACTTCTGCGTTTTACAATGCAGGAACAGTATCGGTTGCCACTGGTACTACTTCTCTTGTTGGCGTTGGTACTTCTTTTACTACCGGAGAGATAAACGGAATAATCTCTGTTAGTGAAGGGGATATGTTATATCTTATTAACAGTAGAGAGTCAGTCAGAATTGAGTCCATTGATTCTGATACTGAAATTACCCTTTCCCATGCAACTTTAAGAACAGCAACAGCAAGTCAGTTCTTTGTTGTTCCATCATGGTTGACCACTGCTTCAGAATATGAAACAGCAAGTTTAATCATAATGAAAGAGTTTAGCAAACAGGCATATAATCAGGAAACTAGAAATTATGCCCGTGATTTTGAACGGATGGCACAGGAAGAGATCGAGGGTGCAATAATGGGAAACTATTATGATGATCAGTTAGTTAAGCAATCAGATGCTCAGAGTGCTGCAAGGTTAGTTAATCTTGAACAAACAGAGAGTAATCTAAGGGCGGATGCTTTCATTAGAGAGGTCAATAGTTCATCATTCTTACCGGGTTGTTATCCAAGTTCTGATGAGCAAGTTGTATGAGTTATGAATACTTTCCAGTATTTCACGGAGAGTCCATATTAAGTGCTGGTCAGATTAGATTCAAGGATGAGAATGTAAGAAAATATCTTGAGAAGATAAGCAAGGGGTTAGAAGATCCGCCTGAAGCTCAAATTAAAAAAACAGAGCAAATAATCAGGAAAGATATTGCTAACCATTTTAATACGGAGATGTCACCATCAGGTAGATGGGCAAAGCTCTCTGAAGAATATTCCAAGAGAAGGATTCAAGGTAAAAGAATACTTGAGCAGTCCGGTAAACTAAGGAAAAGTATTAGAGTTTACCATACAAGAGTTAAAAAAGGCAGTCTTGATATAAGCGTTAAGGTTACAGGTGAAGCTAAGAAGTATGGGTATGTCCTTAACTATGGTAGCTTAGGCGTGTCTATTCAATCAAAGAAAAACTTAGCTACTTATGAATCAAGGTTTGCTCAAAAAACAGGTGGAAAAGTACCAAAAGGTAACGGTAGTATGCCTGCCAGAAGGCTTGCTTGGATTAGTCCGATAGCAAGACAAGAAATTAATGAAAGTTGGAGTGAGTTTGTAAGAAATGCCGAGAGTTCCGGGTAACGGTCAGAATCGTTTAATACCTATTTATCCCTTTAAGCGGATATGGGATAGGATGATTGATATTCTGTCGGCAGAAAGTTTCTTGGCAAACAATCCTGATCCAACAAACAATGGAATGAACTTACCAAGTGATCAGCAATTACCTGCCGGAATACTGTTTAATTCTGAGTCATGTGATTTATCGTTATTCAGGTTGCCATTAACTCAGGAAACAATAAGGTTCTCTGATGCTAATTATGCTGTTTCAGTGTGGTATGAAAATCAGAAGTCAATAAACTATACTAATCCCGGCAATAGTATGCAGAAGGATATATACCAATTCTATATAGACGTTGCTTATCAGGATGAGGATCTTGAGGATTGTATAGTAAAGTGTTCTGAAACATGTGAGGATATTGTTTACACGTTTCAAGGATTAAAGAATTTAAGTAATACTTCCGGTACTGCCGGAGATGATTCACTTGGTATGATGTGGTTTGATAAAATTGAGCCAACTGAGCCACCGAGAGGTGAACAAATGTTTGTTTTTACATCAACAATCCCTGTCAGGATTGAAACATTTGCCCAATATAGATAATTAAATTAAAAGGAGAATAAAGAAAATGACAGCAAGAGAGTTTACTTTTAGAAATCCCGGTTCACAACTTGGTTTCTCAGAAAGAATGGCTAACTTAGGTGATACCAATATATTCTATGCACCGGAAGGAACTAACGCCAATCCGTTAGCAGCAGAGGATTGGTATTTATTTGGAATAGTTACAGGTGAGGCTACAATATCACCTAATATTGAGAAGTACGAAGTAATAACTGGTTCTCCGCAATCAAGAAAGGCTTCATTAAAGACTTCTCAGATGGATTCAATGACATTTGAAGTAAGTCACCTTACTTTGGGTGGTTATAGTTTAGGTTACGCTAACGAAGTTGCACCGACATTCACAAAGGCAGCAGATGGTCAAACCACCGTCAGTTCAAGTACAGACGCGTTTACAACCGTACTTGCAAGTGCTGCAAATATAGCTCCCGGTGATGTTTGTGTAATCGGTGATCCTGCTAGTGCTGTTCCTCAGTTAGCGTTTATTGAGACTGTTATTGGTAATACTGTTACTCATAACCTGTTATCACAGCAGCCTTCTGCCAGTGATACTTTTGAGAAACTTGCCGGACAACAGGATGCTGCTACTACTGGTATTCAGTTTAACTCAGGTGGATGTAGATTCCCTAGATTTGAGATATGTATCGTAAGATACCTTCATTGTTCTAAGAATATGTTCATACAGCACAGACCAAAAGCGTCTGGTGTATCTACTGATGGGTTTGTATTTAGTCCAACTGAGCCGGGTAAAGTAAATGTCACATTTGACTTTATTGATATTGGTTCTGCTACAAATGGAATCAACTATGGAAACGATTATTTCGTACCATTTGAGTCATAGTATATAATATATGAAGCAAGAGTTTTCTTGTTAAATGTGTACACAGGGGAGGTAGCTCCTCCCCTCATAATATTAATAAGCGGAGATAATTATGTCAGAAGAAATAACAGGTCTGACTAAGAAGGAGATTGAAGGGTTAGAAGTTAACTCTTCTCTCAAGATTCTTAGAAGAACTATTAAGTATTTTATGAAACTTTGTCCATTGATAGAGTTGAAATATGAGGATCTGCTTGATACATTTGGTCTTGGTGAACAAAAGTATGATGCAAGGATAATGAAGCTACTCCCTGATTGGGCAGGGTATTCTTTAGCAGAAAAGAAAGAGATCCGTAATTGGGTAGCTATGAATGCTGAAGAACGAAGAGAGTGGATAAAGTCTGATCGTGGTATTACTGATGAAGCGGAGATTGATAGATATTTCTCTAACTTTGGTGCCGTTTTATTGCCTTATGATGGAATGAATTTCAAGAAATTGGATGAAGCCGTTGCCGAAAAAGAAGAAAGAGCCAAGAGAATTAATCCGCCAAAGGTTATCTTTAAGATTGGTAAGTTATATTTTGATGAGTATAACGAAGAGACAGATCAACCGGGTGAGTTATTCCTTGAGCTTACAAGGATTTTAGCTAAGGCGATTAACAAACCTGAGATAACTTCAGAAAGATTGATTGAAACGGATTATAAGAACTTGTTAGAACTCCTTATTCGTGTTGCTTTAAAGCCACAGGAGGATGCTAACTCCAGTTTTTTTATCGAGAGGGCTGTAAACCTATTCGTGAAATCTATCGGTTTGTCCGATATTATGAAGAAAGGGATTTAGAGTCTTACGAATTAACTCTGGAAAAGCAGAGTAACAGTAATTATAATTTCTATGATCTTAACTGGTTAGACTTGTTTTTCGTTTCACCACTATTAGAGAAGGGTCTTAATCCTGATTGGATAGAGTCTGCTCCAATAGATTCAGTCATTGATAATTGGTTAGCAATAAAGAATGCTAACCTAGTTGATGCTGCCCGATCATGGTTCATTGACTGTGAACGTGAAATAGAAAACGAAGCTAAAGGTGAAAAGACTGTAACCGTTGGTGGCAAGTCAGTAACAATGAAAGCCCAAAGTGGTGATTTTGTTATGAATCAGCAAAGAAAGAAAAAATACAAAGGATTTATACCATGAATTTAGTTAATGTAAATAATTTTGGCAAAGAGAATATTGATTTGCTGAATGAGAGAGAGGATAATCGGGAATTAACAAAAGGTGAGAGGTTATTAATTGATGAGATTAATTCTTTTAAACCTGAAACAATTCTTGAATACCCTTGTAAGAACGGCAGATTACTTAAAGAGCTTCCATCCGAAGGTCGGGGTATATATAGAGGTGCTGACTACCGAAGAAGATATATTGATACGGCAAAGGAAAGATTTAGTGATAATAAACCCTATAATCCTAATGCCAAGTTTACTTTTATTGATGTTATTAATAACAAAAATTACCGAAAAGAAGTAGATATTCTTGTTATCAGAGACCATTTACAGTCAGAATTAAATCCCGTTGAGTTCTTAAATAGAGTTCAGGAAAAAATTAAAGCTAAAAAGATTATCGTTACTATTCAGTACCCTAAAGAACATGGTCAGGAGCTAGGTTCTAATCCAAAGTGTTTTGGTTTGAGTAATGGTTCAAGGTTTATAAATTTTGAATACAGTGAAGATGCTGTCCGTAGGATTGCTTTGGACACTGGATTTGATATTATCTTGCTTGAGGATGAAGAAGGTCGGTTTAACAGTGCGGTTCTTTTAAAGGAACAGGTTGAGGTTAAACCTATAGTTGAAGAAGTAAAGCAAGAAAAGATTGAGAAGGTGGTTAGTAAATCACCTGCTAAGAAGAAAAAGAAAATAATTAAAAGTAAAAAAGGAGAATAAAGAAAATGGCTAATGGTGATGTAACAGTCTCGTTAAGTGTTAATGGAACAACTGTTCTTGGTAAGAGTGTTAACTTTTCAGGAACACAGGCTTTATCAGGTGTTGCCGAGCAGTTTTGTCAGGAATTCCCTGTCACAACTACTGCAACAACCGTTGCTTCTATAGCTGTCGGAAGTGGTGCTGCTGTAGACTTAAGTGATGTAAAGGCAATAGCAATTCAGAATCTTTCAACAACCGTTGGTGAGTATATTATCGTGGGTGGAATTGATTCAGGGGCAAAGGCAATTTATGCTAAGGTTGATATCGGTGCTATGATCTTACTTTCTAATAAGGAAGTTGATGCAAACGTAACAGGCGGAGCTTTCGCTGCTTTAACTGACTTAACCTCAGTTACTATTCAGTCTGCTACCGGAACACCTTCTGTTAGCATTCTTGCAATTAATTAACAATCAATTCAAAGTAAATGGATGGGGGCAACCCCATCTTTTTTTTTGTTCAAATGGTCGAGATGATATAATGAATACAGGAGATAAATAATGGGAATCCGTTCATCAGATGTTTTAATTAACATAGCTTATCGTGGAAGTGAAGCGATAAATAATATAAAGAAAACAGAGAGTGCTATCATCAATAGCGTATCTAAGTTAGAAGCTAAGGCTGTTGGTTACGCTAACAAGGTTAACTCTCTTCAGGCAAAAGCTAAACAGTTACAAGAACAGCAGGATAGTTTCGGAATCAAACAAGCTAAGTTAAAGTCAGATACCCAAAAAGCTGTAACTCAATCCCTTGAAGATTATAATGCTAAATTAACAGCATCAAAATCAAAGCTAGAGGAATACAAAAAAGCAGAGGATGATGCTAGGAAAGCATTGGATGGTCATAAATCTTCTGTAGAGAGTTTACAAAAAGCTGAAGCAGAGCAGGGTAAAACTCAGAGTTCTTTAATAGCTAAAAGAAAAGAAGAGCGAATAAGAATAACTGACCAGATAAAGAAAGCTGAAGGTGATTTATCCGACTTCATGAAAGGAAAGCTAAGTAAGGAAATTGAAACTCGCCATGCTTATGATAAAGCCATCAAAGAAAGTGCCGCTGAACTTCAAGCCCTGAAAAAAGGTTGGATGAAAGAAAATCAGGGGGAAACAAAGGGTGAGATAGCGTTAATATCGCAATTAAACAAAGCACAAAAAGAAGCAAGTGAGGCAAAGCAGAAGGCAATAGACCTTATTATAAAATACGATAGTTTAAGTAAAGCAGCAGGTGGGGCAGGTCAAGGTTCCACAGAAGGTCGTGCCCTTAGAGTGGAAAAAGAAAGGGCTAAAGAAAAGGAAATAGAAACCGCAAAAGCTTTAGTCACAGCTCAAGAAAAGTTATCTGCTACCGGAACAGCAACAGCTAAGAAAGTTGTTGCAGAATCTCATGAAATAGTTGAAGCTGAAAAGTTTCTTATTGGGATGAAAATAAAGAGAGCAGAAGCTATAAGGGAAATAGGTGTAGAAGAAAAGAAGCTTAATAGCTCCATAAAGAATTTAAACAAAGAGCAAGAAGCTTCATCAAAGACATTTAAAGATGGTGTAAAAGCTACCATAAAAGAGAAAGATCGGTTAAATAGTGCTATTCAAAAAGAGATTGGTTTAGAATTAAAGCTAAAGTCTACAGTAGATTCAACCACAGCGAATAGAATAAGCCAAGACAATAGAATAATAAACCTTCAGAATGATTTTATCCGTTCTCAGGAAAGACTTCGTGATAGTTCAAAGCAATCAGCAGATCAATTAACCAACCAACACAAAAAGATTGGTGAGGGTATTGATGCTCTTAAGCAAAAAACGGCTGATTTTGAGCAGAAAAAGAAACAGACATTAGCCGATCGGGTTGCAGCCCAAGAGAAAGCTAACTCAGCAGGACAGGCAGGTGTTGGTGTTTGGGGAATGTTATCAGCAGCCGGAAGGATGTATATCGGTTTACAACTTGCTAGGTATATTGGTCAGAAACTTGTTGATGCTTTTGCTGCTGCTGCTCAGGCTGCTAAGAAGTTCGCAACTGAAGCGTTTCAATCGTTCCTTAAAGTAGAAGAAAAGATACTTGAGATACAAGGTATTGTTCGTGGTTTAGGTCAGAATATGCCGGAATCGTTTGGAATGGCACAAGCTTCAGCTAAGTTCCTTGCGTTATCAAAAGACTTAGGAATAGCATCAGATAAGGTTGCTGTGGGTTTTGCTACTATAGCTAAGGCAGGGGCTAAACCTGCTGAGGTAATGGAAATATTAGCAGAAGCCATGATGTTTACCAAAGCTACCGGAGCAGACTTAGATCAGGTTGTTAAGGCTATTACAATTTCTATGCACAATTATCATTTATCTGCAAAAGATGTTCCAACATTGCTTAATAAGATTGCCGTTGGTGCTGCTGTATCAAGAT
>Ga0307378_10007242_pt1 | contig 14973 bp, 11 predicted proteins | sample UN1MG_FD_202238 | JGI IMG/M metagenome (GOLD analysis project Ga0307378, IMG submission 202238) | Soil microbial communities from Risofladan, Vaasa, Finland - UN-1 | ecosystem: Environmental > Terrestrial > Soil > Coastal area > Acid sulfate soil | place: Finland: Risofladan, Vaasa | collected...
CCATATAAAAGATGATGATAAAAAAACGAATCGGCTGCCTTCAGGAAATTCCTAACGGACCGATGAAGGTTGCGTTCTTGGTATAGGTTAAGGAGCCGAGACCTGATGTTAGAGTGTGTGCGGACTTCATAGAAGGAATTTCTTTTTTTTAAACTTACGATTTTCTCTCAATTTCATCAAATTTTCACCCTTTGAGCTGTATCATTGAAAATGATAAACAGAAAAACATGTCCAGTCAATGAAAAACCGGCAGAGCAGAGAATCATTAAAGCTTGTGACCTTATGGAACCGGCCCTCGTTATCAGTCCCGCCCTCTGTAACCAGAAAATGAAGATGTGGATGAAAATTCATTCGGCTCCCAAATGACTGTATCACAGCAATAATACCGGGTGTGATCTCTTTGCGTGTGCTAGCCTTGAAGTATTTCACAAGCGCCTCTCTGCCGCAGAGACAAAGCGAAGAGAGAAGCGAACGATTGTACTTGAAGAATATCCGCAGCATCTTGGGTATGGTAAAGACTACCTGGCGGTGAGGTGCATCCAGGATAAGCGTCCTCTCCGGATAACGCTGTATACCCTGCTCATGGCAGGGATTGTGATTCAAGAAACACGCCAAAAGGGTTAGCTGCCTTGTATTCCCCTGTTAGCAGCTAAGCTAGGCTTTAGGTAGAAGTTAGAAGATGTAAACTGCTGTTTACTTTTATGATTAAAATCGGCAAGAAGACTTCTATTGGATACTATGCCCAGCACCAGGTTATCTTACGGGTAACTATAACGAGCTGAAAATCGAGAGAGGTGTGAGGTATCTTATCAACCCGGGCTCGGTCGGACAGCCGCGGGACAGGAACACACGCGCTGCATGCGCAATTTACGACTCAAAGGCAAAAAAAGTCCGCTTTTTCAGGCTGGAATATAATATAGAGGAAGCACAGAAAAAAATCTTAAAGGCAAAGCTGCCTCCTGCCCTGGCCGAACGACTTTCCCTGGGGATTTAAATCGAAATCCCGGCTATATCAACGGATTTGCATAATAATAAAGAAAGGCGTGGGGGCAGAACTGTGTATCCAGAAATATCTTGTTGGGATTGTAAGAACTGCAATGCCAATGAATCTTGTTATTATGACGAAATAAAAAAAATACAGATTAAAATAAAAGAACAGATTAAAAATAACTATATTGATCAGATGAGTTGTGCCTCTTTGTTTGATTTTAAAACAATCTTACAAAACGTTAATACTAAAAATCACTTTTTATTATATAATATTATGAACAGTTAGAAATTTTTCTACCAGGGAGAAAATAATGAAAAGATTTATTTCAAGCATTTTGATTCTTTTTCTGTTTTCTAATTGTGGCCCAGGACAGGAGAAAATTGAAAGAATTATGGAAGATGGAGTAGAGGTTGTTGTTAACTATCTTGAACCTTATGAAATTGGAGTGAAACCTATTGCTCTATCACTCGAAAAAGAATTTACAATTGATACGGAAAGAGACGCAATAGCGGAGTTGGGACTGGTGGATATTGGAAAATACTTTGATGTTGATTCAGAAGGTAATGTTTATCTTGTAAGCCCTGAGGGGGAAAGGAATACCATATTCAAATTTGACAGGAAAGGCAATTTTGTTACGTCTTTAGGACATAGAGGTCAGGGACCGGGAGAACTCGTGTCTCGTCGCTTTCCCCCCTTATTTCTCACCATTCATTCGAAAGGCAAGATTGCAGTGACAAATTATTACAGGCGGAAACTTGTCTACTTCAATCAGGAAGGTGATTTTATTAGAGAGGAAAAGTTGGATTCAAAGCTAATGCTAATGGCTGTGATTGCCCTTCCAAACGGGAATTATCTTGCCTATGAAAATCGCGGGAGGCCTTCATATGAATTGCCTTTGAGTTTATTCAACCGTGATTTTAAAAAGATAAAGGAACTTGGTTTCAGGAAAATTCCGAACGAAGAAGAGGAGAAGATAAAAGGAATTTATTACATGTTTTCCTGGAGGATTTCTGGAGGAAAGATTTTTACGGGGAAACATGAAGAAGGTTATGTCATCAATGTCTGTGATTTCGAAGGCAATTTAACAAGGAAAATTAAAAAAGAGTATAGACCTGTTCTTCTTACCAAAGAATATAAAGAAAAATATTTGAAGATTTACAAAAACATGAAGGAATTTAGAGACAAAATCTATTTTCCCAAAAATTTTCCTCCCTATTATTCTTTTTTCACTGACGATAAAGGGAGGCTTTTTGTCATGACTTATGAGAAGGGAGAGAACCCGGGTGAGTACATGTATGATATTTTCAACGGTGATGGGCTATTTATAGGAAGAAAGAGCCTGAGGATTCATCATAACAGTGACAGTCTCTTTGCACAGATGAAAAATAACCGTCTTTACTGCATTTATGAGAAAGAGAGCGGCTATAAAAAGTTTATTGCATAAAAGGTTACTTGGAAAAAATAGATCCAACATTGAGGAAAAATAATGTTACCGCAATTGATAATGATTATAGCTGCGGTATCAATTATGGTAAAAGTTGTAGAAGTCGAAGTTATCCAGATGCATCCCTTTGGGAAGCCCCGAGACTTTTAATGAGGCGGCGATCCGGCTTTCTTCCCGGGCTTCCACTTCAAGGGTTAAGAGCTTTTCAAAAAAGTCTAGCGCACTGCTTTTTTGTTTTGATGAAATTGAGCGGAGATTGTCATGAATAAAAAAAAGAAATTCTTATCTCTAATGGGGCGACCATCCTTGGGAAGGCGGACGAGATGGGGACCATCGAGGCCGGGAAGCTGGCCGACATCCAGGTCGTCAAGGGCGATCCGCTCAAGTCGTTCGACGCCCTAGGGAATCCCGAGATCGTCATCGTCGACGGGATTGTCCATCGGTTCTGACGGCGGCGTCGGCCGTGCGGCCTGGACAGGGAGCGGAGAGGCCCGGCATCCGGCGACACGCAAGTTTTTACTTGACGAACCAATGGCCGTTTCGTATATTATATCGAACAAAGCGGTTGCCCTGGGAAAAGGGTTCCGCTATTTATTAAGGAGGTTTGTTTAATGAAAAATTTTTTATGGACAAAGACAGGATTCCGACAATTCGTCCTGTGTGCCGTGGCCGTCCTCATGGTGAGCGCTGGTGCGTTCGCCCAGGCGACTCTGGTCACTCTGGAAGGCACGGTCGCGGACGAGCAGGGCAACGCCCTGCCCGGAGTAGAGATCGGCATCCGGAACACGGAGACGGGCTATCTCTACAGCGCCCTCAGCCGGTCCAACGGGACGTACATCGTTTCCGGGATCCAGCCGGGGACCTACGAGATGGAAGTGACGCTCTCTGGTTTCGCGGCCCATACGCAGAGCGGGATGGTCTTCAGCGTGGGCGCACGGCTGACGATCGATTTCACCCTGAAGCCCTTGACCCTTCATGAGGAGCTCACAGTGACGGCCGCCGCTCCGCTGATCGAGATCTCCAAATCCGAGGTCTCGAGCGTCGTCGACCGTCAGAAGATCGACGACATACCGCTCCTCGACAGGAACTTCGCGTCCCTGGTCGTCCTCAAGGCGGGCGTTCAGATTGGCGAGGTCGGAGGAGAGACCATCCGTTCGAACGCGATGTCGAGGGGGAACGAAGAGATCCTCCTCGACGGCGTCTCCAACGAATGGGTGGGCACCAACATCACCAGGGCCTCCGTCCCGGCGGACGCCATTGAGGAGTTTCGGGTTCTGACCAACCAGTTCCAGGCGGAATACGGGAACTCGAGCGGCATGATCATGAGCGCTATCACGCGCTCGGGAACGAACAGGCTCCGGGGGAGGGCCTCCTTCTTCTACAGGGACCAGGCCTTCGACACCGTGAATTACTTCGTCGATCACGCCTCCTACAAGGGTACCAAGCTCTCCAAGGACGAGTACGAAAAAACCATGTTCGACCATTACAATTATTCGGGGTTCCTCGGCGGACCGATCGTCAAGGACAAGGCCCATTTCTTCCTGGCGTATGAAGGGCTCAACCAGAACACCTATGCAACGATCACTTCGCCCCTGGTCCCTAACGAGACCATCAAACAGCCGTCGGTCACGAACCAGCTAGTGGCCAAGTTCAACTACCAGCTGAACGAAAAGAACCTCCTGACGTTCCGCTACACCCTGAACCGGTTGACCGAGGACAATCAGGGACCGGGCGGATTGTTCACTAAGGAGCTCGCCTACAAGAACAAGTGGAAGGTCGACGATTTCCAGGCGAACTGGACACTGTTTCCCTCGGACAACACGATGAACGAGCTCCGCGTCCTTCATTCCCGCACCGATAGCAGCCTAACGGTCCCCGACCCGAACAGGTACTTCATCGAGAGGCCTTCCGGTTATTTCGGCAAGCTGGCGAACCAGCCCCAGACCACCATCGAGAACCGGACCCAGATCATCGACAATTTCAGCGTCTTCCTCGGCAACCACATCCTGAAGCTCGGCTTCGATTACTCAAACGTCCCCCTGACGGGCGAACTCTATCAGTACGATCCCGGCTATTTCATCTTCACGACGGACACGCCCTTTGATCCCTCCGACTTCTCCACGTATCCGCTGATGTTCCTGTACAACAGCGGGTCGCCCTTTCTCGATTCCCCGTACTCCCAGGCCGCGCTCTTCGCCCAGGACAACTGGAAGGTCGTCCCCCGGCTCACCTTGAACTTCGGGTTCCGGTACAACTATTTCAAGTGCGAAGGCCTGCATATCAAGAACGGGGACATCCGGAACCTCAACCCCAGATTCGGCTTCAGCTATGACCTCTCCGGCGACGGGAAAACGGCCCTCCGCGGCGGGATCGGGACGTTCTCGGCTAATCCCATGCTGAACAGCGGGCTCCTCGCCTATTTCATGAACCAGATCCAAATCCAGACCCTCATCTTCCCGAACTACCCGGACCCCTTCCAGCCCAACCCCTTCTTCACCCCCATCCCGGGTTCGATGACTCTGGGCGAATACAAAGCCAAACAGAACGCCATCGCCCCCTACAGCCTCCAGTCCACGCTGGGCGTCGAGCGGGCCCTTCTCCAGGACCTCTCGGTGGCCGCGGACCTGATCTGGACCAAAGGTTATCGCCTGATCCGGTATGAGAACGAGAACGGCGTCATCCCGGGGACGAGCTACGAGCGGCCCAACATGGCCAAGGGCGACGTCTGGAACATCACGGACGGAGGAAAGAGCGATTACAAGGCCATCTACCTCACCGTCAAAAAGCGTTATTCGCACGGTTGGTTCCTCGAGGCTTCCTACACCCTGTCCTCGTCCAAGTCCGACGTCGAGACCGAGCAGACGATGCCTCACTCCTACGACCCCGACGCCTGGGACACTCAGTGGGGCCCGACAGACGCGGACGCGCAGCACAAGCTGGCCGTGACGGGGATCATCGACCTGCCGCTGGGATTCCAGCTGAGCGGGTTCTTCTATTACCGGTCCAAGCTGCCCTGGAACGCCATCTATCCGACCGACGTGAACGCGGATAGCATCGTCGAGGATTACGTGGACACGTTCAGGAATTCGCGCCGGGGATTCGACCGGATTTCCCTGAACGCCAGGGTCTCCAAGTACATCAACATCAGCCGTCTCAGGCTCCAGCTCTTCGGCGAGTTCTACAACCTGACGAATCAGACGAACTTCAGCGACATCTTCAACTATTACGGATTGCCCGGATTCGGGGAACCCACGGTCGCCGGCGATCCGCGCCTCATCCAGCTCGGCTGCCGCATCGATTTCTAGAAAGTCGGAACAAAAATCCGAGACGGGGGAAATTCTCAGCAATGAGGGTTTCCCCCCTTTTTTTAAAAATTTGACGCTCCAAACGGGCGTTCCCAGGAGGAAACACTTGAAAAAAAGAATTACGGCATTTTTTGCGACGCTCGTCATGTTCGTGCTCGTCCTTTTCCCGGCCGCCGCGGCGGGTAAGAAGGAACCGCGTCTCGATCCAAAAGATTTTTTCGCGTTCGTCCATAAGACCCTGGCCGAATGGAAGGTCCCCGGCGTCGGGGTCGCAGTCGTCAAGGGCGGGAAGGTCATTCTCGCCGAAGGGTACGGCCTCAGGGATGTCCAGAACAATCTGGCGGTGACCCCCCGGACGATCTTCGCCATCGGCTCAAGCTCCAAGGCGTTCACGGCCACGGCCGTGGGGATCATGGTAGACGAGGGCAAGCTGGGTTGGGACAAGCGGGTCAGAGATTATCTTCCCACGTTCCAGCTCCAGGACGAGTTCGCCACGGCACAGATGACCCCGCGCGACCTGCTCTGCCATCGCTCGGGATTGCCCCGGCACGACCTCGTGTGGTACGGATGTGCGCTCTCCCGGAAGGAGCTCTTCGACCGAATGCGCTATCTGGAGCCCAAGGCCGATTTCAGGTCGATTTTTCAGTACAATAATTTCATGTTCATGACGGCGGGCTACCTGACCGGAAAGGTCGCGGGCTCGACCTGGGAGGATGTCGTCCGAACTCGCATCTTCGAGCCTCTGGGCATGAAGGACAGCGACTTCTCGGTGGAGGATTCCCGAAAGAAGCCGAACCACGCACTGCCCTACGGGGAGAAGGATGATAATGTCGTAGAGCTCCCTTTCCGGAACATCGACGCCATGGGACCGGCCGGTTCCATCAACTCCAACGTCCTGGACATGGCCCAATGGCTTCTGCTCAACCTCAATAAGGGCAAGGCCGGAGACAAGCAGGTTATTTCGGAATCCAGCCTGGCCGAGATCCATTCACCCCAGATGGTAATCCAGGCGGGCGCGTTCCGCATCCTCGAGAAGTTCCCCGAGATGTTCACTTCGAGCTATGGTCTAGGCTGGATTATCACCAATTATCGGGGCCATACCTGGATCCATCACGGTGGGAACATCGACGGATTCACCGCATTCGTGACATTCTTTCCCCGGGACGACATCGGAATTGTCGTCCTGAGCAACATGAGCGGAGCGTCGGTTCCCGAGATCATCGCCCTCAACGTCGCCGACCGGTTGCTGGGGTTCGATCAGGTCTCCTGGAGCGAGCGTTACATGGAGATCCGGGACAAGCGTAAGGCCGTGGCCGAAAAGCGTAAGGCCCAGGTCGACAAGGATCGGAAGACAGGCACTCGGCCCTCTCATCCTCTCGAGGATTACGTCGGGGATTACGTCCATCCGACCTATGGGACTCTCACGTTCCTGAAGGACGGGGACGGCCTCCGGGCGACGCGCTACGGTATAATGTTCGCCGCGGCCCATTATCACTACGACGTCTTCGAGCTCACGAGCGAGGATAGTGGGATGAAGCTCAAGGCATCGTTCTCCCTGGACCTCAAGGGGAATGTGGTCTCTGTTTCAGTCCCGTTCGCGCTCACACCCGGCATCAAGGATATCGTCTTTACGCGGGCGAAGGGAAAAGCCGTTGGAGGACAAGCTCCAACTTAGTAAGATACGACTTCAAAAAAAAGGGCCCGGCAGCTTCCCTAAGGGGAAACTGCCGGGCCCTTTCATTTTTCGAGCGGCCGCGGATCTTGCCTAGACCCGTTTGAGCTTCTTCAGGAACGCCGGGTCGACGTCGACCCCGAGCCCCGGAAACTCCGGAAGCGTGATCTCGCCGGCCTTGCTAACCTTCATCCCGCCGACGATCGGGTCCACGGTATGGTCCATGCAGGCATCGAGGTCGGCGAATATGATGTTCCTCTGCGAGGCTACGACATGAGCGCCAGCTGTGAGGCCGAGGCGAGTCTCGAGCATGCAGCCGACCATACAGAAAATGTTGGCCGCGGCGGCAATCTGGGCGATCCGTACGGAATTCGTCATCCCACCGGCCTTCATCAGCTTAATGTTGAAATAATCGCAGGCATCGGCCTTAATCAACTTAATGGCATCCTGGGGGAAGAAGAGCGACTCGTCGGCGCACACGGGGATGGAGCTCTCGTTCCGCACGACTTTCATACCGGCAAAGTCCCATGCGACCAAGGGCTGTTCCGCAAACTGGACGTTGAACCGCTCCATCTTCCGGAGCGCGTAAATGGCCTGAGGGACGGTCCAGCCCTGGTTGGCGTCGATCCTGAGACTGACGTCCTTCCCGATGGCCTCGCGGACGGCCTGGACGCGCTCGGCGTCGATATCAGGGTCGAGCCCCACTTTTATCTTGATGTTCTTGTAGCCCCGGGCGACATATCCCCCGGTGCTAGCAGCCATTTTCTCTGGCGTGTCTATACCGACCGTGACGTCGGTCTCGAAGGTCACCTTGTCCCCCCCGAGGAGCCTGAAGAGGGGAAGGCCAGCGGCCTTCCCGAGGATGTCCATCAGTGCCATGTCGAATGCGGCCACGATGCTCGGGTTGGAATGGACGACATGCCCGATCTCCGCGAGCAGGGCATCCACAGCCAGGGGATTCTTACCCTTGATCATCTCCCTGATGCTCCGGGCCATCACGAGACTCGTCTCCTGGGTGTCTCCGGTGATGGTGGGGAAGGGGCTGGCTTCGCCCAGGCCCACGAGGCCCGAATCCGTGATAACACGGACCAGGACGTCGTGGGCAGCCGTGAACACGCCCAGAGAGGCCCGGAACGGCTCTTTGAGCGGGATGTCGAACGCGTAGATCTCGACGTCCTTAATTCGGAGCTTCCCGGCCCCGCTTTTTTCGATCTTCTCGGCAGCGGCGGCCCAGCCGCGCGGCGTATGCAATGCCAGGATGCCGAATCCCAGCATCTTCAAAAATCCTTTTCTCGAAATGATCATTATAGATACTCCTTTATTTTGATTTTCGGATGCGTTGTTCCCAGAATCTGGGGGCGAGGTTCCGCCCCGTCCCGGATCTCCATGCCGCCAACGACAGGGTTCTCAGCGTGGAGCAGGGCCGATTCCAGGTCGGCGTATACGATGCTCTTCTCCCCGGCCGTAAGGGCTACGCGCGTCTCTCCCATACAGCTCCCCTCCAGGTGTCCGCCAGTCCGGCCAGGCTCTTCAGGAAGGCTTTTCTCTTCAAGGACAGGAGGGGCTTTTTCGTTTCCTTTCGCCGGGATGACCGGCAGGACGATGTGCGAGGGATGCTTTGCGTCATGAAAAACGGTCTGGTGGGCCACCCGCATCTCGCTGTCCATCCCATACCGATTGCCCGTATTGAGGTTGCGGTCGAACTTGGGGAACGCGGCCGACGCGATGTGGACGCGTAGACAGTGTCCCTTCCGGATGAGCATCGAGGTCGTCCAGCAATCGATGGTGTATTCGTAGATCTTCCCCGGCTCGATCGGTGAGGGATTCTCTAACGATTCCCGATAGCTGGCCCGAACGACGCCGTCGTTGAGCCGCAGTGCGTATGCGTCCGGATAGACGTCGATAAGCATGGCGTTCCAGTCGGTATCGGGTGCCGAGGAGGACGCAAACAGCTTGACCGAGATGGGGCCGGTGATCTCCATGTCCTGCTCGAGCGGCGGCGTCGTATAGACGAGGACGTCGTTCCGTTCTCCGACCGGGCGATAATCGTCCGGTCCGCCGACCTGGGCGCTGGAGGCGGGCACGATGAAGGGCGTGGGGTCGGCGGGATCGTAGGCATAACTGTCCGGAGGCTCTTTCCTCGGCAGAGTGGGGGACAGCACCCCGTCCCCGGAGAGCGAATTGGCCTTGCCCCCGGAGTGGAAATAATATTTCGTCCATTGCGTCGCAGGGAGGGGCCAGTCGGGCTCGTCGCGCCAGGTGTTGGCGCCCATGACGAACACGCGGACCGGAGGCTCCGTGTCCACCCCGTTGGATATGCCCTTCAGCCAGCGGTCGTACCAACGGAGCAAGATCCCATTAAGGTCGAGCGTGGACTCAGGGCCGAAGTCGAGGATGCCCAGCGTGGTTTGTTTCCGGGTGACGGCGTGGGGCCACGGCCCGACGATCATTTTCTGGCCCTTGCGGCCGAGCCGCCGCATGGCCGTAAAGTTCCTGAACGTCCCCGGCTGGTCGTCGTCGTACCACCCCGAGATGTGCAGGACGGGGACATCGACCTTGTCGTAGTTCCGTTCGTAGTCGACCGCCTTCCAATACTCGTCGTAGGCTGGATGCTCGAAGTTCTTCTTCCACAGGGGGATGGGCCGTCCCCCCGTAGCGACCTCGTCGATCGTAACGAGAGGGAGCTCGCGCAAGACCCGGTCGAGGCCCAATTCGCGGGAGTTCTGGTTGACATGATCCGAGACCATGATGTACCAATCGATCGAGAGAAGGGTCAACGCCCCGTATTGAAAGGGTAAATTATAGAAGGGGCCGGGGGGGCTGACCAGGACCGCCATCGTCTTCAGATGCGGCGGACTGCCGACTGCGGCCATCCACTGGTTCTGCCCGCCGTAGGAGCCGCCCAAGGTGCCCACATTGCCGTCGGACCAGTCCTGCGCGGCCGCCCATTCGATCGTATCGTAGCCGTCGTTGGCCTCATCGTGCATGCCGTGGAAGGTGCCGTCCGAGTCGTGGCGGCCCCTGGAGTCTTCAACGATGTAAACATAGTCGTTCCCTGCGAAAAAGCGCCCAAAACCGAACTGGGAGGCCGAGTTCTTCCCGTACGGCGTGCGGAGGATGATCACCGGGAACTTACCGTGTTTGTCAGGCCGGAAGACGTTGGCCGACAAGGTGATGCCGTCGCGCATCGGGACGCGAACGCCGAGATTGATCTTGACAGCCGGGGACGGGGCCACGGCCGTCTCCTGGGTCGTGGCGACGGAAGGCCATAAAGCCGCCAAGAACAGGACAGCGATCAGGAACCAGAACCTATTTCTAAGCAGACCGTTTGTATGCATATATTCCTCCAATAACGAAATTTAAAAAAATATAACATGGAAACTTCCGGGATGTCAAGAAACCGGAAAAAATTCCCAAATAATCGGATAAATCTTGCTGATGAGGCAATTTATTTAAATAAAGGCCTCTACTACCCCAAGAGAACCTGGTATAATAGAGGCGTGAAAAAAAATCAAAAGTCACAGCTTCCTGCGGTTTGATACTGATCATGAGTTTTGCCAGGGAGATTGGTTTGATAGATGAGCTAGAGAAGAGGTTTTTTCATCTTAAGAAGCGCAAACGAGGTTATTCGGTATCTGAGTAAATATTATCATTTATAGAGATGCTTATAAAAGGGGGGCGTCGTTTGAATGATATAGATATCTTATCTTCTGATCCAGGTTTATTGGATATATTGAGGATGCGAAAATTCCCCAGAGCTAACACTATAGAAGCGCTGGCGAGAGGATTCAGCCGAAGAGACATTGACAATCTGGCTAATATAGTAATGAAGCATTCCTCCAATATTATCCGTCAGAAGGGGTTAAGAGAGATTGTAATAGATATAGATTCAAGCCTTATTGCCAGCGAAGTGGAGATTGCCGAGAAGAGCTATGAAGGTTTTCGTGGATTTAACCCCTTTGGCCCAGTAACTATCGCAGTGCGTATGGGAGAGCAAAGCTAGAGAGATTTACTTATTGTGTTTTCCTGTATATAATGTTAGTAAATAGTAGCATGAAAAAAACAAGTGTGTTTCTGTGTTTATTTTTTGCCTTTGTCATGTTTTCCAAAACCGGAATAAGCCAAGAAACATCCCAATCGGAAAAGAAAACAATCGAGCCCCTCAGCAAATATGCCAAACAGTGGCTGGAGGAAGTTGTCCCCTATATCATCACCGATGTGGAAAAAGAAATTTTCGCCAACCTCCCCAACGAGGTGGAGCGGGGAAAATTTATCGAGAATTTTTGGAAGAAAAGAGATTCCAATCCACAAACACACGAGAATGAATTCAAACAGGATTACTATAGGCGGATTGCCCTGGCCAATAAATTCTTCGGTTCAGGAGGCATACGGGGTTGGCGCACGGATCGCGGCAGGATTTATATCATACTGGGCCCGCCCAATGAAATCCAGCGTGATATGAGTCCGTCGGGCTCGTATGCATCCGCTTTTCACGGTCCCCGGGAGATATGGAATTATTGGGGGCTACCAAATCCTCGGCTCCCTTACAACATAGAATTCGTATTTATGGATAAGCTGGGAACTGGAAACTATGTCCTGGAACAGAGTCTTAAACTAACTCAAGGAGGAAGCCAGCATTTCGACCTCAACTCTTCTCATTATTATTTCGACTATTTGGAGATCCAGACGGAGGCAACGAGAAACCCTTTCGAAGGATTGGATAAACTCAAAGGGGTGATCACCACACAAGTAACCTATGACCTCATTCCCATTGAATACGCGCTCTATCGCCTGAAAGGACCTGAAGGAAAAACCTACGTTTCGGTTATTGTCCGGATTCCATCCGACGCCTTAACCTCGAAACCCATTGAAGGTGAGAGCTACCATTCTATGACGCTGATGGTCATTGTGAGCAATCATCTGGGACAGATCATCTCTGAGAGGAGCAAGGACTTCAACTTTAAACTTCCGGTAGCGGATTCGGTCCCGGCTGTGCAAGAAACACACCAAGCTCAAATGACTCTTGCGCTTGAGCCGGATGCCCAAAAAATCCATTTTCTAGTACTTGACAGCTTCAGTGGCAAGATCGGGACGCTGCACGAGAAGATATCCGTTCCCGAATTCAGGGAAGACCTATTGAGTATCAGCGATATTATCCTTTCCTCAAAAAAAGATAGAAGTCAAGACGACAGTGTCGCGAAAGAAAAAGAATTCACATCCCAAATCACCTCTACATTCATGGCAGGCGAAGAGATAGACATCCTAGTTGAGATATACGGTCTCGACATAGATACGACAAGCGGGCATCACAGCTTTACGGCAGAATACATCTTCCTGGAAGGAGAAAAGATACTAGCTAGAATCCCCTGCCCGGAGAAATCCCCCACTGCCGAGAAAAAGGTGCGTTTCCAGACAAGCTTAAAGTTAAAAAACTTCAAACCTGGCGATTATTTGCTGAGGTTTAGAGTCGTCGACAATGTTTCGGAAAAAGTGGCCCAAAAGGAAATACGTTTTCGTATCAAACATTGATTCCTAAAAGAGAGGAAAAGATGAGAATAAAAGCCCGGCTTTCAAAATTCCTTGGTACTTTACTGTTGTTTACCGTTTTCATGCTCGTACCGAATACCACTTTCAGCCAGGACACGCTTGTCAAAGGAGTTATCACGGATGCCGATGGAAATCCCATAGAAGACGCCAGTATAACATTTTATAATCCGGACAGAGGACTCAAATTTCATGTGCAAAGCGACAAAGAAGGAAAATTCATAAAGGGTGGGATTATCCCGACGTTCTACAAGGTGACCGTAGAAAAAGACGGATTCTTCACCGTGGAATCCCAAGCGAGGATCCGATTCGGTTTTACAGAAGAGATGGCGATAAAGCTAAGAAAAGTCCCGCCGAAACTCGAAGACGACAAGAATCTTTCAAAAGGGATAGATTTATTCAGCGAAGGAAAATATGACGCCGCAATCGAATTCTTTAATAAAGTCATAGAGAAATTTCCGGATAGTATTGAAGGATATTACAACTTGGGTTTGAGCTATCTCCGCAAGGGCGATATCGATCAGGCGATTTCTTCCTTCGAGAAAGCAGCGGATCTCAATCCGGAAGCTCTGCCCATCTTTTTAGCCCTTGGAGAGAGCTATTTCAACAAGGGCGAAATTGAAAAAGCCGAAGAGAGTTATTTGCAAGCCATCAAAATCGATCCCGGAAAATTCCAACCGCATTACAACCTGGGAATAGTTTACTACAAAACTAATAAAATGGAGAAAGCGCTCCTTTCCTTTGACAAGTGCATCGAACTCGCTCCGGAAAATTCCACCGTTTACTACCAGGCGGGATTAGCTTTGATTAAATACGGGGATTTCGAGAGAGCCATCGAGTATTTCGAGAAATTCCTCGAACTGGAGCCAGATGCCCCTGAAGCCAGCCAGGTCAAGGCTATCATTGAAGAACTGAAAAAAAATATACAGAAATAGAACAGCCAATAACGAAGTCTAATCCTGTCAATCAGGCTAAAAAGCTATTTATTTTCAGAAAGCAGGAGTACCTGGCCGTTGAGGGTCTTGTTGTGCTTCCCATCTTCGATGGTGATTTTTTTATTTTGAGAGGGCCATGAATCGCTCACAATTTTCCGCAATTTCCACTCACTGACATCCTGAGATAAGGTTATCACATCCCAAACAGCAAGGTCACAACTCAAAAAACTACATAAATCAAACAAAGCATCCAAACCAATAAGTTTAAGATAGAGTCAGTCCTAGAATCGATAATAAGCAAATACAGCGGATCCACTTCGTAGACCTTGTGGATCATGTCGGCCCATCCTTTGGAAGTCCACTTAAGTGATAGGAATTTGGTTTAGTGATAGGAATTTGTTTTTTTGTTCATGACAATCTCCGCTCAATTTCATCAAATTTTCACCCTTTGAGCTGTATCATTGAAAATGATAAACAGAAAAACATGTCCAGTCAATGAAAAACCGGCAGAGCAGAGAATCATTAAAGCTTGTGACCTTATGGAACCGGCCCTCGTTATCAGTCCCGCCCTCTGTAACCAGAAAATGAAGATGTGGATGAAAATTCATTCGGCTCCCAAATGACTGTATCACAGCAATAATACCGGGTGTGATCTCTTTGCGTGTGCTAGCCTTGAAGTATTTCACAAGCGCCTCTCTGCCGCAGAGACAAAGCGAAGAGAGAAGCGGGCGTTTATACTTGAAGAATATCCGCAGCATCTTGGGTATGGTAAAGACTACCTGGCGGTGAGGTGTATCCAGTATAAGCTTCTCCCGCATCCACTCACCCCACTCCTCACGACGCTTTGCATGGCAAGATGGGCAGAATCCACGGGTCTTGCAGGAAAACATCAGTAATTTTTCTGTCCCACAATCAGAACACTTTATCCGCGCGAATCCACACTTAGGATTGCCGCGGGACAGGAACACACGCGCTGCATGCGCAATTTACGACTCAAAGGCAAAAAAAGTCCGCTTTTTCAGGCTGGAATATAATATAGAGGAAGCACAGAAAAAAATCATAAAGGCAAAGCTGCCTCCTGC
>Ga0307378_10007243_pt1 | contig 14973 bp, 12 predicted proteins | sample UN1MG_FD_202238 | JGI IMG/M metagenome (GOLD analysis project Ga0307378, IMG submission 202238) | Soil microbial communities from Risofladan, Vaasa, Finland - UN-1 | ecosystem: Environmental > Terrestrial > Soil > Coastal area > Acid sulfate soil | place: Finland: Risofladan, Vaasa | collected...
GCCGGGTCCACGCTGACCCTGACGCTCCTGCGCTCGTCGTACGATCCGGACCCGCTGCCGGAGATCGGCGACCACACGATCCGCATGGCTGTGGCGCCCCACGGCAAGGCGCTCGAGGTCGGGGACCTCGTGCGGATGGGCGCGGCGTTCAACCACTCGCTGATCGCGGTTCCCACCGACGTCCACAAGGGCCGACTTCCGGCCGCCGCGGCCGCCGTCGCCGACGAACTCGCCCCGAACGTCATCCTCTCGAGCCTCAAGAAGGCCGAGGACGATGAATCGCTCATCTTCCATCTGTTCGAGACGGCCGGCAAGAAGACCGTCGCCAAGGTCGCCCTGGGCGCGGCGATCCTGGGCACAGCCACGGAGGCCGTCGAAGTGGACCTCCTGGAGCGGCCGGTGGCCGACTCCTCGGCGAGGCTGATAAAGAACGGGTTCTCGGTGACCGTTCCGGCCCACGGCATCGCCGCCGTGAAGGTATCGTTCGCCGGTTAGGGCAGGATGGCCCGAATCGGTTCAGAATAGCCTGACGTGCGCCGCCGGGACCTGCCTCTGGCGGACGTCAGGACTGAATGAAAAGCGTATCAAGCGCCCGGCGTCGCAGGTCTTCCATTCGATGGACGCCGCCCGCCTGTGCCGCGACGAGGAAGTCGCGGTACCGGTCGAGGTCGCCCTGGACCGTCGCGGCCGTCAGGCCGCCGCGAGTGGAGGCGATGAGCGGCGCCGCGTCCGCCAGACGCTCGAAACGATCGTCCTCGGGTTGCCACTGCCACGTCTGCCGGTGGCCGCAGACGGGCGCGCCAGGCCGCGACAGGGCAAGCGCGCCGTCCGTCGCCCAGAGGGCCGTGACCCGCCGCCGCCCGCCGCGGGCCGCCATGAACGCCAGGCACGAAACCCACCCGAAGGCTCGCGGCGAAACGCCGAGGCCGAGCAACTGGTCCTTGGCGGCGGGGTGGGTCTCGGCGTGGAGGTTCGAGGCGAGGCATCGGCCCGGCTCCATCGCCACGTCAAAATACCGCGCCACCGACTCACCCCACAGGTACCCAGAGAAGTCGGCCGGGCCGATCTCGTGGGCGACGAGGCACTGGGGATGACCGGGCGTTGCGGCCGAGAGCCGCTCGAGCGTCTCCGGGCCCTCGATGGCGACGATCTCCGTGCCGGGCGCCAGGAAGGCGAGGGCCGCAGCCATCAGGGTGGTCTTTCCGGTGCCGCCGGGACCGGCCGCCGTGAGGAAACTCCCTCCGGCCGCCGCCACGTAGACCATCTCGGCGGCCATCTCCGGATTGAGCGTGCCGGCGTCCAGGAGGTCAACCAGGCTGAGCATCCGCCCGCCGCGCTGATTCAGCGAGCGGATCGCCTCGCGGTTCTGGTCCTCGAAGAGGTTCATGAATTCCGTCTCGGGCTGGCGGTTTCGAGGCTCAGGCCAGGAGGCCCGTCGGGGCCGACTCGGACGTCTGGTTCCGGATCAGCCAGTCCATGAAGAGGTACAGGGGGATCGCCAGGAGGGGCGCCGCCGCCGGAACGATGATATCCAGGAGCGGCGACCCGAGGTGGGTGCTCCAGGCAAACGACCACGTCAGGTGGCTGAGGGCCGTCAGGACGACGGCCACGAGCGCGCCCCACCTGCCGCGAAAGATGTACGCGCCGCCAATCGCCCCGGCCGCCAGCATCGGCGGATAGGCCAGGAGCGGCTGGTTGACCCGGAACCCGGCGACCTCCGATTGCGAGGCCAGGGCCATGGCCGCCCCCGCGATGACCCACGCCGAGGCCAGTCCCCCCAGCCCTTTGCTTCCCGACCGGATGATCGGAGGGAGCGACGGAAGGGACACGAGCCCCACGGCTCCGAGCGCAGCGGCGCCGACTACCAGGAGGCCCAGCGAGGCGCCCAGCGCCGGCGGCCAGGGCCATCCGCCCATGTAGCCGGCCTCCGGGCCGAGTTCCCTGGCCAGTAGCCACAGGCCGATCGCCAGCAGGCCCGTCCACAGCGCGCTCGCAATCCGGCCAAACCAAGTCACGAGGGCGCTCACGAGGGCCACGCCCCCGCACACGCCGCACAGGATCGCCAGGCGCACCGGCGGGTCGCCCTGGAACAGTTCAGGCGGGCGGACCCGAAGCGCAATCGCCAGGGCCAGCAGGGCCGGCAGCGCCAGGTCGAGCCGCCGGCAAGCCAGGACGAGCCCCGCCGCCGCCGAAACCGGAAGGAGGCCCAGCGCCAGCGTCTGGGCATTGAGGTCAGGCAGCCTCCCGCCTTCGGTCGAGGTGATGATGACGACCACGAGGACCAGCGCGAGGTTGATGCCGAGGACCGCGAGGATGCGGGCGATCTCGCTGCCGGCGGTGGATTCCGGAGCGCCCGCTTCCGGCTTCGCATCCGGCTGCTTCTTCATGAGGCGACCCCCTCGCAACCCGTGAATGTCCCAGGACGGACGCCCACGATAGGCAGAGGAAGAAGCGGAATCAAGAGAAAGGTGGCGCGGCCTGTCCGATCACCGCGGTGCAACCGGCGGTGCAAGCAACTTGACGGAATGAATAATTTTGGAACAATGGACCGGCTGAACCGTCCAATCAGGAGCAGTCGAGGAGGCGAGACCGTGAGGCGCCTGGCCGTGGTGGCCGTCATCCTGGGCGCGGCAGTGGCCGCCGGCTTGCCCGCCGTCCCTGCCCCGGCGCCCGCCTACCGGAGCGTCTCCATCAAGGACGTGCCGCACGTCCTCCAGAAGCCCGACTTCTGCGGCGAGGCGTGCGCCGAGATGTACCTGGCGCGCCTCGGCAAGAAGTTCACCCAGGACGACGTCTTCAACCTGGCGGGCGTAGACCCTGCGCTGGGTCGCGGCTGCTACACGGCCGAGTTGGCCAAGGGCCTCCGCCGAGTGGGTTTCCGGGTCGGCGACTTTGCCTGGCGAGTGACGGCCGCCCGGGCCGCCGAGGAAATGGAGGCCCAGTGGCGGGCGCTCCACGCCGACCTCCTTCAGGGCGTCCCGTCCATCGTCTGCATGCACACCAGTGACGGCGCCGGCGCGACGGAGCATTTCCGCCTGGTGCTCGGCTACGACCCGCTCTCCGACGAAGTCCTCTATCACGATCCGGCGGTCGAGGGCGGGACGTACCTGCGGATGGGCCGCCAGGAGTTCCTGAAACTCTGGCCCCTGAAGTACGAGGCGAACTCCTGGACCGTCGTGCGGCTGCGCCTGGAACCGGGGGAAATCCGCGACCCGCCGGCGCGAACGGGCCTCGGGGCGGCGGACTTTGCCCAGCGCGTCATGGCCATCAAGAAACAGATGCCGCCCGAGTGGTTCAGCCTGGCCATCGCACCGCCGTTCATCGTCATCGGCGACGAGCCGGCCGCCACGGTGCGACTCCGGGCCGACCACATCGTCAAGTGGACCGTCGAGCGACTCAAGGCCGACTTCTTCCGCAAGGACCCCGATGCGATCATCGCCGTCTGGCTCTTCAAGGACGATGCAAGTTACGAGCACCATGCCAAGGCGATCTTCGGCGACTCGCCCACGACGCCCTACGGCTACTATTCGAGCCAGCACCAGGCCCTCATCATGAACATCGCGACGGGCGGCGGCACGCTCGTCCACGAGATCGTCCACCCGTTCATGCGGACGAACTTCCCGGCGTGTCCCGACTGGTTCAACGAGGGGCTCGGATCGCTCTACGAACAGTCCGAGGACAAGGCCGGCCACATCCACGGGCGGACGAACTGGCGACTGCCGGGGCTCCAGAAGACCATCGCCGCGGGCACCCTCCTCTCGTTCAAGGACCTCGCGGCCACCACCACCGACCAGTTCTACAACCACGACAAGGGCGCCAACTATGCCCAGGCGCGATACCTATGTTATTATCTCCAGGAGAAGGGGCTCCTGGTGAAGTTCTACCAGGAGTTCGTCGCCCACGCCGCCGACGACCCCACCGGCTACAAGACCCTCCAGCGGGTCCTCGGCGAATCCGACATGGCGGGATTTCAGAAACGCTGGGAAGCGTGGGTCCTGAAACTGACATTCCCGTAGCGCGCCGGCCGCCGGCGGCAGATGACCGCTGGGCGGCGCGGCGGATCACCGGTTGGCGCGGACGCCGACCGTGCTGAGGCCAATCGGCTTGAAGCCCAGTTTCAGGGCCGGCGACCCGGGCCTCAGGCGGAAGTCGCCCTTCTCGGGCGCCACAAACAGCGGGTCGGCCACCACGGAGTGGACATCGTGGCCGGCCTTTCGCCAATCCGCCAGCGAGCGGCCGTCGAACGTTACGGCCTGGCCGGCGGCGTTCCACCAGACGTTCCAGTCCATCTGGAACCCCGCGTCGCCCTTCCAGTTGCCGTGAAGGGCCGGCCCCTCGGTCCAGTAGATGATGTTATGGTCAAAAGTGAACGAGACGTGCGGCTCTTCGCGGCTCCGCTGGATCTGGCCGACCGTGGCCAGCGCGAAGACGTTGTTGTGGACGACGTTGTCCTTGCCGTAGTGATGGTGGAACCCGCCGGTCTTCGTCCGGTAGACGACGTTGTTCTCGATGACGATGCCCGTCGAGCCCTCGTCGGTGTAGAGCCCCCATCCGCCGTAACCGTGCGACTGGACGTCGTGAATCCAATTGTTGCGGATGACCGTGCCTGGGCTGACGCCGAGCGTATAGATGCCGCCCATGTCGGAGAGCATCCCGCGGCCGATGTCGTGGATGTGGTTCGCCTCGATGCGATTGTCGCGGCTGACGCTCGGCGCGTAGCCCCAGACCCAGCCCACCGAGATGCCGGTATAGTAAAGATCATGGATATGGTTATGCGAGAATGTATTGCCGCCGGAATGCTGGGAGAGGATGCCGACGGCGCTCGGCCAGATCTCGCCGCAATCGTGGATGTGGTTGTCGGTCACGGTGCATTGGCCGGTCCTTCCGGCCTCCGGCCCGTCGGCGGCCGTGCCACTGAGGCGGACGCCGCCGCCCCCCAGGTGCGCGAGTTCGTTGCCGACGATGGCCCACCGCGTGCACCCTTCCGCGAGTTGGATGCCGTAGGTCCCGCCGTTGGAAATCGTGCAGCCCTCGATGCGGATGTCGCGGGCGCCCCGGCCCCAGACGGCGCCCGGCACATCGTTGGCCGCCTGGAGGTCGCCGGCGCTCGTCGGCGGCAAGTCCCATTCCGTGTGGCTGAGCGCAAGACCCCGGAGCGCGACGTGTTCGACGAACTTCCCGGCCGCCGTATCGCCCTCCAGCCGCACGAGACTTTCCAGACGCGGCGCGATCACCTCGGCCCGCGCCATGTCCTCGCCCGGCAACGGCTGATAGTGAAGGATGCCGGCCTTGCGGTCCAGGTACCACTGGCCGGGGCCGATGGCCTCAAAAACGTTCTCCACGAAGTACCGCGCGCCCACGGCATCAAAGTCGTCCAGGCGCTTCCGGGTCTTTCGCGTGAAGGTGACGATCCGGGCCGCCTCGTCCACCGTGGCAATCGGCAGGTGGGCATCGGTCCAGAAATGGAGGACCACGACTTCGACGTCCTGAAGGTTGGCCCAGTTGGCCTTCAGGTCGCCGGGGGCAAAGCCGAAGCGGTCGGCGCCCTTCTGCCAGTCGCCCGTCAGGTCCGCCTTGGCAACCCTGAAGTAACCCTCGTGCGGCAGTCGCGGCCGCTGGCGGCGCTCGCCGTTTACGAAGAGTTGCCTGAACCGCCACCGGCCTTCCTTCACGCCCGGCACCATCGCGGTCCACCGGCCGTCTTTGCCCGGCACAAAGCCGGCAATTCGGCGGCCGCCGGAGAGGATCGGCCGCTCGCCCGGATAGGCTTCCCACGTGATGGGTGCCGCGGCGGTCCCGGAATCCTCCGGTTTAAGGACCAGCGGCTCAGAGAGGAAGTACGTGCCGCCGCGAAGTTGAATCGTCACGGGGCCCGCCGGTTGGCCTGCGGCCCGGAGTTGCCGCACGAGGTCGCGTGCCCGCGCGGGCGTGGCCAGCGGCCCGTCGGTCTTGGCCGCGTTGGCCTCCGCCAGCCGCCCGGACCACGCGTCATGGCCGCCGGGCGCCACGTAGAGAACCATCTCCGCACCTTTCATGTCCGCCATTCCTTTCACCGCAGGCCCCGCGGCGGCCTGACCTGTGCCGGAGTATCCCGCGCCGGCAATGCCGACCAGGAGCACAAGAACCGACGCCCGTCGCCAGAACGCACGCCGCATCGGTCCATGGTCCTTTCCCTGGGAAGACCAAGCCTCTTAAGCCTCTTGCATACAGTCCGGCCCGGAAGAAGTCAAGGATGCCCATGCTGCCTGGCGAGGAAAGCCTTGCCAATCGGCCGCAGGCGTGATAGGTTCTTGGGTTCGGACATCGGTGGATATGAGGCCGCTCGGGCACCGAAGGAGTTCTCATGGCGAAGAAGGATTCGTCGAAACAGGCGAAGCGGGCGTACCGCATCGCGGTCATCGGCGGCGACGGCACCGGCCCGGAAGTGGTCCGGGAGGGCCTCAAGGTCCTCAAGGTCGCTGCCGAGGTCGCCAAGTTCCAGTATGAGACGGCCGAGTTCGATTTCAGCGGCGCCCGGTACCTGGCTCGCGGCGGCGACCCGGCGAAGCCTACCGTTCCCGTCATCACCGACGAGGAGATCGCGACGCTGAAGACGTTCGACGCCATCTACCTCGGCGCGGTCGGCGACCCGAACGTCGCCCCCGGCATCCTCGAAAAGGGACTCCTGCTGCACCTGCGGTTCGAACTGGACCAGTACATCAACCTGCGGCCGGTGAAACTGTATCCGAACGTCCCCTGCCCGCTCGTCGGCAAGGGGCCGGAGGACGTGGATTTCGTCGTCGTCCGCGAAAACACCGAGGGCATCTACACCGGCATGGGCGGCGTCCAGTACCAGGGCACGCCCCAGGAAGTCGCCACGCAGATCAACTGCACGACCCGGTTCGGGGCCGAGCGCGCCATCCGGTACGCTTTCGAACTCTGCCGCCGACGCAACCATCCGAAGCACATGCTCACGCTGGTCCATAAGACTAACGTCCTGACGTACGCCGGCGGCACGTGGTTCCGCGCGTTCGAGGAGATCGGCCGCGAGTACCCCGACATCAAGAAAGACTACAACCACGTGGACGCCTGCTGCATGTGGTTCGTCAAGAGCCCCGAGTATTATGACGTCATCGTCACCGACAACATCTTCGGCGACATCATCACGGACCTGGGCGCGATCATCCAGGGCGGCCTGGGCGTCGCGGGCGGCGGCAACATCAACCCCAAGGGCATCAGCATGTTCGAGCCGATCGGCGGCAGCGCCCCGAAGTACACCGGCCGGAACCTCATCAACCCGATTGCCGCCATCAACGCCCTCGGAATGCTCCTCCGCGAGACCGGCCAATCGAGGGGCGACCCGAGACTCACGGACGCCGGCGACCGCATCGAGCAGGCCATCATCGCGACCACGCCCAAGATGAAGAGCCAGGCCGCCGGCAAGATGGGCTATTCCACCGCCGAGGTCGGCGACCTCGTGGCCGAAGCGATTGGTTAGCCGCCCACCTTGGTGGGCGCGCGCCGTGGCTGTACGGCGCAAGGCAACTTATGCCCTACGAACTGCTCATTCAAAGCGAGTTCAGCGCCGCACATCACCTGCGTGAGTATCGCGGCAAGTGCGAACGTCTGCACGGCCACAACTGGCGCGTGGACCTGCGCCTGGCGGCCCGGCGCCTGGACCGCGACGGCATGGTCATGGACTTCGTCGAGGCCAAGCGGATCCTCGGCGAGGCCATCGAACCGTTCGACCATGCGTACCTGAACGAGGTCCCGCCGTTCGACCGGCGGAACCCGTCTTGCGAGCACATCGCCCGCGCGATCGCCGAGGCCGTGGCGGCGCGGCTGCCGAAGGGCGTCCGCGTCGCGTCCGTGACGGCGTGGGAATCGGATCGGTGCGCCGCAACGTATAGTGCATAGTTAGCCGCCCGCCTTGGCGGGCGCGTGTTTAACAAAGGGGCATTAATGGCCGTCATTTTGCAACTTGCGCTGGACCTCCTGGACCTGGAGCGTGCCTTGCGGATCGCCGACGCGGCCGTCCCGCAAGGCGTGGACTGGGTCGAGGCCGGGACGCCCCTCATTAAGAGCGAGGGCCTGAACGCCGTGCGCGCGCTAAAGAAGCGGTTCCCTTCGAAGAAGATCGTCGCGGACCTGAAGACGGCCGACGCCGGCCGCGTCGAGATGGAATCCGCCGCCAAGGCCGGCGCGGATTACGCCATCGTCCTCGCCGCGGCCAGCGAGTCCACCATCCGCGAATGCATCGAGGTCGGCCGCCACTTCGGCCTCGGCATCGGCGTGGACCTGCTGGGCGTCGAGAAGCCCGAGTCGCTCCTGGCGCGGCTGGCCGACTGGGGCGTCGCGTTCGTCTCGGTCCATTGCCCGATTGACGTCCAGATGCGGGGCGGAAGCCCGTTTGACCTCCTCGCGCGGCTGGCGAAAACGACGCGGATTCCTCTGGCGGCGGCGGGGGGACTCAATTCCGAGACCGCTCCGCGGGCCGCCCAGGCCGGCGCCTCCATCGTCGTCGTCGGCGGCGCGATCACGAAGGCCCACGACCCGGCCCGCGCGGCCGCCGACATCCGCAAGGCCCTCGACACGGGCACGGCCGTCAAGACCGAACTTTTCCGGCGGGCGGGCCTGGAGGACGTGCGCGAGGTCCTCGCGCGCGTTTCAACCGCCAACTTGAGCGACGCCGCGCACCATCGGCCGTGCCTGGCGAACCTGGCGCAGGTAACGCCGGGGGCGAAACTCGTCGGACCGGTCCTGACGGTCCGGACCGCCCCGGGCGACTTCGCCAAACCCGTCGAGGCCGTGGACCTGGCCGAGCCGGGCTCCGTCATCGCCATCGACGCGGGCGGCGTCGGACCGGCCGTCTGGGGCGAACTCGCCACCGAAAGCGCCGTCCAGAAAAAACTCGCCGGCGTCGTCATTGACGGCGGCATCCGCGACGCCGATGAAGTCCGACGCCTGGGCTTCCCCGCCCACGCGCGGCTCGTGTGCAGCCACGCGGGATACCCGAAAGGCTTCGGCGAGATCGGCGGCCCCATCCGCCTGGCGGGCGTGGAGGTCTTTCCGGGCGACTGGCTCGTCGGCGACGCCGACGGCGTCATGGTGATCGCCAAGGAGAACGTGGTCGAACTCGCGAACCGGGCCCAGGACGTCCTGGAGGCCGAGAACCGGATGCGAGCCGAAATCCGCGAAGGCCGCACGCTCGGCCAGGTGGCGTACCTGAAAAAGTGGGAAAAACAAGCCTAACACGGTTCGCCTCACTCGGCCCCCGGTAAATACTTAGCCCCCGGTGAACACACCGGGGGCAATGTACGAATGCACATTTTTTGAGGTGTTACGAAATGCTCATCATCGCCGAACGGATCAACGCGACGCGCAAGCGCATCGGCGCGGCCTTCGCGGCGCGCGATGCCGCCGCCATCCAGGACGAGGCCCGGCGCCAGGCCGAGGCTGGGGCCGATTTCCTGGACCTGAACGCCGCCCTCTCGCCCGACACCGAGCAGGACCTCATGGTCTGGGGCGTCCGGACGATCCGGGCCGCCACCGATAAGCCCCTGGCCATCGACACGGCCAGCCCGGTCGTGGCGCGCGCGGGCCTGGAACTCCTGCCGAAGGGCAGCGCGCTCCTCAACTCCATCAGCGCCGAACGGGGCCGCCTGGAGACGATGCTGCCGCTGGTTCTCGAGTTCGAGACGAAGGTCGTCGCCCTGGCGATGGACGAGAGCGGGATGCCCACCACCACGGCCGACCGGTGGCGAGCGCTCGAGAAGATCTTCGCCGCGACCGACAAGGCCGGCCTCCCGCGCGACCGAATCTATATTGATCCGTTGATCCGCCCGGTCGCGACGAACCCCGAGCAGGTGGCCCTGTCGCTGGAGATGATCCGCGAGATCCGCGCTCGCGGCGGCGGGGCGGGCACCGTGGTCGGCCTCTCGAACATCTCGTTCGGCCTGCCGGCCCGGAGGCACCTGAACCGGACGTTCCTGGCCATGGCCGCCGCCGCCGGCCTCTCGGCCGCCATCATTGACCCCCTGGAACCGGAAATGATGACGACGGTCCTGGCCGCGAGGTGCCTCACCGGCGAGGACGCCTATTGCATGAACTACATCATGGCGCACAGGGCGGGAAAACTGTAAGAGCGCGGTCTGCAATTTCTGGTTTGGTTGACTTGCCGGAGCCGAAAAAGTAATATGCTATGTAGCCCTCGGTGCCTTTGAAGGGGTAGATTTTGCTCTGCCAGCGATGCAAAAAACAGCCCGCCACCGTCCACCTGACGGAGATCCTGCATAACGAGAAGCGCGAGCGGCACCTGTGCGAGGACTGCGCCAAGGAGGAAGGCGTGGCGATGAAGACCCAGATGAACCTCCAGGACATCCTCTCGGGCATGCTCGAAGCCCACCAGGCCGCCGGCCGCGAGGCCAACCTGACCTGCCCGGACTGCGGCCTCACGTATGCCGAGTTCCGCCAGCAGGGCCGCCTCGGGTGTCCGCACGATTACGAAGTCTTCGCCGAGCCCCTCAAGGAAGTGCTCCAGAAGGTGCACGGTGCGACCGAGCACACCGGCAAGATGCCACAGCGCGCGGGCGCCGACCTGACGGCCCAACGGCATCTGATGCAACTGCGCCGCCAACTTCAGGCGGCCGTCGAAGGCGAGAAGTACGAGGAAGCCGCACGCCTGCGCGACCTCATCAAGGAAAAGGAGTCCGCGGGTGAAACTCGATGACCTGATCACCTCGCCGAGCCCGTGGCTGGAGCCGGGCGGCCCGCAGAGCGACATCGTCCTCTCGACCCGCGTGCGCCTGGCGCGCAACGTCGCCGGGCGACCCTTCTCGTCGCGCCTGCGGCCCGAGGAACGGCAGGACCTCGAAGCCTTCCTCAAGAAGGCCGTCCTCAAGGCCTTCGGGCCGCGCGACATCACCTGGTTCGAACTGGGCGACCTCCAGGAGATTGATCGCCGGTGCCTGATGGAGCGGCACCTCATTAGCCGCGAACTCGCGACCGGCGACGGACACCGCGGCGTCGCCATTGATAACGCCCAGAAGATCGCCATCATGGCCAACGAGGAAGACCACCTGCGGCTCCAGGTCATCTGCTGCGGCCTGCAACTGGAGGAGGCCTGGCGCGAGGCCGATACGCTCGACAACCGCCTCGAAGAGCACCTGACCTACGCCTTCTCGCCCACCCTGGGGTACCTGACGGCCTGCCCGACCAACGTCGGCACCGGCCTGCGCGCCAGCGTCATGCTCCACTTGCCGAGCCTCGTGCTGACGCGGCAGATCGAGAAGGTCTTCCGGGCCGTGGCGCGGATGCGCCTGGCCGTGCGCGGCCTCTACGGCGAAGGCACCCAGGCCACCGGCGACATTTACCAGATCTCCAATCAGGCGTCGCTCGGCCGCAGCGAAGCCGACATCCTGAAAACCCTCGGGGCCGTCATCCCCCAGATCATCGAGTACGAGCAGCAGGCCCGCAAGGTCCTGGCCACCGAAAGCCCCATGGCCCTCGACGACCGGATTTACCGGGCCTGGGGCCTTCTGACGCACGCGCGCACGATCTCGAGCGAAGAGACCCTGACGCTCCTTTCGGCCGTCCGCCTGGGAATCCACATGGACCGTCTCAAGGGCGTGGACATCGGCCTGGTGAACGAACTCTTCCTCCTGACGCGCCCCGGCCACATCCAGAAGATGCGCGGCGTGGAACTCACGGAGGCCGAGCGCGACATCGCCCGCGCCGAGTATATCCGCCAGCAACTCGGTGTGACCTGACGATGCCTGACCTTCACCTCGGCGCCGTCATCGCCTTCGATTTCCAGTCGTGGAACGTCCAGGAAGAAATCGCCATCCTGCGGCAGGGCGGAATCCGCCGCGTCCAGGTCTGGCGCAACTATAGCCAGGGGATCACGGCCCGCCACGTCCGCGAGACGCTCGAGGCGGCCGGACTCGCGGCCGACGGCCTGCACGGCTATTTCCAACTCGAGCCCGGCGACCGGCCCGGGTCCGACCTCTCGTCGCCGGACGCCGCCGTGCGGCAGGGCGTGATAGAGGTCCTCCGCCGCGAGGCCGAATTTGCCCGCGCCATCGGGTGCCGCGACATCGTCGTCCACCCGGTCGCGCCGGGCCAGACGGCGGACGACCCGCGCCGTCCGGGCGGCCTCACGGCGGCCGTCGCGGCGCTGGCCGAGATCGGCCGCCGGGACGACGTGCGGTTCCTCGTGGAGAACATGTCGCCGCCGATGTTCGGCTCTGACGCCCGGGTCCTGCGCCAGGCCGTGGACGCCGCCGGCGGGCGCCACGTCGGCCTCAACTACGACTCCGGCCACGCCATGCTCGCCGGAGACCCCGTGGGCGCCGTCCGCGCGATGGGGCCGCGACTGTGGGGCGTGCACCTGCATGATAACCTCGGCTCGAAGGACGATCACATGATTCCGGGCACGGGCTGCGTGCCCATGGAGGAGATCGCGCGGGCACTGGCCGAAGTCGGGTACGGCGGGATATTCATGCTCGAGGTTTACCGACCGACCGACGAAGTGCGGCGGGACCTGACGCCCGAGCGCCTGGCGTTCATCGAGCGCCTTCGCCGCCTGGCGTCGGGCCGTTGACTGCTGTCGCCTGGTTAGCCGCCCGCCTTGGCGGGCGCCAGCGCGGCAGGTCAGAGACCCGCCGCGAACGTTTCACGGGCTGCCGCGCAACCGCTTCAGGAAGCGTTTGCGGACACGCGGGTCGCGAAGCCGCTCGTCGTCCTCGACGGCCGCGTCGGGGAACCGCCTGAGCACCGCGGCGGCGAAGAGGCCGGCGCCCAGCCGGAGCGGCTCCTCGGCATCGGCCCCGCCATAGACTTTCACGTCGCGGACGCCGCACGAGGGCGAGCGGCTCTTGAGGATAAACCCGTCCACGCGGCCGAGGCCGTCCAGGAACGTCTCGGCGAACCGCCGCATCGCCGCCGTCACGTCCCGGCCGGTGGACGGTTGAATGAGGTGCGGCCGGCCCCGGACCAGGACCACGCGAACGCTTTCCCGCGGGCACCCGAGTCCGATCTCCATTTCCGGGCACACGGGCAAGAACTCGACGCGCCCTTTCATCCGCCGCACCCGCCCGTCGGCGATCATCGAACCGTCGTACCGGCAGGGCGCGAACCCCAGGCACTTCGAGACGACGACGCGGGGTTTCGCTGGTCTCGCCACGGCTTCACCTCATCTCGACGCGGGCGCGGCGCCAGCCTCGGAGCCGCGTCCTGCCCACCGCAGCAGGGCAAAATCAATGCGGTTCATCAGGTTCGGGTAGACGCCCTCCAGGCCGGGCCGGACCAGCGTGAGGTTGGTATAGACATACATCGGAACAACCGGCACCTCGCGGAGGAGGATCGCCTCGGCCCGCGCGAGGACCCGCATCCGCTCGGCCGGGTCCGCCAGGCCGGCCGCCCGGTCCACGAGGGCGTCGTATTCGGCGCTGGCCCAGCCGGTCTGGTTGTTCCCGCCGCCGGTCACGAAGCAGTCGAGGAACGTGTTCGGGTCGAGGTAATCGCCGTACCACCCGCCGCGGGCGATGCGGTACTCGCCCTTGCGGACCTTGTCGAAGAAGGAGGTCGTCTCGACCTCCTCGATGCGGACCGTGACGCCGAGGGCCTCGCTCCACTGCTGCTGGACGAGTTCGGCGATGGGTTTGTGGACGAAGCCGCTGTTGACGAGGATCGAGAGGTCCTCGAGGCCCGCCCCTCCGGGATGACCCGCCTCGGCCAAGAGGCGCCGCGCCTCGGCCACGTTCTCCTCGAGGCCCGGCGGCGAGGCGTATCCCGGCAGGCCGGGCGGCACGAAGGTCGTCGCGGGAACCTGGCCGCCGCGCGCGGCGCGCTCGACGATCGCCCGCCGGTCCATCGCCAGGGCCAGCGCCCGACGCACGCGAACGTCCGAGAGGACCGGGTCGTTACAGTTGAACCGATAGAAATACGTTCCGAAGTTGGTCGCGTACACGACGTCGCGGCGACGCCCGGCGTCGCGGGCTTCCAGGAGCGGCTGGATCGCCAGCGGGGGGACCACGGTCGTCAGGTCCACGGCCCCGGTCTCGTAGGCCAGGAGGGGCGTCTTGTCGTCGGCGAAGACGCGGACCTCGATCCGCCCGAGCGCGACCGACCCCGCGTTCCAGTAGAAGGGGTTCTTCTCCCAGATCATGCGGCTGCGGAACCGCCACTCGGCCAGGCGGTAGGCCCCGTTGGAGATCAGGTTGGGCGGCATCGTCCACCGGTCGCCCGACGATTCGACGTTGTCGCGGCGGACCGGCAGGTACGTCGAGAAGGCCACGAGGTCAAGGAAGTAGGCGGTGGGCCTTTCGAGTTCAACGACCAAGCGACGTGGACTCTCGACGCGGACGCCGACCGACGACCAGTCGGCCTTCGCCGCGCCGGTTGGGCGTTGCGGCGTAAGGTCATGCGCCGCCGCTTCCGCCTTCGCCAAGGCTACGGCGGACAAGCCCGCGGCGGCCTCGTAATACGCCTTCGCCCCGCGGATGGGGTAGAGCATATAGACGTATTCGGCGGCCGTTTTCGGGTCCAGGACGCGGCGCCACGCCCAGGCGAAATCGTCGGCGGTCACAGGCCGGCCGTCGCTCCAGCAGGCGTCCTCGCGCAGGTGAAACGTGTACGTGAGGCCGTCCGGAGAGACTTCCCATCGCTCGGCGACGCCGGGGCGGACCGCCAAGTCGCGAGGGTCCTGGACCACGAGGCCCTCGAAGAGGGCTTCCGCCACGCGGGCGTCGGTCAGCAAGGTAATCTGGGCCGGGTCGAGCGTCTTCACTTCGGGACCGGCCGTCCAGACGAGGTCGGCCGGAGGACCGCCGGTTCGCAAGGTCACCGCCGCCGCACCGATGACGACGGCGACCGCCAGGGCCAGCGGTATGAGGAATCTCGGCATCCGGATCCGTGCGGCGAAGGACACGTGCTTGGCGTCGGCCGGCAGGCCGACGCCGGGACGACTCTGAGGCGCTTGCGGACAGCCCCTAC
>Ga0307378_10007244_pt1 | contig 14973 bp, 10 predicted proteins | sample UN1MG_FD_202238 | JGI IMG/M metagenome (GOLD analysis project Ga0307378, IMG submission 202238) | Soil microbial communities from Risofladan, Vaasa, Finland - UN-1 | ecosystem: Environmental > Terrestrial > Soil > Coastal area > Acid sulfate soil | place: Finland: Risofladan, Vaasa | collected...
CGTCCTGGAGACAGGGGAAATACTAGAGGAATTGTTATTAATACTTTGCCAGATGTAGTTCCTCCAGATGTTGTTAAAGCTTTTGACTCTGAGGGAGTAGATAGTGTTTTCCAAAGTGAGTCTGACCTTGATTATGAAATACTTTTATCGCCGGATGAAGTAATCACGGTGGTAAGCACTCCAACGAGAAGCACTTTGCGAGCAAGAGACGATTGGGAGTCAACCAACGTGAATAGCGCTGATTTTAATCCTCGCGCACGAGTTATCTATTTAGATAGTGAGGATCCTGATAATCAAATTAACATTTTGATGAGGCCCTATGGCTCAATGAGAGACTCAACTAAAGTGGACTTAGGGTCAGAAATGTTCGAACATGATACATATGTAAGTGGAGGCTATATGAGAACCATGTATAGCCATACTACAGGAAGAGTTGCTAGTTATTACTTTGACTCAAACTCTTTGCAATACGTTATTGTAGAGAGGGATTTGAGGCCAGGAGAATATCAACTTAATTTGAGCACCGCTCCCAGAAGCAGAAGCTCATCAGTTGGTAAAGTCTTCGGTTGGATTTGGCCTGGAAGAGGAAATATGTTCTAATTAGCACGTAAAGAAATTATAAAACAGAAAGGAAAAGAAAGATGAATCAAATAACGAAATATTCTGCGTCCTCAATGAAGACGTATAGCCAGTGCAACCGAAAGTTTTATTATACATATATAAAGAAACTTCCGAGACAACCATGGGATCATTTTGATTTAGGAACACTTTGTCATTACGCATTAGAGTTCTTTTATAGAAATTATAAAGAGGGCGAAGATCCAGCCGAAATAATGGGGGAAAGTTTTAAAAGAGCAAGGCAGCAATTAGGAAAGGTTAAAACCCCAATTATAAAAGAAGCAAAACAGCTATTGCAAGATTATGTTTATAAGATTAAAGAAGAGGGCATACCAAAAATAGACAGGTCATTAGAGAAGAAGTTTAAGTTTACTCTTGATGGCAAATATGTTCTTAATGGGATTATTGATAGGCTTGATCAAGACGAAAACGGAAATTACTTTATTTATGATTATAAAACCTCTAAGTCCATTAAGTATATGGATGATTTTCAATTAGCAGTTTACGCATTATGGTTTTTTGATGAACATAAAGACATTGATGAGGTTAATGCAGGATACATTATGCTGCGACACGATTCAAGGATTTTGAAGTATAAGTTTACGAGAGAAAGTATAGAATCTAGAAAAAGAGAAATCTTGAATTATTGTGAAAGCATTTTGGCCGAAAAAGAATGGGGGAAGAATCCAGGTCCATTATGTCGATATTGTGATTTTTATACTGAGCTTGGAGGGCCTTGCGAAGGAAGTAAAAAGAAAATGGGATGGACCGTAAACCTTTAAGGAGAAAAAAATTGAGCTTAAGTAAAGAAGAATACAGAAAAATTTATTATAGTGATTATCATACTCTTTTAAAAAAGGGTATTACTTTTAAATTTTCAACCACGAAGGATGGGTGGTATAAGTTATATTATAAAGATAATAAATTCTTAGGATATAGATATCAAGATGTTATTTATAAAAAGCCTATACTTGTAGATACATTTAGAAAAGAAGGATATGGAGATCTTATTAAGGCATTAGAGAAGTTTATTTCTTTTAACTCTATGAAATATCTAATTAAAGATCATGCTCCAGTAGACTTATGTCAATTGCAAAGTAAGATCATTTTAGAAAAAGTTCAACTATTTAAGCCTGAGCGCGGAAACAAAATTCATACTTTTATGTGTCGTTGTATTAATAATGAAATTGTTAATGAATCTCGTAAAACGCGAACACTTAGTCGTGCGCCCCGTGTAGTTGGAGATAAAGAAACTTTTGCCAAAATTTATTCTTTAGATGATGAAGCTAATAAAATAATGGCAGGCAGACTTTCTGTAAATGAAATTGAGTTCAAAAACTTAATTAATAAAATGGACTTAGAGAGTATTGTCAGCACGATGGATCAGAGCACTCGTAATCTAGTATTACGTTTATATTATACTGATTGTAATATTAAGCAAGCCGCTAAGGCTGAAGGCATTCCTGTTGATGAGGCCGCTGAAAAAATAGCAAAGTTAAAAGATAATAAAGAATTGGTTCAATTTCTTAGAGACTAGGAGGTCGCTACTTCCATGGCGTTGAGTAAACGAGCAGCAGGTGTTTCTGAAAAAGAACAAACCATACTTAATGGTATTCAGGCATTAGAGCACCCCTTAATTAAGAACAAACAAGAAAAAAAAGAATTAGTAGATCGTATTCAATTTTTAACAAAGTCCTTAGGCATCTTGCGAGTAGCCGTTGAGAGATATGAGGAAAACCCAGATTTAGCTGACCCTCAACGTAAACGAATTGAAAAGTTTGAATTAGAACTTAAAGAGCGTAATGAAAGAATGGAAGAAGTTAATCTTATAATAAAAAATATAGAACAAAGAATTTTTCAATTAAAGGAATCATTAGATGAGGCCATTAAGCAAAAAACTCAAATTGCTAAAAAGCCAAAAAAAGAAGTCACTGAAGTAATTCCTAAAAAAGAAACTATTGAAACTGAAGAAATTGAAGTTAAAGAAACTGAAATTAGTGAAACGGAAAAGTCTTTTGCAGCAGCAGCAGAGTGGCAGGCAGTTATTGAAAAAGAATTAAACTTTTCTGCTCTACAGCAAGCAAAAGAACAAGCGTTTATAGAATATAAATTAGCAAAAAATAGATTGGAAGAATGTCTTGATGGATTTAGTGATGAAGATATAAATCAAGAAGAAGAAGAAGATGAAGAAGAAAATGAATATTATGAAGAAGAGGGGTATGAAGAAGAGGGGTATGAAGAAGAGGGGTATGAAGAAGTAGGCGCAAATGTAGGTTGTTTAAAATTAAAACAAGAGCTAAAAGAAGCCGAAATAAAATTAAATAAAGCGGAAGAGCAACTTGTAAACGCAAACGCTATTATTGAACAACAAAGCCAAGTACAAAGAATTAAAACAAAATTTACAAAAGAAAATACAAAACTTCAGCAAATTCGAACTGACATAAATTATATGCAAGAAGAGTTAGATAGTATGGATAGTTATGAAGAAGCAGAAAAGTTTATTGCATTACAAATAGAAAGAATCTCAAAATGTTATAAAATCATTAATGCTGTTTTTAAATTAAAAACATCATATTATGAGGAAAAAGAAGAAAAAGAAAAGGGCCTAGATCAGATAGTTGATAGAGATAAATATGATAGAACCAGACAAGATACTCTTCTACTTATGTATCAGCTTAATGAAATTGTTCCTCAGCAGAGATTAATTGATCAACTTATGAGCTGGCGTAAGGCGATGATAAAAGAAGTTGCTCCAGAAAAAGATCAATTATATAGAAAGTTAATGGCATTTTTAACTAATTTTGAAAGATTGGGAATTCATTTAACAAAATTTATTGAAAAACTACGTAAGCGTGAAAGGAAAATTGGTCGAGATATTGAAAGTAATGATTTTTTGCTTTGGGAAAAAATTAAAAAAGAGCCAATTAAATTAGATACACGAGGCGCAATTGTTGTTGATACAGTAATGCAATTTATTACTCAATTTGATAAAAGATTCGGGCGAAAAACTTATAAAAGATTTTATTTTTCTGATAAGTTTATGTCAGATTCACTTAATGTTAAAAAGGCAATTTATTATCTCCTTCTTTATTATCAAGATCAACCAATTCCTAATATTGAGGAAATTTTTAGAGTTCCTCCTGGCACCGCTGCATCTTTACTTGGAATAAGTAAAAAGAAGTGGAAGACAATTAAAAAATCAATTAATCCTGTTGCTGGTTTAAGTAACGCAAGAATAATTGAAAAACTACAAAAAAGAAAAAAGTCATATTATGATAAGCTTGTAAAAATATATGAATCGGCCCAAGAGGAAGATCCAAAAACTTATCCAGGAGAATACGTAGACGAGTTAGCCGAACTTTTAGAAGAAAAAAATCCCAATCTATATAATATTTTAGTTGGTGGGGCCGTTGTAAAAGAAGACAATAGTATAGTTACTAAAATAGCTAAAAAGTTTGGAATAAGTGAAGTGGATTTACTTGGAGTCAGTGAAAAGGGAGCAGGCTTAACTCCAATATTAGAAAGAATATTTGCATATGATCCTGATATTGCGGCCAATATAGATCCTGATGATCCATATTATTATTTTGTTAATAACGAAGCAAAAACAGAAGAAGATACCAGACAGCGCAAAAGATTAATATTTAGAGGGATTGATTCTTCTTTAGACGGATATATTAGGTCTTCTTTACGATACGCTGCAATTAAAATGGCAAAACCAGAAGGTGGACTTGGTAGATCTATAAATTGTCCATTATATAACTGTGATGGAAAAATTTATTTTGAATTGCCAGATCCTGGAGATAAAACATTTAGATCTGCTTTGCATGATTGGAGTTATGGCAGCGGATCAGTAATGGAAAATAAAGGATTTTCTAAATGTGATAAGTGTGGTTGGGCGTTTGCAAATCAATTTATTAATTGTCCCAATTGTAATTTGGCTGTCCCTATTTCAAGTACTATAGACTCTTGGTTTAAGCTTCAGCCAGATACTTGGTTGGGAAAAGACTCTCTTATTATTGGCGGGGAAAAGGTTTTAAAAGAAACAGCAATAGCTCAATTGGTTGAATCCATTAAACCATCTGTTGATCAATCGATAAAGCTTCATAATAAAAATAGATATAGAAAAGTAAAAGAATTTAGAGCAGCACTTCAAGATCATATAGAAATTCTTAAAGATGTAAAAGATGAAGAAAAATATAAAAAAGCTATTGAAATAAGCAGAATTATTGATTTTATGGGGATTAAAGAGTCTGATCCGGCAATAATGATTCAAGAATTTTTCTCTGAAGATACTTCTCATGCCGCTCTTCATCAAGAGTTTTCTAGAATATGGGCGCTGTTTACGAATAGAAGATTAGGAGTTCGAACAGCCTCTAATTTGCATAGAATAAGTAAACGAACTATGCCAATAATTAAAAAGATGGCAGAAGAAATGAATGTAATTACGGCTCCGGTGGAAAGGTCAGATACGAAATATCCAGGATTGTCTTATGGACAAATTGATAAATTATCTGCTAGATTTACAGAAAACGTACAACTTATATGTCCGCACTGTCTTTATGGACACCCCGATAAGGGTGAGGAATTTAACCCGTCAAAGCTGGCAATGAATAAATTAACTTTAACTTCAAGTTTAGAGCCAATGTTTTATAATTTAGATGCATTCGGAATGGGAGATAAAGAAATTATTCTTGGAAATACTCCCGACGCAACAGTTGGAGAAGAGCTTCCTAAGACAAGTGCAGAAGTTCCTTCGGTTAAAGTTCGTATTGAGCAGCAGGGCAATGCATTATTTTTAATAACAAATTTGTCAGCAAGTGACATAAAAACTAGTAATCGTAGATTATATAAGGGGCAATCTACAAATTTGGGCCCAGGAGGATCTTTTACTTTATTAAACAATTTTACATACAGAATAGATGGAGGAACATTTATTGTTCATCCAAAAATGGCAATATCTAGTAGTGAAATTATTTTATCTGGAAATACTAAAGACACAGAAGAGCAGTTTAAAGATAGGCTGCGGGAAGAGGCCTTTGGACGCTCTACTATAGAGGACTTAGATAAAAAAGACCAAGAAGCTATTAATAATCTTATAGATAATGATGTTCATTTAATTATACAAGCATTTTATATGCTTGCTGACTCTAATCCCAACTTAGAAGAAGTTGGACAGTATATGATGTCTTTAGGACTAGATAGCAAAGAAGTCTCAAAAGTTTACGAGATAGCAGCTTATACACTTAAGAAGATTGTTGAAAATCCAAAAAGACCACAAATAGAAATATATATACTTGAAAAACTTACTAGAGATTTAGTTATTGGAATGGAGTTAGTTGCTCCAGGAATTAAAGAATATAATAAAAATGTAGACATTTATGTAAATGCTATAAAGGGAATAGTTAAAAACCTACAAAGTACTAAAAGGGCAGAAGAGCGGATAGAGGGATATGATATAGAAGAAGTATCTGAAAAACGGCAGGAATTAGAAGAGGGAACGTTAGCTAGACTTAAAATGGTTTCAGCAATTCCCAAAGGAGCAATTAGGCAAAGTGCGCCACTTAGAGCTTATTTAACAAAAATTGAAAGACTTTTTGTTAAAACAAATGAAAATGTAGATTTAACAAAAAGACTTAATTTTATGGATAGTTTTGTGCCCAATGTCGAAGAGCCCATTTTAAAAGAAGGAGATTTTTTTGATAAACATTTGATTCAAGACAACGCAAGTTTAATAGCATTAATCGCATTACGCAAAAGGTTTTTAGATATACCAGAGCAGGTAGTAGAGGAAAGCACGATATCGATGGACCCGCTTAGTGTAAGAGAGCAAAAGATCGTAAAGTATAAGCCCAGTAATTTACCTCAAATTATTAAAAACCTAGAAAGTATTTTTGTAATGCAGGATGCGGAAGATGCTCCCGGGGAAGCCTCGTCACTTGCTCAGATATTATGTGAAGAAGCAAGCATTATATTTATGGATCAAATGAAATCTAATCCACAATTATTTAAAACAAAACTATTAGACAATACGACAGGAAAGCTAAAGGATCTTAGTCGGTTTGACTCATTTGAAATAGGTGCTAGAATAGCAGATGTTCGTAATAAAAATTATTTTGTCACGAGACCCATGACAGATGGTTATATTACAAATATAGAAACAATTATAAAAGATGATAAAGATATATATGTTGATAATAAAAATAAAATATTTGTTAAAGGTGGTAATATATATATTCATAAAAGTATTCCTATGAATATAAATGATAGATTAATTGTAAAGGGTCATTATGTATCTAAAACGTTTTATGAAAAATCAGTTAAGCCCATTGTTGGTCAGTTGTCCGCAGATATATTTGGAGCTAATTTTAATTACAGCATACACAGTCCTAAAATTGCTAAAGAATATAATATCCATCCAATAATATATAAGACAGGATTAGATAAAGAGCTTCAAAGTTTTGAAGATCTAAAGAATTCAGAAGATGAAGATAAAATAAGTAAAATGAGAAAAGCAGCATTTAGAATAAAAATGTCTAAAAAAGCATATAGTAAAGTTATAACTTCTCTACGAGAAGTAGTAGAGCGTAAGGCCGAAGATTGGAAGTTGTCAAAAAAAGATATTGAAACAAGTCGATTTGATTATCGGTTAGCTGTAGGAAGAATTCCTCCTGAAAAAGAAAGTATGTTTTGGAAAAACTTAACTCAATATATAGTTGAATATCCAAATAACCAAGAACCAGAACTTCGATATGACGCTAGGGAAACCAAGCTTACAGGAGTACATAGTTTTCGAGAAAATCAAAAGGCTCTGCCTGCAAACATAATGAAAATATCTATAGAAGATCTTATGTTTGAAGTCTTCGGAGTTCGAGTAAAAACAGCCCCAGAGAAAAGAAATTAGTTCAACACCCACCCATTTCAAATTCGTATATATACCTTAGAAAATTAAAAGGAGAAAAATATGGACCAGTCTATTCTTGTATCTATTAATCATCATTCGGACGTTGAAAAAGATATTTCCGTCACTATTGCTGCAGAGGAAGTTCAAAACACCTATGATCTTGTATATAAAAAAATTCAAAAAACGGCCGAGATGAAGGGGTTTCGAGTGGGTAAAGTACCACGTGATCTTATAGAACAAAAATACAAAACAGTTGTGGAGCAGCAAGTTGACACGATTTTGTTAAACAAAGCATATAATGAAGCAATAGATGGAAATAACTATGAAGCAATTGGATCGCCAAACGTAAAAGACTTTAAGTATGAGCTTGATGGCTCATATAGTGTTAACATTTATTTAGAAGTCAAGCCGAACTTTGACCCTCAAGGTTATCTCGGACTTACACTAGAAGAAGCTCCCAAGTTAAACATGGAGGACGCACTTGAGAAGCGACTGATGACGTTTCAAAAAAGAGCAACAGATGGAGACGGGATTGCAGATGCAGATGATGCGTTGGCAAAACACTTTGGATATGGCACGTTAGATAGAATGAAAGAACATCTAACGGAAGAAATAAATTTAGCTCATGAAGATGCTACACGAGTCAGATACGAAAATCAAATACTAACAGCTCTTTACTCTGTTAATAAATTTTCTATACCTAAAACTCTTTTAAAAAAGCAGACTACGGCTACAATAGAAAGTTTAAAGCAGCAATTTGGTTACGGAGACGACATGGCGGAAGACATCAAAGATGAAATTGCCAAAATATCAGAATTGCAACTTACAAGAGAAATCTTATTAGAGAAAATATATGCAAAAGAAAAGGAGAATATTAAAGATGTAGGACATCATAGTGATCATTTAGAAAAAATTGCAAAAAGAAACAATATGACAAAAGAAGAATTACTACAAAATGTTAAGGGGGATTACTTAAATCTTATGATGCAAATTCGAGACAATAATGTTTTTGAGTTTATTTTAGAAAATGCGAAAATTATAAAACCAAAACTGGAGGATTCTGATGGAGGAAGCTCAGATACTAAAATCAGCTCGTAGTGTTATAGAAGAACACATTAAAAAGAAGACAGAAGAATATTCTCTTAAAGAAAATAATTGCGTTCCATTAATAACTCCTTTGACAAGGATTGCTCTTAATGATTGGATAGAGGCAATAGATTCTCTTTATGATGCAAAAACACAAGGATCCACATTAGAGCACGCAGTGCTTGGAAAATTTATTTCTTTTGCTGATAGAATATTTTATGTAAATGAAAAGAAACAAATTTTAACTTTTGTTTTCTATAGAGGCCCTAGTGATTTTGATGACGCAATGTATATGGTTACTTTTTCAGATAGCGCAGATACTTTGGAGCACATTAGAAAAGAAGTCGAAGCCTTCATAAGGGAAAAGCGCATAAAGGAAAGAAGAATTACTATTTATCCTCATGGCTCTATCAATATTTCTCGCAAATATACTTGGGATGATATTTGTTTGCCAGAAGATGTTGCAAAAGATATTCAAAACAATATAGAGTTTTTCTTAAATAGAAAAGATTGGTTTGATGCAAATCGTATCTCGCATAAGCGAGGTCTTTTGTTGGTCGGACCGCCGGGTAATGGAAAAACTTTATTGTGTAAACTTCTTTTAACACAATATAATTTCGTAGGTTATTCTATGGACTTTTCTGATGAAGACTCTAACAATTCTCTTTTAACTGGTGTTTTTAAACAAGCCTCTCAAAACGCTCCTGCTATTATATTGTTCGAAGATATTGATAGGATGTTCGGTAAAAATGATGCCAATAGTGATTATAATTCTACTCGTGTTACTTTAGACGGGTTATTGAATGTTCTCGATGGCGCAGGAGAGTATAATGGAATCGTGGTAATCGCTACAGCTAATAATCATGAAGTTTTAGACCCAGCAATTAAGCATCGCCCGAGTAGGTTTGACCGAGTAATCGAGTTTAAGGATCCAAATTTAGAACAGAGAAATAAATTTTTGAAAATGTTATATAAGGATATGTTTAAAGATGAGCAATATGCGAAAATCGCAGAGGTTACAGAAGGACTGTCTATGGTCTTTATAAAAGAAATATATTTGAAAAGTGTATTTGATGCTATGGCAGAAGGAAAGGAGAAGCCGGAACTAAAACATATCGAAAATGCTTTACGTGTAATGCTTAAGCACAAGGAATCAATGAAGGAGGGCCGAGCAGGCTTTAGTGGACTTACGCAAGATGCAGGAGGTTCAGGAAACTATCCAAGGAGTATAAGAGACATATTTTCAAATGACAAAACAGCAGGATTTTAAAAAAAGGAGAAAATTAAATGGCTGGAAGAGAGAAGATCAAGTATTGGAAGGCAAGTGATGATGTTATTGAGTTGGCTGAGAAGTTGATTGCCGCGTATAATAAAAATGCATTAGATGCAGAAATTGGTTATAGGTTTAGAAGTAAGTGTGCAAAGCGAGGCGGTAAGACGGTTTTAGCGAGAACCATAAAGCAAAGTGAAGCTGGCAAGATTTTTAATGGTGGACTTGACTTTGTTCTTGAAATTGGCGATGACGCTTGGCAGACGTTGGATGATACACAAAGAGAAGCTTTGTTGCTTCATGAAATTTTACACATTAAGGCGGAAGTCGATGAGGAAAATGGAGGAACTGTAGAGTTTGGCCTTAATTCTCATGACACAGAAGAGTTTAGAAAAGTTATAGAGGTTTATGGGTTCTGGATGCCGGATATTGAAGAGCTTGCTAAGACTTTTGAAGAAAGATTTACTTTAAAAAAGAATGGAAATGACGCCGTAGTTGTTAAGAAAATGGAAGAAGTAAAATTTGATGAAGAGGACGAAGGAATCTTTAAGCAATAAAAGGAAGGTGATATGATTGAATTATATTATGATGGTGAAGTAATTGACAAATGGTCCAACCATCAATGCAGTTGGAACAATCAATTAGTATTTATAAATATAGAAGATGGCGGCGAGCGAATAAAGTTTTTATTAACTATAGGAACTTTAGGAACTATAAATGAACTCACTCATGATTGTGCAGAAACAAATCAGATGGAAAACTGCATAGTTAAAAAAGATGATGTAGAGCATCAGGTTAAGGCTATTTTGTTCAATAAGGGTGATACAATCATCCTGCTATTAGAAAACAAGGAGAAATAAAAAAACTATTAATAGAATATGATGGAGAATTTCATTATATTAAAAGCAGATATAAAAATGGAGCAAAAATGTTAAAAGATCAAAAGTTTCGAGATAAGATAAAGTCAAATTATGCGAAAGAAAAAAATATAAAATTATTGAGAATTCCGTATTGGGAATTTGACAATATAGAAAAAATGCTTAAAAAAGAATTGGAAGAAAAATAATATGGGAAAATTTGTAAACTTGCACAATCACACGGCTTTAGGCAGTATGCTTGATAGTATGATCCGAGTAGATGAGTTATTTGATAAATGTAAAGAGTTGGAACAGCCCGCTTGCGCAGTTACTGATCATGGAACTTGTACATCGTTTTATGATTTATATAAGGAATATGTTAGAACGGGAATTAAAGGAATCTGCGGTATGGAAGCTTATTTTATCCATGATATAGAAAATGAAAAAGAAAGAAGTAAGCACCTCGTTTTATTAGCGATGAATGAGCAAGGCCACAAAAATATTATGCGTTTAAATTATGAGGGATTTAGGCATAAGAGGCTAATGTTTGGGAAAGTTTATCCGAGAATAGGGTGGGATTTATTAAAAAAATATAATGAAGGAATAATTTGTCTTTCGGCCTGTGTAAATGGAGTTTTGGCGCGTCATATTTTAGCAAATGATATGAAATCTACAATAAGAGACGCGAAAAGGTTTTTAGACATATTTGGAAATAGATTTTATTTAGAAGTGCAGCCGCATAATTTAAAAGATGGAGATATAGACCAACGTAAAGTTAATCAAAGTATGTATGGGCTTTATAAGGAGTTGGGCATTCCAATGGTTGCGACTAATGATTGTCACTGTCTTACTAAAGAAGACTATAAGTATCACGATATGCTTCTCGCAATTGGGGATAAAAAACCATTAGATGATCCTAATAGAAAAAGATATATAAATGAATTTTACTTGAAGGGCTATCAAGATATTCTAAATTATTTTGGCGACGACCTTGGTAAGCAATTGTGCGCAACGTCCATAGAAATTGCAGACCGTTGCGAAGCGCCAAATTATCTTAAGTCCGAAGGTTATAAAATTCCAAAATTCCTAATAAAAGATGAGCCTGATTATAAAGAGTTTCTTAAATGGCAAGCTGAAAGTGCAAAAGGTGTAGAAAAAACTGCGGCGTATCTTAGATACAGGTGTATTCAAGACTTTCAAAAATTTGATTTTGGAGAAAAGACGGAAGAGTATTGGAATCGAGTGAGAACGGAGATTGAGGTAATTGAGAACAAAGATTTAAGTTCATATATGCTTATCGTGGCAGACTATATTAAAGCCGCTAGAGAAAGAGGCTGCATCGTAGGGCCTGGAAGAGGTTCTTCTGCGGGATCTTTGGTTGCTATGATTATGGGCATAACAGAGATAGACCCAATTGAGCATGGCTTAATGTTCGAGCGATTCATTAACCCCAAGCGAGAGCAGTTGGCAGATATTGATACAGACTTCGAAAGCCCACAAATAGTAAAAGATTATTTAGTAGAAAAGTATGGGCGAGAATACGTAGCTTCTATAGCAAATATTATTTTTATGCGTCCGAAGGTAGTTGTTAAGGATATTGCGCGCTCTCTCAAGATTGAAGGAGAGCGCACATTCGAAATTGCCAATAAGATTACTAGCACTATACCTGATGATGTTAAAACTGTAGAAGAAGCATTTAATACGTCTGGAGATTTTAAGCGATGGATGCTTAAGTATCCTGAAGTATATACTTATGCTATTAAGTTGCAAAATCTACCACGACAGCACGGAGTTCACGCAGCAGGAGTAGTAATCTCAGATAGGCCGTTACCCGAAAGCATTCCTCTTAAAATAGATAAGCATGGCGTAGTTGCCACACAATATGAAAAGGATAGGGTCGAAAATAGCGGATTTCTTAAAGTAGATTTGCTTGGATTAGAAACATTAAAAGTTCTTAAGTCGGTTAGACAAATCATTAATGATAGAGGAAAGAAAATTCCTGATGTAATTCCTATAGATGATAAAAAGACCTATGATCTTATATCTGCAGGAGATACTACTGGAGTTTTCCAACTTGAGGCAAGTCTTAAGCCTTTATGTCAAACGCTTAAGCCAAGAAGTATAGCAGAGATAAGTGACATTAATGCTCTAGGACGACCAAGTTGCCCGCCAGAAGAGCGACAAGACTTTATTAATAGGAAGTTAGGCAAGATAAAGTCAGAGCCACTACATCCAAAACTAAAAGGTGTTCTAAATCGAACATATGATAAGTGTGTTTATGAAGAGGACCTATTGGTTCTTGGTCAACATATTTGCGGATGGGACTTGGGCAGATCGGATGTTATGCGCAGAATTTGTAAAGGAAAGGAGAAGACAAAGCATTTGCTCCCTGCGTTAAAGGAGGAGTTTGTAAAAGATGCTTATCTAAATGGAGTTAAGAAAACAGAGGCTGAAAAGTTATTCGAAATCGTTAAATACTTTTCAGGATACGGATTTACTAGGTCACATGCTGTAGCTTATTCTACTATTTCATATAGAGCCGCTTACTTTAAGGCACATTATCCAACAGAGTTTATGACAGCATTGATTAACTCGGAAGATTCAAATTCTGACAAGATAAAGATTTATCAAACAGAAATGCGTTTAATGGGGATTGAAATTTTGCCTCCGGACTTAAATAAGAGTGATTATCTATATAGTATTGAGGGTAAAAAGAAGATTCGCATGGGACTTAGTTGCCTAAAGGGAGTTGGAGAAAAGGGAATATCTTCTATAGTTGAAAATAGGCCATATAAAACTTTATTGGATTTTGTTTCTAAAGTAGAGCATAGAGTAGTTAACATTAGAACCGTTAACACTTTAATTAACGCTGGATGTTTTGAAGGATTTAAGGTTAATCGTCGCACGCTTCATGAGAATTATGCAGATTATAAAAAGAAGTATCAGGCGGCAGTTAAGAAAGAAAAGCTTAAAGTTTATAAGGAGCTTTATGCTGAAGCATTAGAGCTATATAATCATAATGCAGGATTGCCAGAGGGAACCAAGCCGGAAAAAGAAGGTAAATTTATTCCACCGGACAAAGACAATGTAGAGATAGGAGCCATTAAGTTTGAATATGATTTTCCGAAAACGGAAGAATGGGCTTTGGCGGTTAAGCTGGAAAACGAAAGGGAGGTTCTTGGAGATTATATATCGGGATCAATGAACGATGTTTATGGAGAATTCTTTAAAAGAGATCCTAGGATGGTGGACCTAGGAGACCTTAGCGGAATGTCCGATGGCAATATTGTTAGATTTGAAGGAGTTATTCGTAAAAGGGTTAAAACGATGAAGGTTAAAAAGGCACACTCTAAAATGTTTGGCAAAGAGTTTGGAAAGTACTTGATAGAAGATTTAAATAAAAATCTTGCTGAAATGACAGTGTTTCCGGATAAGTATAAGGAATATTCCGGAGTCTTCTCTGATAATACTCCTATTATTTGTACGTGCGAAATTAGCAGTTTTAACGGAAAGAAAGATTTAACTTTAAAGAACGTAGTAAAGATATGAGTTTTGGGCCGCTAGATAAGGGTGTTTATCTTTTTTCTGAAGGAAACGAAATATATAAATGTGGCGATTTGGTAGTTAACACTCAAGATATGGTAATAGGATTAATAGCTTATCTTACTAAGGGTCCACATGAAATTATATCGGTAGAATTAAAAGTTTATCAAAGCCCAATAATAAACATGGAAGAAGCGATGAATGTTCAAATTAGTTCTTACGATAGATTTCATTGTTACTCAAACCATATTAGGCGACTAACTACAGAGGAAGAATTTTTATATCATATCCATGGCGCGTACGTCCTGCGCGCCGAATAAATTACCAACAGAAAGGAGAAAAAATGAAAATTCCAAAGGGAGCAGTGACTTCCCTCATGTCTGAAGGCCGCATTACACTTCAGGTGCCAATGGTAATTATTAAAATAGATCCAAACTATGTTAAATCTATAAACAAATCTTTTGCTCAAACCATGAAAGATGCGCTTGGACTTACTGCAAATCTTCCTAAGTATAACGCCCCAACTATAACCGATGATGATTATGAAGAGGCGCCAAATGAATGGTTTGTTGAATTAAAAAGTAATAAAAGGCCATGTGTTGGAAAGCAGCAGGGATTTACTTATTTATCAGAAGAAGGCTGGAATAAAAACAAAAATAAAATTAAAAAAGCATTTATAGGTTCTGGAGATAAAA
>Ga0307378_10007245_pt1 | contig 14971 bp, 13 predicted proteins | sample UN1MG_FD_202238 | JGI IMG/M metagenome (GOLD analysis project Ga0307378, IMG submission 202238) | Soil microbial communities from Risofladan, Vaasa, Finland - UN-1 | ecosystem: Environmental > Terrestrial > Soil > Coastal area > Acid sulfate soil | place: Finland: Risofladan, Vaasa | collected...
ACTCCTTGAAATTGACTCAGTTCTAAGGCAAGCTCTATCAAGAGCTTGGCAGAAGAAAATCCTGCAATGCTATCCACCTGGTCTATGATAACCCGACATTTTTTAAAGCGGCCAGCTTGCTTAATTGCGGCATGGAAGGAGCCATTTAAACGAAAATACTGCTGCATCTGAGTTTCATCCTGGATATGTCTGAAATTACGGGCATCTAAAAGAAGAGTAATGATGCCTTTTTCTTTCGCTGACTTAACGAGTTGAGAAGCGATACCGCTTTTCCCGGTTCCAGCCTCGCCGGTGAGAGCGACTGATTTTCCGAGAGATATCTGATCCTCGATTAGGGAAACCTCATCCCTTGGAAGGGAATCGCTAATACCAGGAATTAAGTATCTGATTTGCCCGATCGCTTGGTTAGTGCGCCTTGAAAATTCCTCCTCGATATTCTGAAGGGTGTCTCCTCCTTGAGGGATAAGTGAATTATATTGATTGAGCGAAAAGGGATACTCTCCATTATCTACCTTTCTATAGCTAGAAGTATCCTTTGTCCAGAAGCCATTTCCCCTATTACTCCAAGCTCGTAAGAATATGGTGCCTTCTCTTCTTTCCAGATCAAAACGCACCAAGTTATATCCATTGCGATATTCACGGCTTTCATAACATGCGCCAGCCGCTACAGTCATCGCTCTCGCATCGGGAGTAATTTGCATCCCTAACTCAGCTCTATGCAAATGGCCTCGTAGTATAAAGTCACATCTATCCATTAGTTGAGCCTCACAACTCTCCCAATCAAATTCACGGAGCCAGTCAAACGGATGATGCAATAGGGCGATGCACAAGTCAGCATCATGGCTTCTCTCTAATGCTTCGCTTACTTGTCGCTCCCCCAGTATAAGCTTTCCACGATCTTCTCCACCACCAAAAGCTGCCCATGCCGAATTAAGGCCCAATATTGCTATCTTTTTATTATCCAAGTTCAGGCTATGGACGAAAAAGTAATTCTCACTGCCAAAGGGAATACTACTGCCTAGATATGCATTCACAAAATTGTTATAGGCATCGAATTTATGTAGCACTAGTCTGAGCTTCTGTCCATCTGCTAATATCGAATTAGCAGCCTCCCTGCTACATAAAGAAGAGATAATGTCCTTCGCTTTTGGGCAGATATCTTTGCGGCTTACATCATGATTGCCTGGTACTATAAGGAGTCGCTCCTTTGGCAGGTTGGTCACTTTCAAGAGGTCGTCAAAAAACTTTTGGGCCAGCAAATATTCATCATGAGCGCCACTGAAGGCAATGTCTCCAGACACAAATATTAAATCAGGGGCAAGGCTGTATTGCTTCACTAGGTCTTGTATATCTACCAAAAGTGCTTTTAGTACGACATTTGCATCCCATGTAGATTTTTCTTTGGCTTCAAAATGTAAATCAGATAAATGCAACCAACTGATTGTACTCACATTCACTCCAATGCACTGGTTTAGTTTAATGATTCTTTGATTTTATCATTAAACTAAACTATTGTCACGATCTCCCAATAAGGCTTTCTTATAATGCATTGGTTCAGGAAACTTTTTTAACATGCCACTCTGGTATAAGAAGACCTATTTTAGGTAAATACACCGTTTGAGGATCGGCTTTATCGAAAACGCCAGATTTTTAGAGGCCATCCCAAAACCTCCGACAGCAGGCGAGGTCATTCACCTGAACGGGTTTTTGGGGATCTTAATCCGCGGGGATGGAAAAATCCAACTCTTATAGGCGGGGGACTGAATGGACACCTTGTACTGCTTCCGGCTCAGCCATAGAGGACGAAATAACGGGCCTTAATTCACAGGGGAGTCAAATACTTCTCGTTCCTCATCTCTGGAAGCCGGTTAAAGATATTGATTTCGATCGGCTTAGAGGTTGTCTTCATTCACCCCTCGTGCAGGCGCACAATCGATTACAATAACTCCCTCGGTCTCGATCTTGGCTGGAGCGTCCAGCCCCAGCAGCTTGCACCTTCGCTCGATGCACTTGAGCACGCCATCGAGGAACCGTGGATCACCGCAGCGATTCTCGGTGTATATGGTCTGCTCTGCCTGCTCCGGCTTTGCCTGGATTTTTTGATCTGCCTTGATTCCCTTCGCCTTGATGGTACGTGCCCGAAACTCTTCAATGCTTCGATCCCACGCTTCCCAGTAGCGGCACTCAGCATGGTCGAGTTTGGCCAGTTCCCTGGCCTTGTACGCATCCAGGGCAAGGGTAGTTTTATTTTGCCACTCTCTTTGGATAACCTGAAGGTCATAGCTTATCTGTTGATGGGTAACCCCCAACTTTTCAGCTATTTTTACCTGGGTACACCCTTGTATATAGAGAGACGCTATTTCCGCTCGATCTTTTTGAACCTGAATTTTTGACCTCTTAGGACCACTCATTTTTTTCATTTTGCAAAATCCTTGGTGCAAAATTATCAGGAAATTTTGCCCGCTTGGTCTCTGATCTCTTACCCCTGATCATAGATTATTTTTATCCCATGCGACCTGGCAAACTCATGCCGCTTTTTACTGTTACCACACAGCAGCCTGTGTCTGCCAAGCTGAAACAAATCACCATACCTGCTTTTCGGCTCTGCCGGAGCCTCCGGCACCCGGTCCGGTCAGCAGCTTCGTTATTTTCATCGTGCTCATCACTCAAATCAACCTTGAATACGCCCTCAATCTCCTCATATGTAGTTTGGTAAGCTGACCTCGGTTTTGGTATCAAACCCAAATCCAGCAGGTCAGGAGCTGTGAACTTACTATCAGTTCAATTCAACCTGTCAGTTCAACTTGCTATAAGACTGGATACTGCTTTATCAATTTTATCTTTATCACTTTCATCAATCCCAAATACCTTGGCTACACTCATACGCACAATCTCCGTTGGGACTAATATTTTACCTGTTAACTTATAATATATCAAATATTGCAAAAGGTTACAAGTAGTATTATAGATATGAGGGGGGAGAAAGCGAGCCTATCTCTGTCTAAACGCTCAAGGCCAGTTTTGAATTTAGCCACCACCAAGGATGAAAAATCGGCCTTTTTCAGTAAAGTCAATCTCTCAAACCGTATTTTCACGGTAAGCGATTGTTTTGCTCTGCAATACCCAATCATCTCCCCTCAGCCTTCAATTCCAAACATTGCCAGGAGGGTTGCTGAATAGGACATTTCCTCGCTGATGATTCCTGAGTAGATCAATTCCCTATGCAGGATCTCCTGAATGCGCGGCTTGCATTGCAGGGTGAAAGATGACCACTCCATGTCCTTCTCTCTTGCCAGCGGAGTCAAGGTCAGTAGCTTTTCATTCAGATGCTCAAGCCAGGGGGCACGCTCTCCATCATGGGTTATGCCAATCCGGATAATGTGGTGACTTGCCCGGCCATCCTGAGTATTGGTATGGATTCTCCATACTGTCAGAAGGCCGCATTTGGGAAATTTGCATTTGGGAAGTTCACTTTTGGGAACGCTGTTTTTGGGAACATCACCTTTGGGAATACCACCTCCGGGAATAGCACTTTCGGGGATATCACTATTGGGGATATCGCTTCTGGTAATGCCGCTTTTGGGAGTATCGCTTTTGGGAAAGCCGCAGACCTTGCCGTCTATGCAGATCTTGCCGACCACTGCCCTGCTGGCGTCGCCTAATTCACGATAGCTCTGCATGTAGGCCCGAATAACAGGATGCTCAAGCCCAAGCAGATCGAGTTTTTCCTCCTGCATCGCACGGTCACGGTCGGAAGTGAATTGAATGGCTGCATGGCGGCCCTCCCCTGCATAGCTCTTTGTTACATGGCGGTCCTCCGCTGCATGACCTTTTGCTACGTTGCCCGCTGCTGCCTTGCCTTCCTGGATCAAGCCCTCATAGATAATGCTCCATCGGGTTTCGTCTTCTCTGCGAAATTCCTGGCCGGAGAGTCTTGCTGCGCGTGACAAAAAGGCAATCAGGCGCTGCATGCCGCGGCCTTCATCATCGAATTTCCGGTAATCCCCAAGGTTGAAGCGATCAAGATCCTGGAACAGTTCGAAAACGACCTGTCTGGCCAGGTTGGCGTTGGTCATGGCCACTTCGAGTTCCTGCCTGGTACGCTTCAGGGTCGGATCAGCGAGTGCATCCTGATAGAGCCGATCATAACTGAGGCAACTGCTCAACTGGCCAAGAACCTGCGCTCGCAAGTCTTCCGCCACCTGCCCCTCATCATCCACCTTCCCCAGGGTGCAGGCGATATCACGGAGTTTCTCCTCCAGCATGAGGAATATCTGGCCTTCAATGGTGTCCGCTGCCACCAGGTTATACACCTGAGCTGTTGATTGCTGGCCATACCGGTGAATACGGCCGATGCGCTGCTCCAGATCCATTGGATTCCACGGCAGGTCATAGTTGAAGAGGATGCGGGCAAACTGCAAGTTAATGCCCTCACGGCCTGCTGCCGTGCATATCAGTACTTTCGGGCCGTCCTTGCGGCGGAACCGTTTTTGTGCGGCAGTTTTTGCTCCATGATCTCCTCCTTTCAGTACAGCAACACCTCGATCGGGGAAGGCTTCCTCTATATGCCGCCTGATGACCTCCATAGTTGCCAGGTAGGTAGCAAAAATCACGACCTTTTCATGAGGATTTTGTTGCCATATTTGCCGCAGGGCATTGATAAGGACAGCGGATTTGGTTTCCATCCCATCAGGGAACCTATCAGGGCTACCGGGGAACCCATCAGGGAATCGGGCAGGGAATCTATCGGGTGATCTATCAGGAGATCGGGTAGGGAACTGAGCAGGGGACTGGCCAGGGAATCGGGCCAGCAGTTCCTGAATGCGAAGCCGCTCCTCCGGGAGAGTCAAAGCCACCAGCATGGCTGCGGATTCCTCCCCGATGGCTGCCGCCATTTCCGTATCCGAGTAACTCTCTGCCGTATTGACAAAGCCTTGCGCTTCCTTGCGTTTTTTTAAGAGTTGTACTCTGGCCTCGGCTAGAATTTGATCGGCCTGCGCGTTGCCCACGGCATCGAAGGCGAGGTTATGTATATCGTGGATGATCTGCCGCGCTTCATCCAGGACGCGGTTTCGGCCATCCACGTCGAGCAGGTCGTCCCGCTCAATGGCCTCTTGGATGGTAAGCATAAGCAGGCGTCGCTGAAGCGTGGAGCGAATTGCTGCAAAGCTGCTGGCTGCGATCTTCTGGAATATGGCCATCACAAATCCCAGCGCACGGCCTTTGCTGCCTTGCTTGACAGCCAGATCGTAGCCGTCCCGCAGGTAATCCAGCAGTGCATGGTAAAATTCCTTTTCTTCCTCCGAAAGCGAGAAACCTTCCGTATGCACCATTCGCCGGGCAAAAAGCGGGCTTCCGTCCTGAGCGCAGGCATCTGCCTTTGTGCGGCGGATCACCACAGCGTTTAGGCGGTGGCGGTTATCAAGCATGTCCCGTTCGCTTTCGAAGATTTCCGAGTTCAGCAGGCGGATCAACATCCAGAAGCGAAAATGGTCCCCCTGATGCGGTGTTGCCGATAGAAGGAGGAGATCCCGGCAGTGGTCTCGCAGCGTCTCGGCCAGTTTGAAGTTTTCGGTTTTTTTGACGCGGTTGCCGTTTCGGTAAACGCTGATATGGTGGGCCTCGTCGAAAACCACCAAGTCCCAGTGCGGTGCCTCCACCAGTTTCCTCACGCGGCTGCGGCGCTTAAGGGTATCTATGGAGACGATCAGGCGGTTATGCTTGGCGAAGGCATTGGATTTCCTGTCAGTCACATCGCCTTCACTGCCAAACACCTCAAAGTTAAGATTAAAGACTTCGTTTAATTCCCTGTGCCAGTTTTCCACAAGCCCTGCTGGAACCACTATCATGGCCCGCTGCATCTCACCTCTTGAAGCCATCTCTCGCAGGATAAGTGCCGTCTCGATGGTTTTCCCCAGCCCGACCTCATCGGCAATGAGAAATCGTTTGGGCCGGGCATTGGCAATACGATGTACCAGCACTATCTGGTGCGGCAGCAAGTCTACTTTGGCCGAGGTGAGTCTGGCTGCACTTTCCATAAGCGGGATTTCCTCAGCTTCCAGGGCTAGCCAGAGCCGCTCAAGACCCTCCGGAGTTGCGGCAGACATACTGCTTGCAATCCTGTCAAAGCGGTCCATAACAGGGGAAAGAGTAGAAGCCGGAACCTGCAGTTCCCCAAGGGCACGGAAAAATACCGTAATGTAGCCCGTTGGCTCGCGCCCGACAACCACACCCTCCCCAAGTTTGGGGTGGACAACCTTCATGCCTGGCCTGATTTCAAGAGATTCGAGCGACATAGTATCTAACCATGTTAACTTGCTGACTTCAGATATTGACTTTTATAGGGCGCATGGCAAACCTGTTGAGCGTTCTAAAGTATATTCATGATCTGCTATGCCAGCTATAGTAAAAGTGTGATCGCCTGCACAAGCACCTGGCTGGGTCATCGGCGTATTGAGAGGTTGGCCAGACATTGCACATTCTATAAAATCAATGTCCTTTTCAGTCTGTTGTAGTAGTGATTGCGGGATACATGGATGGCCATGTGTGTAGCAATAGGAGGTAATATTCGTACAGGCAATTTCACAATGAGGGAACTGCGTTTTTAAAAATTTCAATGTCCTTTCATGAGGATGCTCAATTTTCCCAGGAGGGCAGCTTATAGAAGCAACAAATTTTGTTTGGGGATCTATCATTTCAGCCATGATTTCCTCCATGCATGGATTTAATGCTCCATGATGGGAAACTTTCAGGAAGCGCAAGCGGCTCTTCACAGCATTTTGTGTAATCCCCAGGCAGCGGTTTTTCACAGTTCGCCAAGCCTTCCCTTCCAAATCTCCCGTAAAGGCTGCAATTGCAATAGCTGTATTTTGGGGAGCGGCACCAACATCAACACCAGGAGCAGCATCAGTAGATGAGTTATATTGAACAATAAAAGCGTGGCTGAGCGAATTTATGGCTTGTCCCCCAAGCTCAGCTTTGCTGATCACTGAATTGAGATATTGGAATGCCTCTTGAGACGTTGGGTTTAGCGGTGCAAATAGCAAACCCGGATGAAGATGAGACTGCCATGCGCTTGGTGTCTTGTTCCCCTCATAGAGAATGCGAACAGGAAACACCTTTTTGTCATCATGTCCTCTTGAGGAAAGCTTTTTAATATCACCAAGAGCTTCAATGATATCTTTACGTTGCGCCCGGGTGGAATCATTGTATAAGATACTCCAGAGGCGCTTTTTCAACTCTAGTTCGTCAGGGAGATATGGCGATATAAAAAATTCCAGGGTTCCCTTATTTTCAAGCAGGTAATCTCTTAATTGAGGGAGGCCGGAGCAGTGATCTGCGTGAAAGTGGGTAAGGAAGAGACTATGTATGTTCTTAATGTTGTTTTCTTTTAAAAACTTAACAACGGGACTTGTTGAGCCTACTTTTTTACAATCAATAATTGAATAGTAGAATTTATCATCTATTTTAGTCTCAAGGATTATCGAATCTCCAAGACCTACATTAAACACGTGAATAGCAAACATTTACAGATCTCTAATGATATCCAGTTCCTCTTCATCAAGCTCAACTGGTGCTGGAATTCGAAAAGCGATTTTTTTGATCCCCCCTCTTTCAATACCATCGACAATCACCCGCATATTGGGTTCAACCTCAAATCCAATTTGCTTGATAGGCCGTTGAATAGCATGGTCATTTCCATCAACCGATACTAATATGGTCGCTGAGATTGGATCACCTGAAGCGGTTCTTTGCACATCGACAATCAAACCCGGATAGCTGAATAAGGTCTTCTCATAACGTTCACGAATCGAGGCAAGCTTATGAGCGGTTGATCCATCCAGGGTGTAGCCCTCAGTTTGCTGGTTGGTTATGGCAGGCGTTCTTTCAACGTGATCAGTAGACAGTGCATTTGTTGGTGCTAAAAAGAGTATCGAAGAAACAATTGGCGCCACTGAACTCTTAATAAATCCAGATAGCTTAGCGGGTTCACCTGTCCCAGTAGGCGAGCTGGATGAAAAATTCTGCATGTCTGTTGCTTCTTGATCTTCCACGATCTCTACTACATCTTCCGCAGACCTTGCTTCAGCTAACATGATTTTCGCCCCTTAATGAAAAATTTATGAATTTAGACCTTGCTAATATCTGCCCCATACCAGTTGAAAGTGACTTAATAAGGTTCTCTGCCCCTCCGTACCCATCAAGGTTTTTCGTTTCCTGCTGGTCAGGCATAAACTGATAATCAAAACTTGCTCCAGCCAAAACAGCCTCCGGCGCGTTGTGACTATTTTGCTTAAGCAAATGAAAAATAAAACATCGCTCATCAAGTTTACCTGTTTTAGGAAAATAATACCGATTAATTGACCTTTTCTCTGTATTTTCGCCATCGAGAACATGTGCTTCCTTGTTGAACTTTTCCAAGATATCCCAAGTCACGTGGTTTAGAGGAATCACATAGTATTCTACAAAACCTGCAAATCTTAGTGGTGGCAGGCCCGTGATTATTTTATCTAACAATCTTGTCATTTCAATGCTATCAGCAATGAAAGCATCTCTGAATTTCTTTGGCCCCTCCTTTTGGGCCATGATCGGTTCTTCTAGATCAAAGCGCGGGCCAAAAATATTGGGAATGGGTATTTTCCCCTTGTTAACATCTTGTGCTATAAGGCTATGCAGTTTTTCACCTATTACAATTGGAGAATTAATTATCAGGTTTTGATGGCTTAGAGAGACTTTTACTTTGCCCACCTTCATAACCAACTCGTGATCATGGATAGAAGACACCGTGAACCCCGGCAAGTCCTGTATCTGATCAAGGATCTCGTTGAAAGAATTGGCTATTGAATAGCGTGGCTTCTTATAATGAAACCCAACCACTAATGCTGTTAAGCAATCAATAGGCTCAATAACTGACATCTGCGAGGTCTCTCTCTTTCAACATTCCTATCGGTATAATCATGAGAAGCCATTCAACCGTAGAAGATATCTGACTATGTGATCTGACCATGTGAGAAGATATCTAACCATGATGGAAAATCACATGGGCATGGTACTTGTGCTGGAGCATAAAACAAAATAACAAATTTTATTATTCAAAATTATACTTAATTTAGAATTATACTCCAATCCGTGATAGATTTCAAGAGATTCGAGCGACATAGTATCCCACCGTTATCGCTTCCCCCTGTTTGTCCCCCTCGCGGGTTACCCTTTTCATATCCGCTGTGGTGCTACTGCCCCATAAGCCTTCGGAAAGCCGCACGATTTTCCGGTCGCGACGGAGGAAAAGCACAGCCTCCTCAAGGGAGGTTTCTTCAAATGCCCTCTCATGGGACGAGAAACCAAAGATCAGACTGTAAGCTCCGGTCCACCGGTTCTGTACTTCAAGCAGGAGCGGTCGAATTCGCCGGGCAAGGAAATCTTCTGTCTCATTCAGAGGAAGAGTCTCCAAAACCGTTTCCAGACCGCAAATCAGGATGGCGCGCCCCGCTGGGACCGGCGGCGTATCTGGAAATCCCCTCATCCATGCAAGAGCTTCCCGCAGAGACACCAGCGCGCCTTGCGCAATGAATGGGCCAAGGCTTTTGCCGTCAAAAGCTATGCAGAAGCCTTGTCGCTGCCATAATGTGCTTGAGATCGTATCCATCATTTCACCATTAATTGTATGATCATATAACTATTATTTTATCCATTTTACCATCATTTGGTCAAATCTTCTAAAACCTTTTGAATAAGTGGTTTTATTTTGGGTATGTCTTCTTTTACAACAAGCCAGACTCTCAGGGAATTTACGCCAAAGTAAAAATGAATGGCTTTATCTCTCATTCCAGCCATTTCTCTCCAGGGGATATCCGGATACTTGCTTCGCATACTTTCTGGAATATTTTTTGATGCCTCTCCAATGATTTCAATACACCTCGTAACTGCGTAAGAGGTCTTTATATCTTCATTGAATTCCTCGCAGGTCATGCCTTCAACAAACTTCTCGGCGTTCTCCATGCTATCAAGGATGTCCTTAACGTATAAGACAATATTTCGGTTCATACTTTAGAGGCTCTATTCATACCCTTTAGCGGGGCTCTATTCATACCTTAACGACACTATCAGCTATCTATACTTTAACTTTACTGGCTCTGCTCAATGGCTTAGCTTAATGGCTCTGCTCATTCATACCTTAACTGTCTCTTTTAAAATGCGTTCTCTTAATTCTTCGCGTATATCTTCCCTGGGGATTAAATCCACCTTAGCGTTCAAAATCTCGCTGAGGTAGATTTCCACTCTTACCAGCTCAAGCAAGCTTACGGGCTTTTCAAAGTCCACCACAATATCGATATCACTCGCTGCTTTCTGCTCTCCCCGTGCATAGGAACCAAAAAGACCAGTTTCCTTTATTCCATACTTTTGCCTTAGCTCTTGTTTATGCGCACGCAGAATGCTTTTTATTTCATCCAGGGTCTTCATGATATACTTTTTCTATTCCTTTATTACTCTGTAATTCTGTGGGGTAGACTGGTTTGTTGCCCTGTGACTCTCTACTCTATTACTATGACATCTTATACCGTTACTCTCTGATACCTCTTGTATATACATCTTGTATTATTAGAGCAGAACCCGTGTAATTTCTAAACCGATTTATCTATGATTTTTAATCTGAAGATTTTGGGCATCGAGAGTGTATTGTACCTCATTACCGGTTAGCAAACCAAACTGCGTAATCTTTAATAAAATCGTGGTTTGGGGATTTCTTATCAGTTACCTCTAAGTCACAAAGCGGAAATTGGTAAGGAAGCCCTTTATGTTTAACCCGGACTATAACACCGTATTCCTCAACAACATCAGTAATCTTTTCAACAACTATCTCATCTCCTTCCTTAAGTGGTCCATGCTCTTGGAACTCAGATACTTCAGCCTCAAACGGAAATTGCAGTGCTTTCTGGAAGTGCTTATACCAGGCTTTGAAGGCTTTCCGTTCGTCATCAGGGTCAATTCCAGCCAAAACCTGCTGAATTCTCTGTCCTTCAGGTCCCAAATGGTCCCAGGCATGTTCTGCCTGAAGTTGCTGATATATCTTTTCAACATCTGCCTTCTTATCTCTTGCAGGAGCAGGTTCCACATCCTCAAATTCTAGATAGTATTGATTCCACTCAAACCCTTTTTCTTCACTCAGGGTAATGGCTGGACCGGGCATATTTTGCAATGTTATGCTATCCCAATCGATACAAATGAGGTCATCTTCTGGCATGATTTCCGAAATCCTGCCTTGCCATCCTCCCATATCAATTTCAATCCCCAACTGATCATCTTTGATACCAGGCTTTACAATTACAGAATCGCCTACTTTAAGGTTATGGCTTTTTTTCATTATCGCTCTCCCTGATATAATAAAAGACCCATAGTCTTAAAATAATAGACTGACGCCGGTGCCGGTACAGGCCACCAGCACCGCACGGATCACCAGCATCGGCACGGACCAACAGCACAACAGCACCGGCCAGATGAACCGGTTAGCTCAAAGCTGGCTATTATAATTCGTTTTTCTCTTACACCTACCAGTTTCTCTTACACCTACAGCTTACTTTTCTCCTTTATACGTTGAAGCCCACCCAAATAAAGCGCGTAATTTTTGACCTGGATTAAATTTAAAAGCCCATGTATGGCCTCTTTTCTTTACGTAAAAACCACCAAAACCAGTTAAAGTGACACCTTCACCTTGTTTAAAGGTTTCATACAAGCTATCCAATGTTGCTTCAAGCCATTTGGAAGCTTCTTCTTCATTTGTTTCCATCCGGTTTGCCAGCAGCCGTATGAATTCCTTTTTGGTTATTGGCATCTCTTATCACCTGTTATAAAATATAGATTAAAATCTTAAAAGATATGGATTAAAACTCATAGCCCATTGCCACCCAATAATTCCAATCCCCTATTGCCTCTTGCGTTTCATCATCAACTGATATGCCCTCTATCTGAGATAACGGGATCGCTAATTCTCGGTCTTGCCATTGAACCTCAACCAGCATATCGTGTTCACATTCATCTTCTGGTGCCATGCCTGTTACTTCAACAACTTCTCCCTGTTTTAAAGGTGAGGTACGTCTTTCCTTGATGCATTTTGCCTTAAATGGAAAATTGATTTTATCATTCAGATAATAATACCATCCCATTGCTCGTTCTTCTTCATCATATGCGTCAACGACCGCTTCCATATCGATGCGATATTCTCTATCCTTATCTTTTTCAATGCGTTCCATTATACCCTCCGATATTTATTCAGTTCTGGATTCGGGGATAAAGCATATTAAGATCAAAAGCTTAATTCGGATACTGAAACAGATTTTCAGTACACCGTGGTGAAAATATCTACGCTCATGTCTAGCATTCGTGAACTTCAGAACTCTCATACCTCATCAACGTCATTCCCGCGAAGGCGGGAATCCAGGCACTCCCTTCTGGATTCCCGCCTTCGCGGGAATGACGAAATTGTGTAATCACCCGGTTTTTCACTGAAAATGGACATGAGCGAATATCTATACGGCTGCGAATCCCGTTTCTCCAAGGGAAATCCGGTTACTGCAATACCGTCATTCCCGCGATGGCCGGGAATGATGAAATAGACGAAACGTCGATCATCGTCCAATTATTCACCCTCTTCCAACTCTTCCAATTGGTCGAAAAGGGCTGTCTGAAAAGCTTCGGACAGTCTTTCCATTTGCGCCAGTTATCGACCAATTGCCATTATGTGGTACAGTCCACCCCTGTTGTGGCAGCCGAATTTATGATCAATGCCAGGATCAGGATGCCGGGTTTTTTTAAATAAATCTGATAGATGATATCAATTTTATTTAAAAATATTTCTTTTAAATACAAGTACTTGTGAATTATAAACAGGCATTTTTAAAATAATTTTTTAAATAATTTTAGATTTCAAGCGGACTTTATTTAAAAATTTACTCTCCCTTATTATCTCGCAATCGCCACACGGCAGTTTTCTTAGGACCACTCGTGGTGATTGTTTTATCTTTATGTGCCATTTCAGATAATAAGTTGGCGATTAAGATACGCTTTTGCCTCTCAGTTAAGGCATCCGAAAGCTTATCCAACAGCAGGTTGTCAATTTCTCCCCGTTTTGCCTTATGCCATTTCTTCAAAAAAGAAATAACCAGCGCTTTATAATGAGCTTTGTCAAATGCTCGATGCTTGATATAGGTTGCTTTTTCACCCGTTACGGCCGCAATCTTGGCCGATACATAGAGATTCGGACGGCGCCCCTCCACAAGTTTTCGTTCCTTAAGGATCTTGAACTCTTTTTCCGTGAGTGGCCGTTTTTTCTGTACCTTGTCAAGGGCAATCACGTCCATGAGGTCAAGGTTTGTCCCCTTAACCAGCAGACGGGTATAGTTCTCATCTAAGACTTTTCCGAATAGCCTTACTTCAACCTGCTCTGGCTTGCTCAGGTCATAATCGGGCAGGGGGAAAAACCGTTGTCGTTGAGTTTTGAACATCTTTATAATGCCGCTGCCTATGGTTTCGATCATGTTCAGGTTCACCATTGCATCAGCGAGAAACCGATTTCTGTACTGTGCAGGTGGTGCATTACTGCGAATGACTTCTTCCACTGATCCAGGAATAAAGGAGCCAAGATTTGTAAACAAGAGAGATTCTTTTTCCTCCACAACACTGATCCGGCCAGCCAGGGTATAATCTTGATGGGCAATGCAGTTGTGGAGCAATTCCCTCATGACCCAAGGGTCATACTGGGTGATTTCGGCGGGAAATAAAGTATCATTTGGCATATAGCGATAGGTAAGATTACGGACCTTGGCGAATACCCGATCGACAGCCAGAATCAGTGGCGGCCTGAAATGCTCATAATCCCTTGCAATGCCGTTTTCATCCTTGAGGACCCAGGTTATCCATCCATATGCCGGTGAAATGAAATGTTCGGATTCCTCCCTCCCAAGTAGTATAATTGCCGTATTGGTGATCTGACCACTGATACAGACTTTGGCCTTGTTCAAAAATGTCAGATCGTCCCACTGATCAATCTCTTCTCTAAGGTGTTTATTCTTTCCTTTATATTGCTCGCGGGCAAAGCGGATGGCGTCAGGATCAAGATCGTTCAGAGTAGCTTCATGACAGATCCTGGCTGACCAGTCTTCTCGATTTACCTGCCCGCGAATCCGGTCAATTTCGCTCAGATTGAGTGGCCCCAGCGATTCACCATTTCGCCCGTAATAATGCCCTTTCCATGCGGTCGGTATCCCCCGAAGCGCCGGTGGAATCTGAAACATCAGGACTCGACCTTCAGGATGGTGAAGTTCATAGATCTCGATAAAGGTAAGCTGATTACTGGTCTGCTCGGCAATCGCTTGTTTCAATCTATCGAGAGCAGGCCGACTGGGACAATACTGGGAACCAACAATTTTCCTCGGTGGCTTGTCTGTAACTCCGAAAACAAGCCAGGCACATTCCTGACCTTTCAAGCTGGCTTCGTTGCTGAGAGCTGAGAAATACTTCCCAAGGTTGTCAAAATCAATGTTGGATTTCGCTTCTTTAAACTCCACCCACTCGATCTCGGCAGGCAACGCCATTATTTCGCTCAGATTTTTTTTAAGTTCCTCTGATGATATCATTACACATTCCATCGTAATGGCTTTAGGGACATGAGCATCAATAATACAGGGCAATCGACGTTAAATCAGCCCCTCTGATTTGAGCCGATCAATCAGGGGTGATGGTTTCATTGTCCGCTGTATTTGATCTACCTGTTTTAACCGATACTCGATATCTCGATTTAATTCCTCTTCATGGTCCCAATAGTAAGCCAGGGCGGAATAAATTTGCCCTAAGGGGGGTATCCACTTCGCTCAAGTTGGTAGTTTTCCACCTATTATTTTTTTATAAATCAAGGGACTTGTCTGTACGGCTTGTTCCATTAGCCTATGGAAGAGAAGTCCTCTTGCTTTGGAAGTTC
>Ga0307378_10007246_pt1 | contig 14969 bp, 9 predicted proteins | sample UN1MG_FD_202238 | JGI IMG/M metagenome (GOLD analysis project Ga0307378, IMG submission 202238) | Soil microbial communities from Risofladan, Vaasa, Finland - UN-1 | ecosystem: Environmental > Terrestrial > Soil > Coastal area > Acid sulfate soil | place: Finland: Risofladan, Vaasa | collected...
GCTGAAGTTCCGTCCTAATTGCGCAAGGTGATTATCCTTTATGAGTATCCCGTCATAAAGTCCCAGCCGATGATTGTGCCCGCCGCCACAGCGGACCGCATATTTTTCGAGCACCCTCCAGCCGGGTGTGGTTTTACGCGTATCGTAGATTTTTGCCTTTGTGCCCTGAATCGCCTGCACATATTTATACGTTGTTGTTGCTATTCCGCTCAGTCGCTGCAGGAAATTGAGCATTACCCTCTCGGCGCTTAGCATCGAGCACAGCGGACCTTCGATAACGGCGATTTTGCCGCCCACATGCACCCTCTGGCCGTCGGTTTTGATGGGTCTTAGCTTGAGCTTTCTGTCGTAAAGTCGCAGAATCTGCCTGGCAACGTCGATGCCGCACAGGACTATTTCTTCGCGGGATATGATATCGGCCCTGGCAATATTGTCGTCTTTGGCAAAAAGCTCTCCGGTCATGTCACCTCTGCCAAGGTCCTCTTCGATTGCCATTTTTATAAGTGGAAGTGCTTCCTTTATATTCAGCTTTTTCATTTTTGCCTTTTGATTCCTTTCCGAATTATTCAACCTTTTTGGTCCGCCGTGCCGACCTGTAGCTGAGCTTGCTTTTGGCAGTTCTGCGCGCATCCTTTTTAGCCCTGCTGGTTACAACAAGCTCTGGTAAATCCTTCAACTGCCTTAACTGGTCCCGCAAAAATGCCGCTCGTTCGAAGTCCATTGCCTCGGCTGCCTCCAGCATTTCTTTTTCAATCTGCCCTGTCAGCTCCACCCGTTCGTACTCATCGCTGTCGAATCGGACCGCTTCTCTGGCGGTTTGTCTGGCCTTTATCTGTTCGGTCAGGCTCTTGCGAATCTCCTTCTTTATCGTTTCGGGCTTGATATTATGCTCTTTGTTGTACTGAAGCTGAATTTTACGGCGCCTGTCGGTTTCGTCAATAGCTTTCTGCATGGATTGGGTAACCTTGTCTGCATATAAAAAGACAGTGGCGTTGATGTTTCTGGCGGTTCTTCCGATAGTCTGTATCAGCGAGGTCTGGCTTCTGAGGAATCCTTCCTTGTCCGCATCGAGTATCGCCACTGCTGAAACCTCGGGCAAATCCAGGCCCTCTCGAAGCAGATTTATGCCCACCAGCACATCAAATTCGCCGCTGCGAAGGTCATGAAGTATTTTTACCCTCTCGAGAGTTTCAATTTCGCTGTGCAGGTACCGGCATTTAACCCCCTCTTTTGATATATAAGCGGCAAGGTCTTCGGCCATTCTCTTTGTAAGCGTGGTAACAAGCACCCGCTCTTTGGCCCTGACCCTCTTTTGTATCTCGCCCAAAAGGTGCTGGACCTGGTTATCAGCAGGACATACCCTGATTTCCGGGTCAACCAGGCCTGTGGGCCTGATGATTTGCTCGACGACCTCGTTTTGACTGTGCTGTAACTCAAACGGCCCGGGAGTAGCAGAAGCAAAAATAACATTTGCCCAGCTTTCCTGAAATTCCTCAAAACGCAGCGGCCTGTTGTCCAGGGCGCTGGGCAGCCTGAAACCATGGTCAACCAGCACCTGTTTTCTGTTCCTGTCGGCTGACCACATCGCCCGAACCTGCGGCAAACTTATGTGCGATTCATCGATGAACAAAAGAAAATCCTTCGGGAAATAATCGATGAGCGTATAAGGTCTTGCGCCCGGCGGAAGCTGCGAAAGATGCCTGGCGTAATTCTCGATGCCGCTGCAGTAGCCGACTTCTTCCATCATTTCAATATCATACATGGTCCGTGCCTGCAGGCGCTGCGCCTCGAGCAGTTTACCCTCACGTCGGAATTGCTGCAGCCGGTCTTTCAACTCGGCCTTTATACTTTCCACAGCCGCAGCTATCCTCTCGGCGGGCATAATGTAATGCTGTGCAGGGTAAATAAATACCTGCCTTTCCTCAGCCAGCGTTGTACCTGCAACAGGGTTTATATATGATATTTTTTCGACCTGGTCGCCGAAGAATTCGAAACGAATCGCATAGGTTTCATAAGACGGCTGCAGCTCAACAACATCGCCGCGAACTCGGAACGTACCCCTTTGAAAATCAATATCGTTTCTGTTATACTGAAGGTCGGCCAACCTGCCCAGCAAATCGTTTCTGTAAATCTGCTGGCCTGCCGTAACCGGCAAAACCGAAGCTTTATAATCTTCAGGCGAGCCTAAACCGAATATACAGCTTACAGACGCGACAATAATTACATCGCTTCTGGTTGAAAGACTCGTAGTGGCCGAAAGACGCAAACGGTCTAAATCGGCGTTCTTGGATGCGTCCTTTTCTATGTAAATATCCCGCTGCGGAATATAGGCCTCGGGTTGATAATAATCGTAATAGCTGACAAAGTACTCGACGGCATTTTCAGGAAATAACTCCTTGAACTCTTCATAAAGCTGGGCGGCCAGTGTCTTGTTGTGCGAAATAATAAGCGTTGGCCGGTTAAACGCGGCTATTACATTGGCCATTGTAAACGTCTTGCCTGAGCCGGTAACACCCATAAGTGTCTGGCTCGACCTGCCGGCGTTTAAGCCGGCGAAGAGTTTTTCTATGGCCTGCGGCTGGTCGCCGGCGGGCATGAACTGGTTGTTAAGTTTAAAGCCGGTCATTTTTGTGCCTATGCACTTATACTTATCGCTGTACGCAACGGGTCGCCGTTCACGTAATACAAGCAAGTTTATTTTACCTCCGCAACCGACAAAAATCAAGCACGGCAGAAATGCTAAGTCCCTGGTATTTGTAAAAGATATTCAGATTACCCACCAGTGTTCGGGACTAACGGATTTAAGCCTGAACGACCTTTGCTCTTTCGGCAGCGACTCCAGCAGTTCCCTGGCCTTGTTGCCGATAGCCTCGGCAGCCAAATCGACATTTCTTTCGCCCACACTGGTCGATGCATGCTTGCGAGGGTCTAATCCGCCAATCCCGTCGGGAGGCTTCATTTTGGGCGCAAGAGGGCCGGTACCCAACTCCGAAAGGTCTACAAGCTCAGGGTAAAAGAACATCATGTCTGATGTCTCCCATTTTGCAGCATGGTCGCTTCCCGACTCGGGACCCTGACTGAGCGTTATTTCCCAAAGCCCGATTCCGGTAACACTGCCGTCTGCCACCACCGGCTCCAGCGCTTTGTTAATCATGTCAATTTGTTGCTGAACATTATGGCCCGACACACCTACGATTACTCGAAAGCCGGCGGCTTTAAGACGCTCGAACAGGTCGGTAATTACCGGCAAAAGGTCGTCCTGGTCTCGTCCGGCGCGAAAGTACACCGGGGGATACACCACCCCGCCGAATTTTTCCGCACACTTCACGAGAATACCATGAGCCTTCAGTGCGTCTGTGCCAAGCGGCAGATGACGGCCATGCCACTCGATGCAGCCGAACGGCACATAAACCACAGGAAAGTGTCGCGCAGCTGCTTCCAACTGGCCCGGCCGCATGAACTGCATTTGTACCGCAGGCGACAGTTCGTGCGCCGGCTTCTCTGCCGCGCACGGCATATCTGTGACCTTCACGAACCTCTCGGTCCCGGCGCAGCCCTGACCGCAAACTAACAATGCAAACAGGTAGCTTACAATCACCAGACCAGCTGCGCCGCGCAAAAGCACGAAAACTCTAATAGTACTGTTTCGCATTCGTTAGCCTCCTTTTCAAGAACCGAACTATGTTTATAAGGTTTACTATGACACCCGCCGCCAAGTCATGGTATCACGGGCAGTCTGATATGTGAAGGGTATTGCTTGTTGTGATAAATGGTCTGTTCGGCAACCTGCAGCTCGGTGTCCATACCCTGTCTGCGACCTGTATTCGGGTTCCTGTCCCACATTGGAAAACCGCTGCTGGTCAGGTGTACACGGATGCGATGCCCGCGCTTAAAGACGTTGCTTGTCGGCTGCAGTTCTATTGTATATTCATAAACCTTCCCGGCAACAAGAAGCTCCGGCTGCTGCCATACGCAGTTGCGGAACCTGGCACGGATTATACCTTCGGTCAGATTGTATGCTGTGCCGTCAGGATAGACGTCTATGAGTCTGGCAATAAAGTCCGTATCCCTGGCTGAGGATGCCGCGTAGAGCTTTACTTCTACCGGGCCGGTAACTTCAGTGTCTTGTTCCAACGGTTCGCTTGTGAAAATCAGCACATCGTCTCTGACCTCGTTCGGCCGCTGGTCAACAGGGCCTGCGCGAATTATGTTACTTAGACGCTCGTCAAAGAAGGAATGATTGCCTCCAAGTGTTAGAACCGGATTGTTCGGCTCGTATGTATATCTGCTCGCGGGTTCGTCGCAGGGCGGTTCGATGCTGAGCCGGCCGTGTCTTGTACCGTTACTTTGAAAGTAGTAATTTGTAAATTTAGTACGTGCCAACGGCCATTCGTTCTCAAACCTCCACTGATTTATGCCCATAACAAAAATTTTGACCTTGGGCTCGTTCTTGATACCGTTGTCGATACCCTTTATTACATAATCAAGCCAGCGAATAGCCACACCCACTTCGTCTTTGCCGGCGTTTTTCCCGAGGTCTCTGTCGCCGACAACCCGGTTAAGATGATCCGAAGCATCTATGACCACCCGAATTTCGTTTGTCGCACCAAGTTTTGTCAATTTCTCAAAGTATTTTAGGGTCGCACCGGGATAGTTGTCGTACCAGCCGCACATAAGATAAGCAGGTATTCTGATTTTGTGGTACTTATCGCGTATATCCGTAGCTTTCCAATAGGCGTCATACGTCGAATGCAGGACATAGTCGTGCCATAGTTTATTCGGTTTTGTACCGGCTGCGGTGTCCAGCGTAATCAAAGGCAGATGTCGATACCATTTCATCCAGCCGTATTCGTCGATTTTTTTTCGCTGGTCTTCGCTATCGCTGTAGATGCGTGTGGCCACGTGGGCTAATTGCAAAGCGCCATGGTCGTGATAACCCCGGTCCCAGGTGCCCGGGTTGCAATTCTGGGGGACAATGGCTGCCAGATTCGGATGCTGCAGCGGCGCCACAAGCCACTGGGTTATGGCCCAGTATGACTTGCCGTACATTCCTATTTTTCCATCGCACCAGGGCTGTTTACTAATCCAGGTCAGTGAATCATAACCGTCATCAGCGTCGTCAAAGAACCTGCGGCTGATGCCGTAAGCGCCTTCGCTTTTCCCGTGACCTCGTGTGGATTGGCCGACATAGACGTATCCGGCGTCTGTAAATCTCTCGTGGTCTTTGCCAAAACCCGGCCAGTAGGCCCTGGTGAATACTACCGGATAACTGCCGGGTTGGGCGGGTTTCCATATTTTCGTATGAAGTTTGACACCGTCCCGCATCGGAACCATTACTTCCACCGGCTCGGGCCTGCTTTTTTTACCACCCCCGATATCAGGTACCGCCTTGTCCGCAGCGGCTGCGCCACTGCAACAAAACAATAACAGTGCCGCCAGAAGCCATATTTTCCTTTTAACGGCATACACAAAAACACTTTCCTTAAGCTGTACCGCCTCATCTATTTCTTCGTCTCGGTAAGCTGCCATTTCATATCGCCGCGGCTATATCAAAATCTACCTTGCTCTTACCGGTGAAGCTGTTTTGCGATGTCTACTATCTTTGTTGTGCGATATACTTGCCAATCACATCAACACGGTCAAACCATAGTTCGGTTGCCGGGTCACTGGCGTATTTGCAGATGGCTTCCAGTGTTGTTGTTAGGACGATTTGGTTCCCCGCCGACCGTTCTACTTTATGGCCACAAAGGATAAGCCACTGGCCGTCTTCGGCAGCACGGTCAAAAAGCACCTTTACCTGTTCAAAATCCAGACCGTCGATTATCAGGCAATACACCTGCGCTAAATCGCAAAATGCCGGGTCATTGAGACATTGGTCGGCATATCCTCGACCAACGGCAAATTTCCTGGCTACAAGAGGCACATAGCTTTTAACGTCAGTGCCTCGTCCGACAAATGTTTGTGCGCAGGGATAGCCAAAGGTGGTCGGCCTGACACCCAGCAACTGCTCAACAGTCGCGTTAGCTTCCTCCAGTTCCTGTTCCATCATCTCAAGCGTGTAATTCTCCAACGCCTTTTCGCGGGACCACGGATAGTTCCCCGAACATGGATGTTTTAGCGTATGATTACCGATTTCATGGCCGTTGGCGACCGCTTTCTTCCAGCCGGCCAATCTCTTTTCCACGTTCGACGGTATAACATAAAACGAGGCCTTGACTCCATAACGGTCAAGAATGTCAAGCCCATTGTCTATTTCGCTGGGCCTGGCATCATCGAACGTCAGGCTTACCGCCGCTCGCTTCCCGGCAGGCCAGCTAAAGTTTTTCTGTCCTCGGTCAGCAATTCTCGTATATTGATAGCCTTTTTGTTTTTCCTGCAGGCACTGCCGCCCGCAGCCGCATACACCCAGCCCCGTCAGCCAGACTGTCACGCAGTAGTAAATTGCCGTTCTGTTCCTGCTCATTTTTTCAACGCTTTCAAAATTTCACTGTTTTCAACGCAAAAGGAAAATCTTCACGTCATCAGGCGGCAGATTCAACCGAAATATCTTCTCGGTGGCGGTAAAATCTCCGGTCAACTCCTTAATCGAATATTGCTTTTGCAGGTCTATCTCGACGCTCCGGTCGTTACCTGAATGGTTGATAACGAAAAGCACCTCATAATTCTTACCCCATCGCTTTACTATCTCAACCTGCTCATCGGTATCAGTTGTAACGGCAAAAGGCTTTATTCTGCCGGTATTTATAAGTGCCTCGACAAGTTTGGCCACATCTTCATACGCCAGAAAGGCCCCGATATAAACCGCCTTTCCCTTGCCGTAATCATTAACAGTCACAGCGGGCTTTCCGTCAGTAAAGTCTCCCGAATGTGTCCCTATGGCCCTGGCCTTAGCCGGCTGGGGTATATCAATCCAGCTCTTTGCTCTGAGTCGTTTAACGCCCGGAAAATCAGACGCCGAATCCATGACTATTCCCTTATCCTCGCTTTCGGCAATAAAGTCATAACCTTTTATGGTCATCCCGAACAAACCGCTTAACAAACCCGGCAGCGGTTCGGTGAACACTCGGTTAAATTCGTCCTTGACCGCAAGTCTGGCAGTTGATATGAGCATACCTCCGCCCCTGACATAATCGGTCAGCTTTAAGGCCAGCGAACTGTCAACCAGATATCCGAAAGGAACAAAAAGCACTTTATAGCCGTCAAAGCTGTTCTCAGGACTGATTACGTCCGTGGGTATGCGTTTGGTCCACAAAGCTTTATAGGTATTGTAAATTTCCTCAACATACGTGGTATTAAAATAAGGGTCTATTTCGGTGCTCCATCTGCTGTCGTACGAATAAAGTATAGCCGCCTGTGCCCTGAAATCCGTATCCATAATCACATCTGCAAAGTTTGATAATTCCCTGCCGATGTTCTGTACTTCCTCGTATTTTCTGTTCATCCTGTTGTCATGGTCGAAAATACCGATACAGAATTGTTCATGCCCGGCGGGATTTGCTCTCCACCTGAAGTACAATATCCCGTTTGCGCCCCTGCTGATTGCCTGGTAGGCGAATTTGCGAAGCTCTCCTGGCCTGGGCGTCTTTGCGCCGGGAAGGGCTCCACTCTGAGTTTCCATCAACCAGAAGTTTCCTGTTTCCGCCATATTCCTGTTGCCGTCGTGACTTAAAGCGAGGACGGGGTCTGAGTCGTGCGGCACCCATTTGGGATAGAGGTCGTTGGCCACAAAATCAACCACCTTTCCCATATCATAATAGTTTATCCTGCCGAAAAATCCCGCCATCTGGTTGGTAGTTACCGGTTGTGCCGGGGCCTGCGACTTGATAAGGGACCTCTGAAATTCCGTATATTTAATCAGCGTTTCGGACCTGAACCTCAGCCAGTCCAGCGCCAATCCAGGAAGTTTCCTGCTGAACGGGGGCACAGGAGGCTCAACCTCACCCCAGTCGTCATACTCCTGTATATAAAGAGCGTTACCATAGATTTTGTTCAAATCAGCGATTGTTTTATACTTCTTTTGAAGCCATTCTCTAAATGCCTGTTTGGTGTAAGTATCGTATCCGAGATTATCCTCCCAATTCAATTCGTTATCAACCTGCCAACAGTAAACATAAGGATTGTCCTTGTAATGTCTCGCCATTGCCGTAACTAATCTTTCAACACATCTGAGAAAATCCGGATTATAATAGGAATACTGGGCGCCATCGCCTCTTCCGTAATACCTGACGCTGTGACCTTCATAATCTACAGGCGAAACGCCCGGATACCGTTTTACAAGCCAGTACGGTGGCCCTGCGGTCGAGGTGCCCAGCACAACCTTCATACCCCTGCTGCCTATTTTTTCAATCACTTTATCAAGCCAGCTGAAGTCAAATCGTCCCGGCGCAGTTTCCACTCGCGACCAGGCGAAATCGGCCAGCCTGACGATATTCATATTAGCTGCTGCCATTAACTCGATATCTTTATCCCATAATTGCTCAGGCCAGCACTCAGCGTAATAATCCACACCGAAGGCATATTTCATTTCAGGCATCTTCGTCTTGTCATAGGCCTTGGCGGGGCGGCCGATGGCGTTTTGCCCCGCTGCCAACAGAAAAATGGAAATAATAGTCACCCCTGCAATTCTAATCACAAGCTTTTTCATTTTCGTCATTTCCTTCTTATCATTCCAGCCGCATTGACCGACTACTAATCCCAAAGCTGGTTTATTCTTTTGACGGTTTCATCGACCAGCACCTGCCCGCCTTCCGGGCCTACCCTATATACCTCGGCGCTGTAGCCTCCGCCCTTAACCGCCTTGGGCGTGGGCAAATAACCGGCACGACCAGCAGTCAATTGTGATGTAAGCGTAAGCACGGCCTTGCTGCGTGCCTCTATACGCAGGCCATAGTCAAGGTACAACTCGAAAGGATTGGTGCATACAGCCACATCATCCAGCCGAATAACGTGCACCTCAATATCAAGCGGCTCGGAACCACCTTCTTTCACCGGCAGCTTGATATTGTCAACCGAGTGTTTGAAGATTACCTTGTCCCTGGCGGACTTAACATACGCAAAAACGCTGTCAACTGCGTCGGCTATGCGCAGGGCTATTTCCCTGCGGGTTGTTATGCCTTTTCTTTTCAGCATTTCACCCTCGGCATCCTTGCGCCAAATCAGATGAGGCGACTGGTCGCCTGCCGCTGAGCACTGCGGAAAGATAAACAGGTCTTTGGAATACCTTTTGCGCAGTTCCTGTCTTACCTCATGCCAGAAGTCAGCCGAAACCTTGTAGCCAGGTGTATCGCCGATTCCTGTCGGCCGCGGCTGTTCCGTCTCCTGGCTCGTACAGGGCAGATTTATTAGGATTCCCGTCAGTTTTCTTCCCGGCTTGCCGAATAACCGCTTTTGTGCCGGCGTCCAGAAAAACAGCAGCTCTAAGCCGTGGTCCTCATAGCCTTCGATGCAGTCAAAATCCGGTTTGTTCACCCCCCCGTACATCTGTGTGCCGCCCTTGAAGTAAACTACTCTTCTGTTGTGTCCGACTACGGCCTGGGCAAGTCCCCAGCTCATGCCGGCTGGCCTGCGGTTCTTCCAGGCCTCGATGGCCGCCTCGCATATCCGGCTTGAGGCAAACTCAACATACTCGTCCGCCTGCAACACACCTTCTTTGGGAATTTCGTATCTGAAACTGCTCGGCTCAAGATGCGGCGCCGTATGCGTATGAGTGGCGTTCAGAAACAACTTTTTCACGTCGAAATCGGCAAGTTCTGCCTTGACCTTTTCTCTTACCTTGTTCTGCAGGCTGCTGTTTATCATGCACAGGTCGCAGGAAACCATCAGGGCCTGCTCGATTGATTTATCACCCTTTCTTGTCTCGATGGCAATCGCCGTACAGGTAATAGGGTCATTCACCACCTCGGCAATGCGAAGGTGCATCTGCCCTGCCAAGGCCACCGGCAGCTGTGGTGTTATGCTGCGCGATGCCCAGCCTACATACAGCGGTTCGGTTGCGGTCAGTTTATTAACTACCTGCCTGAAATACCGGGCACACTGGGCCAGCTCCGGCATCGAATTTTTCCAGTTTTGTTCGTATTCGATGGCAATGATGGCAGGCTGAACCCCCTGTCGATGCAGTTGGCCAAGTGTAGCAGCAATTTCGCCCTGCCCTGTGCCCCAGGGTACATCGTGGCCCTCCGGACCGGCCACATTAAGGTCTTTGACGTGCAACGAAATGATTCTGCCCTCGAGTATCTTTAACGCCTCCACAGGGCTGATTCCCGACCGTTGCCAATGACCCGTGTCGCAGCAGGCGCCGATACGTTTGCTGCGTCCCTGGCAGACCTGCGCTACATCACGCGGATTCCAGTAGCGCGATTTGCCCGTGGCGTGATTATGTATGGCAAGATTAATTTTATATTCGTTGCAGAATTGCTCAATGACGTCCAAGTCCTCAGGCGGCGGCTCAGAAACAATCGTTTCGATGTTCAGCTTGCGACAGAACTCGAAAAGCTTTCTGCATTCGACCGGGTCCCGCGGGATATTAAAAGTGTAATAACTGGTCAAGGTGACTCCTTCCTGATTCAGCCTGCTTCTGATCTTGGCCAGTACGTCATCAGGCACAGCAGCACCCATCTCGAGATTCGTATCCGGACTGACTTTTTGTCCCTGGAAGGCTTCGATGTAATATATGCCCAGGGCGCGAGTTTTATCAATAGCTTCAAAAAAAGTAAACTCCCTGAAGCTCCAGGCGGCGGCCCCCAGCCTCCAATTCAAAGGCGATTCAGCATTTGACACTTCTGCGGCGCCGGCTGTTGCCCCAAAGGCCGCACTTAACAACACCAAAACAGCACAAATTAGGGTAACGCGTTTCATCTTTTTTCAACTCCTTTACTCAAACTAACCGACTAATGGTTGAAAATTAACATAACCGTACATTCGGCAATATGTTCTGTAACACACACCTGAAAAAATCAGCCATCCGCCGCAGGCGGATTCCAAAATTTTGATTTTTGCGTTTTGCTTTTTGCGTTCTCAAACTAATCGATGGTAGTGGTCAGTTTGAGTCCTTTAATCGACTAACGGACCAGCCCGCTAAGGTGCCTTAAACTGCGTGCAGCCTGGTCGGGTGTGCCGCACTCCACAGAGAAAACAATGTCCTGCGGCGTTTTTTCCCGAACAATTGCAATAATCCTGGCCCAGTCCAATACCCCGTCGCCGCACGCACAGCCCACCGGCGTACCTGTTACCTTGCCGCGTTCTGCTTTCGAGTGCTCTACGGATATATCCTTTGCGTGCAGGTGTACAAGCCGCTCGGCCACATGCTCCAGCCATGCGTACACATCCTCGCCGGCCAGATAGGCGTTGCCCGTATCGAAGTTTATGCCGACCGACGGTGAATCAACCAGGTTGTAGATGCGGTCCAGACCAGCCGGCGTCCTCGAATACTGTGCATGGGGTTCTATGCCAATCTTTACCCCCCGCCGTTCAGCAATGAAGGCTGCTTCCTGAAGTGTATATTTGATTAATACGAAATCCTCCTCTTCGGTCGTCCACTTAGCCTTAATCCCTTCATCGGTGTTAACCACGGGCACACCAATTTCGCCTGCAACCCGAATGGCCAGCTTGATATAATCACCGTGCACATCCGGCCTGCCCAACGGGCCGTGGGCCTGGAGAGCTGAAATTGTCAGACCCGCCTTGTCACAGGCGTTTTTTATCCGGTACGGGTCATCAAACATCGAGACCGTATGGTAATAGCCCGCCTCGCTCATAAGCTCACGTCCGAAGTGTACCATCGGCTCAATGTACTTATACCCCATCTCAGCAGCTTTCTGGACGGCCCACTCAAAAGGTTTATCGCTGCTGCGAGAGAACTCCGTGTTCAGACCAATATAGACTCTGCCCATATCAAGCACCCCTTTCTTCCATATCTATAAAAAAAATTACACCGTCAAGCCGTTCCATCACCTCTGCCGCCCGCTGTTACAGGTGCCAGGGGCTGCGCATCGACCGTGTTAACATCCGGCTGGCTTGCCGGTCATTCACGAAATCCTCCTTTGCAGGGTCCCATTGCAGCTTGCGACCTAATCGCGTGGCGATGTCGGTAAGGTGACAAATCGTATCCGAACGAACTGCTACTTCGATGGGGCAGACTGTCTGCTGCCTGGTCTTGACGGCATCGAGGAAGTTCCGCTGATGATTTTTGCTGTCTCTAAGATGAATCTCCTCCGGGTCGATGACGGTCGTCAGCAGCGATTCGGGTTCTGTCCAGATGCCGCTGCGCCTGACATAGACCCACCCCTCCGTGCCCTGAAAAACCACGCCCTGCTTATTCTGCTGGTTATCCGTGTAAACCATCGTCACACCGTCGGCATACCGGTGAAAAACCTTCCAGCTTACCGCACAGTCAGCCAGCCCGTCCGTAGGAAACACGGCTGTGCCTTCGACCTCAACCGGCCCGGTGTGGTCGGTACCGTGACCCCATTGGGCAATATCCACGTGGTGCACACCCCAGTATCCCCCGATGCCTCCGAGGCAATAATCGGATATGTGATACCATATCCCGTAGCTTTCTTCCGCCGTCCACGGGCGACACCGCTGGTAATTATATGGCGCCCACGGTGCAGGGCCCAGCCACATATCATAATCGAGGTCCTTCGGTATCGGCTGGGTCGGCTGATTGGGAAACGCAAAGTCGTAAGGCGCACCAACGAGGATGGTATGAAGCCTGCCGATTCGACCGTTGCGGACCAATTCACACCCGAAACGGAAATTCCGCCCGGAACGCTGCTGCGTGCCCCACTGAAAAACCGTGCCGTATTTGCGGCATGCCTGCCGAAGGGCCTTATCCGCAGCCAGGCTCAGCCCCAGGGCCTTCTCGGTATATATATCTTTGCCGCTTCGGGCCGCTTCCAGCGAAACCAAAACGTGCCAATGGTCAGGCGTGGCAACACAGACCGCATCGATGTCCCTGCGCGCACACAGTTCACGGAAGTCATTATAGGCCGCACAGCCGTTGTCGCCATAGTGCCGGTCAACAACATCTTTGGCCTTCTGACGCTGGCTTTCGGAAACATCGCAAACAGCCGCTACGCGAACGTCCTTATGGCCCAGGAATTCCCGCATAAGCCCGGTCCCCTGAATTCCCATACCAACACAGCCGACCACGATTCGGTTGCCGGCGGCAACAGTCCCGGATTTGCCCAGCGCAGATGAGGAAACAATATATGGAAAGGTCACCGCGCCGACCGCTGCAGCCGCATTTTTCAGCAGCACGCGACGGCTGATTGTTTTTTGAATCGCCATAGCTGACCTTTGTCCCGTGCAAAAATTGCGTACCTGCGCAATTTGACTTGACTACAATATCAGCGCATAGACGTAATAACCGGCCCACAGCATAGAAGCGGTTATCGCCACAAGCATAGCAACGTTCCAGGCAACAGCCCTTGCACCGACTGGCTTATCCTCGCCGAGATAGCTTTTCTTATTCTGCAGGATAAAGAATATTATGTACGCGATGGGTACCAGGACTCCGCAAATTGCCGAGGCCGGAACAGCTACCCACGGCCCCATATACTTCCATAGTATCACCCCCACCATTCCCGGCGCCGGCATAAGACACGACAGCCGGTATCCCCAGCCCCCCGGTTTAACGCCGAATATCTCACACGCCACAAACCCGCTCATAAGCATATGCATAGTGATGGTGCTAAGCGCCATTCCGAGTATCCCAAGCCCGAAAACGATGCGCGAAATGAACATCCCAAACCCCGCCTGCTGCAGCATCGAAGCCGCCGTTACCGGCGACAGCACCGTAGTGTTTGGCCCGAATTCCGCTGAACCGTAAAGCGTACAGCCCGCCGAAATAACTATCAGGCTGGTTATCACCGAGAACGGCAGAAACATACCTGTAACCAAATCGAACCGTGACAGCGTCCGATGTTGCTTATCCCAACCGCGTGCCAGCAGCGTATATGGAAACAAAAATGTTGCGTTCACTCCCGTAGCTGCGCCAAGCAGTGCCACCAATACGGCGATTCCACGCCCGTCTCTGGGAATATACATCGGAACAAAGCCTTTCAGCACCCTGCCCCATTCAACACGTCCGCTGATAGTGGCACGAATGACAACCAGCGCAAAGGCAATGGTAATCATCCACACCAGGGCCTTCAATGTCTGCTCGTAAATCCTTATTCCTCTGTATCCGCTGCTGTAGCCCCACGTAATGGCCGTAGAAATTGCCAGAAACATCAGCCCAAGCCCGATTAATACCAACACCTGCTGACTCGGCGTCGGCTGCCAGCCGGTGAGGGTCTTTATGATGTCGTCCGTCATACCCGCCGCCAGTGCGTATTGAGGTATGTGCCAAATCAGGGTCGAAATCATCGCTCCGACCAGCCACAGCCACGCCACCGACGGATGTATAAACTTTCTTACCACCTGAAACGGCCTGGCGCCGGTCGAGAGCGTCTGATACGATATGGCTGCGAATATTATAATTCCCAGCAGCATTGCCACCGGCTGAACCCACAATAAGCGATACTCGAGAAATGCCCCCGCAAACAACGAACCCATTGCACTTCCGCTGCCAAGCACCAGCGCGCTTTGCATCCAGCCCGGCCCTGCCTTCTGAAAGTACCAGGCCCACCGTCTTAAAACTCCTTTTCCCGGTAATGCCGCCAGTTCAGCCTTTTCTTGGGCCAGCGCCTCAGGGTCCGATGCACTAAACATCGGCAGCTTGCGCGCGAGGTCTTTGCCCGAAGAAGACTGATTATTTCCCTCGTTCATATTTACGCCGCCTCAGCTAATATATATATCTGCCGCAGCCGTACCGCTAAACAGCCGGATATTGTAGCTGGGGGCAGGACGGGAGTAAATACTATTTTGTGCGCCCAGTGAAATGTTCTTGTTGTATTGGGTAAGTACAATGATTCCGGACCGGATAAACCACAGCTATGACAATAAGTTTTGACCGACAAACTTATTGT
>Ga0307378_10007248_pt1 | contig 14966 bp, 9 predicted proteins | sample UN1MG_FD_202238 | JGI IMG/M metagenome (GOLD analysis project Ga0307378, IMG submission 202238) | Soil microbial communities from Risofladan, Vaasa, Finland - UN-1 | ecosystem: Environmental > Terrestrial > Soil > Coastal area > Acid sulfate soil | place: Finland: Risofladan, Vaasa | collected...
CGTGATCGCACTGTGCCTGTGGCTTCCGGCCAACGCGGGTGCTGCCGATCTGGAAGTGTATGGCGGGCTGGCGGTGCGGCAGCCGCTGACTGAGATCGCGAAGCTGTACGAGCGGGAAACCGGCGCGAAGGTGAAGGTCACGATTGGGCCGCCCAAGGAACTGGTGGCGAAGATGGCTGAATCCAGGAGCTGCGATGTCTTCGTGCCTGGTTCCTACTGGGCGATGGGCCTGGCGAGATCAAAGGAAGTCGTCGCGAAAGCCGAGGCTCAGACGATCGCCTACCTTGTCCCATGCATTGCCGTGCAGAAAGGCAATCCGCAGGGAATTCGCGCCCTGGAGGACTTGGCGCGGCCCGGGCTCCGCGTGGCTATCCGAAGCGATGCCAAAGGGCCGGAGAAGCCATGCTTGGGAGAGATCACGGCGAACGCCTTCAAGTCGGTCGGGATCACTGAGCAGGTCAAGCACAACATCGTCGCGAGCATTGACAAGTGCGACCAGGTGGCGGCCGCATTGCGCGACAAGAAAGCGGATGCTGTCATCTGTTGGACCTTCTTCGTAGCGCGGTTCCCGGACGAGATGGAGGCCGTATCGCTGCCAGAGACGGCAGCGAAGGCCCGGCCCATACCGGCGGCAGTGACGACCTGCGCGGCAGACCCGGCCGTCGCGCGGGCATTCGTTAGATTCCTCCGCTCACCATCCGCCCAGCGACTGTTTGTGAAGTGCGGCTACCGCGGCATTCCGCCCAAGGCTGAGCATGCGCGACCCAAGCAGTGAGGTTCCACGGGGATCGCGCTTGCTCTCGTCGTCGCGCAGCCCGGGCAGGGCGAGCCGCTGACCTGTCTGGTGGGCATTGATGGTGAGATCGGAATCGCTGTCAGTCTCAGGTAGCGATCGCATCGAAGTGTACCAAAACTGATCTGAGGCATCCAGGAAGCCAGGGGCCTCGGTTCCTGAACAGCCTGCGGGTGTCAAGTAGCGATGGGACACCCCTGAGCGGTTCCTGGGCTTGTGCGCGCGCGAGGATCATTCTACCATATAGGACTAGCGGGCGGCACCCTCGGGTGCCGTCTGTTGTTGTGGAGGGTGCCTCTGTGCAAGTGATCCGAACAGCCGCGGCCTTGATGGTGAGATCCATGATGTTGAGTGGCCAGTCTGCTGGTCAGCAGCGGCTGCTCCATCTCCGACAGGCGGCTGGAGTTGGCGGCGATGCAGGTGAGGTGGCCCTGCTCCGGGAGGAGAACCGCCAGCTGAAGTCAGAGAGCAACCTGCTCAAGTCGCGGTTCGGAGAGGCCCCGCACAAGAGGCGCTACACACCCATCCAGCGGCTGCAAATCCTCTGGCACATGACCTACTACGGCATCCCGAGAAGCCGGGTGAAGGAACACTTCCTCATCGCCAAGTCGACACTCTACCGCTGGCTCCACGCGGCTGGGGAGGGGGATTTGGGGGAACGCAGGAGCAGGAACGAGAACCCCAGGAAGACCCCCCTGGAGATCGCAGAGATGATCTGGGAGATCTTCGAGGCGAATCCCTACTTCGGCCGGAAGCGCATCGCGAGCATCTTGTGGCTGCTTGAGGTATTCGTGGCGGCCTCCACTGTCAGGAATGTGCTGTTGCGACCCAAGCCCAGGACCGCGCCGGCAGCGGCGAAGGCCAGCGCTGTTCCCGCGACGCCCCGACAGATCGTCGCCCGGTACCCCAATCATGTCTGGAGCGCGGACCGGACCCGGGTGTGGCGCTGGGGCGTATGGCCGACCTGGGTGCTGGTGGGGATTGACCATTGCTCGAGAATGGTGACCGCGACGTGCCCGCTGGAAGGACCCAACGCGGGCTGGGTGGTGGGAGCGCTGGAGGAGGCGTTCCGGCGGCACGGACCGCCCAAGCACATAGTCACCGACCAGGAAGGCGTCTTCATCAGTGACGCGTTTCGTGACTTGCTGATCCGGTGGAACGTGAAGCAGCGGTTCGGCGCGGTTGGCAAGCACGGCTCCATCGCGGTTACCGAACGGGTCATCCTCACGCTGAAGTACGAATGGCTGAAGCGCGTCCCCGTCATCCGCGGCCTCGATCATCTGAGCCAACTGCTGCACGACTTCGAGGTCTACTACAACGAGTATCGTGGCCATGCCACGCTGGGCGGGGCGCTACCGGCGGTGATCTACCGCGGCGAGCAGTGGAGCAAGCCGGAGAAGTCAGCCAAGACACTGCCGCTGAACTTCGAGCGCCGCGTCTTCGCCGAAACCCAGATCACCGCCTATCGGCTCGCCGCCTGACCCCTCTGCCGACCGCGACCGATGTCACCACGCGCTCCGGCGCGTCTCACCGCGTGTTCGCGACCCTCTTCCACCCCACCCGATGCCGCGACGACTCATCCATGTCCCATTGTCATGGTCACCCACGCCGTCGTTCCGCCGCCCATGGAGTCGAAGCCGGCCTGCGCTGCCCCATCCGGTGTCCCATGCCTACTTAACACCCGCACGGTGTCCCAATCCCACTTAACACACACAGCCTACACCATAACCCCGAAGGCCTCTCGCACGACGGCCTGCAGGAAGTAGACTGTGCTGTCGCCCACGATGAAGCCAAGGAAGATAGGAAGGGCAATGCGGTGTGCGCGGAGGCCGCCGTAACGGAGCAGCAGGCTCTTGACGAGCCATGCGATGAAGATTGCCGCGGTGAACTCCATGATAGAGTCGGCGATGGCCAGCGGGAAGGCGACGGGGTGAAGCGGCCACCAGGCGAAACGGAGCTTCAGGAACATGAGGAGCAGTGTGAAGACGAGCCCGAAGCCGATGGCAGCCATGCCGGGCACATTCGGGCCGGAGGGGTACCGCACAGCGGCCGTCAGGTTATCGTAGTTCCACCGTGGAATGGCGAGGTTCCAGTGGTTGGCTTTGCCGGTTGCCATTCCGATCTGATGGCCAACGTGGAGGTTGGCCCAGAAGTAGCAGATCATCCCGATAGGTACGATTCCGGCCAAGGCCCAGGCAAGCCGGCGGCGCTCCATCCGGCCGTCAGAGGCCATGCGTAGGGCCTCCAGTTGCCCGGGCGCGGGGTTGCTGCTCTGCTGCTTCAGGTAGGGGTTCAGCAGGGTGATGACGCCGAGGTTGTACGGCCCCAGGTTCCGCGTGCCAAGAAGGGTCTGGAGGATTACGTCGGGGGTGCCACCGTAGAACTGATGGCTTGGCGGTCCAAGCTGAGCGCGCACGCGAGAGAGGACCAGGATCATACCGAAGTAGAGCGCGATGAAGACCACTCCGAGCCAGCCGGACATGCCGGCATGCACCAGGAAGTACCAGAGGAAACAGCACCCGGCAAGAGCCCCAAACACCGCTCCGCGATAGGCGAACGCCTCCTGGCTGTCATCGGTCAGGGCAGACCGGAGCCCGAGCGCCCGCCTGAGCACCTGCTTCAGGAAGCTGCGATCGAGCCACAAGACCGTGAGCAGGATGGCAAGCAGACCGCCGGCAACCTGATGGTCGCCATAGGGGAATCCAGCGCGCGCATTCGTGGACCAGCCCAGGTAACCCGAGAGTATGTGCTCCGCCATCCAGAAAAGATCGAAGAAGAAAAGCGAGAAGGCGAGGTCGAGGGGCATCAGGTAGCAGAGGCCGATGACGCCGGGAGACCACCCGAGCGTGGGCTGACGGATGAAGCTCCACGGCGGGTGATTCGTCGTGTAGTTCGCGTAGCTGATCCACAGGGGGATGCCGGGCAGCGCTGGGATGAAGCTCGAGAGTTGGTTCCAGACACCGATTCCCCCGGCGAAGATGACGGCGGCCCAGAAGAGCTTGTGCTTAAGCAGGCCTAGGCGCTCGTCCGCGACGTGAATGGGAAGTATCGCGATGGGGAAAGCCAGCTTCTCCTCGTCCTCCCAGCGGCGCCGAACGATAGAGTTGAGACACAGCGCGACGAACAGGAGAACGGAGACGAAGGCAGTCCACCAGAGTGCCGGGACGAGCCAGGCGCGCAGCACGACCCACTTATATGGGGTGGTGTGGCCGAGGAAAAAGCCCTCTAACGCCGTCGGGTCTCGGACTATCAGCCAGTCGGCCAGATAGGGCCAGGCGTAGGTCTGCCAGCCGTTTTCGGCCGTGGCGAACCAGGTGATGAAGGTGATGTTCCCCGCCAGGGCGCCCCCGAAGTGCCACATGGACACCGTGAGCCCGGTTACGACGACCACGAGCACGTAGATGGTAAGGATCTCGCCGGCGGAGAGGCCCCAGGCCGGTCGGCGGCGCTTGAGTATGAGGTTGAAGACGGCGACGAGAAAGAGGATCGCAACTGCATTATCGAAGAGGGAGTTCTGCCCGGAGAACCATCCCCATACCCAGAGCGCGCGAACCAGAAACAGGACTGTGAAGGGCGTCAGCAGGAGGGCGATACCGACGGCCCGCGCGGTCACGCCTCGTTGACGAGGGGATACCGCCGTGGTGTCTGAGGCTGTGCTCCTCACAGACATCTGCCCCGCATTCAGCGCCCGTTGAGACCGGCGTTGCGCTCGCAGAACAGCGTTCGCCCGAGAGCCCGCCTCCTCCTCCGGCGATGTCGGCCGGCAGGCAGTCCGGACCCGGTGCTCGCGCTCTGCACCGCCGCCCGTAAGGCTGTCTCAGGATGAGCTGGTCGGAGATCGTACATCGCGGGCGTTTGCGTCTGCGATCGAGTGGTTGTCCACGGTACGGGGGCGGAGCGCCCGAAGGCGCTCCGCCCATTGCCAATCACAGCTTCGAGATCCCCCTCGCTGCCCACAGGCGCAAGGTTCTGGGGACCGCTAGGATCAATACAGGGCCTTCTGGCCGCAGCCCCAGACGTCGCCCTGGAACTGCCCCAAAGGAATGCCACTGCAGTTGTTGGCCGACCCGGCTGTCGTCGGACATCCGGGGAAGATCCCCTCGAAGTCACCGCCGACCAGCCCGCCGGCCCAGCAGCCGGCGGCGTACTTCGGCGAATGCGCGAGGAACGCGCCGACCGAGAACCAGGCGGCATGACCGTCAGCAAAGCCCACGTTCACGCCGCCCATATGTCGAGACGCCGCCTTCAGCTGCTGGGGGTCTGTCTTGATCTCGGGGTGTGCACCGCAGTCCTGGGTCCAGGTGCAGTTCTCCCAATCGGCCGACCAGCAGCTCGGCCCGGTGCAGCCGACGTTACAGAGGTCCGGAACGACCGTAGTAGCCACTCGCATCTCGCTGAGCTGCGCGCCGCCATCGGCGACCACCGGGAACCAGACCGGGTCATTGACCGCCGACATCTTCCGCTCGTTGAAGCCAGCACCTTGCTCACCCACGGCGTTCACGGCGTAGCCCTGCGAGAAGGTGCCCGGTCCGAAGGTGTCACCGCGCGTCGAGATACGTCCCTGGAGCGCCGTATCTGTGATCGAACCGCCCCAACCGGGCGGGAAAACTCCGCCGTCGCACGGTCCGCCGACGCCGGAGCCCCACTCGCTGCCGGGGGCGTATGTCTGATAGGTCGCCAACCATCCACCAGGCAGGTAGGTGGGGAGAATCCAGTTGGCGTAGCCGCCCAGGCGCTGGCTCGGACACCGCCATACGTCGCGGTTCCTCACATACTCGTCGAGAATGACCGGCCACCGGAGGAATGGGTTGGCCCGGTAGGCGTTGTAGCAGTCCCCCTCGACCGGATCCCAACTCCCTCCGCCGGGAGAGGCGTTGAAGTAGTCGATGACCTCCTGTCGATGCTCGTTGGGAGGCCCTGTGTCATTGTAGTCTCCCAGGTACATCTGAATGGCCAGAGCGAGGTTCTTCACATTGGAGAGACATACGGCCTTCCGGGCCGACTCTCTCGCTCGTGCGAAAACCGGGAAGACCATCGCAGCCAGAATCCCGATGATCGCAATAACGACCAGTAGCTCAATGAGCGTGAAGCCCTTCTTCTGTCCGCGAATCATTCGATGCAACTCCTTCTCCCCTAGAACGTTCACCCAAGAACGGACCCAGATCCAGTTCGGCAGCTTCCGGCTCGCCCCCCAACAGATCTCACCTCCTCTCCTGCCGAACGCTCCTGCGCGAATTCCGCGAGAGGCCCAGGGTGCGGATCGGCTACTCAGTCCAGAGAATCCTGCGACACCTCTAGATTCATTCTACAGGGGCGCCGGCCGAACGTCATTGGAGCAGCGGGCCAGGTCATTGTAGAATCGGACCAACGGCGTACACTCAGGTGCTTGACGGCCTCCGCCTGCGCTCGCGAGCAGCGTTACTCCTCAAGCACCAGCGGTCCGCCCGCCGGTACGGTCTCACCCTCCGCCGTCTTCTGCGGGTAGCCGGCGAAGTTGACCAAGACAGAAGCCCCTGACGACTAGGCCGCGCTGGAGGGTGTGATAGCGTGTCAGGAACTCATGGGAGGTCATCTTGTCGTAGCCGAAGCGGCGGGCGATGGGAGCGACACGGCGATAGCTTTCCGCGCAGCGCGTCTTGTGCTTCTCCCACACCTCGGGGTTGAGAGAAACATGTCTCCACGATCTTCCACCGCGCCAATGCTACTGCTTCTCGTCTGTGACTCCTCACCTTCGTTCCTCTCAAGTTCGGTCCTAGACTGTAGCATCTTGAGCGTTACACCACACAATCCAGCCCCACAGGAACGCGCCACACGACGGTGAATACCAGCACCGATGTTATGCTATCCTACGCGACATCTGGGCCGTCGACGACCGTGCCCGTGTCACCGCCATCGCCTGCGAGGCGGACGAGTCGATGGACACGGGCCTGGCGGTAGCACCCGCGATCTGAGCCGGACCATCTGCTTGTAAGGATAAAGGGGGAAGGACAATGGCTCGTATCAGGCAGTCAATCTGTGTGCCCATGTTCAGAAGCCTGAGTTTGGAGAAGCTGTGCGATGGTGCGGCCCAGATCGGGTACGCGGCGGTGGAGTTCTGGGGTCGTGAGGAGAACTTCGATGGGCAGGTGGCGACAGCCAAGGGTCACGGGCTCGCGGTGGCCAGCTTCACCGGCCACTCACGCACCGCGCTGAACGACCGCGCTGACCACGACAAGGCTGAGAGAGAGCTGAAGGCCTCTATCGACGCGGCCGCCCACCACGGCATCCCAGGAATCATCTGCCTCAGCGGCAATCGCCAGCCCGGGCGAAGCGAGGCCGACGCCATCCAGGTCACCGCCGACGGCCTGCGGCGGGTCGCTCCTTATGCCGAGAAGAAGGGCGTGAACCTGAACCTCGAGGTACTGAACTCGAAGGTCGATCATCCCGGCTACGACTGCGATCATACCTACTGGGCGGTGGCGGTCTGCGAGAAGGTGAACAGCCCGCGAGTGAGGATCCTCTACGACATCTATCATATGCAGATCATGGAAGGCGACATCATCCGCACCATTCGCGACACAATCAAGTGGATCGGCCACTTCCACACTGCGGGTAACCCGGGGCGGAATGACATGGATGACACCCAGGAGCTGAACTACGCCGGGATCTGCGGTGCCATAGCCGCCACCGGCTACGACCTCTACGTCGGGCACGAGTTCGCCCCGAAGGGCGATCCTGTGGAAGCGCTGCGGCAGGCGTTCGCGATGTGCGATCGGGGATAGGCGAGGGCGGCCGGCTCCGCGTCCGGGCCCGCAATCATCGCCCCTCTGCCCGATGGCAGCCGCGGGAGAGGTCGGGCTGCTCTAGGCCGCCGAGCGCGGCTTCAACGTTGCCTTCGAGCGTGTTTCCTGCAACTCGGTCTGTCCCTCGCGGCGCTCTAAGATGCTGAGGGAGAGTTCGATGCACTCCTGGGCCTCCGCGGGCGTCATCGTGCCCACCGTCACCATGTCCTGGTCGCGGATGGTGTTCCACACGAAGGTCAGTCCTTGGAACGGACGGAGCTGGCCGGACGCCATCGGTTTGATCGTCATCACCGGCTTCTTCGCCTTGCGGATGACGTTCGCGACCCAGTCCACCTCGACCTGCATGAGAAAGCCCATCGAGTTGTAGATGCTGATATACGTCTCGACGTCGAGCTCCGTTTCATCGGCGTAGATGATAGCCTCAGGCATGTGGGTGCTCAGGCCCGGCACCATCCCGCGGTCACGGATCATCTGGCACACCGGCGCCATATGCCGCACCTCTCGCGTGCAGCGGTCGACGAGCGCGTCGGTGACGGTCTGGTGGGGAAGGCAGAAGGTTGCCCCGCGCTCGACCTGGAGGTCCAGAATGCGCTCGACCTCCCCGAGATCGAAGCCGTTGGCCGGCGTTTCGTGATTCGTAGGTAGGCCCGGAGTCGAAACGAGCAGAGCTTTGACGCCCGTGCGGTCTTCCGCTTCTCTGATACCGTCGTAGAGCGGGTCGTGCTCTATCAGACCCATGACGGTGTCTATCCCCGCGCGGAAGAACACCTCCAGGGTGTCCGCGATGCTCTTGGGATTGCGGTTATGCTCCCGGATGAAGCTGTCCTTCGCGGCTGTAGCGTGGCTGTAGCCGAGAAACCAGTTCGTCCCGACGATCATCCTGGACAGCGACACCCCTCCGACCATGGTGCGCGGGAACTCGGCCATCCTGCCCTCCCTGAGTCTCCGATCGAGGTCCCGGGGCGGTCTGCGCTGCCCGGCGACGTCCTTGTATGCTCTTGGCGCAGTCGATTCGTCATGGCGCAACTGCCATCCTGCCTTCGGTGTCCTCATTGTTCAGGCGTCCACTCCCCCCGAACGACAAGGCGTGTGCGGCGGGACAGCGAAAACGATGTGCAGGGCTGGGAACGGCGTGACCTGGTCCGGAGGGGCAAGGCATGTATGTGAGCTGCTCGAGTTGCGTGGAAGCACACCGGCCTCTGCCCGAGGCGCTGGAGCGCATCGCGGAGCTTGGTTTCCGCTCTGCGGACCTCATCGTGATAGAGGGCATGGAGCATATCCAGCCGTCTCATCTCGCCCTCGCTCAGGAGGAGGGGGCGCCGGCCGAAGATGCCATACGTGCCATCGGTCAGGCCGTTTCTCGTTCGGGCCTCCAGGTCTCGTCGCTCAACTGCGGCCTCAGCGTCCCTTTCTCGGACGAGGCTCATGCCCGGGCCCGGATCGAGCGCGAATGGCTCGCCATCCTCCGGCTCGCCGAGGAGGTTCAGTGCTCTCTCCTGACGATGCAGCTCGGCGGCTACGGCAAACTTGTGGGCCGGGTCGAGGCCTTCGACCGGGGTCTTGCCGGCCTCGGCTGGTTGCTCGAACTCACGGGAAACCGCGATGTGCGCCTCAGCTTCGAGCCCCACTCCGGGTCGCCGGCAGAGAAGCCCGCGGACGCACTCTACCTGGCAAAGCGCCTCTGGCCCGAAGTGGGGATCACCTACGACCCGAGCCACTTCGAAATGCAGCCCGACATTGTGTCGCTCCAGGAGACCGAGCCCCTGTTGGACTACACCGTACACGTACATGTCCGTAACGCCGCCATCGGACGGATGCAGGCGCCGATGGACGAGGGAACCGTGGACTTCGCGTGGCTCGTCACAGCCCTCGAGAAGCGTAACTACACTGGCGCGCTTGCCATCGAGTATCTGGATGGGGCGGAGCCGGAGGCCATCAAACTGCGCGACCTGCTCCTCAAGCTCGGAGTGTCTCCCTAGCGTTAGACGAGACGCCCCGGCATCTGGCTCGCAGGCCATCACAATTCGGACGGCCTTCGCACACAGCCGCTGCTGGGAGAATGCGAGATGTCCCGCTTGAACTGCTTCGTCCTCGTTGCTGCAATGGCATGGCTGCTCGCCGCGCCACACCTGGCGGCGGCCGCGCCTCGGATCTCACCTGACTGGGGTGGCAGTGAGCCCTCCTTCCCGCCCGGGTCGCTGTACTTCCGTACGGACGAGTACAAGGTCTGTCCGGTGGTGTTCCGGACCATCATCGAGGTCCGAGATAGCCCTGTGGCCGCCGCCGCCATGCGCGTTCTGGGGTCCGAGTACACGTACGTATTCCTGAATGGGCAAGAGGTCCGATCACGCCTTGAGGAGGGCGCTCCCGGTCCTGCCCAAGATGTCGCGGTGGAGTTGACACACCTGCTTCAGCCGGGTTCAAACGTTCTGGCCGTCAGCACAGCAACCGGCGGCCTGTCCCTCGAAGGCGGCATTCGCTACGAAGATGGGGAGCGCCAGGGCTTCGGTACGGAGCACGAGGGATGGAAGGTGCAGAAGCTCCCGCCGTTGACCGTCCTTGAGGACCTCCCCGCCATGCGCCCGGAGGCCGATGTTTCGGACTGGTTTCCCGTACTCGAATCGGGCGGACCCTCTGCCCGCCTTGCTGACGGCGAGCTCGACTCTCTCTGTGAGCGCCTCGCCGCCTCGCGTCTCGCGCGCTGGGACGCCGACGCGGACTGGCGGCTGCACATGCTGGCAACGAAGGGCATCGCAGTGGTCAACTGGGAGGCCCACGGCTGCGGCGGAGCCGGACGGATTCCGGAGTGGGTCCGGATACTAGCGAGTGAGCCGGAGGCCCCGGGGATGCCCGGCGGGACGCGATACGCCCGCGCCGAGTCGCTGTGTCGGTACGTTGTCCTGTGCGACGAGGCGACCAATCTGCGCAATCTCGCCGTCGGCTTCGAGGAACTGGAGCCGGGTTCGGCTGACGCGAGCGCTTGCCGGACTGGCGCCGCGGCCATGGATGAACTCTTGTCACGCGTCCAGTCAGCGCTCCGGGAGAGGGATTGGGACGAAGCCCGGAAGCTGGCTGACGATGCCGAAGCGGAAAGCGCCAGGACCCGGTCGGGCCGTCTGCTCAACGAGCTCAACTGGTGCCTCGACAACAAGTTCGCGTGGTTCGACTCCGGCGCCCTGCTGGACAACAACGTCGCTGGCTGGGGTCTGGAGATAGCGTCACCGATCGAAGCCTTCGCCAGCCCGCTCTCGCCCGCGACATTGCTGACCCTGACTGGCACAGAGCTGGTCCTTCAGGGTTGGGAGACACGGGGTCCTTACCGTGTGTACGACCAGCCGCCGAAGTTGGGTCCAGTCGGCATGTGGGCCGTTCTCAACGCACAGCCTACGAATCTGCAGCCGCACCCGAATGGGGTCGTCTATGACCGGGCGGTTCAGGGTCCGTTGACCGAAAACTGGGGGCTCTTGGTTGAGGCCATGGATCGGGGAGGGCGCCTCCCTGTCGAGCTGGTCTTCCTGCAACCACCGTCCCGCGTCGTCTTCGAGCCCGGCGAGACCGGCACGGCGCGGGTGCGGCTCACCTTCGACCAGCCCCGCGCGCAGATGCTGATCCTTCGCCCCCTGAAGGAGTGGCGGGGCTTCCTCGAGGAAGCCCGGAGATTGACCGCTTCGCCGCTCAATCAGGCCGACGTACGGCCCTATGTCGAGACCTGTCGTCTCTGGTCCAGGGCGCTGCTGCAGTACCCCGTCTCCTTCAGCGAGGCCTTCATTACCGAGCCGGACGACCCCGGCGCTCTTCTCGTCGCCGACGTCTACAACTACCGTCAGCTCGAGGACGCCTGGGGCACTCCCGCCCTCCGGATCGCACCCCTGCCGCCCCTGGCCAGCTACGGGCTTCTGAAGGACTACCCCGGCCTTCGTGTTATCAGCGACGCCCGTATCCTCGGCAGCCGCGGCGTCTGGGGAGACGAAATCGCGGCCGTGGGGCAGGACCACATCCTGTACCGCGTGCCCCTGGACCATATGGAGCGCGTCGGCGGCTTCACCTCCTACCGCCACTGGCCGACCGAGATCGATGTCCCGGGAACGGTCACGGAGATCGAAGCCGCGAAACGCGCTGGCGCGACTAGCTTCCGGCTCCAGCACAACAAGACCGGCGATCCGGCCATGCAGGTGCTCGATTGGTGCTGGGAGCGAGGGATTCAGACGGTCTTCAACCCCGATGAGAAGTGGATACCGGACATCGTGGAGTACTTCCGCACGCTTGCCGCTGAGTGCGAGGACTATCCCCCTCAGGCGGTGGCCTACGACCTGCTGAACGAACCGGAGACCCGCGTTCCCAGGAGCTACAACGCTGTCATCAGGAAGATCTCGAAGGCAATCCGCGAGATCGACCAGCGACATCCCATCTACGTCGAGGCCATCCCGGAGTGGGGGCCGGAGGGAAGTCCCTTCCCCGAGGCCGCGCTGGAGAACCTCGCCGAGACCGGCGACCCGCTCACCTGTTACAGCTTCCACGACTACAAGTACCGGCTTCCCGAGCGGTGGCCGAACGATGACGCCGACGTCCGCGATCTCCTGTCGAGGTGGATCCCTGCCTTCAAACTAGGTATCGACTACCGGGCGCCAGTCCACCTCGGCGAGTTCGGCGGCTTCGAGCAGACCGACCAGGACTGTCACGAGAATGCCTGTGCGATCACCCTCATGATGGACTACCTGAGGGTATTCGACCAGTTCGGCTGGCACTGGCACTACTACATCGACCCGTTCCTGACCGATCAGAACCTGTTGCGCCCGCGTCGAGATGGCAGCCTGCAGGAAAGCTACGTGCACGAGGCCGTGCGACGCTACTTCGACAGGGGCACGCTCAACGCGCTCCACTGATGGGAGCCATGCCGGCCGCATCGGCCGTCGGAAGGGCGGCCTCGCCCCCGGCGCTCACGCGCCTCCGGCCCGGCCGCTCCAGGACTCGATCAGGCGCTTCATCCGGTGGTAGCCCTCCTTTGGCTGGAGATCCTCTCTCGTCAGGGCCGAATGCGGGACGAAGGAGGGCTCGTTGAAGTCCCACCAGCTTACAGCATCGATCCCGGGCTTCGCATAGCAGAGTGTGTAAAAGGCCTCGATCCAGTCAGCCTGCTCCGTCTCCGACCACGGCCGTCCGTGCCAGTATCGCGGGCAGGGCTTCCGCATCTCGTTGTACCACTTTTGGGGATCAGGGGACGAGCTGACGCCGAGTTCGGTAATGTGGACGGGCTTCCCCAGAGCGCAGAACCGGTCGAGCTGCCGGTCGATCTCGAACATATCCTGTTCCGGATAGTACATCTGGAGCCCGATCACGTCGAAGTCTATGCCCGCCGCCATCGCGTCCCGGACGTACTGTAGCACCGTTCGGGCGGGCCGTCCGATCGGGCCGCGGTAGTTGCGACCCCGCGCGACGTACTCGCTCCACGTGCAGCATGAATTCACGACGGTCGTCGCCGTCGGATCGGCCTCTCGCGTGGACTCGGCGGCCACGCGCGTCATCTCGAGAAGCTGCTCCTGGCTGTAGTCAAGATCGTTCGCCCAGTCGTGGGCTTCGTTGATGACATCCCACATGTGGATCCGATCCCGGTAGCGCCCCACCACGTCGAGAATGTATCGGCGGTGCAGGGCCTTCGCCTCTTCGAAGGGACGGTCGGCAAGCCACTTGGGAACTCCCGACCGATCGAAGAACACCAGGGGATGGCCCTTCACCTCCAGACCGTCCCTGAGGGTCCACCCCAGAATGCGTTCGACCCGGTCGAAATCCAGAGATCCTTCCTTCGCCTCAACCCCGGCCCGATAGAAGGGCACTGTGGCGAAGTTGAGCAGCGCGCTGAACAGCTCGGCGTACGGACGCCCAAAGCGCACGTACTCCAGCGTCGAGCAGCCAAAAGGGAAGCCGCTCCGTGGGCCGGAGCTCGCGATTCGACTCCGGGCGTGCTCGACGACCAGCATCTCCCCTGCGTGCATCGACTCGGCGAGCGAGGACATCGCACGCCCGGCGCAGGCGACCGGATCGGCGGCCGATTTCTCTACCTCCGCGAGTAGCGATTCCGCCGCCGCCATCCGCGCCAGGAAGGCCGCCGACGGCGCAGTCCCCAGACCGCGAAAACGCCGCTCTGCCGCCGTCACTGCCGCGCGCCGGCTCCTGGCGGCTTCCAGGCACAGATTCAGAGTGCGGCCTGCTGTATCTTCCGGCTGGTACCCGAGGCCGCTATTGTCCGCCCGCACGTAGACGTGGCCGAACCCGTCTACCGACAGTGGAAGCGATAGGCCGAACGGCTCGTCCGGAACCGGCAGTGTGACCTTTCCAGGGACGGCCTCAGCCTGGTGCTCGAACGCCGGCATCCCCTCGAGGTCCACCACCATGGCGCCCGCCAGGTCGTGAGCCGGAATCGGCTCACCGGTCGTGGAGAATGCGAGAAGATCGAAGGTATCTCCGCGTGCCTGCATGCATCACATCCATTCTGCTCGCCGGAGGAGCGTCTGGCCGCTGCGCGACAGACGGCGATGGACGACAGCCCGACGGGTGCGATTCACTGCGCGGCAATCTCGTAGTAAAAGCACGCACCCGCCGGGCCTCGAATGTCTGCGACGAAGCGGATCCGCCCTCCCTCGCGCGTACTCTCAACTTCCGCGACGCGTCGCCCCGACATGTCGAGTGCCCACACATGGAGCTCATCCGCCCGGCCGGTGGTCAGATCGACACGTGCCCTACCGCAGCGCGCCAGGTAGGGAAGCTCGCCCCAGCCCTCTAGCACCCGACGCTTGCGGTCGGCGAAACGCGCGCCGGAATTCTGCACATCAGTGACGTGGACCAGCAGCATCCGGCCGCTCGACGTAATCGGCTCGCCGTCCAGCGACGAGACCCATACCGCGCCACCCCACCCCTCCGTCTCCACCTCCAGAGGACCGACTGAGACCGCGCCTGGATCGACGCTGAAGGCCCCCGCAGTTCGAGGCGTGTCCACCAGAAGAGTGGCCTCCTCACCGTCGAGCAGGATCTCACCGGTCTCACTCTCGAAGATGCTCTTGCTGGGGTCCGTGACGTTCTCCTCGGCCAGCAGCCCTCGGTCCCGCAGCGCCTGGATCGCGGCCGGAAGCGCGTCAGCAGACAGCGGCTCCTGCGCGAGGACCCGGGAATCAGCTTCCTTCGGGCACCGGTCCCCAGAGAGCGGAAGGCAGACATCCGGCCGGGGGGCGACCGTATCCCTGCCGTCCACCGACATGCCGATCTGGGTGACCCAGCCGAGCCTGGCGATCCTCGCGTCGAGGTTCGCGACGTGTTCACTCTCGAGCAATCCCTGGCGACTCGACGCGATGCCGACGCGCGTCTTCGCCGCCGCGACATCGCGCCGAAGAAACAGGCAC
>Ga0307378_10007251_pt1 | contig 14962 bp, 11 predicted proteins | sample UN1MG_FD_202238 | JGI IMG/M metagenome (GOLD analysis project Ga0307378, IMG submission 202238) | Soil microbial communities from Risofladan, Vaasa, Finland - UN-1 | ecosystem: Environmental > Terrestrial > Soil > Coastal area > Acid sulfate soil | place: Finland: Risofladan, Vaasa | collected...
GTGGAAGCGGGCCAGGGGGTCGTCATCCTCCCCGAGGGCCGGCAGGCGGAAGCGTAGCCACAGCGTGCGGTTGGCCGCGGAGCGCTCGAGCCAGGCCTCCCACAGCGTGCGCAAGCGGCCGGCCCGGGGAGCGGCCAGCCACTGCTGAGTGATCAGCGCCGGCTTGAGATAGTCGCCGATCAGGCCGGCCAGCCCGGCCCGTTCGGCCAGGTAATGGAGGAAGGGGAGGCGGGTGGCCTGGAGTTCGCTGCGGCCCGGCCCCAGGTCGTCGGGCGGAGAGAGGTATTGATTGAGCGCCTGGAGGGCACGGGGTGGGAGCCACCGCCCGTGGCGCACCGGGGTGTCCTCACGGTTGAGGAAGGAGAGCAAGGTGAACAGGTCAGCCTCCAACCCGCCCACCGCCGCAGTAGATGGGATAGCGGAACGCGGCTCGGGCAGGGCAGGCAGGTCGAGCACAGGGGCGAGCGCGTCGCGCAGGTCGCGGGGAAGCACGACGGCGTGGAGGGGACGCTTGCGGGTGCCCAGGTTGAGCGGGTAGGCCAGGCCGTAGTGGACGAGCGTGGCGGCGGGGGAGGAAGGGGTAGGCCAGGGGGCGGGCGGCGACTGGGGGGCCCACGGCCGGTAGGGGTGCAGGGGGCCGAAACGGGCCGCGAACTCGGGCCGAGGGAGAGAGAGGCCATCCGACTGGGCCAGCGCCCGGAGCGCGGCGCGGGCGTCGGGATCGAGTGCGGCGAACGTCTCCGCCAGGTGGGCGTGGATGGCGGTGGACAATTGCTGGGCTACCTGCTGCCTGGAGTGGCGATGATGGACGGGCAGGCGGTAGACAGCAGCCAGGGCCTTCAGCGTGCGCCAGGGATAGCGGCTCAGGCAAGCAGCGGTATTCACGTGGGGGCCTCCGATTTGACAAATGGCGCCAGGAGTATACAATGGGTACGTACAGAAGGCAAGCGGTGCCGGACGTGGCACAAAACGCCAGAATGACAGGATTTTGGTATGTACTTGAAAGGCTCTCGCGCCACCCCCACATATAGCCACCGAGTGGGCTGGAAAAGGATCAGAAACCCGTACATGTGGTGGTGGCACAAAATGCGGTCCGAAAGACCCTAATCCCCGCCAGGGGACGGAAACTCGTTTCCTCCCCATCTGTGATCTATCCATAGAACGGTCCGAAAGACCCTAATCCCCGCCAGGGGACGGAAACTTTCTGCCACTTGTCGCCGCGCACGTCCTGGGCCTCGGTCCGAAAGACCCTAATCCCCGCCAGGGGACGGAAACCAAGGGGACTTGCCACGGCACCACGACGTCGGACCAGGTCCGAAAGACCCTAATCCCCGCCAGGGGACGGAAACAGAAGTCCAGGGCTTGCACAAGCAAGCCTCTCGTCACGTCCGAAAGACCCTAATCCCCGCCAGGGGACGGAAACTCCAGACCACTGGCCAGGACGAGGTCTTGAGCGTTGAGTCCGAAAGACCCTAATCCCCGCCAGGGGACGGAAACAGGTTGTGCTTTCCTCAAACCTTCGCAGGATCCTTCCGTCCGAAAGACCCTAATCCCCGCCAGGGGACGGAAACCTCCCCCCGGACAGGGGAGGAGGTCGCCGAGCGCTAAGTCCGAAAGACCCTAATCCCCGCCAGGGGACGGAAACGCACATCCTGGACTTTCTCGACGACCTTCAGAGCCTGGTCCGAAAGACCCTAATCCCCGCCAGGGGACGGAAACCAAACAGGGCAGGTGGTGAACTTCTCTCGCAGCCACTCGTCCGAAAGACCCTAATCCCCGCCAGGGGACGGAAACTCACCCTCACCCAGATCGACCAGACGAACGAGATCAAGTCCGAAAGACCCTAATCCCCGCCAGGGGACGGAAACTTGCCCTAGTGGGCGTCTCCGTGATTCTGGCTCCGGTAGTCCGAAAGACCCTAATCCCCGCCAGGGGACGGAAACTGGTAGACCTCGATGTCGGTCCCACCACCTAGTTTCAGGTCCGAAAGACCCTAATCCCCGCCAGGGGACGGAAACCTGGCCGGCAGCACAATGACAATTACGGTTGCCAGTCCGAAAGACCCTAATCCCCGCCAGGGGACGGAAACTCGATGCTTCTGAGTGTCGAGCACAGTGTCGCGGATAAGGACAGGTTCGTCCGAAAGACCCTAATCCCCGCCAGGGGACGGAAACTCAGTGAAGAGATCTTCCCAGCGAATAGTCTGCCCGGGTCCGAAAGACCCTAATCCCCGCCAGGGGACGGAAACTTCGAATCGAACAACTCGATGATACCCCTCTCCTCACGTCCGAAAGACCCTAATCCCCGCCAGGGGACGGAAACTCAAAAGCCACTTTAGGTCTAGCTTACGGCACCGTCAGTCCGAAAGACCCTAATCCCCGCCAGGGGACGGAAACACATGCCGCTTTACCAGGTTGGCGAGATACGTAGAGATATGGTCCGAAAGACCCTAATCCCCGCCAGGGGACGGAAACTAAGGCAATCAGCGAGGTGAGCATCGAGTAGGCGACGGTCCGAAAGACCCTAATCCCCGCCAGGGGACGGAAACCATGTACTGGTGGATGTCGCAGCAGGGTATGTCACGTCCGAAAGACCCTAATCCCCGCCAGGGGACGGAAACTCGTTCCACTCACCCCGAGTCCTGAACCAGTACATGCGTCCGAAAGACCCTAATCCCCGCCAGGGGACGGAAACGTATTAGAGTCTCACCCTTTACGGACGAGAATGCCTTGTCCGAAAGACCCTAATCCCCACCAGGGGACGGAAACACGAAACTCATGGAGCCATATGACACCCCAGTATTTGTCCGAAAGACCCTAATCCCCGCCAGGGGACGGAAACCTATCCACGAGGATAAAAGCACCGCCGAACTGGGCGAGTCCGAAAGACCCTAATCCCCGCCAGGGGACGGAAACTAGTGGTGGCGACATCGAGACTCACCTCGGACACCTCGGTCCGAAAGACCCTAATCCCCGCCAGGGGACGGAAACCTACTGAGTTATGGAGAAGCCACCAGGCTCCGCCACCAGTCCGAAAGACCCTAATCCCCGCCAGGGGACGGAAACTTGACGATGGTCTTAGCGACCCTCGTCCCATTCCAGTCGTCCGAAAGACCCTAATCCCCGCCAGGGGACGGAAACCGAGAGCCTAACGAAGGCACCGATCCCGGGAGCCAGTGTCCGAAAGACCCTAATCCCCGCCAGGGGACGGAAACGTGACCAGGTTCCTACGGATCAAGCCCTTGTCTGTGGGTCCGAAAGACCCTAATCCCCGCCAGGGGACGGAAACCCGATCTCGCGGATTTCGAGACCCCAGTTTGCCAAACGTCCGAAAGACCCTAATCCCCGCCAGGGGACGGAAACTCCACAGGGCGTCCGCACGTGCACATCCAAGGCTTCGGTCCGAAAGACCCTAATCCCCGCCAGGGGACGGAAACCTATGACCGCCTGCGCGATCTGGCGGCGGCTCCACTGGTCCGAAAGACCCTAATCCCCGCCAGGGGACGGAAACGGGCCTGCCTGGCAATCTCACGCTTGGTCTTAGCCCAGGTCCGAAAGACCCTAATCCCCGCCAGGGGACGGAAACCAATACATGGAGATGCCGGCGTGCCGGCACACATCTAGTCCGAAAGACCCTAATCCCCGCCAGGGGACGGAAACACCAGGGCCACGATGGCGCCAATCATGTAAAGCTGGGTCCGAAAGACCGTAATCCCCGCCAGGGGACGGAAACTGGATGTCGGCGAGGACGTCGTGGGTGTGGTCGTTGGGTCCGAAAGACCCTAATCCCCGCCAGGGGACGGAAACACGATGTCGGTCCCGTCGTTGGCGTTGCAATGCACCTGTCCGAAAGACCCTAATCCCCGCCAGGGGACGGAAACAGCTCGACGAGGTCGCCCTCGATCTTGGGCACGGCGCAGTCCGAAAGACCCTAATCCCCGCCAGGGGACGCAAACAAAGACCTCAAGGGTTTCCCGAAACCCTTGAGGTCTGTCGGTAAGTTCTCCCGCGCTGAGGAGAGCTGACCTGGTTCGTAGGGTCAGTCCGTGCTCTGCCGAAAGTAGAATCTGGAGCACGAATACCACGAAATCTCACGAAACGCGCGAAAGCAGCGTCCGTTTCGTGTTTTTCGCGAGATTTCGCGCATTTTCGTGGTCCAAATGCCCTCCCGGCGGCAAAACGTGTGGGAGTGCCCCGGCCAGCGCAACGAGCCGGGTCAGAGGGTTGTCTGGGGGAGCCGTCCGTGTGGCCCTGGTAGTAGAGGGTATCGCGAAAGGCAGGGGCACCGGGCCTGGAGATGCGGCCGGTACGCTGGGGATAGCCGTGGGCTCATCACGCTTCCCAAGGCGCTGCGGAAAGTCTACAATATCCAGCCTGGTGACAGGTTGTCGTTGCAGGACCTGGGCGGTGTTTTCGTCTTGACCCCGCAGCCTTAGGAGGTAGATGGTTTGGCCGGCCGGCTGGCCGCGCAGTCCCTACGTCCGCCTGGTCTGCCCCATCCCCTGCGCCGTCTTGTGCCCCGTGCCGCAGAAGGCAGCATAGTCCGCCAGCACGTTCAACCGCCGCACCCACTCCTCCCCGATCATCCCGGCGCGGAGCACGTTATACTGCACCATCCCCACGAACCCCACCACCTTCCGCTCCTCCCCCAGGTCCACCATCTCCGTGCGCAGCTCGTACCGCCCCACCCCCACGTGCGCCGCCACGACGTCCAGCAGCGCCACGTTGATGCGCACTTCCTCGGGCGCAAAGGTGTTCCACCGCGCCAGCCACGACTGGTAGACCAGCCCGGGGTCGGGCAGAGGGTAATGCATCTCGTGGGAGCGGAAACTGGTGGGCGAGAGGAAGCGCACCCCGATGCGCGTCTCCGCCCGCCCGCCCGCCGCCAGGTCGGCATACGAACGCTGCTCGACCTGGGGGCCACCGGCGGGGAGTGTCAACGGCCGGCCCATCAACTCGACCGTGGGGGTGAGGGCGATGCCCTGGGACAGTGCCGGCCAGAGGCCGTCCTCGAGCAAGGTGAGGCAGAGCGCCGGCTGCCCGTTCACGCGATGGAGTGGCGAGACGGTGAAGGGACGGGGGCCTTCGTCGTCGTGGACCTGGGTGGAGAGGGCATAGTCGCCCAGCGCGAGCCACTGGTAAAACAGCGCGTGGAGCGCGCGGCCGGGATATGGGGGAAGGGAGACAGCCTCGCCTGGGCCAATCTGAAATACTAAGACAGAAGGCATAGGCACCTATCTCAGGGCAAACGACCTTGTGCTTTTAGATACAACCCCAGTGCTTCAAGTACAAACGAACCCGTCTCTACCGCTGTCCCGACAACCGCCGTAGCCGCCGTGACTGCCTTTTCGTTCTGGGTCAACCATCTCCAAAAACCCACGCGATCCTTAGCCCGGTGAGCCAGATCAACCAACGCCTGCGGTGCAGCACGGCTGATCACCAAGTCAACAACTGCTTGCCATTCCTTTTCACCTACTACGCAGTAATCCTTTAGCGAGACTCCTACTTCAGCCATGATACCCGCCTGCTCTCTTGGCGTGGCCTGAGCATACCTGGCCTTGAGCTCCATAATCCTGTCTGCTACCTCAAATGTCATTCCAGCCGGGAAGACCTGGGCGAAATTCTGAATCCCTGCGCGGGCAAACAGTGCCGCAATGGGTGATTGCGGATCCGGCGCTTCACCTGTGCGCCGGTATGCCCAAAGCGTCTGATGTAGTGGGCGCAAATCTAGAAATGGCAGTGCAACCAGTTCACAGGCGTCAGTCTCCATCGTCGGATTCAGGAACGGTGATAGTTCCATTTCAGCCGGTTCGGTCAGGCCAACCAGTCTGTCCACTGTTCCTCTTTCTTCGATGCTTGGCTTTACCCACAAATGCCAGAGATGATCGGCCCCATAGAGATTTGTTGCCAATGCAGCCAGCGCTCCCATACCACTGCGCCCGCCAGTAACAGCCACATGAACCTCCCCGCGGGACTGTTGTACATACTGGTGCGCTTGCTCCAATGCCAGTCCAATCATTGACACATAGGGCATAATCTCACGGTTTCTGCCCCGCAGATCCAGTGCGGGGATATGGATGGGATCATACCTAACGTCAAGACGTTCGAATAGCTTACCCAAGTAGTTACTGGCAGCGCTCATCACGTCTGGATGTGAGGTGCCTACTGTGACGACTTCACCGATCTCGACCTGACGATGCTCCCGCAGCGCGAAGTAGACTCCACTCACTGCGCCAGGAGCACGGCCCAACGGAGAGACCAGAACGTCACTTCCCATCTTTCTCCTCCTGTGCCCAGATCTTCCGGAAACCAGCGAGAATCTCTTCAGCCCGTCTGCTAGTCTCGTCGTCAACTCCAGGTGACTGTGATGGTTGCTGGGCTTGGGGCGATGATCGCGGCTGCTCGACAACCGGAGTACACCGTTGGGTAACAGAGTCAATATCCACATCGAACTGAATCGGGTTGGCTACCGACTTCACCACAACCCGGACCTGATCCCCAATCTCCACATCGAAGCGCCGGGCAGCATGACCCCGTTGTCCCGGCCCGACAGTGACCCACACGATGTCTTTCTGCCGCTCGCGTACTACACCGTCGAGTTGCTCGCCAGGGCGTAACCGGAGAAAAGGGATCTCACTCCGTTTCATCGCCTCTTCAGGCCGATGTGCATAGTACTCCACAAGCCGCGCCATCCAGCCCAGAATCATGCGGGTCTTTTGTGGGTCCTGTGGCCATTTCTTGACGCGATCCAGTGCCCGGTGCAGATCCATCCGCTCTAGCTGCCCGCCTTTGCCTGCGGTAAAGTAGTCCCCTAGGCACTCCAGGCGTTCTAGATATTCTGACAATATGGCCTGCGGATTGCGCTGGATGTAGTCGGCAGCCTGTTGCACCAGATTTTTGCTCACTTGGTTGAGGGCAAGATCAGCAGCCAGTGTGTGTGCAGCTACCCACATCTGGTTGGTCATCTCTATCATCGCGACACCCCCACAATCGCTATGTCAGCCAGATCACGCCCTAGAGTCCTTAGTACATCTGGCAGGTACAACGATCCGGCCGCTTCGATGCACTCGCTTGGTTCCACAGGTGTCCAGGCAGCAGTACTCTCATAATCCTTGTAGATCTGATCGGCCAACATACGCTCCACAGTCAGCTCTTCGATCCGTACGGCTCCCAGCCCACTCGATTTACCGGCACCTACTTTGGGACACAATGCCCACTCGCCCTGACCCAAAGCGATCAGTAGCAAGCCCAGTTCACCTTCACTCAGGTTAGTGAACTGGGCGCGCAGCGTGAAGCGCGTTCCCACCGGAACCGCCTCCAGCGGCCAAATGGGATCACGGCTGTCAACTAGGGCATGGGGATAATAGCGACGATAGTCTCTATTAGCACGTGGCTGGTACTGCGGTGGTACCAGGCAAAGGATAGCACTGCCATCTTGCTGTAGTGCATCCTCAAAGCGCACCTGGCCCTGGTACCCCATTGCTCCGAACAGCTTACAAGCTGGGCAGAGTGCTCTATGTCTGTATTGACACTCCCCGTGCCTAGCCCTCTCATCGCCAGTCCAGCGGATTCTGGTTTTGCATACACATGATTCCGTGAACAGTTCCACCAGTGAACGAAAAGCCCCTTTGAGCGCCGAGCCGGGGATGATACGCTGCTCGCCATTTCGGGCAAACGCTTTGACAAGTGACACGTCAGGTATGTCTAGTCCTAGCAATTCCGGGGGCGATAGTGCCCCACTGCCAACGTGGAGGGCTTGCAGCGCCACCAAATTCCCACTCAAGCGCCCAGTGAGTCGCTCCGGTGTCAGGCGTAAGTGCATACGCTCGTACTCGACCGAGACAGCCTGCTTAGAACTCACTGCGATCGTAGCATAAAACTTGGGCGATTCAGGCATTGATAACCTCCTGCACCCTAATCAGACGCTCGGTCACAATGACACCACTGACACGATACACACATTGCACCAGCCCTACTCGCCGAGGTGGCATTTCTCCAACCTCCACCGGATAGGGCAGGTAGCGTGGGATACGCGCAGCCGACCAAGTGGGCACACACGTAGAGCGATCCGTGTCGTGCTCCCCAGTGAGTAGGATCGTCTGTTCAGCATCCCTCTGCCACTCCTTTGTGTCTAGCGCTACCCAGGCAATGTCACGCGGCCGATCTCCGGCAACTACAATGGACCGGACATCATAGCTGTCATCACGCCGCCACCAACTCACCTCCAACTCCGGCCCAAACGCCCGCCCGTGACACCAGCATTCCAGTGGTATAGGGCTGCTCAGCCAGTCCTGGCACCAGGTCAGCACAATATCCTCCATCCGTTCCGCGTATACCCAGCGTAGCCGTTCGTCCTCCAAGACTACCTTCAAGGCAGCCGAGGGTACTGATTGTGCACTATATACCGATTCATGCATGGTCGCCTCCCTGGTCTGGTACGTACTCAGCCCAAGCCTGGACAGTAGAGGCCAATACAGCTGTGATGACCCGATGGGCCTGCTCCAGCACGTCATGTGTCACCTTCGCAAGTGCTCCATCCTGAACAATGCCAAAGCGCACCGCTGGACGGCCCCACCCTGCGCTGTCAGGCACCAGCGTTCCGGTCACTGGGAAGGTGTCCTTGTCATCAGAGACATAGTCGTAATCCGTTACCAGATCCGGAGCCAGTGCTCCGACGCCATATAGGGTTCTGTCTACATCACCGGCTTCAAAGCGCCCCGGATAAGCTACCTCCAGCCGTCCAAAGTGAACCTTGACTCGTCCCAGACCACGGCTCTTGCCATACCCTAAGAGCAGGCGTCCCTCAGCCATGTCGCGTAGTGCCAGGGCCAGCAGGCCAACCTGCCATCGCTCAAAATTGGTCAGTCTAATGTGCGTCTCAAACTGACCTTCCAGCGCAACCTCTAGATCAAACGGTCCAAATGCCACGCCGCCGGAAAGCCGATCAATCGCCACCTGATGACGCACCGGTAATGTATCAATGGCATCAGCAGGGTAAGCATCGGCTGTGGCCAGATGACCCGCCTGAACTGTGTGCCCGAAGATCCGGCAGGCAAGACACAGCTTCCTGTATTGCGCGGCTGTGCTCGCGATGTGCTGACATCGCTTACCACATGAGCTTTCTTTGTCGAGAGGGTTGCAGCAGATATCGGGATCATCACCATGAACGGTGCGGATAATGCGCTCGGTGTGACTGCGGATCGCTCCTTTGAGGCTTGATCCTGGCAGATAGATGGTCCGCTCGCCAGTGATAGGATGGTTGGTACGGACAAAGTTCATCGCTGGCAAGGTCGGGTCGGCTCCGCTCTCTGTTCCCGATTTGATCAGCACAGGGCCATCCGGCTCGATCAGCACATGCAGTATCCACTCATTTAGACGTCGCTTATGCATGGCTACCTCCTTGCACGCCGATTTCTGTCGCAAAGGCTTTAGTCCATCTGGGAGGGTTCTGTGAAAGATCAGGCGGCGTCCCGGCCACCTCTGGCGGCAGCAATGTGTCCAGTAGGGCCTCAGCAGTAACATAACGACTAGCAACCCAATCCAGAATCAGTCTGCACCAACCCAGTCCTCGTGATTTCGCACCGCCCATCAAGACCTCTCCACGTTCAAAAGCGCTCAGCCCCATCCAGAGCAACCCCAATTCAGCCTCAGTTGCATTCTCAACCAGCAACTCCAAACCAAAGACTACTCCTGCTGGCACAATCTCGAACTGGTACTTGAGCCCTTCGGCTGCACGCCCGGCGTCCCGGTCAATGCCAACACCGTCCCGGATCTCTGTACCGAAAAACGTCTCCTCATCCAGCAAGACGAGATCCTTGACCAACACCTTAGAGGCCAGCCAAGGCGCTCCCAACAAGCGGCAAGTCCAACAACTGAGATCGCGCAAGGTCCTGTCCACGACCGTGCCCTCGCCATGCGCTGCTATAGCGTCCTGAAGCATCCTGGCAGGTGGCAACCGTCTAACCAGTTCTGATGGTAGCCTGTCTGAAGTGTGCCATTCTTGAGGTTTGACCTGCTTGAGCAAACCCACTTCGTTTTGAAGCAGGCAGACGAGATCATCTGTAGGCCTTTCTGATGCTTTGCCCACTGAGATACACGCCAGATTGCGATCTTGCACAGTTGGGTGAACCTGTAGCGCACGTGCTACAGACTCCACGTAACTGCGTAGTGCCCCCTTGAGAGACGAACCCGGGATATAAGGCAGGCCGGCAGCATTGCGCAGCACTGGTAGATCAGGCTCATCCACAGACTGGGACTTCTGCGCTCCGATACGTAATGCACTCTCAAAGACCAGGCGACCATGCAGATGCAGGCGGGAGGTAAAAGTGCTCAAGTCTGGGCTTATCGTCATTTCTGGCCTCCTTTTGCCACAAACCACCGTTTGAGATAGCCAGCGTAGAGCCGTACCAGAGTGATATGTGCCATCTGAATATGCTGGTCACCGACCTGATCACTGAAGGCCGCCCTGGCCACCTCGCTTGCCATGTCGTTCTTGATCTTGTTGATGTCGGCGACAACTTGCTTCCCCAGTCCCGTCCCTCCCCAGGCTTCGCGAGTCTCCTTGCGGCCCATCTGGTAGCGCACCCAATTCGTGACCACGGTCGGGCTACTGGTTTCCAGAGTCACTCCCAACAAGTTGTTTATCTGCGACAATTCCATGACCGGACGCGGTTCGCGGGAAAGCAACCTGGACATCAGATCATCCGAGAGTGTGTTGCCAGCAAGCGTCACAAGAGCTTCGGAATAGAGTTCTGCTGCCCGACGCAGTGCCAGGCGGCCAGCCGCTTTTAGTATCATTTCTCGCTCCTTTCCTCGATTCGGTTAAAACAGTGAAACGAATCACATACGGTGACATGGCCGTACCCTCTTGGGCGTTCCTCACCTATACCAGCAAGCTCAATCTGCGACAGGGTCCTCGACAACTCCGCATCCTCTATTGAGTGTGGCGTCCAGTACAAGAAAACACTGCCCGATTGAATCGCCAAACACGTGCGTCGTGGCAACCGCGCCGATTGGTTCCACCCACCGACAACATCGGCACGTGCCCAGGCACGGACCAACACAGCCTCAGGCAACCCCAGCAACGCCGGAGGCAGGACAGCGAGCGGTTGGCCTAGCCGATCCAAAATCATAGGGCTGTGCAGGGTCAGACTGAACAACGTTCCGGGGAACGTGGGGCTGATTCGCTCATCACCCCAACTGGCACGCCCTAGCATCCCAGTAACCGCCCCGCGAAACATGCTCAGCCGCTCTGCCAGAGGTACAACAATCCTATCAGATACCGACAGTTTGACGTGCCCGTTGCCCCGTGAGCGACCCTGGCCGATCAGGTACTGTCGCTCATGAAGATAGGGATGTAATTGCCCAACCTTGGATTCGGGTACGACTACGCAGGAATGAAAAGCCATTCCCCCGGTCTCTGCCTCAACTGCCTCCTGCGTAAATAGGAGCGTATCCTCAGCCACTCCGCGCGCGCGGTTGATCCCCACGTGCGTCGCCCGGCGCACTGACAATTGCCCAGCGTAGAATGGGCCACTCGACGTATCCCAAGCATAAATACCCGTCGCCCGCTTGAGCGCGCTACCGCACTCTGGACAGGTTATCGGAAGCAGCGGCCGCACATTCGCCAGATTGTCCTTCAACCCTGGCTGCAGCTCGCTGCGCAAGGGAAAGCATGGATCCATTAACAGATCATAGACAAACTGCCCGACCAACACATCGTAGACACCATGATATGTCTCCCCATCGCCGGCATCATAACCAGGATAGAGCTTACAGGTCCGGGCAGTCAGCGGCAGCGGCCACGCCGGCCCAGTTCTTGCTGGGTACGCAAAGCCCCACAACGGTTCCTCTGTGCCGAAAATCTGCCAGAAGAGACAGTCGGCACGGTGTGCGCAGTTGGCGTGGGAGGTTTTGTACTCTGGATGGTGGCAACCGCCCAGAATGGCCTCAGCGACTACCCCTCTCAACACTGCACCAGGAATGATCTGGTTAGTTGTCTCATAGTTACCTAAGCCGGCTTCAGTTCCCAAGTGGAGGGGCGATAGAAGCGTTATCTGCACGTCCAGTATCTGCCAGCCGTTCATCGCGCCACCTCCAAGAGAGCCACACGCAGTTCTTCGTCATCTACCACGCAGCCATCTATCTGCACTACCGCCTTGGCTTCTACCCATCCCAGACCAGCAGACTTGGCTCGACCCATGGCGGTCAAGAAATTGAGCCCCGCGACCACCCAGGCCGTGCTTACCAGGCCAATCTCGCCGGTCAATACCCCCTTGAAAGATACAGGTACACCCGGTTCAAATAGCTCAGTAGTGTACAGTAACGCATCAGCAGCTACTCCTCGTCGCCGGTTCAGTGCTACACCGTAGCGGGACGAGTAACGAGGATGAATTCTTGACCGACGATCTTGCTCACGCTTCTTCATCAGAAGCGCTGGACTGGCCAACTCCAGGTCCACAAAACGTAGCCGTCCCGGAATCCAGGGAGAGCCAAATATCTGGCAGACCGGACAGATTGGTTTATCAGGGCGACACATCTTGCGATGTGTATCGCACACCTCAAAACCCATCCCGCTGGCAACCCGCTCAACGGCGTGGCGCAACTGGCCTTTGAAAGCTGTAGCCGGGACGTAGGGCCACCCATCTCGAGCCTTGATGAACGCCCGATCGGCCAGCGTTCCCTCTTGCGCTCCAGAACCTATGTTGAGCGATGTGACAAACGTCAACACCACTTCGATCTCAGTCATTGGACTCCTCCCGCAGCACAGGATCGCCTGGCACGAAACCATACAATTCCGCAACGTCCCACAACACCGTCTGAAAACTGTAACGAGTATCAGTGCCAGACAAGTCCACCCAGGGGATCGGATCCCGAGCCTCGCTACCCTGCACCTCCAATAGAAGTCTATCTATGTGCGCAAAGTACCCTCTCTTATCTCGTGCCCGTTGATATAGGTAAAACAGCGTGGATTCGCGCCGGCCCTGCAACAGCGACTCAGCCAGTTGATTCATCTGGCTGTTGGGGAATCTCGCCTTCTCACGCAATGCCCCCACTTCACGCCACAAGGTTCCCAAGACAGACACAGGGTAGGGACGACCAAGGAGGTTCAATGGTCTTGTCCCCGGCGCCTCTACTAGATAAGGATAGCGGTTCCGCATCTGTCTCACATTTCGCTCCACCATATCGGCTGACTTAAGCACAAGAAAGTCAACATACCCCTCCTCGGCTTTGTCCTGTTTGCACTCCCTCCTGGCTTTGTCCTGTTCGGACTCCCTCTTGGCTTTGTCCCGTTTGCACTCCCTCTTGGCTATGTCTTTCAACTCGCTAGCAAGATCGCGCAAAACCCGCACCGGGTTGTGATCGGAGGCAATGACCAAGCCGCCTGACATTGTATACGGATGGTCCCTTAACTCTTGCAGAGCATCTTCCTGGGCCATTCGCACTTGCACCATTTCCTGGAATTTCTGGCTAATGGTACAGGCCACCGGGACTGCCTGATCAGCAGGAACAATCAGCATAACGTCATCCCCCCCGACAGTAATGATGTCGAAGGGATGTATGCGCATCCGTCCATGGGCATCCAATTGCTCAGGCTCAGGCTGCTCGTCTACGCTGCGACGTACTGGGCTGGGATGCACCCACGCAGGGTGCAGCAAACCCAGGGCAGTCATCACGGCCTCTCTAGCAGCTTTCCCAACTGCATTACTGAGTGACCTGCAAGCCTCTGGTGTAGGCACTTTCTCGAAGGCATGGCCCATTTCATCGCCATCTAGGTAGATAAAACCCACATACCCTTTCCGTGCACTACAAGCCTCGCCGATTTCCCCAAGATCCTGCGGCGTCCACCGGGCCTGTTCGCGTTCGGCATCAAAACGTCTAAAAGGTTCCCCTCCTTGGTAGTAGTGATCACGCAACTTGGGGTTCCTATCCAGATACGTCTGAAAATCACGAAACCACAGATCACGTCCCCGATAATCACGTTTATCGTGGCATATCCGGCATAGTGGCCAATCTGGATACACTTCCAAGTAAGCAGTATGCGCGGGACGTATCTGGCAAGATCGGCATCGTTCTACGTAGGGCAAAGACTCGAGAAAGGGTACCGACTCTCGACTTTCTTTCCTACGCCGCAGCCAGGTGCCGGCCCATTGCAACAGGGAACCAAAATGGGCAGACGGATTCTTGGGATCATCTACATCAAGCATCTCCTGAGTAATGGGGCGCCAATCAGCAGTAATAGTAGCCACAGAAGTTTCGTGTGGATAGATAGCCTCAATCTCGCGCGCAAGGCTCGCCGCCACTTGTTGAGGAACCTTAGCCAGCAGTCCACCACCACCACAAAGAATAACCTCTCCACCGCGGTTCTCAGCCAGTCTGCCAATGTCCTCATTTAGATCATCCAAATGGCGACTGGCACCACGAATCTCAGGAAGCCTGGCAGACTCGAACACATAGTCTTGAGTACGATCGGTGTCCGCAGCTAATAAGGCCCACTGGACTTCATCGCTCACATCTACGCCTCCTCTCTCATGAACAGGGCAACCTTCCTAACCCCAAGGACAAGAAACACCGCCGCCTCACGATCCAGAAACAAACAGAGCCGGCCCAACAGCATACGCTGCCGGCACCGGCTCCGTCATCCCCATATCGCGCCTTTCGGGCTACCGCCACCCATCTCTTAGGCACCCCCGCCCGCATCCCGGGCGAACCTGCTTCAACCGAACCCAATCCCAGAGTACCAAGTATACCGCGAGGCAAATCCCGTTGTCAAAGGTAGTGGTATTATAACACCATTTCGAATTGAACGCAAATTTGTAGTACCTTCGTACTACCCCACCCCCTTGACATAGCAGAACATCCGTGCTATATTAAGGCTATCACAACCGTGAATACCTGCCGGCCCTCCCCAGCCCCCCACCCGGCCCTGCACCTTCACAACCAGACAAGCACACAAGCTGTAC
>Ga0307378_10007252_pt1 | contig 14961 bp, 13 predicted proteins | sample UN1MG_FD_202238 | JGI IMG/M metagenome (GOLD analysis project Ga0307378, IMG submission 202238) | Soil microbial communities from Risofladan, Vaasa, Finland - UN-1 | ecosystem: Environmental > Terrestrial > Soil > Coastal area > Acid sulfate soil | place: Finland: Risofladan, Vaasa | collected...
ATAGCCCCCGGGCCTGTTGCCACTGTTCGAGCCGCAGGCGCCAGCTCTCCCATAAATCGGGGTACTCTGCCTCTATCAGATGTATCAATGCCATATCGCTTGACGGGCACATGAAACAACCGATCCGATCAAGGTGGCGCTCGTAGAGGATGTTGTATGGCGCCTGCTCCCGCATCAGGTAAAGCCAGACATGGAGTGCGGTCCAGTTCTGGATCGGGGCAGCGGAGAGCTGGCCACGCACATTTGAGTTCCGCCAGACACGCTTACTCTGCGCCCGCATGGCTGACTCGTATCTCCTCTGGCCGATAAAAGAGAGACATTCACCCCATTGTTCACGTATCAGGTTTGCAACAGGAGTCAGCTTGCAGACCCTGCAGCACCAGCGGGCATTCACCGCCGGGGGACCCTGTCGGTCAAACGTTTCCCGGAAGGTTGTTTTTCCATCTGTGCGGATGACGTCCAGACCGTAATGTCGCGATGCTTCATCCACATTGGCGTAGGTTTCCGGGAACTCCATACCGGTATCGGCAAAGAGCATCGGGACTTTACCGATGGCTTTTGTCACCACCAGCAGGGTGGCAAGGCTGTCCTTTCCCCCGGAATACGAGATATTTGCGACAAGATGCGGGTTTTGTCCGGTAACCTCCCGTACAAACCCGACTGCTGAAGATTCCACACGATCGAGCACCTCGGAATTTGCAGCAACTGCTGCTTCCCAGCTCGCTGCGCCGGGAACAATCAGTGATGCGATGTTCCTGCGGGTCCTGACAATCGAACCCTTCTCCATACCGCGTGCAACGGCAGCATCGGTTTTTGCCCGCCCGACACCAATGCAGGTACCATCCTTTGCAAGAATGAAGACTTCGTCTCCTGCACATACAGCATCATCGATAAAATCCAGCCCGGGCGCAAGAACACTCATTCCCTGGTCCTTAATGAAAGGGACGGCGCCATCATCGACCACGACATAGCGTTTTTTGGGAGTAAACAGCGTACAGGCTTCAGGGCGGGGAATAGGTTCCCAGCGCCGCTGGTCCGGGAAATACCGGATAATCCCGGCAATTCCTCCTCCCACAATGATCTCTTCCATCCGGTCATGGTCCGGCACTTTGTTCAGGAGTACAAGGTGACCCGGTTGGATAAGGGGTGCCCCGAAATGATCGGTGTAAATCCTGTTGATTAGCGCAATATCTGCCGGAAATGCCGGGCGGGCATCTCCCGGGGGTGTCACGGGCACTTCCCGGGTCTTTTCCCCGCAGGCACAGCATTGTGCAAGAACCGGTGTGTGGCACTGGTCGCACCAGCGTAACAGAATTTTCCCAAGATATGACGGGCGCATCTTTCTACTCATTCGCTCTGCGGGGATAAAAATTGAAGGGGAGGCTTTGTTGAAATCCTCAGAAGAAACAATCAATCGCTCCTGGAGGCTCTTTTTTACATCGTGCTTTTAGCCCCCGCCGCCCGGGCATCCCCCATAGTGCGATAATCCCTGAGAAGGTTGAACATAATACTCTGTAAAAAGGGAAGGATTAAGGGAATACTCCCCTTGGGCTGCCTTCCCCTGTGGGGGGGAGAGGGGGTTACCCTCATAGCCGCCGCAGAGAATTACCAGATAACTTTGAAAAAGAGGGTTTTATCAGAGCCGAAGGCGGTAAAAAAATTTATGATACCAAACGGATGCTGAGGGTGTTGCCCGGGTATTTTTGTTCAGGATTTTTTTCGTGCAGGCAGCCCGGAGCGGGAGGATTGATAAATACCAATCTTCCACACTGTAGTATACTCCATGATCGACACCTGGCTTTTCGCAGTAATCTGCCTTATCTTCCTGTCAATCTGCGCAGTCGTGCGGATCATTCCCGGGCCGACACGCTTTGACCGGTTCGTTGCAGTGAATACAGGAATCACCCTCGCCGCGGGCGCAGCACTTGCGCTCAGTATCTCGTTTGGAAACATGTTCATCCTGGACGCATTAATCGCAGTTCTGGCGCTCTGCTATGCAGGAACGATTTATATTGCACGGTTTGGAAAAGGTGACGAGGCATGAGCTCACTATTCATGGATAGTATCATTTTTTTGCTTCTTGTTCTCAGCGTCGGATTTGGAGGAATAAGCGTGATCGGTCTTTTACTCTTCCCCGATATTCGCAGCAGGATGTATACGGCAACACGGGCATCGCTCATCAGCGTCAGTGCCATGAGCGTATCCGTGATTATATATGCCCTTTTCATCCTCAGTTCCGGTGGCGGCAGCCATTATGGTACCCTGATCCTTCATACCCTGGTTCTCCTCATTATTGTAGTGGCGGCCAATGTGATAATGCACCAGACAATTTCCGATCGGATAAATACCCCAAATGCCTGCCAGGGACGAACAGGACAAAAGAATGACGATAACCCCCAAAAATAACTATTTTAATTTTTCCCGTAAATAAAAAAAAATCTTCACTAGTACCACATATGTCCTGCCGGTTCAATGCAGACATGCCGAAGAATTTTTTTTCTCCATAATATCGACATTGTGTAAAACGGAAGGGATATTGGAAGATTGCGCATTTCAGGCAATATTACTTTTTTAATCCTTTATTGTTCTGATACTGCCATTTTACCGGGAAATACGTGGCAATTACTAAGGATTCTCTGCATAAATTCGGCGCTGCAACCAAAATATATATTAATTGATAGATTAAAGAATTTTTTTAACCCTTTCCGGTAGGAGGTGGAATTTACATGGCAGCAGCAAAGAAAGCAGTAGCTAAAAAGCCGGGAGCAAAAAAGCCAGTCAAGAAGGCGGCAGCTAAGAAGAAATAATCTTCATTTACTAAGACTTTTTTTTTTAATTGAGTTTTTTTTTAGCAAGTATTTCTCTCATGTAATAATTCTGAATATGACAGTTTGGACCTGATCTTCTCTCATCATAAAAAATACCAATCCAGGCACAATCCGGGAGTGTTTTCCTTATCGCCCGTAGAACGGCCGCATTTGGAAATTCAGGACAGCGTTAAAAAATATTTTCGTTTACCGGTTTAAGGATAGAATGAACAGGATGAATTTTTTTCACAATCCAGCCCCAATTTGGCAGTCCGGTAATCTCTTGTATACATTGATGGAGAAAAGATCAAATGTCATCAAGCCTGTCACGTAAAAATACGGACCTGATTTTAATTTTAAGCCGCTTTTGCGAGAGAGGAATATTTTTTTTACACGCAGAATCAGATAATGAAATTCCTGGCAAAAACATTTAAAAAAAATGTTCCGGAAGGAACGCCGGATGACCCTGCAATGTGAAACCGTGGCAAAATGATTATCGATTTTTCAGAAAGATTCGACTGTCTTTTTGTGCATCCACACACATTTTACTCTCGGTGATATCCCGGATCGATTCGATCGCACCGACAACCATTCCACGGTCGTCATAGAGTGGTGACGCCTTTGCCCACAGAATGGATCTTTTTCCTTTCGGTTGCGGCAGAGTTGTTTCAGCAATAAGGACATCCTGATTCTTACGGATAATACCCGAATAGTTTTTGGCTATCTCATCATCCGGCTTAAAAATCAAATCTATTAAAATCGGTCTTCTCTTATTATAAAATGGTATTGCATATTCATAATTACCTTTTCCTATCATATCCCTGGCATTGACCCCGGTCAAATCTTCAATTGCCTTATTCCATGCGATGACCTTCCCCATCGGGTCAATTACCATGGTCGCATCCGGAAGATTGTTGATGATATCGGCAAACCGTTGTTCCGATTGTTTCAGAGTTTCTTCCACTTTTTTTCGGTCAGTGATATCAATAACCTGTATCAACAACTGAATCATGTTACCCTGACTATCCTTAATCGGCTCCCATGATTGCGACCCATACCAAACCCCGCCATCTTTTTTTATTCCTTTGAACTCGACATTGTGACCGCTGATTTTGTTTTCCAGTGTGTCCTTCAAAAGAGATTTCATCCTTGGTGTATCATCCTCATGCATCCACCAGAAAAGGTTGCCTGTAAGCTCTTCTTGTGAATATCCGGTAATATTTTTGCAATTCGAGCTCACATACAGGCTTCTCCCTGTGGAATCACAGATTATAAGCATTCCCGGGGCAGTCTCCACGATTGTCCGGTACAGCCGTTCGCTTTTCTGGAGTGCTTCTTCAGCACTCTTGTGTTCAGAAATGTCTGTAACCATAGCAAATGAACCCACAAATCCGTCATTATTGAAGACAGGTGTCGCTGAGACATGTGTCCAGAGCAATGTCCCGTCCTTCCGGAGATAGCGCCGCTCGTACCGGTCTCTTATACCCTTGCGGCGCACTGAAGCATGACACTCATGGTCAGGAAAATCATCCGCATGAATAAAATCCGTGATTAACCGGCCACGTATCTCGTGAGGCTGGTAACCCAGCATCTCTGCCATCCGGTCATTTGCCTGTATTATCCGGAACTGGCTGTCAAGTACCCAGATGCCCTCATACGCCGTTTCCACGATGCGACGGTAATTTTCCTCACTTTCCCGCAGTTTCTGCTCTTTTTCGTTCAGCTCATTGTAGTTTTGCCGCAGCTCCTCTTCGGTTGCAGCAATCTGTTCATATGCAGCATGGAGTTCAATATTTTTTAGACCCAGCTCTCCTTCAGAACGTTTCATTTCGGTGATATCGCGACCGACGGACTGGTATTCGATGAGCGTTCCATTGCCATTAAAAATTGCCCGGTCGGACCACTGCTGCCAGCGGGTTTCACCATCCGGCATTACGATACGATGATCGATGATAGCAATCGGGTGTTCCTTTGTCAGCGAGAGAAAATATTCTTTGATAAGATTCTGATCCTCTTTGGGGATGTCAGGCTTGAATTTATTTCCAAGAATCTCCTCCCTTTTTTTATTGAAATACCGGCAGTACGCCTCATTCACAAATACGTGGGTACCGTCGGGAAGAAACCGTGAGATAAATTCTGTCTGGTCTTCGACAACGTTGCGGTAGTGAGTTTCACTCTCCAGCAATGCTTTCTCTGCCTGTCTGCGGCGGACAGCAGCAGTGATCTTATGCCCAAGTTCAAAAAACTGCGGTGTCGGGGTTCCTCCTTTCTGGAGGTAAAAATCAGCGCCGTTATCAAATGCCTCAATCACTACTTCTTCCCTTCCTTTACCGGTGAAGATGATGAAGGGAATCTCAGGAAATTCAGTACGAATCGCTTTTAAGAATGCAATACCATCCATTTCCGGCATCTGGTAATCAGAGACAATCGCTTCATACGAAGTTGATTTTAGTATCTGGAGTGCTTCATGAGCCGATGTCACGGTGTCAACAAGGAACTGGCCGGATTTTTCTAAAAAGAGTTTGCCGATTTCGAGCAGTCCCTCTTCGTCATCTACATAGAGTACGGATATCATGGGTATTTTTTCCTGTAAATCAATGGAGGGGATTAATGGGAGAGATTATATGATAATATTAATATACTTTTAAAACCATTCTAACTGAAAGGATCTGGCTCATAATACTGTACATCTTTCCTGAGCTTCATATCCGGAAAGAATATTGTATGGATTGTCATTTATTTATCACGACCAGTTAGATTAATCGCTGCGATGAACATTCTCCGGCAAAATGAATGTTTCTTTTGTCCCTGAATGTATCTCATGGCATCTTTTAGCTACCATGAGAATCCCAGTCACAGGGATTTTGTATCGCACATCAGAGATTCCCTCTTTTCGCGAGTTCGCGAATATGGAGAATTCCTGCTCTACAGCTCATTATTTCTTGGTTCAGCTGCAGCAGGCATGGCATATACGTCATGCTTCATTCAGGGTATTTCCTGGACAAGCCACATCGCTATGGTCATGTTCCTGATTGTATTCTCCGTTTATAATTTAAACCGGAAAACCGATGAAGTGGAAGATGCGCTCAACCATGAACGTCGTTTCCGGATCACGAAAAAGTTCGAACGCCACCTCTTTATCGCTGCACTCGGTGCATACCTCACCGCACTTATTATTGCCGCGTTTTATGGAATTGCTGCATTCTGTGTGGTTATGATACCGCTCATAAGCGGCATATTCTACAGCGTTCCTATACTGCCGAAGTGGTGCGGATACCGGCGGTTAAAAGAGATCCCGGTGATGAAAAACTTCGTAGTCTCCACGTCATGGGCACTCGCATTTTCGCTGGTGCCGGTATATCTTAGTGCTTCAGCACCAGGTGCAGCGTCCATGGTTGTATTCCTGTTCATATTCTGCTGGACCTTTGTTGCCTCTGTACTCCCCGACATCAGGGACCGGGCCGGAGATTTTGCATCCGGTGTTGCAACCATTCCGGTTCTTGTGGGTGTTGAACGAAGCCGGCGTATCCTCACGATAATAAATATTTCAGCGGGAGCCATAATTCTCATTCCGGGAAGTACCGTCATTCCGATGCTGGCCTGTGCTATTATCATTACTTCTCTTGTGTATTCCCAGGTTTGCATCATTTCTATCGATCGAACGACAAAGAATGATTTTCTCTGTGATGTCATTTCTGACGGACAATTCCTGACCATTGGAGGATTATGCCTTCTGGTCACATTGTTGTCGTACCTGCAATTCTGAGCTGTGAGTGCAGATATCCAAATGCAAAATCTGAACGCCAAAGGAAGAAAATAATAATGAAATAATGAAAGACATATCTACATCTTAGTAGCAGGATACGTTGATATGGATTCCATCAAAATTTATGAAAAACACCTCAAACCTATCCATTCTATTTACAGTTCACGGCTAAAGATTCAGATTCTGCTTACGTTACTCCACAATAAAGCGTCCCTCAGCCAATTTCGTGATGTCACAGGGAGCACATCCCAGGCATTAATTCCCAAGATCCGCAGCCTTGAAAAACAGGGACTTATTGAGTCAGTGAATTATGAGTACTGCCTTACCCCGCTTGGAAGGGTAGTAGCAATGAATGTCGAAGGATTTGTCCAGCTCATAGGAGGGATCAACAAGCATCATACATTCTTTACAGACCATGATCTTTCTGATCTTCCCGAAACCTTTCTTTCCAGAATCAGTGACCTGTATGAATCAGAAGCAAAACAAGACACGACAACTGATATGTTTTATGTATATTCTCATTATCTCGAGATCCTGAAGGATGCCGCGTATATCCATGGGATTTCTTCAGTAGCCAGTCCAGGTCTTGCCCGGTTCATTGCAGAAAAAGTGATCACGGGTATCCCGGTCGAACTTGTCGTAAATAACGAAGTTATAGAACTTTTTGCAAAAGAACCCTATGCATCGAATATGCAGGAGCTTGTAGGCTATCCCAATTTTTCTGTATGGGTAACCGGTGAGAAACTACGGGTCGGGCTGACCGTCACCGATAAGTACCTGTCCCTGGGGCTTTTTAAGAAGGATACAGACATCTACGACAGTTCTTCTGACATTTTCAGCAGTGAACCACGTGCTGTAGAATGGGGTGAAAACCTTTTCCGGTACTATAAGGAACGGTCAGCAAAGCTTGATATTGCTGCATTATTCGAAGGATAATAAGCGGACAGGGTTTCCGGGTTTTTAATCTGAATTTTTTTCACCGAAAAAAAGTAAAAAAATTTCAGGCATAAATTTTTTTATTTTTTTTAATCGAATCAAAGAAAAATCAATCAGATTTCACAAAAAGTCCGAATGCGCCGACCGGGACTCGAACCCGGGTTTAGGCGTTGGCAACGCCTAGTGATAACCACTACACTATCGGCGCAGATGTGCTCTAAAGTGTGAGCATTCAAACAATTTAAGTATATCGAACCCCCTTGACACCGGCAGGTATTCGTCCTTTCGTTTTTCTGCATTCCTTTTTATGGTTTCCCTGGATAACAGGGTAGTCAATTTCCCGGGTCTGACCCGAACGAAGGTGTAGTGAGAACAGGGAAATAATCACGACAATTCCAACATCTTAAAGTAACGCAATCACTCTATTTAGTACCAGATGATCCCCCTCTTTGTGGATTGTTCGGGCAAGCGGGTCGTCATTTGCGGGGGAGGAGAGGTCGCATCACGAAAAGTTGCGTATTTTTCCGGTGAGGCCGATGTACTGGTCGTGAGCCGTTCATTCTCGCAAAAGATCACCGCCCTTCCGGTCAAACGCAGGGTTCTTGACGTGAGCACGGTATCGGATGATCTGATTGAAGGGATAATTGACGGAGCATTTCTGGTAATCGGGGCATTTTCCGATCCTGCCCAGAACAACCGGATAAAAAACCTCTGCACAGCAAGAGGGATCCTGTTCAATAATGCGGATGGTGAAGCGGGGGATGTGATCATTCCCTCGGTGACCATGGGTGAAAACTATACGCTTGCAATCAGCACAAAGGGAAACAGCCCGGCCGTATCACGGTTTATACGAGAACAACTTGAGCAGCGCTACCCTGCCCTTGATGAGATGATAGCATTGCAGCGTGACCTCCGGGCGCAGCTGAAACAGTATCAGCCCTCCCCGGCCCGCCGGAACGCCATTCTCCACGAAGTGCTAAACGATTCGGCACTCTGGGAGACCTTAAAAAAAGATCCTGCCCGGGCACGCCAGCAGGTAACGGAGAGATTCCTGCATGAATGAATCGTCTGCTGCCCTCCTCGCGATAGCCGGCGTAAGCCATCACACGGCAAATGTCATGGCCCTTGAAGCGTTCCGGTTTCCTGATGAGCCCGGATTTCTCCGGAAAGCCGGCCAGCGGTTCAAAGGGGTTCTCCTGCTCCAGACCTGCAACCGTGTCGAACTGATCGTTGAAGGTGATACAGGGGAGCTCAGGGATTTCCTGATCGAACAGGGAAGACGGGATTTCTTTTTGCATGACGGCACAGGAGCACTTCGTCACCTCTTCAGCCTCGCCTCCGGCATCGATTCCATGATTGTCGGTGAAGACCAGATCATCGGGCAGTTGAAAAAGACACTGGCTGATGCACAGGAGTCCGGCACTGCCAGCCCCTTTCTGGAATTCTGCATCAACAAGGCAGTGCACGTCGGGATCGAAGTGCGCAGACGCACTCTGATCAACCGTGGTGCTGTATCCATAGGTTCTGCCGCCGTGCTACTCGCTGAATCCGAAATCGGGAGTCTTGAGGGCAAGCATATCCTTGTGGTGGGCAGTGGCGAGATGGGGCTGCTGGTCACCCAGGCCCTTGCCGTAAAACAGCTGACTGCCATGTATGTGGCAAACCGGACATACGGACGGGCAGTTATTCTTGCAAACAAGATCGGGGGCAAGGCAGTACGCCTGTCAGAACTCTACCACTACATCACCCTCTCGGATGTTGTGATCTCCTGTACGTCTGCACCCCACCCGATTGTACATAAAAACGAGCTGGCACAGGCAATGAAAGACCGCTGCTGGCCGGTTGAGGGACACCCCCGTCCGCTTATCCTTATAGATATCGCCCAGCCACGGGATGTCGAGGACGGGGCAGAGACCATTGACGGGGTCCACCTTTTTTCCATCGACAACCTGCGCACCATCAACGAGCAGACCATGAGCACCCGAAAAGCAGAAGCAGAGAAGGCCTGTGAGTATGTTGATGCGGAACTTGAAATCTTCCTTCGTCACCTGAACCGGAAATCTGCTGATGACATGCTCGCAGCACTGCACATGTGGGCGGATGCAGTGCGCATCCGTGAGCGGGATCGGGCGATTGCCCGGATGGGCAGTCCGGACGCGAAAGTGGCAGATATTGTTGATGACCTGAGCCGGGTTCTTGCAAAAAAACTTCTCACCGATGCAACCTTCTCCATCCGTGAGAGTGCCGAGGAAGGAGACCTTGTCACGGCAACGGCGCTTGTTAAAGCGATCACGCAGGGTGACCGGATCACCAACTCCAGATAAACTCCCCGATGTGAGGGGAATAATCAACTTCCGCGTTTCTTCCGGTGATTACCCGGTTTATCAAGTGTCCTTGCGGTCCGGCATATAAAAGAAAAAAATTGAAAAAATTTTCAATGAGGCATAAGGACATGTTGCCGTCAGGGTATTTTTTGTTCCTGCTCAGAACCCCTTATACAGTAATATGCCCTGGTGAGTCCCAGGATTGGCTTGACCGGACAGCCCGGACATACACATCCTTTTTTATCAAAGGTGCAGGTCGGACTTTTTCCTGTTATACAGAACAGCAGGGCATTATCCGCCCGCATGCACTCATTATACGTCGGGCACGGTTCGCAAATGCATTTTGCCCGGTTATCCGCAATGATTGTGTCCTTATTGTTAATCATGGCATCACGCTCCTCGCGTCAGTATCCGGCACCGGTTCAGGGCAGGGTATGCGGGGCCGGAAATCCTGAATAATAATTAATTATCACGGGCTCCCGGATAATGAAATCATGCCTGGGTTACCGGTTGGAAGAACACGGGTGGAGATCGTTATAAACACTGGTTCAAGCGCACTCATACCCACGGTGAAACGCAGGCACCCGACCGCACATGAGACCGGCTGCAGATAATATAATCATAAATATGATGGATTTAAGAGAATGTAATCAACCAGATAGCAGGAGATAGAAGTACACATATGTTTCCCCAGAGACGAATGAGGCGGTCGCGGTCAAAAAATATCCAGCCGCTCCTGCGTGAGATCACCATTTCGAAAACTGATCTCATCGCCCCGCTTTTTGTAGATGAGACGATCACGGTTCCTCTGCCCATCGCATCGATGCCTGGCCAGTTCCGTTATCCGATAAGTGGTATTGCAGCGGTGGCAGCAGAGTTGTGGAAACGGGGAATACGGGTAATACTGATCTTTGGTATCCCAAAAGCCAAAGATCCCTGCGGGTGCTCTGCTTATGATCCGGAAGGTGTTGTGCAACAGGCAGTCCGCAGGGTAAAAGCGGAAGTCCGGGAGATGGTCGTCATCACTGATGTATGCGCCTGCGAGTATACCGACCATGGTCACTGTGGGATTATCGGCGAAACACGGGGCGGCCCGGACCTGCTCAATGATCCTTCGCTTGAGCTGATGAATAAAATCGCAATAAGCCATGCAGAGAACGGGGCTGATATCGTTGCCCCCTCGTGCATGCTCGATGGTATGGTCAGTTCGATACGAGCTGCCCTTGACGCTGCCGGATTTGAAGAAGTACTGATCATGTCCTACTCCACCAAGTTTGCCTCTGCCCTCTACGGGCCGTTCCGTGAAGCAGCGGATTCAGGTTTTGCATTCGGTGACCGCACCTCGTACCAGATCCATCCCGGTAACAGCCGTGAGGCACTATTGGAATCGCAGATGGATGCTGATGAAGGAGCCGACATCCTGATGGTGAAACCGGCAGGGTTCTATCTCGATATTCTTTCAGACATCGCAACACTTGGCCTGCCAGTCGCCGCGTACCAGGTAAGCGGGGAATATTCAATGATCAAATGTGCAGCGGAACGCGGGTGGATCCGGGAAAAGGAGATTGTATTAGAAAGCCTGACGTCCATTAAACGTGCCGGGGCTGAACTGATCATCACCTATTTTGCAGGCGATGTCGCCAGGTGGCTGGATGAAGAGTAGTGAGTTATTCGAGACCGCAAAAACCCTGATGCCGGGCGGTGTCAGCAGCCCGGTGCGGGCGATCAAGCCATACCCGTTTTACACCGCACACGCGAGCGGTTCGCATCTTACAACCGTAGATGGCTCCGTGTTTATTGACTGCTGCATGGCATACGGCCCACTTATTCTCGGGCATGCACACCCCCATATCAGACAAGCGATCGAAGCGCAGCTGGAGAACGGCTGGCTCTATGGCACCCCTTCACCACTGGAACCTGTATTTGCAAAAATGATCACGGGCGATCATACAGGAATGGACATGGTGCGGTTCGTCTCAAGCGGCTCTGAGGCAACGATGGCTGCGATCCGTCTTGCACGCGGTTTTACCGGCAAAAAAGATATCGTGAAGATCGAGGGAGGGTTCCATGGTGCCCATGATGGCGTGCTGGTCAAAGCCGGTTCCGGCGCAACAACGATGGGTGTCCCGGATTCGGCCGGGGTGCTTGCCGATTTGGTTGCCCATACACGGCAGGTACCGTACAATGATAGCGAAGCACTGGAATCACTCCTTACGCTGCACACGGATGTAGCTGCGCTCATTATCGAGCCGGTTCCTGGCAATATCGGGCCGATCCTGCCCGAAGACAACTACTTACAGAGTATACGGGAGATCACCCGTGCACATGATGTGCTCCTGATCTTTGATGAGGTAATCACCGGGTACCGCCTTGGCATCGGCGGTGCACAGGTGATGTATGGTGTAAAGCCGGATCTCACCACGCTCGGAAAAATTATTGGTGGCGGACTGCCCATCGGCGCTTTCGGGGGACGGCGCGAAATTATGGAACTGGTTGCACCGCAGGGCCCGGTCTACCAGGCAGGCACGTTCTCAGGTAATCCCCTCTCAATCACAGCAGGAATAGCGACGTTGAAATGGTTGTACGATCATCAGACTCTCTACCACGATCTCGATGAAAAGACGCGCATTCTTGAAGAGTCACTGGACAGGGCGGATAACGGCTCGTTTGTCCGGCTCGGGTCGATGTTCAAATGGTTCTTCCGCAGTGATCCCCCGAAAAACTACCAGGAGGTCAAAGAATGTGACACCGGATCGTTCGGACGGTTCTGGAAAAGGATGCTGGATGACGGCATCTTCCTCCCCCCCTCCCAGGTTGAAACCAACTTCCTTTCAACAGCGCACAGCGATAAGGATCTCACCACCATTACACGGGCGTACAGACAATGTCTGTCAGAATAGGAACACGGGGCAGCAAGCTGGCGCTCGCACAAACATCAACAGTCAGTAAAAAGTTATCCGCCATGGGTATCAAGTCCGGGCAGGTGATCATTTCCACCCAGGGAGATACCACAACGGGAGTACCACTCCACGAGATTGGAGGACAGGGAGTTTTTGTGCGGGCGCTTGATGACGCGATCCTGGCCGGGGATATTGATTGTGCAGTACACAGCATGAAAGACATTCCCGCGTTCCGCCCCTCAGGACTCGTTATTGCCGCCATACTCAAACGCGATTCAGCAGCTGATTATCTCGCCCACAAAAGCTCGCTAAATGCAGTAAACGTGATCGGAACCTCCAGCACACGCCGGCGTGCCCAGATGCTCCGCCATGATCCTGGTATCACCATAAAGGATATCCGGGGCAATGTCGATACCCGGATCCGCAAGATGGATGCCGGGGAATATGATGCTATCCTTTTGGCAGAAGCCGGGCTGACACGGCTTGGCATCCGTATCAAAGGTGAGCAGCTCCCGCCTGAGAGATTTGTCCCGGCGCCCAACCAGGGCACAATCGCTGTTGTCAGCCGGGCAGACCCCTCGCTGATAGAGGAACTCGCCGCGCTCGACCACCCGCAGACCCGCACTGATGTAGCTATCGAACGGGCAGTGATGGAACAGCTGGGAGGGGGGTGTTTTACCCCTCTTGGCATCTACTGCCGGGCGGGACACCTGATCGCTGAAGTGCTCTCGCTTGACGGGAAGCGTACCGAACGGATCGAAACTGACGTGCAAAGTATTGAGCAGGCACGGGATCTTGGAAGACAGCTCCATGGAAAAGCAAAGGACCTGATTGATGATGCATACCAAAAACTGGGGATCATGAATGACCGGTAAAGTCTACCTTGTAGGATCCGGGCCTGGCGGTGAGGGACTTCTCACGAAGCGGGCGAGAGTGGTAATTGATGCCGCTGATGTCGTATTATATGACCAGCTGCCTGGCGAGGAGATCCTTGCTTCGCTTCCCGCCAGCGCCGAAAAGATTGACTGCGGGAAATACGGGGGGAAACACACGCTGGAGCAGGATGAGATTGAAGATTTGATCGTTGACCGGGCAAAGAGAGGAATGAACGTGATACGACTCAAAGGCGGCGATCCGTTCCTGTTCGGGCGGGGTGGCGAGGAATTGGAAGCTGTCCGCAGCGCCGGCATACCTGTCGAGATGGTACCGGGCGTGAGCAGTGCACTTGCTGTTCCGGCATCGGTCGGGATTCCCCTCACGCACCGGAACTATGCGTCACAGGTCACAATACTGACCGGCAACGAAGACCCGACCAAACCCGAGCCGGCACTTGACTGGGAGCTGCTTGCCAGGAGCCGGGGCACAATTGTGATCCTGATGGGTGTGGCAAACCTTGGTAAGATAGCAGATGCACTTATCAGGAACGGCAAGGCAGGTAGTACGATGGTAGCCATTATTGAACGGGGCTTCCGCAAAGACCGTCGGGTGACCACGGGGTCGCTTGCAACTATTGCCGATGCAGCCGGAAAAAAGGGGGTAAAACCTCCTGCGGTAATCGTTATAGGTGATGTGGTGAAGATGTATAATCCGGATAATCCGGACCTGATACCTGTTAAGTAATGATGGATATGCTGGAAATTGTCAACAAATTCGAAAAAATTGTCTATGCGGTGCTCATGGTCCTGCTTATGGTTGTGCTTGCCGTATCGCTTATTGAACTTATCTGGTATATTTATAAATCACTGACCAATGATCCCATCTTTTTGATGGAATCCCACGAACTCATCGTCGTGCTCGGGGCCTTCCTGCTGGTGTTAATCGGTGTTGAACTTTTAGATACTATCAAGGCATACTTCAAGGAAAATTCGATCCACGTGGAGATCGTTGTACTTCTCGCAATAATTGCGATCGCAAGGAAAGTTATCCTTCTCGATCCCACAGGAATGAATGGGATTGAATTTGGTTTTGAGTTGATGGGAATCGGTGTTATTATAGTCGGTCTTTCCGGGGGATATTACCTTATCAAAAAGGCAGGCATCACGATTGGTTCGGGAAATCCTGAGGAAAAATGACTATACCGGGACAATCATATTTTCACGCGCATCCATTTTTTATGCAATTTTTGTCATGAAAACAGACATTATGCCTGTGGGCCACACGTATACAAAATGAAAATGCCGAAAGGCATTTTCATAGTAAATTTTAAGATCTCTTTCCAGATTACCACA
>Ga0307378_10007253_pt1 | contig 14959 bp, 11 predicted proteins | sample UN1MG_FD_202238 | JGI IMG/M metagenome (GOLD analysis project Ga0307378, IMG submission 202238) | Soil microbial communities from Risofladan, Vaasa, Finland - UN-1 | ecosystem: Environmental > Terrestrial > Soil > Coastal area > Acid sulfate soil | place: Finland: Risofladan, Vaasa | collected...
GAAAAACAAATGATGAAGACTTTGAAGGATTACTCAATAAAAGTGAGATTGCAACGGTTAGCGAGTGCATTCCCCGTCGGCTTGCAGCGGGGTTAGCGAGCGAATATAAAAATTAATTCAGTCAAAAAATATTGTGCTTAATAGCATAGTGTATCAATCCCGCATTTGTTTTCATGTTCATCTTTTCCAGAATGCGGGATCGGTAGGTGCTAATAGTCTTGACGCTCAAACAAAGTTCCTCAGCAATTTGTGTTGTCGTCTTTCCTGCTGCCATCATACGAAACACTTCCAATTCACGATCCGAGAGCGTATCATGAAGCGGCTTTTCAGCAGGGGGCTCCAGATCGTCAGCTAATCTCTCTGCAATGGACGAAGTGATATATTTTCTCCCTCCTGTTATTCTTCGTATTGCTGTCATTAACTCTTCTGACGCACTTTCTTTGGTAAGATATCCAGAAGCACCGGCCTTTATAACCCGGACTGCATACTGCTCTTCAGGATACATGCTCAAAACAAGAACAGGGAGTTTTGGCTTTTCAATTTTCAGTCGTTTCAAGACTTCAAGTCCCGGTGTTCCAGGCATTGCAATGTCCAGCAAAACCAAATCGTACTCATTATTCCACACTTTCTCAAAGACTTCCTGTCCATTACTTGCTTCATCGGCAACATGAAAATCAGGACATCCTGCGAGGATGTGTCTCAGTCCTTCACGAAACAAGGGATGATCATCTGCAATGAGAATTCTTATCATCAACTTTCATTATTCTTAGCCGGGATTTTCACGGTCACGGTTGTTCCTTTACCGGGAAACCCTTTAACGATGCTATTTCCGCCAAAAATTATAGCACGTTCTCTAATCCCGATGAGACCAAATGATTTCGGATGAGTAAGCTCTTCTTCTGTAATTCCTCTGCCGTTGTCTTGAACCTTCAGTTCTATCTGCCCGTCCTTCTGCTTTAAGCTCACGCTGACTTCTTTCGCCTCTGCATGTCGGGCAATATTTGTCAGGGTCTCCTGAAAGATACGGAATAGAGCAGTATTACGATCACTATCAAATGTGACATCCTTAGGATCTATTATTATCTTACATATGATGCCCGTTCGTTTCTGAAATTCTCCTAACTGCCACTCGATAGCTGCCGATAGACCCAAGTCATCCAAGAGGCCGGGTCTTAAGTCAGTGGCAATCCTTTTAACCATCTGGATCGTTTTATCGATCAGTCTTGACATCGCATCTGTTTTTTCAAGAATTGATGTTTGATCCTCAGGAAACATCTTTCGTAAAAAGGATAAGTCCATCTTTAAAATAGTCAATGCCTGTCCAAGTTCATCGTGGATTTCACGAGCTATATTGGTTCTTTCCATCTCTGTCACCTTCTGCATATATGCTGTCAGATTTCGCAACTGTTCTTCATTTTTCTTTATTACCTCCGCAGCCCGCTTGCGCTCGGTGATGTCGCGAATATTACATTGAACCAATCTTGCCCTGTCAACCATATAGATATCCGTATCAATATATTGCCCGGACTTGGTTTTTACCGGAACATCATCGTAATAAATAATGCCGCTCCTGTCCAATGTTTGCATTACCTTTTGAAAATCACCCATATCAAGCGGGACACCGATATTCTGAAGCTTTTTCCCGATGCACTCCTCTTTGGAATAGCCAAACATCTCCGTTGCGGCTGGGTTAGCATGGGTTATCTTCCCTTCGTGTTTTTCGAGAAGCACTATCCCGTCGTTTGCGGTCTCAAAAAGACGCCTGTAGCGCTCTTCAGACTCCTCTAATAAGCTTTCCAGTTGCCTGTGTTCAGTAATGTCGTTCCCAATGCAAAGGATCTCTATAACCTTACCGTTCCCATCGCGAATGGTCTTGTTCGTCCAGGCTACCCATACCTGTTCACCATTCCGGCGCATGTTTTCATTTTCGTTGTTGATATAGTTCTCCGGATGTATTCCGATATCTTTAATCATGAAATCAAGGTCACGACCCGAAGACTCTGTTTCCGGTACGATAGTGCCTACAACACTACAGCCGAGCATCTCTTCCTCGGTATACCCAAAAAACATCTGTGCAAACTCGTTGAAAAAAGTGACCTTTCCTTTCGGATCCATTCTTAAGATGATGCTGTTTGCATTCTGGACAAGTTCCCGATATTTTGCCTCATTTGCCTCAAGCGCTTTTTCAACCTTTTTGCGCTCGGTTATATCTTCAATGGCAAGCAGTATCATTTGCGTGCCGGCATCTTTCCGATAGACCTGATGGGCATTTAGGAGCATTGTTTTGTGGCCGATGGCGGGGAAATCATGCTCAACTTCGAAGTTATCTAACCGTTTGTGTGTTGGAAGAATGTCCTCAAGCAATGTTCGAAGCGCAGGGATCTCCCACTGTTTGTTGCCGACATCGAAGATGAGGTGTCCGATGGTTTCTCCCTGCTCTACCTTGAAGATAGTATAGAAGCTCCGGTTGGCTAAGAGAATATTCAGGTTCGCATCCAGAACTAAAAGCGGTTCGCGGATCGTTTCGACTATGTCTTCAATTCCAGGAAAATCATTGTTCTTCATAAGCTATGATCCCCCTTAGCTCATAGTATAGCAGGAATTCTAAGAGGGACATTCAAGTCAAGAAAAACTTTGAGTGAGGATGGCGTTAAGAGAATTCCTACATGTTCTATCATGCGAGCATGAGGAATAAATCTATCTCAGGGTAAATATGTTTATCATATTCATGTGTTCTCCGGCATGTCTCTATGCCCGGGAATAGGTGATACTGTCTTTTTGAAATTCTTCAATAATTTCATCCGTCAGAGATGGACGAATTGTTGGCAATATTTGAATAAAAGTATCTGTGGTTACCCGATAATCTTGCCTGCTGGCATATTCCTGTTCAAAAGCGAATTGAGCAACTTGCTGAAAGAGGTATTCAATATCCGCAGGCGTAAATCGGGATGTCATCTTAACAATGAGATTCAGATCAATGTCTTCTGTATGGAGCTTGGACAAATAATGTTCCAGAATTGTTCTCCTTCCATCTTCGTCCAAACCACCAACCGGTATGATGCAATCGAACCTTCCCGGACGAAGCAGTGCGGCATCCAGCTGTTGGATATAGTTGGTAGCACAAACAAGTAAGACTTTGTTTCTCTGATTTTTGAGCAGAGGAACCTGTTTAAGAAATTCATTGGTAATGGACTTGTCAACCCTTGATGCTATATCTCTACTTGCTGCGATTTCTTCAAACTCGTCAATAAAGATGACTGCTTCGTCCAGGTTTCTCGCCTTTTCCATGATATTGTGCAAATTAGCACCAATCTTTTCCAGACCATCTACCATGAGCATACTTGGCAAAATTTCAATATACCACCATGACAAGACACCTGCTATTGCTTTAACAAAATGAGTCTTGCCGGTGCCTGGAGGTCCAAAAAAAATGATGGTCTTCGGAGGAATTACTCCATGCTTTTTTGAAAGGCTCTCTTCTGTCAGGGGAAGGATAATTCTCCGTTGAACTATCTGTTTTGGAGGCTGAGAATCAGATATAGTATCCCATATTTCTCTGCTGATGATCTGAGCCCCCATCTCAGAAAGGATATCCTTTCTTTCATAGTCTATGTATTCCTTGAGGGCTTGATCCATATTTGCGAGAAAATCGATACATGCAGTTCGCAATCCTACATCGCGGCCGAGTTTTTCAGACATGAGCCATTTGTGCTGTAATATTTTCCCCCAAATGTCAGTGGCAATTTCAGGATCAAATTTTGTGCCACTAATTTCAAAGATAGTACTCGCACATTCCTCTGGTGAGGGTGTTTCCGGAAAGCTTATATTCATCATTGGCTCTTTTTGTTTTGTTTGAATAAAAAGTTCATTCGATTAATACCTTCAATGCACTGCGTCTGTTTGGATGTTTCAGTTTTCTCAGTGCTTTTGCCTCTATTTGTCTTACCCTTTCACGTGTAATAGAAAACTGCCTCCCTACTTCTTCGAGGGTGTGGTCTTTTCCAAATCCTATACCAAATCTCCTTCTTATAATCTCAGATTCTCTCGGAGTTAGGGTATTAAGAACCTTCAGTATCTGCTCTGTGACATTATTTCTTTCCGTATCGGAATATGGGGTAGGACTATTCTTATCACTAATAAAATCCTCAATGGTTGTACCCTCATCACCAATGGGAGTTTGAAGAGCTATCGGGTCCTGAATTGCCCTGAATATATCCTCGACTTTTTTAGTAGGAACTCCTAATCTCTCAGCAATTTCTTCTTTGCTGGGTTCTCTTCTACTCTGGGATATAAGTTCTCTGGAAGCCTTAGTAACCTTGTTATAAAATTCCATCATATGTACAGGAACTCTGATAGTCTTTGTATGATCAATTAATGCCCTTGTTACTGCCTGTCTTATCCACCATGTTGCATAGGTGCTGAATTTAAAACCCCTTTTATAGTCGAACTTATCTATAGCCCGCATTAGACCGATATTTCCTTCCTGAATGAGATCCAGCAGAGTTAATCCCCTTCCTAAATAATTCTTAGCTATATTAATTACTAATCGCAGATTACGGGTTATTAATTCATCCTTCGCTTCGCTGACAAGGGTCCTTGCCCTGGTTATTCTATCCCATTTGTCTTTCAATTCGTCAATCTTGATTCCAACCTCTGATTCAACGCGCTTATACTCATTCTGAACTTCCTTTGCAATCGCAGTAAGTTGTAACGGATTGATATCCTTTCTCTTTTTTTCATGTATTAATTGTTTTAAACCTTTTAAAGTGCCATATTTAGCAACCCTTCTATCTGCTACTTCAATTATTATCATAAAATTCTCAAGTATTTTCAGGCTCATTTCAAGAGCTTTATGTGTTTTATCTTCCTCTTCGTTATTCAGGTCTTCTTTGTTTTTGCCATCTAAACTCGCTTCGAGTTTCTTGTATAAAGGCAATGTTGTAATCATCTCCTTAATAATCTCTTTTCCTTCTTCTAATCTCTTCGCAAGTGCTACTTCTTCATTCCTTTTCAGTATTGAAATATTCCCCAACGAGTGGAAATATGTTTGTACAATGTCCTCTGTTTTTTCATGCTCCTCTTCTTCCTCTGAAGCTAAGATTTCTTCTTCAGTAATGTCGGTGGCCTGATCATCTACAACTTCAACTCCCATATCATGGAGACGGTCCATAAGTTCTTCTAACTCATCCGGGGGGAAATATTCTGAGGGAAGAGCATCATTTATCTCATCGTATGTAAGCTTTCCACGCCTCTTGCCTATGTCTATAATCTCTTCGAAAATATCCTCTTTCTCCATGGTACTCCTTAAAATAAGTTTATTAATGCTACATGCATAAGACAAAGGTACTTACAGCTTACAATGTAGTAGTACTCCCTTTTGATTTTGACAATAGGAAGGAAGCCGATAGGGTTAAAGTATAAAATGCATCAAATGTTTAAACGACCTTATGTCTATTATAACAAAATTGATGATTTAGTTTTGGGATATCGATTCTTTAACTAAAGCTTCTTCGATTGTATATCCCTGACTTACCGTGCCGACTTCGGGGCATTTAGCAACAGAGAGATCTTTTCTTATTTTTTTGGATATCCTATTGTTTGTGCGAGAATGATTTTCTGGTCTGCAACGGTTTTATTACAGCACCGCTTTCTTGAATTCCTCTACTCCTATCCGCTCGATAAACCGTGGCATTCTCTCTCGTGATTTTGCGTTCTTCGCATAATAATCAAGGCACTTCTGAAGCAGCGAAAGAACCTCTTCGTCAGCCAGTTTTTCTGCAATCGCATCTCCGATGCGCGGCCTGCCTCCGGAATTGCCGCCGACGACAACCGTCCAGCCCTTCGGCGTCGCAAATGCACCCAAATCCCTGAGATAGCTTTCTGCACAGTTTAGCATGCAGCCTGATATCCCGAATTTTGTTTTCCCGGGAACCGTGTTTTCCCTGCCGACAAACATTTTTTCAATCTTTGCTGCAAGGCCGAGAGAGTCTCCCTGTCCGAATTTGCACGTTTCTGTCCCGGGGCACGACTGGACATAATGAACACATAAGCCCTCGGCGGGTCCGACCTCAATATCAAGCTCTTTCCAGACCTTCCCGATATCCTCGGCTTTGAATCCCACCAGCGCGATACGCTGACCGGATGTAATCTTAATGATCCGCACATTGTATCTGCGTGCAACCTGTGCCAGCTTCTCAAGGATATCCGGAGTCAGGATACCCATGGGTATCCTTGGCACGATTGCATAGGTCTCTTTGTCCCTCTGTAAAATTGCCCCCTTTGGAACTTCGCTCATAGTATCCCTCCCGGTCTGTTGTTTGCTGTATTAATGAATTCTTTATTTAAACGCAGGCTAAAGCCTGCGGCTACCTTCTCTTGGCTGTCTACGGTCTACGGTCTACGGTCTACAGCTATGACAGTTTCTCCGGCTTTCACTCTATCACCCAGGTTCACCTTAATCTCTGCATCCTTCGGCAGATACACATCAAGCCGTGAACTGAATTTAATGAGGCCGTATCTTTCGCCCCGTTTCAAAATATCACCTTCTTTTGCCCGGCATACTGCTCTCCGGGCAACAAACCCTGCAACCTGCCTAACGAGCACCTTTCCTTTCCCGCTGTCTAAAACCATCACAATATTCTCATTCTTTACTGATGCATCATCCTTGTATGCCGCCATAAATTTACCCGGAGAGTAGCGCACAGCGACAACTTTTCCATCGCAGGGAGCCCGGTTCACATGCACATCAAGCGGTGACATAAAAATACTGATCTCTTTTACTTCAGCATTAAGATACGTTTTTTCAGCAACGTCTTTGATACCTATCACCTTGCCGTCTGCCGGTGAAACGAGGAGTCCCTCACCTCCGGGGATAATCCGATCCGGATCCCTGAAAAAAAAAGCCATGAAAAACGTGAGGACAAGAGATAAACCCAAGAGAAAAAGAGTCAGGGAAAGTATGAAAGAACTATGTGAATTCCTGAGCACCCACAAAAGTACAACGGCTGCAATTCCTGAAAAGAGCAGTGAACTGAAGATAAATGGATACCCTTCCGGGGCGAACTTCATGCCTTCGATTTATCTACCAGCTTCCCTTTCTTGAGCCATGGCATCATCGCCCTGAGCTTTGCTCCAACTTCCTCGATCGGATGGTCCTCCCCTTTCTTTGTCAGTGCGTTGAATACCGGTTTGTTTGCCCTGCATTCAAGAATCCACTCTTTCGCGAACTGACCGGATTGTATCTCGTTCAGGATCGTGCGCATTTCTTTCTTTGTCTCATCAGTGATGATTCGCGGTCCCCGTGTGATATCCCCATATTGGGCGGTATTACTGATCGAATATCTCATATTGGAGATTCCGCCTTCATAGATAAGATCTACAATAAGTTTAACCTCATGGAGGCATTCAAAGTATGCCATTTCCGGTGAATACCCCGCTTCGGTAAGGGTCTCATAACCGGCTGCAATGAGAGACGTAAGGCCTCCGCACAGCACAACCTGCTCACCAAACAAATCTGTCTCGGTCTCTTCCCTGAAACTCGTTTCTATGACACCTGCTCTTCCGCCGCCGATTGAGGAAGCGTAAGCCAGTGCGATTTTCTTCGTATCCTTTGAAGGATCCTGATGGACAGCTATCAAACATGGCACACCGCTGCCTTTTGTATACTCGAACCTGACAAGATGTCCCGGACCTTTTGGAGCTACCATAAACACATTGATATCGGCAGGAGGCACAATCTGTCCAAAATGGATATTGAAGCCGTGGGCGAATCCGAGATATGTCCCCTTCCTGATATGCGGAGCAATCTCTGCTTTATAGATATCCGCCATGTACTCGTCCGGCACAAGCATCATGATGATGTCGGCTTTCCCGGCAGCTTCTGAAGGGATGAATACCTGAAACCCTGCTTTTTCGGCCTTTCCCCAGCCAGCCCCGCCTTTTTTGACACCAATGATAACATCAGCACCGCTTTCCCGGAGATTGTTGGCATGGGCATGTCCCTGGCTTCCGTATCCCATAACCGCAATCTTTTTCTTCTTCAGAACCTTTGTATCTGCATCTTTATCGTAATAAATTTTGACCATAACACCCTCCCTTGTTTTTTACAGAGTCATAAAATAAAGCGTATTATATTACAATATCCCCTATCTTATTTTCTTACTACGAGCACCGGTATGGTTGTTTCTTTACTGATGACGCCAAAGGTGACACTGCCGAGTACCGCTGCCTTCAGGGCACTTCTGCCGTGCGAACCGATAATAATGAGATCAACGTGTGATTTCTGTGCCTCTTTGATGATCCCTTCTACAGGGTGGCCGGACCTGATTACCCGTTTTGACGGCACACCGCCATCAATACAGAGCTTCTTGGCTTCTTCAAGATACGACTGGGCTGCACGCGTCAGATAATCCTCGATTGGTTCCAATATCCGCGCAGATGCAGCCGCAACAGGTATTGCCTGCGGAACAAATGCACTCTTGTCAACAACGCTCAGTAAGACAATTGTTGCACCCGTTTGTCGTGCAAACTCAACCGCGTATTCAACTGACTTCCGTGCAGGTTTTGACCCGTCTGTCGGAATAAGAATCTTTGAGATCATACATACTCCTTTCTTTAAAGGGTTGAAAATACGGCCCGTATATTCCTTTACGACGCTGATTTCATTGCATTCTGATAAAACGTCAGTGCATATTCTTTTACCATTCGACGAGCGCTGAACTGAGCACCGGTATATTTTATTGCCTGCTTCATAATTTTTACCCAGGCTGCCGGAATACCGGACTCATTCAGCGTATAGTAAAGGGGAACAATTTCTGTTTCGAGGAGATGATACATTGCCTCTGCATCCCTGTCATCACCATCGCCGGAAAAAGCCCACCCATTTTTTCCGTTAAACCCTTCTATCCACCACCCGTCAAGAATGCTCATATGGGGGACGCCGTTTAGTGAGGCTTTCATTCCGCTTGTTCCGCATGCCTCCATCGGGGCCAGCGGATTATTCAGCCAGAGATCAACACCATGCACCATGTACTGGGCGAGCTGTTCATCATAGTTTTCGACAAAAGCAATCCTTCCGCCCATCTCAGGATCGTGCGCAAGAGTAAATATTCTCTGCAGTATCCGCTTGCCTTCATCATCAGCAGGGTGGGCTTTCCCTGAAAATATAATCTGGACAGGCCGCCAGCGATTGTTGAGAATTTTCTTCAACCGGTCCAAATTTCTGAAGATAAGATCCGGCCTTTTGTATGCGGTAAAGCGCCGGGCAAAACCAATAGTGAGGGTCGTTGGGTCAAGCAAAACGCCATTGGAGATGACGCTGTCCGGATTGACCCTGTTCTGTATCCATCGTCTTCGCGCCTGTTCCCTGATAAAGTTCAGCAACTTTATTTTCAGCCAGTGATGGACTTTCCACAATTCCTGATCCGGTATATCTTCGATCAACTCCCAGACAGCAGGATTGTCATGATCTTCAAGCCAGCGTGTACCAAGATATTTATTGAAAAGGAGCTCGATCTTCGGTTCGACCCAGGTCGGTACATGGATTCCGTTTGTTATGGAGACAATCGGGACATCCTCTTCCTTCCTGTCAGGCCAGAGATGGTGCCACATGCTGCGGGTGACTTCACCATGTTTTCTACTGACGCTATTGGTGAAGGAGGACAACCTCAGTGAGAAGGTGGTCATATTGAACCCGGCTCCGGGTTCTTTCGGATTCGTCCCCATCTCGAGGAATTGCTCGCGGGTCAGGCCAAGAAAGGGATAGCAGTGACTGAAATACTTATCCATGAGATGAAAGGGAAAGACGTCATGGCCTGCCGGCACAGGGGTATGCGTGGTGAACACGGTTGTTGCACGGACCCGTTCGACCGCATCTTTGAAGTTCATCCCTTCCTCTATCCGTTCCCTGATTCTTTCCATAATCGCAAAGGCAGAGTGTCCCTCATTGAGATGTATGACGGAATGTCTGATTCCCAGGGTATTCAGTACGGCGATGCCTCCTATCCCCAGCACCATTTCCTGATGAAGACGCTGTTCCATGTCACCAAGATACAGCCGCGCACTGATTCCTCTGTTCCATGGCTCATTCTGTTCGATATCCGTATCCATGAGGTACAAAGGAATTTTCCCGACATCCACCTTCCAGACCGCTGTATAAATCGGCGGTTCCATAAAAGGAACCCTGACAACAAGCTGTTCACCGTTTTCATTCAGTACCCTTTCGATGGGAGCTGCATCGCTGTCAAGGACTTCATGTACGTCATCCTGCCACCCATCCATCCTGATCTTCTGTCGCAGATACCCACCCGGATACGTGAATCCCACTGCAACCATAGGGACACCGAGATCACTGCATTCCTTGATGTAATCTCCTGCCAGAAATCCTAATCCACCTGCGTAGAACGGCAGGGAATGGTGCAGGCCGTATTCAGCAGAAAAGTACGCGATAGGCTGGCAGTTTGGCTCCCGTATATTCGCTGCAAACCAGCAGACCCTGGTTTCAATATCATCCCGGAACCGGGACATAACATAATCATAATGATGCAGATAATCGGGATTTTGTGCGGCTGCACTCAAGACTTCGGGAGGAAGGTCTTTCAGCATCAGGACAGGATTATGCCTGCTTTCCTTCCATGCAACCCTGTCCAAAAGCTTAAAGAGCATTCTCGCCGAGGGATGCCAGCTCCACCACAGGTTATATGCGATGTCGGCAAGTCCGGAAATTCTTTCGGGCAGATGCGGGAATTTCTCTTTCATATCCCTCCGCTCCTGTCGTCCATATACTGATTATACTCCTCTTTGTTCAGAACCAAAAATATATCTGTGAAGCTGGAGATTCAGCCGTGCAGGGAGTTTATCACCGATCATCCACCGTGCGAGATCCTCCGGACGGATAAAACCGAATGCAGGCGCAATCAGGAGCTTGCATTTCTGTGACAGATCGAATGTGTGAATGGTGTTTTTTGTCCACTCATAATCATCCCTGTTTGTGATGACGAACTTTACTTCATCATGCTTCCCGATCTCATCGAGATTTGAAAAGTCCATTCTGTCGCTCATTCCGCTGCCGGGTGTCTTTATGTCAAGGATAATAACTGCCCTCCTGTCGATCCCTTTTATGCTGAGTGATCCGTTCGTCTCGATTAAAACCGTGCGTCCTTCTTCAATAAGCATCTGTATTACATGATATACCTCTTCCTGGAGCAAGGGTTCTCCTCCGGTGATCTCAACAAGATTCAGTCCTGCATCCCTGACTTTTCGTATCACCTCTTCTTTTGAAAGCTCATGTCCTTCTTCATATGCATACACGGTATCACAGTATGAGCATCTGAGATTACATCCGGTGAGCCGCACAAAAGTGCATGGGATACCCGCAAAACTGGATTCTCCCTGTATGCTGGTAAATATTTCGCATATTTTCACTTGAGAATCACCTCTGCTCTTTTGGTTGTTTTTGTTTATTTTTCAGGTTTCGCTGAATCATGTCACAAATCACTTTATTCTATTATATAATGATTGAGGAGATTGCAGAATGGCTACACCCGTACAGGTAGATGTTCCCCCGCACTACGAAATTCTCCGGGATATTGTAAAAGATTATCCCGGCATCCTGAGTGCTGCCGACCCGCTTTTCCGCGAACTGAGCTGTGAGCACTGGGATTGGTCCGCCATTATCAGGGAGATTCGCGCCTATGCCCTGAAAAACTTTTATCTGCACGACCATCACGAAAGGGGCAGTGATGCGATCAGGCTTATCGCGGATATCTTTCTTGACGGAATCGAAAATACCGACATCTCCGTCCAGCAGGCTGCAGGCGAAAGTCTCATTTTCTATCTTGAAAAAATCCTTATCGACAGCCATAACGACCTTCGAAAATATGCCTCACTTTTTCAGTACTCCTTCACACGGCTCCATCAGCTCCGGGAAAACCCTTTTTTTATCCTTGTCACCAATCCCCACCAGATCAAAAAGCTCGGTCAGATTATCCTCGGGAAAAACCCCGATGGAGTCGATATTAAGGTATTCAATGAACTGCTTATCAGATACTTTTCTGCAACCTTTGAATATTGGCTCAAGCAGGATAATCCGTTTCAATGGTTCAAAAAGGAAACACGGAACACACTGAGCAGGGAACAGGCAACCATGCTTGAAGAGCTGTTTTATCCGGTATCTCATGCACACCTGAGGGCATTAATTCTTCACCTGAAAGATTTTGAAAAGATCGATGACCAATACTCCCGGTTGCAGCATCTCATCTCGTTGCCGGGCTATATGCAATTGGTTAAATTCTATGAGGAGCTCTCCGGGAAATTAGCCGTCACCGGTGATGCATACGCGGATCTCAGCATCAAAATGCTGTACCTCCTCAGGATCATGGAGATGAAAGGTCTATCGAGTATCCACGAAAATACCCTCAGGGAAATGAATCGGACGATCTCCCGCATGATAAGGATCGGAGAACCCGAGCAGATAAAAATTGGCATCGCTGACTGTATGACCGTATTAAAGAGCAGTTTTAGGATATTCCCTGAAACGGCATTATACTCAATTCAGATCATAGGGAATGAGCTATACAGAAAAGAGGTCAGCAGCCTTGTCGAGTGGTATTTGCAAAAGGTCATATCGACCGGTTTTCAGTATCCTCACATTACGGGGGTTACCGACGAATGGCAGGTAAAATCCAACCGCGCTCACCTGCAGAATATCCGCGTCTGGCTCGAGCTCATCGAGAACAACCCGAAATGGTCAAAGTCCCTTATCTCTGCGCTGATCATTAATCTCAGGTTGTGCGGGGTTCACATCAGCGACACCGATATCTTTCAGAAGGACGTAACAAAACTCCTCAACAGCGATATCACTCCTGTCTATCATCTGATCAAGCTTATGGCCAAGGTATTCCCCATCTATTTCAGCGAGATCGGCGCAGAAGGTCCATTGCGCGAGGTATCAACAGAAATCGACGAAATAACTCACAGGGCCGATGCCCTCGTGCACTTTCTCCGCAAACAAAGCCATGTTGAGAGCAGTGCTCGGGTAGTCGATTTTATTGAAGGAGTCATATCCTTCTGGCAGACAAAGGATAAGGTTCACATAAAGGGATTTCTCCCGGATGATGTCTTTCAGAGAATCAAGAATTCAGGCCCGTACGTTGACGACCTGAATATCATTTTTCATGATATTTTTCGACACAAAGGATTTTCCCGCGTGACTGACCTGCTCCATCTCAGTGAGGCAGAGACGCTCTCCCTCACTGAGGGTATTCCGGGTATCACGGAGAGGGAAAGGAAACGGGCATGTCTGGCGGTCAGATATTATCAATTGCTGAACAGGAAATACCGGCTTAATCCCCAGGAGATCGCGGAACATCTTGAGTATGCCCGGAGCCTCGGGCTCCCGAATACCGAATCATTAATCGTCCTCCTCAACAGTGGAAGCATATCCGAGCGTCTCGAAGGAGTCCTGAATTATCTCGAACTCTTACGAGATATCATCCGCTCTCCTGAAAGATATGAACCTATCGAGAACATATTCCGCAAGAGGCACATTGCGGCAGGCATCCCGTCACTGTACGGGAAATACCACGAGAGGAAATTTGATGCACTGGCGCTCTCATTCCGTCTCGAAAACCTTGCCGGTGTACTGTTTGAAGAACTTATCCATACGATAAACCTGAAATTCATTACGCGTGCAGCCCTCTTCCAGATTGAAAAGTATGTGAATCTGTTTTTTAAGGCATTACAACTGGACGGGATATCCTCGACCAAGCTCGAACATGCCCTTGAGCTCTTATCGGTGGCGCTGGAAGTCAGGAGATTTTCTTTCTCGCAATACATAGATATCTTCAGAGGGTTTTCTGAAGCGGTTCAGGATATTCTTAATACTCACTACAGCAATATTTTTAAGAATAATCTCAAACACATTATCCCCCAGATCGGGATTGAGCATATTCTCCCGAAGTATCAACGGACCGGGGAATGGCAGAGCGAGTCTGAGTTTGTGAATCAGATATCCGAGCAGTTCCTGCGGGAGATTGTTGCAGGCTCATTCGGGCTCCAGCAACTGGACACCTTTATCATCAGGATTTTGAAAACACTGTTCGAACAGGCAGAGGGACTCGACGTTCAGAACCTCGATCTGCTCATGAGCTATGATCCGAAGAAGGCCCTGTCCGGGATTCATACACCGAATAAGGCTACGCAGGACGGGATTCATTTGGGGAATAAGGGACATAACCTGATTAAACTTGCATCGCTTGGGATCCCTGTCCCTCCCGGGTTCATCATAACAACCGAGGTTTTCCGATGTAATAAAGCCGTCAACAGCTTCAGATACGTTCATGAACACCTGACCGATTGTATCAGAGACCACCTTGCCAGACTCGAGAACCAGACAGGGAAGGTATTCGGTGATAACCGAAATCCTCTGCTTGTTTCTGTCAGGAGCGGTGCCGCTATCTCGATGCCGGGCATGATGATCTCCTTCCTCAATGTCGGGATGAACGAACATATCTGTGAAGGCCTGATACAACAGACTTCAAGGCCGTGGTTTGTCTGGGACTGTTACCGCCGTTTTTTACAGTGCTGGGGGATGTCCTTTGGCATGGAACGGGATCAATTTGATGAAATCATGAACAACTTCAAGGATAAATTCAAGGTTCTGCGAAAAATCCAATTCACCCCTGAGCAAATGCGGGACTTAGCACTCTCCTATCGGGCATCCGTCAGGAACAATGGCATCGAAATCGTCGATGACCCCTTTGCCCAACTGGAGATAGCAATCGAACAGGTCTTTCGATCCTGGGATTCCAAAAAGGCCCAGGCATACCGTGAAATTATGGACATTTCCGAGAACTGGGGAACCGCAGTTATTGTCCAATCAATGGCCTACGGCAACCTCGATACAAATTCCGGGACCGGAGTCCTCTTCACCCGCAACCCCCAGGATTCGGGGGACCGGGTT
>Ga0307378_10007254_pt1 | contig 14958 bp, 18 predicted proteins | sample UN1MG_FD_202238 | JGI IMG/M metagenome (GOLD analysis project Ga0307378, IMG submission 202238) | Soil microbial communities from Risofladan, Vaasa, Finland - UN-1 | ecosystem: Environmental > Terrestrial > Soil > Coastal area > Acid sulfate soil | place: Finland: Risofladan, Vaasa | collected...
GACGATCTGCCCGAACTGCATCATGGCGGTGCTCCAGCCCTTGCGGTCGTTCAGTCCTGTTCGAAGCGCAGCACGGTGGTGCCGACGAGGATCTCGTCGCCGGGCTCGAGGAGGATGGGTCGGTGCAAGCGGAGGAACGTCCCGTTGGAACTGCCAAGGTCCTCGAGGAAGACCATACCGTCGTCCTGGTAGAGCCGGGCATGGCGCCTCGACAGGTAATCATCACCGGTCACCACCAGGCTACAGTCGAGCCCCTTGCCGATCGTCAGCTCGCCGCCCGTCATCTCTGCAGCCAGTTCCGGGCTACCGTTCTTCCTGCGGACGAGCCTGCGCCGGGGCTTCGGCTTGCCGACCTGCGCCCCACAGGTTAAGCAAAAACATGCCTCCGGTGGGAGCGCCTGGCCGCAGGTGCACTTCTTGGGTTCCGGGGGTAGAGCAGGAGGTTTGGACTCGGGTTGGGCAGGGGCGACAGGCAACGGAACAGGCGCCTGCTGGGGCGGCTGATCCTGCGGCTGGGCAGGAGGCCCTGCCTTGGGGGGTTGATCAGCCGGCTGGACCTCCTCGGCATCTGCGGGCGGCGGCGCCTTGGGCGGCTTGTCGAGTTGGCGGCCGCACTCGGGACACCACTTGTCGCCGGCGCGGGCTGCATACCGGCAGACGCTGCACGGCGGGCGCGCAGGCTCCGGCCTGCGTTCCTGGTTGTCTCCGGGGCCCGGAGGACAACCGTTCGGCATACTGGGGCTGGTCATGATCCATCTCCTTACATGGGGTTCTGAAGCGTTCGTGCGACTGCAGAGGCATATGAAGCGGTCAACGTTCGACTCAGATAGGGCTCGTCCGCAGGGCTGCGCGAGGGATGCTCGTAGCAGAGCACGCTGACGTTGTCGGTGGTGCCGGCAGCGAGCGCAGCCTGGACAAGGCGGTCGGGCAACTCGTCAAAGGGGAAGACGCCCCGGCGGTAGTCCCGGACCATCGCAGCCATGTCGTCGGCGCTCAGAACATCCGTCATGCCGTCCGTCGAGATGAGGACGATGTCTCCAGTGGCCAGCGGGCACAGGCGGGTGTCCGGCAGGAATCCCTCACGCTGGCCGAGGTAGCGGTTGATGTAGTGCGCAAGAGGATGGAATGTTGCCCCCCAGGGATCAAGCAGCCCCGCGTCGATGAGGTCCTGGGTCTCGCTGTGGTCGCGGGTGATCTGGCGGATGCCCTTGGCCGTGTAGACATAGCAACGTGAATCGCCCGCTGAGACGACAAAGAGCATGTCGTGGATGACGATGGTGCAGACAGCTGTGGTCGCCATTCCCTCCACGCCGCGCCGCGCTGCCTCTTCAAGGACGGCTTCGTTGGCGCCTTTGATTGCCTGGCACAGCATGGCCAGGATTGAGTCCGGAGAGACCGGTGCACAGGTCAGCAGTTCAATATCGAGGAGCGAGCCGGTTAATGCCCAGCCGATGTGCCTGATGGCCAAGGCGCTTGCCACCTCGCCGAACTGCTCGCCGCCCACGCCGTCGCACGCGACCATCCACGTGACTTCAAGATCACCGGGCTGGTGAAGCCGAAAGTGAAAGGCGGCCAGGGCGTCTTCGAGGTTCTCGCGGCGTCCCCTGTTGATCGCGCTGGCGATGCGTGGAGTTCTCATTTTCGGTCCTCGTGTTGTTCCCGAAGGATCTTCATGACGGCGACGACGCCGACCACGACAAGACCCAACAATGCGAGGCGGGTGTAAGATTCCTTGTTGTGGACCGACAGCATGTCCATCACTGCATCCCACGTAATGCCGACCTCTATCCCCGTAGCCAGCCATGCTGCCAGAATTATCAGGATTGGAACCAGCAGCCATCCCCAATGCAGCCGTTGCCACACGTTGCGCCGCCGCGGCCGGGGACGCCGGGGCTGCACAGGCATCGGCTGCGGCTGTTGCTGCCCTTGGCGAAAGGGGCGTCGTGGCATCTGGGGTTGTGGCATTCTTACCATGCTCAACCTCCACCGCTATATTCTAGCCGGGCGGGTTCCATGCACGATGACACCCGATGGACGCACCGGTTCCTTTGGACAGCGCTAGCGATGACGGGGGAGTTACGCGCGAAGAGAAGCCCCTCTGCCAAGGCGGGGGCCTTGAGATTAGACTACGGCTGCGGTTGCTGGTTGTCCTCGCTATCATGGCTGCTGTCCTGGGCTTCGCGCTCTGCTTCCTGGGTTTGTTTGAGGCGTCGTAAAGCAAAGATACACATGAGTATTAGAACGATGGCGCCGAAGTCGTACAGGCTTGGCGGGTTGCCCGAGCAGAACGGAATGATCTTGGCGAGGTGACCGAGATCCTGGCCCGAGCGGACCCATATCATCAAGCCAAGGACAACTAACAATACCAGGGTGATCTTCGCGGCGTTCATTACCACAACTCCCTTACGATGTCCTCTGCTGATAGCCACCGAACGCGGTCCAGGTAGGGGGCCATGGCCCGCTCCGAGGTGACGATCCTTCGGAGGTCGTCGAGGATGCTCTTCTGGAAAGCCACCAGCGTCACAGTGGTTACGGCCGTGGACTGGATGAAGCACGCATTCAGATGCGACAGGACGTTGCCTTCGCATGTTGCGACCACTTCGAAGGCATGAAGGATGCCATCCTTGCTCCAGAGGCAGTCGGCAGCATGGTTGGTGCCAGGTACCAAGGCCTCGATCTCAACCTTGAAGCATTGCCTTTCGCCCCATATGGACAGCCAGTGGCATACATGGTTGTGCGCGATCCCGCCTCTGCCGTGGTAACTGCGGGGCTGAAGTTGCAGGGCTCCGAAGCCTTCCCTGGTTGGAATGATCATCAGGCAGTTGCGCTTCCCAACCCGAATCTGGTCGAACTCGGCCAGCCCTTTGTTCTGGAGGGCGATGCGGGCCTTTTTCTGGGCCTCGGGAGAGGGTTTTCGGCCAACCTTTTCCCACAACCTTGCCACGGGATACCAGGGGTGATCGCAGGCGGCATGGAGAAGGTCGTGTGCATCTTCAGAAAGACCTTCCGATTTGGTCTTGGCCTGGGTGCGGTGTTGGGCATTCAGTTGCTGGACGGCCTCTTTCAGCTCAGGAAGGTCCTCGATCCGCTTGCCCGGCAGGTGGGGGTGCTGGTCGAAGCGGGCAGGCCTTCCTGTGCGAGCCGGCTCTACAAAGTCGGCCTGCATGAGCATCCCGTGCGGAAATGGGCCCTGGGCCTCTTTGTAGATGCACGTGCCGGTCGGCAACGAAGCCATCATCGTCTGGCCTCCTGGCAGCTGCAGCGTGTGGACCGCCTCCTGGATGCTGTCAGGATCCTGTTGTGCAAAAAGGAAGTGGTAGGTGGCATTTGCGCTGATGAAGCGGCTGCAGAATCCCAGGAACGTCATACCGAGACAGACCATGATGCCGAACTCGCGGCCCTGCTTCATGATCTGGGCCAGTGGGCTGAACCCCTCAGGGTAGGCGCTGGAAGATCGCACTGAACAGAATTGGTCGGCTTCGTCGATGACCAGGACCACTTCCGTGGTGTCGACGGTGTGGCGCTGGTAAAGCCTGGAGTAGAGAAGCTGCGATACGATCAGATCTACAACGATGTTCGCGATCCGAGGCTCGAGTGTCGTAAGGTCGATGACGGCATTCCTGCCGGGCGAGGTGAGGTGCTCAACGACGTCAAATCCCCGGAGAGTAGAAAAAATATCCGAAGCATTACTGACCAACTCGGCCAGACGCTGAAGCGCGCTTCTTCCATAGTCTCCTTTTGCGGCAAAGGCAGAGAATTTCGTCTTGCAGATGATGTCGTAGAGGAGCGGGATGCTGGGCCAGGCTACCGGAGGCGACGGCGATAGGTTCAGCACGCGCAAAGCAAACCGCATCATTGCGCTGAGGCTGCTCTGGCTCATGATGAGATCACACCGGGTGCCAATGACCTTCGTGACCTGGTTGACCCAGACATTGGGCGGCACGAGGTTGGCGGGCGAGTTGAGGCCCAGGCGGAACCCATCATGAATGCTGTAATGGTCCCATCGGTCCCGGCCCAGGCGCTGCGGGATGTCGACGAAGTCTCCTTTCATGTCCAGGACTAAGATGGTGCGCGGACAGCCGTGGCTCCTGCCATGGGCGTCAAGGCCAGCGATGGTTCGACGAAGATTGACCGACTTGCCCGCTCCTGTAGCTCCTGCGACGAGGAGGTGCCTCGGCCGATCCGAAACTCGCAGGCCCACGCGAACACCTGGCTGCTCAACGAGCTCTCCCAACTCCACATCGTAGGAGCCGAGTTCGGCGGGCTCGGGAGGCTTCTTGAGGCGATTGGGGCACCGCTTCTGTTGCTCGATGCGAGGCTCGATCCTGAACAACTCGGCCTTAGCCATGCCCTCGCTGAGCATGCCTTGTTCGGCCATGAAAGCGGTCTGCTCGACATCACCCCAGCGGTCGAGGCCGTACTCGCGGATCGTGGCCAGCAATTGCGCAACATAGGAGCGGCGGTTCACTCTTCGACCTCCTCGAAGAACAGGGGACTGAAAAGGCTTAGCCACCAGTGCTTGCGATGGCAGGCCAGGCAGCGCCATTTTCTGTCACGGTTGCTCCGTTTTCTGTGCTGGGAGCAAACGGCCTTTCCGCACCGGGCACAGGGCTTCAGCTGCTCGACGTTGCAGAGCCGAGTCGTGGGCCTGCGCCGCCAGGGCAGAATGCTGGGAGTGGTGCCGCAGAGGCCACAGATGCCGGCAAGCATGACCGGGTTGGCTCCCGATGACATGCTTGGGGTGTGAAGTTCGCCCGAGCTCAGGGCGTAGTTCTCAGCGGTCTTTTCGGAGATGACGGAGCCGTCAGGAAGTCGCGTGACGTCCTCCGAGTACTGCGTCCTGTGGATCTCGCGGCCTTCCTCATCCCTGAAGACAGTGACGACGTGCTGCTTGACGCTGCTGTTGGGTTGGTGCAGTGCCATGATCCTCTCCTTCACAGATTCAGGGCTTGACAGCCCAGCCTAAGGCCGAAGAGAAGTAATCTGGCCACGAAGTAGGCAAAACTGATGGCGGTGGCTGCGGCCAGAATCCAGAAGACGATGCGAATCCCAGACCTGACGTACTCGGCGACAAGCGACGCCATATCGGCCGGCGTTCTTCTCGGCGGACCACCAGTGAGTTGAGGCGGGCTACTCGGGTGCATGCTCATCTTTCGGCTCCTTTCTCACAGGTTCAAAGGCGACAGCCTGATAGCCCTTGCCATCAGGCGCAGGCTCCATGCGGGCCTTCAGAATGGTGCCGATCGCGTCGGCGGGCGTGACGGTGCCGATACTGACGTCGAGGCCGGCAGCCCTGAAGAAGGCAGCGGTCAGTCCTTCGGGCCGACAGGGAAGGGGCAGGGAAACCGTGTGTCTTCTGCCAGCCTGGCTCTTGTCGAGTTGCTCGGGTTCCACCAGCAGGCCGGCTGGCGACTTGCTTTTGCTGACGCCGAGCACCTTCATGAGGTAGAAGGCTGCGGCCAATGCCGGCCAATCCTCGATCTTCAGCGTCCATTTGCGGGGCATAGCAGGGCTCCCTTTTGTTCCAGAGGGTCTCCCTGTGGCCAGTATCGGGGATAGGCCCGAAAGGAGCCAAATCGTCAGGCTTACAGATGCCAAACCAGTCGGTGACGGCGTAGAGGAGTGGTGTGAAGGCGCGCCCAGCCAGAAGGGAACCTGGCCTGTCCGCGCAGGCGGGCAGAGATCAGATGTTCAGGGCAAGCAGCTCATTTTGCTGGTCCACGTGGCCCCGCTTGTGTGGGTCCTTCACAAGCCTGGCCGTTCAGCAGGTGGCGCTACACCCTTATGCCTTGTCCTCTTCGCTGGCAGCGTCGTTGCTGCCAGCGTCATCCTGGCCAGAGGCCTTGCTCCGGATGGCCTCGATCCAGATCCAGGTCCGCTCCTTGGGCCAGCAGACCGACATCTCGCCCGAGTCGCTGGTCACGAAGAAGTGCGGCTTGGCCTTCGTTTCCAGGTGCGCCTTCCTGAGCATGAGCACCCGGGCCGAGACGCAGTTCGATCCATAGAAGTTCTGGTTGCCCGTCAGTTCGACGAGGTCCGAGCAGTTCACGAAGAGGGCGGGGTTGAGCTGGATGGCCTGGATGATCTTCAGGCCCTCCGGGCCGATACCCGGCCACTTGCCGTTCCGGAACTCGACCCATCTGCCGGCCGCGGTTCTGAAGGCGAAGATCCCGAAGGGCTTGGCGACGTAATGGTCGTAATCCTTCGGATCGATCGCTTCGACCTCTTCCCGGGTCATGGTCTTGACCTCGACGTCCTTCCCGTCATACACAGCCACTTCAAACTTCGACAACGGCTTCTTGCGGTCCATGACTTGGTCTCCTTTTTCTTCTGGTTCTTTGTTCCGCACTTCAACAGGTTGCGCCACCTGTCACTTCACGAGCCTGAGCAGCCGCTCATCGGCGGCTGCTTTTTGCAGTTCCTTGACCGCCATGCGGACAGCCTGGCCGTCGTTCACCGGGTCAACACATGTGGGCGTTGCCACAAGGCTGAGGAGACGCTCCTCGGGGTCGTAGTCCACGCGACCGTAGGCGAGGTCGCGCTGTGCGGACATGAGTGCCTCGTAGTCGCGGCCAGTCAGGGGCTGCGTGCGGCCAAGCCTGACCTTGATCTGCACAGGCGACTCGGTGTCCTCGGAGGAGAAATGAGTCCAGTTGGGACGGTCATCGGTCCCGACCAGGAAACCGTCTGCGTGGTGGCCAGCGTCGTCGACATTGTAGGGATAGAATGTCCCGCGGATGAGCCGGAGGATGGCGGCGAAACGGTGATGGCCGGGGGCCGGTTCGAGTGGCGTGTTGCGTTTGGGTGGTTGCTTCTTCATTTACGCTCTCCTTGTGGTGGCTAGTTGCCGGAGTCGCCAAGCAGTTCGCCGAGACGGCCGCCGAACCTCGGCGAGGGGCTGCGCTTCGCTTCCTCCTTGGAGTGCTTCAGCAGGGCGTCCTTGACCCCCTCGAGCGCCTCTTTGGGAGGCATGCCCTGGTACAGCACGGCCGCGAAGGCGGGGAAGTACATGTCCGTGGTCACCCAGTTGGCGAAGACTGTGTGGCGAAGCAGGCCGGGATCCACGTCGTCGCCCTCCAACATGAAGCCCGTGCGGTACTGGATTTCGCCGTCGTCCATGTCCAAGTCGAAGTTGCCCAGTGCGAGGTCGTTGTTGATGCGCGCCACGAGTTCCGTGACCGCCGTCCGTTGCTCGGGCGGCACACTCAAAGGACAGTCGGTGATCACCACGACTCGGCGGGCTTTCTCGTTGACCGCCATGTGGCTGAGGAACCGCCCGTTGCGGCCTGCGAAGCCGAAATGGAGTTGCGGCTGGCCGTCCGTCTGGTGGAACCTGATTCCTTCCTTCTCCAGAAACGTCTTGACTGTTTCCAACAGGCTTGCTGCTTTCATGGCTCGTCTCCCTTCCTTCCGTGCTGCCTTCCCGCCGGCCGCCTTTTGGCGGCCTCCCAGGCGGTTGGGCTTGGTTTCCTTCCAAGGTTTTGCTTGCGGCGTCGTGTTCATCTCGCTATCTTTCCTGCTCTGCGTTGCTTGGCGGCGGTCATCCGTAACCCAAGGCCAAGCGTCGCATCATCATCTGCTGCAATATACGTCATGGCTGAACATGGCGGTCCGTAAGGGGGACAACACGATGGCGCAACCGACACGTCAGATGCGCAACGAGAGCAACATGGTGATTCCGGACGGGCGGAAGGTCCGGCGATTGCGGAAGAAAAGCCTGCTGACACAGGAAGAACTTGCCAAGAAAGCGGGTTATGCTCTGCGCACGATTCAGCGGATTGAGCAAGGAGAGCCAACGTACCCGAGGACCTTGTCTGAAGTGGCGCAGGCCCTGGAAACGACGCTGGAGGACCTGATTGCCGGCGGCCACGGCGGATCAGAAGGAGGAATCGCTGAGCCAATCGAAAAGCACGTCATTTCGTTTGATACCTTTATCGAGGACCGGACAGAGGGGTTTGTTGGCAGGAAGTTTGCTTTGGATGCACTGGACGCCTTTCTTGACCAAGAGTCTTCCGGCTACTTCATCGTCCGGGGCCAGCCGGGAATCGGAAAGTCCGCGTTTCTGGCGTGGTGCGTTAAGACGAGGGGCTGGAAGATCCATCACTTCAATATGGGGTTGCAGGGCATCTGCCGACCTCGGCAGTTCCTGGGCAATGTGTGTGCCAGACTGATCGCCACGTATGGTTTGTCACACGAGGAGGTGCCTGAAGACAGCCTCGAAGACGGGGCATTACTGAACAACCTACTTCGCGAAGCCGCCGGCCAACTCCAGAAGGGCGAGCGGCTCATCGTTGCGATCGACGCCCTTGATGAGGTCGAGCCTCAGTCAGCCAACGCCTTGTTCCTGCCCGCAAGTCTGCCAGAGAACGTCTTTGTGGTACTCACCACACGTCCCGGACCGGACGCGGCGCTGCCGATCATGACGTCGCGGCTGTGCGACCTTGAGGCGGATTCTGCCGCGAATCTGCGCGACATCAGGACCTACATCAAGGTACAGGCGGCCGATGACGAGATGGAAGCCTGGATTCTGGAGCACGACATGGCCCTGCAGGCGTTTGTGGAGACGATGCTGAAGAAGAGCGAAGGCAACTTCATGTACCTTCGGCATGTCCTGCCTGAGATTGCCCGCGGCGTGTACACAGACCTTGGCCTTGAAGACCTGCCTCGGGGCCTGAAGGGGTACTATGAGGACCACTGGCACCGGATGGGCATGACTGCCAAGCCGTTGCCAAGAAGTAAGATCAAGATCGTGTATGTTCTATCGGCCGTTCGGCACCCGGTTTCACGAGTGCTTCTTGCGGACTTCGCGCAGGAAGATGAGGTCGCGGTGCAGGAGGTCCTGGACGAGTGGCAGGCCTTCCTTCACAAAGAACGGGCCGAGGGCGACATGCGCTACAGCATGTATCATACCAGCTTCCGGGACTTCCTGTATCGCAAGGACATTGTCCAGGCGGCTGGCGTGAACGTGCGGGATATCAACAAGGGGATTGCGGACAATCTTTGGGACGAACTCATTGGCGAAGAGTGACCTCGGTAGACGCCTTTCCAGGCTCTCTCCGGAGAAGCGGGCCTATGTCCTGCGAGACCTCCTTCCCCACTTGGTCCGGTCCGGGGACATGGGCCGCCTCACCAGGCTCCTGACAACACTGCCATGGCTGGAAGCGAAGGTCGAGGCAGGACTTGTGTTCGACCTCACGGCCGACTTCGGCCAGGCTGTTGCTGCGGTTCCGGCATCACATCCCAAACACCATATCCTGCGGCTGCTCGGGGTAGCTTTGCGCCGGGACATCCACTTCATCGCCCGCCATCCTTCCACGTTGTTCCAGTGCCTCTGGAACAACTGCTGGTGGGAAACTCAAGGTGAAGAGAACCGCAGTCAGGCGCCTACGCAGGGGGAGAAGACTACCGACAGAGAAGGTTGGCGTCCACTTCTACTTGTGGTGCTGGAACGATGGTGGCACGAGAAACGGACCTCTTCTTGCGACTTCACGTGGGTCCGTAGCCTGCTTCCGCCTTCGGTTCTTTCTCCGGGGTCAGAGAAACTTGTCCTTCGGGGGCACCGGCTTGGTGTACACAGTTTGGCTGCTTCAGCGGACGGGCAATTGCTGGTCTCAGGCGGCTGGGCCGAGAACGATTCGTGGGTGCGGTTTTGGGAAGTGCCAAGTGGCAAGCAAGTCGGCGAGTTATCGGTCGGGAGAGCATTTGGCGGGGCTCGCACAATACGTCTATCTGAAGATCGGAGACTGCTCGTTCTGTCAGGTGGGACTGGCTGGGCTCTCGAGGAGTGGATTGCGGAGCCTTTCAGAAGGCAGAACAGGCTCTCAGGAGGAGAAGAGGAGCATGTGTCTGACGTGGCCTTGTCAGGGAATGGGCAGGTATTGGCGGTACTCAGTGGCACCAGCGCCGCCGAGCAGAAGGTGACCATTCGAGACACGGCAGTCGGCGAGATGGTTATTCACATTGGGCGAGAGGCCCACGCGTCATGTCTGGCACTAACACATAGTGGACTGCGATTGGCCTGCGGATACGAAGATGGCAGGATTGGTGTGTGGGGCACGTCATCTGGCCGGAATTACCACATGTTGTCTGGTCATGAGGCTCGAGTGCGTGCGTTGGCTTTCCTGAAGGACGGGTGGGAGCTCATATCAGGAGCCGATGATGGCACAGTGCGCGTGTGGAACACTTCCTCGGGCAAGGAGCTCCGTGTTCTGAAGGGTCATACCGGTGCTGTGTGTGCCGTTGCTTTCCTTGGCGACCTGTCGCACATTGTTTCTGGCGACGATGCTGGGGTGCTGCGCATATGGGACATGTGGTCTGGCGAGGAAGTCGGAAGGCTTGAGGGGCACGAGGGAGCGGTCCACTGCATCATCGCTCTTGCGGACGGCGCTTTTCTAGCGTCCGGTTCCTCCGACCAGACAATACGGGTATGGGATGTGTCCATTGTGCTGAGTGATGAGCATCCGCCGCAGAGAGACCAACAAGAAGAGGGTGGTGTCATAAGTCTGGGTAGCACGGCCGCACGGAACGCACTTAGAGCAGTGCCTTGTTTGTGTTTTTCGCCCGATGATAGAGCGCTTGCGGTTGCGGACGCCGGGGGCAACGTCTACATCGTCAACTGTGAGGAAGGTGGGGGCATGAGGCTGCTTTTCAAAGCCGAGGCCGTGTCGGTGTATGGCCTGGCTTTCTCCCCGACCGGAAAGGAATTGGCGACTGCTTCTTCGGACGGCAAAGTGCGCATTTGGGACTTGGCGTCGTCCACAGCACGAGTGATCACTTCAATGAAGGCTTCCGATTTGGTGTTTGCGCCGGATGGCAAGAGGTTGGCAGTGTTCGGTCTAACGGAAGAAATGGGCGAAATTGAGGTCACTGTCCATGGAACAGATGATGGAGAGGAGAAGGTGGGTCTATCCGAGACACTCCGAGGGCTTCGAAGTCTTGCGTTCTCGCCGCACGGTATGACAATTGCTACCGCTGAAGCCGCGGAAGAGCAAGCCGGAGTCGGCCGCGTTGCCTTGTGGGATGCCATGAATGGTGAGCTGCTCTCTGTTCTGGATGAAGACCTCGGGGGCTACGCCCGGGTGGCCTTCAATGCGGATGGCACAGCCATTGCAGCGGAAACGAGCCGCTCGCCCACGGAAGTGCGTGTGTGGAGTACTGAGACGCTCGATCTGACTGAGAGTATTGAGGGAGCAAACGACGCTCCTGGCATTGCACGCGGTGGCTGGCGGACGTACGGCAGCGATTACGAGACGGTATTCGCACGGGTTGGTGCCAAAGAATCTGCTGCCTGGTTTCCTAGGGCCGGGACCATCGAAAGTTCACCTTGTGGGACACTGTGGGCCATAAGATCCGGCAGCGGCTTCTGTGGTCTGCACTTGGTGTCGATTGAGGGCGGGTGAGTCGAGAAAAACCGACCGGCCGGTAAGCGCAAATCATTCCCCGTCCTTCCACTTCCGAAGTCTAATTGAATCCGCGGTCAACGCCTTATTGGGAAAGCAACGCTAAGAGATGGGTAGTTGGAACCTCTGGCCAGGGCATAGGAATGCAGTAGTGATTCAGGTGATGTGACCCAAACGAAGGCCAGTCCCGCCCCATGGTGCTTTTCATGGATGGACACAGTCAATGAGGACATGGGAGACCGGCAGGCCCACAGCGTTACGGCTACCGGGGTGGCCTGTACCCCCCTGTTTAGGAGATTATCGTGCTTGGCAACGCCCGCTTCAGTTCCTCAATGCCGGCGTCTGTTATCTGAGTGCTCGCAAGATGGAGCCGCTTCAGGCCCTTGAATTGCTTCAGATCCTCGAAGCCGGCATCCGTGATGTGGATACCAAAGAGAGCGAGGTCCTGCAGGCCCTCTAGTTCCTTCAGGTACTTCAGACCGGCATCTGTGATCTGACTGATACCGATCGAGAGATTCTTAAGGGCCTTCAATCCCTTCAGGTGCTTCAGGCTAACGTCGGTGATCCAAGTGCCTGTAAGGTCAAGGTCCTGCAGACTCTTGAGCCCTTTTAGTTCCTTCACTCCGGCATCTGTCATAATCGGAACTGCGCAGAGATTGAGTTTTTGCAAACTCGTGAGTCCCCCCAATTCTTTCATGGCGGCATCCGTGATGTGGGCATCTTCAAGATCAAGTTCCTGGAGGGCCTCGAATTCTTTTAACTGTTTCAAAACAGACGCTGTGACTTCGACAGATCTGATGACAACACGGACGACGGGCTGGCCGGGAAGCTTCATGTTACGGGTAACCCTGCCACCCAGTCTGCGGACCGTATTAACGGCCATCTCTGCCGGACTCGCAGGCTCTTGTCCCATCGCAGCAACACACACCGCCAACAGCAGCACCAGAGTAGAGGCGAGCATCATGGTTCTGGCCTCCGGAAAAGAGCGCACCCGATGTCATATCTGTCCCACGTGCTCCCCGCACTTGGGCGACCAGATTCTAGCGGGTTCACGAGCCTGCATCAAGGTTCAGATCGGCCTTCGATACAACAAGTCCGGGTGCCACAAGCCCCCGGTGCTTGACGGTCGTCTTGAAGCCTATTACTCGCTTCCAATTCATGGTGCGTTCCGGAAATATCATACCCACCGGCCCTCTCCCCATTCCAATGAGTGAGAGGGCCTGTCACGTCAGATGACAAGCCCAAGGTGAAACAAATGGCAGGACAAAAACCAATAGCCAAGTTTAGAGCCGGAAGCGTCTCAGCGGCGCTGTTCGAAAACGACATACCCGTGAACGGGACAACAAAGACCATCCTCAAGGCGAGCATCCAGAGGCGGTACAAAGACAAGAATGGCGACTGGCAGTCAAGCACGTCATTCAGCCGGAATGAGGTACCGTTGGCCATCTACTGTTTGGAGAAGGCATTCGAGGTCATGGTCGGCGAACAGGCCACCAATGGCGACAGCAACAGCGAGGTAGAAGAAGAAGTGATTATGTAGGTAGGCTCTGCCTACGTGTTTTCGGGCGGCTTCGGTGTTTTTGGAGCCGCCTTTTTCATTTTTGAGGTGATGCAACATGAACCAGTTGGTCCGAACTACCTTGAACCTGGAGCAGTACCAGTGCAGGCAGTGCGGCCGGCTCGCGGCAAAGGAGAGGCAGGGCTTTTGAAGGCGGCTCTTGTTTTTCGGAGAGCCGCCTTGTGGCTTTCGTGGAGGTCAAGATGAACAGCATAGAACTTGCAGCAAAGGGCTTGCCGGCAGTCTGGAAAGCGGAGATCGAAAGGGCAGTTGACAATGTGAAGATGGGCATGGTTCCTGGCAAGCGTCGAACCGAGTTCGGCAAATGGTTCAGAAGGCAGTGGCACAGGGAAGCAGCCCTGACGAAAAAGTACGGCAAGGACAGACCATGGTTGTACTGGAGAAGCAGGCAGAGGTGATGGGAGATGGAGCACATCCATAATGAAACAGTCCTGGCGTTCCTGAAGGTGCACCAGGATGAGCCTGGAGTCAGGCGGTTCATCCAGGAGCAGGACAAGCAAGTCAAGGCTCTGAACCGCGAGTTAGGCACCAGGTATGAAGGCTATGTGGAGTACCTGGAGGAGAACATTGGCGACGACGCGTCCTTCACGCTGGAGGAGCTTAAGGCGCTCCTGAAGCCGGCGTTCCTGGTTCGGCTGAACAAAGAGGAGAAGGCCGAGTACTCTTACGAGGAGTTCGAGGTCAACCTTGGCGAGTTGGTGAAGCCTGTCTACATCAAGGATGAAGGGACCTTTTTCACGGTCTGGGGCAAGGAAGGCAGGATCGACATCCCGGTCAGGCTGCTGGGAAAGTTCAGGGAGTTCCTCAAGGAGCATCGGGTCCAGTTTGAGGACGAGTACGGCGGGTGAGGCTCACTGCAGGTCGAAGTTGACGCGGATGATGCTTCGGATCTTCTCGAGCACGTCTGCCGGCAGGTCCAGGACGATCTCGCGTGTGCGGCCGTATCGGCCCCGCGACAGGACACGGCTTCTAAGAAAAGAGTACATATCGAGCTCTGTGAGAAGGTCGCCGAAGGCGCGGGCCGTGAGGGCACGCAGGCCCGTTTTGCGGCAGAAGTCCAGGTAGCTGTCATAGGCCTCGCCTGTGGCAAGGGCTCGGCCCGAGTTCTGCTTCTCGGCCTGGAGCACGGCAGCCAGGGCAGCCTGGAGTTGCGGCGGCGCTGTCCGGATGAGGGCCAGGTACTTGTCCTGCTCGATCTGGCAGGCTGCCTCGTCCACAAGCTCAAGCGTGACCTTGGAGCCGGCCTTCTCGGCGAGATAGGCGCTCTTGGCCAGGAGTGCTACGGCCTGCCTGGCGTCTCCATGATCGCGGCTTGCGAGGCCGGCCACCTTCTCGATGACGCCGTGCTGGATGGTGCCGGGATGAAGGGCCTTCTGGACGCGGATGGCGAGGATCCGCTGCAAATCCAATGCATCGTAGGGCTTGAAGACCAGTTCGTTGACCTTGAGAAAGGATTTTACCCGGGGATCCAGATTTTCGGGCCAGTCCAGGCGGTTAGAGGCGAAGACCAGGATGAGTTTGGCAGGGATCTTCTGGGGCAACCGTCGCACTAAAAAGGTCATGAAGGTGTCTTTGTCGCGGCGGATGTTGTCGATCTCGTCGATGAAGAGGACCAGGTAGCCGCGGTATTCCGCCAGGCTGGCCTCAATGCGCAGCATCAGCTCTTCCAGGGAGATTCCCTTCCTGTAGCGTTTGCTTGCGTTGAGCAGGCAAGCCAGGTCGTTCAGGGCCCGGAAGCACGGCCTGGGTGTCGAGAGGTCGAGGTGCTCATGCCTGATCGGGATCTTCCTGGCGCGGCACATCTCAACCAGTAGGTTGAGGAAGTAGGTCATGGTCAGCGTCTTTCCGGTGCCGGTCTTGCCCCAGACCGCGAGGTGGCAAGGATGATCGGCGCGCAGAACAGGCGCGAAATGGCTGCTCAGTTCCTTGATCTCGGCATCGCGGACATTGGCGTTGAAGACTGTTTCGAGGACAGCCAGT
>Ga0307378_10007255_pt1 | contig 14958 bp, 7 predicted proteins | sample UN1MG_FD_202238 | JGI IMG/M metagenome (GOLD analysis project Ga0307378, IMG submission 202238) | Soil microbial communities from Risofladan, Vaasa, Finland - UN-1 | ecosystem: Environmental > Terrestrial > Soil > Coastal area > Acid sulfate soil | place: Finland: Risofladan, Vaasa | collected...
ACGTCGGGTCACAACATGGCTTCGAGTGAAACGGGGCTGCCCAAGACCTTTCGCCCAGGCAGCATCGACTCGAAAACCGATGCCATGGACTCGGTGTCGGGCGAGAACCTCCGCTGGGCCGTCAAACTTGGTTCCGAGACACACGGCAGTCCAGTGATCGCCGGCGGCCGTGTCTTCGTGGGTAGCAATTCCTACTCGTCGGAACGTTTCCCGACCAAGGGCGCCTCGAACCTGGCCGGTGGCTGGCTGCTCTGCCTGGAAGAAGAGACCGGACGTCTCCTGTGGGAACTGCTGACGCCGCACTTGCCAGAAAGTCGAGCCCCGCACTCCGACACCGGCTACGGAATCTGCGACGCGCCCACCGTCGACGGCGATCGGCTCTACCTGATCACCAACGACGCGGAGGTACTTTGCCTCGATGCGGCCGGATTGACCAACGGGAACGACGGGCCGTTTCGGGATGAAGGCCTTTATCTGGCCGGGGCCTTCAATCAACCGCCCTCGCCGCCGGCAGCGGTGAAACTCAAGCCCACCGACGCTGACATAGTCTGGCGATACGACATGTTGGCCGAACACGAGGTCCACCCTCACGACGCTTCTTCTTGTTCCGCATTGGTTGACGGCAACTTCCTCTACATCTGCACCGGCAACGGGATCAACCGGGAAGAGAATAAAGTCCTCAATCCGTCGGCCCCCAGCTTGATCGTGCTGGATAAACGGACGGGCCGCCTGCTCGCCACGGACAACGAGAAGATCGGCACACGAATCCTGAAGGGCCAATGGTCGTCGCCATCGCTGTGGCGGTCCGGCGGGCGAAAGTTGATTGTGTACGGCGGGGGTGACGGCTTCTGTTATGCCTTCGAGCCCTTATCGGAGCCCGCCCCGGAGCAACCGGTGAGTCTGAAGATGGTGTGGGCCGTCGAATGCAATGCTGCCTACTGCCGAGTGCGCAACGGCAAGCCGGTCGGCTATCGCGAGAAGGACGGACCGTCGGAAATCGTCGGCACACCGGTGTGCCTGGGCAATCGGGTTTACGTGACCGTCGGCCGGGACCCTGTTCGCGGGCCGGGCAAAGGCAACGTGACCTGCATCGACGCGGAACGCGGTGTGGCCATCTGGAACTGCGATCAAATCGGCCGTTCCATGTCCACGGTGTCCGTTGCCGACGGGCTGCTGTACGTGGCCGAGACGTTCGGAGCGGTTCACTGTCTGGATGCCGAAACAGGGAAGATCTACTGGAGTCACAAGACGGGCGAGCGCATCTGGGGCTCGACCCTCGTGGCTGACGGAAAGGTCTATGTACCGACCAGCAAGAAGCTGCTGGTACTGGCGACCGGCCGGCAGAAGAAATTGCTGGCCGAGGTGAAACTGCCCGATCCCTGCCTGAGCACTCCCACGGCCGCCAACGGTGTATTGTACATCGCCACGCAGGAATACCTTTACGCGACCTCGCGACACAGTGACCGTGTCGCCGCGCAGATGGTAGCACGTTCGACGCCCTCCGCCCCGGTCTACGCCCCCAGCCCAGTTGTTTCTACACCCGTGCTTTCCAAGGACTGGCCTCAATGGCGCGGTCCCGAACGGGACGGGCGCGTTTTACAACTGCCCAAAACGCTAGCGGCTGTGAAACTGCTCTGGCAGCAGCCGGTGGCGGGTGCATGTGACGCCGGCATCGCCGTAGCAGGCGACCGTTTGGTGATGGCCGATCACGACAAACGGTACGACTACTATGGCTGTTGGCGGACCAGCGACGGAAAGGAACTCTGGAAACGCGACTTTTCCAACGGTCGTGATATGGACTACGGGTCAGGTCCCCGCGCCACGCCGCTGATCTCCGGCGAAAACGTTTACGTACTCGGAGCGTTCGGCGAACTACACTGTCTGAGTATGATCACCGGGGCAACGATCTGGCAGAAGGACTTGGTAAAGGACTTCGGCGTGAAGAAGGTGCCGGCCTGGGGCTACTGCGCGTCGCCGCTGCTAGCCGAGGGTAAGCTGATCGTCAACCCCGGTGGCAACTCAGCTCTGGTGGCACTCGACCCCGATACGGGCGACCTGGTATGGCAGGGCGAGGGAGGCCGGGCCAATTATTCCAGCTTCATCGTGGGGAGTTTCGGGGGTGTCATGCAGGTCGTGGGATACGACGCCAAGTCGCTGGGCGGTTGGGACCTGAAGTCCGGACGGCGGCTCTGGAGCGTGGATGTCGATGCAAGCGGAGGTTACATCGTCCCGACGCCCGTGGCTGTCGGTGAAAATCTGCTGATCGCCGATCTGAACAATCCCGCGCAATTGTTTGCGTTCGACAGGCACGGTGCGATCCTTGAAGCCGGAATCGGCATGAACGAAGACCTCTTGCCCGACGTTTCTACGCCGGTAGCCGCCGGCGATCTGATTCTGGGTGTAGCCGGCGAATTGTTCTGCCTGAACGCCTCGGACGGACTGAAACTGCTTTGGAGCAACGACCAGGAGGATGTGTTTGCGTCGGATTGCCACCTGATCGTTGGCGGCGATCGTGGTATGGCGTTTAACAGCGACGGCGATCTGGTCCTGTTCCACTTCGATCGGCAAGGCATGGAAGTCCTCGGTAAGAAGCATCTCTGCGGCGAGACCCTCATGCATCCGTCGCTCGCCGCGGGACGTCTATACGTTCGCGATAGCCAATTCCTCTACTGCTACAACCTCGACCGGTAGCATTGGTCCATTCTCAGCCAAGGTACATTCCATCGAAGGAAAGAGGTTCCCTATGCGTTCGATCGTTCTAGTTGGACTTATCGCAGGTCTTGCCGTGCCGTGGCCTGCGTCTGCGGCGCCCCCGCCCTCGCTGAAGGTCAGTGACAACGGGCGTTTCCTCGTGACGGTTGACGGTCAGCCCTTCTTCTGGTTGGGCGATACGGCGTGGTTAATGATCGAGAAGGCATCTCGCGTCGATCTCTCCGATCAGCCGTCGGCAGTTCGCTATTTTCAGAAGCGAGCCGCCCAGGGATTCAATGTCGTCCAGACGATCGTGGTGCATGTCGATGTACCGGCCAACGCCGCGGGGCATGTTCCATTTGTCGAGGGCGACTTCGCGCGGCCGCGAGTCTTGCCCGGGCCAGACAACGACTTCTGGGACGATGTCGATTGGTTTGTCGATCAGGCAGCCGCTCACGGACTGTACGCGGCGCTGCTGCCCACATGGAACAGCAGCGTGCCCGAAGATCATCCGATGGTCAAAGACCCAGCGATCGCGTATCGCTATGGTCATTTCCTCGGTTCCCGATACGGCGCCCGGTCGAACATCATCTGGGTGATGGGTGGGGATCCGCCGCCGTCGCGGGACGTCGGCGTTCCCGAACGGCTGGCCATGATCCGTGCCATGGCCGAAGGGTTGGCCGACGGCACCAACGCTCTCGACCGGCAGGACGGGCAGGCCGACTGGACTTCGACCCTGATGACCTATCATCCGCGGGGCGGTGGCCAGTCGTCTTCGAAACACTTACACGGCGAGCCGTGGCTGGACTTCAATATGATCCAGACCACCACGCGGTTCGACTTTGCCAATTACGAGACCGTGGCGGCGGACTACGCGCTCCAGCCGCCCAAGCCGACACTGGATGCGGAAGTCGCCTACGAAGACTCTCTTTCGCTTAACCGCAAGGAACCGCAGGATCGCCGCATTACGCCCTGGGACGTGCGCCGCGCCGCCTACTGGTCGGTCTTTGCCGGGTCTTTCGGCCATACCTACGGTCATCGCAGCTTCATCTGGTGGATGCGCGAGGGCGAAACATTTAAGTACGGCGCTCACATCCCCTGGTACGAATCACTCGACGCACCAGGTGCGAACCAGATGCGGCATCTCCGCAACCTGATAGAAGCACACTCGCTGGTCAACCACGTTCCGGGCTCGAAGCTGTTGGTCGACAAAGGACGAGGTGGCAAGGCTCATCTACAGGCGACGCGTTCGGCGGACAGCAGGACGGCAGTGGCCTATTCGCCGCAGGGAGAACCAGTACCAGTGCGTCTGGAAAAGATTGCGGCTAGTCCGATCGTGGCCAAGTGGTTCGATCCACGAACCGGCGCGAGCACGCCTTGCGGGACCTTTGAACCCCACGGCATTCACACATTCACGCCGCCCAGCAGCGGTGAAGATCAGGATTGGGTCCTGGTGTTGGAAGGGGAATGAGAGGGAGAGCGAAATGACACGATTACCGAACCGCAGACGGTTTCTTCAGCGTTCGACGCTGACCGGTGCAGCCCTTGCCTTGGGCACTCCGGACACGCTGATCAAGGCGGAGCCGCCGATTGGCCTCCCGTATACTGCGGCCGAGATCGCGCAACGACTAGGGATTTCGATGGCCGTCTTCCAGGGCGAACGACTCGGAGCCCGCCATGTGGCGGCAATCCGCCAGTTGGGAATCGAACGCATCGAGCTGGTGATGGCACCGAAGACGTTTGATTTCCAGGACCGCCGGCAGGTTGCGGAAGTTCTCGCCGAGTGCCGCAAGCAGGGTGTGTCCGTCGGTTCCGTGCACGGCAATCTCCAACGCAAGTACAACGATCCGAATGAGGGAAAGCGCCGGGCCGCAGCCGCGGCGCTGCTCGATGAACTTCGCTTTTCCGAACAGGCCGGTGCTGCGATCGTTGTGGCCCATTTCGGCACGGACGACCCGGCGCGGAAGACCGTTACGGAACTGTTGGACGAGACGAAGGACCTCCGCATCCGGTTGACCGTTGAAAACATGGGCGGCGGCTTGAAGCCCTATGCCGACTTCGTGGACCGGATCGGCTCTGAGCGGTTTGGCATGACGGTCGACATCGGTCACGCCCGCGACCCGGACGGCGTCAATCCGTTCGTCAAGCCGGGCAGAGCCGTAGACGTTCTGGCACTCGGCGGTCACCGCGTCTGGCACCTGCACCTGCACGACACGTTCAACTTGCCGACCAAACCGGACCACCGCGCACCGCTGCATCCGGACGGGATCATCCGCTGGGACGAAGTGTTCGCTGGTTTGAAGGCCATCGACTACCGCGGCGTCTTCCTGTTCGAGGACGGTCGCGGCGAGAACCCGGAAGAATGGACCAGGCTGGCGGCCGAGTTTCCGAAGAACTTTGTCGCACGTTATGGGCGGTAAGTGAAGTGCGGCCACGTGCCGCGTTGGGAGATAATATCATGAAGCGATCAGCATCATTCCTAACTGGGCTACTTGCGCTGCTCTCTTTGATGCTATCCGTTCATTCCGCCACGGCCGACGATTCGTCCGCCATGGGCCCGTTGTGGGTGCATCCTGACAATCCCTGTTGGTTCGCCAGGCCCGACGGCCAGGCGGTCTGGCTGACCGGTTCGCACACCTGGGCGAACTTCCAGGAACGGGGTATCGAAAGCCAGACACCCGACTTTGATTACGACGGCTATCTGGATTTCCTTCAGCGACACGGCCACAATTTCATCCGCATGTGGACCTGGGAGCAAGCCCAATGGATGCAGTTCGTCGACAAAGAAGTGCCGGTACGCTACAAGCCCAATCCGTATCAACGGATCGGCCCCGGCAAGGCGTTGGACGGCGGCCTGAAGTTCGACGTGACCAAGTTCAACGATGAATATTTCGTCCGCCTGCGCCGACGAGTCGAATTGGCTCGCGGGCGAGGCGTCTATGTCGGCGTGATGTTCTTCCAGGGATTCAGTCTGGACAAGCGAAACGGCAACGTGAAGACGGGCAACGCCTGGCACGGCCACCCGTTCAACGGGGCCAACAATGTGAACGGCGTCAACGGCAATCCGAGCGGTGACGACAGCGGCCACGAGATCCACGAACTGATAGTGCCGGAAGTCACGCGGTTGCAGGAGGCTTTCGTTCGCAAAGTCATCGACACCGTGGGCCACCTCGACAACGTGCTTTGGGAAATTGGCAACGAATGCCACGCCGGCTCGGTCCAGTGGCAGTACCACATGATCCGCTTCATTCACGAGTACGAAGCGACGCGTCCGAAGCAACATCCGGTAGGCATGACGGGTGCGCCGATTGGTACGAAACAGTTGCTGGCCAGTCCAGCCGATTGGATTTCACCACCGGGCAAGTCGTGGCTTACCGATCCGCCGGCTAACGACGGCACGAAGGTGATCCTGGTCGACAACGACCACTGCGACCCATGGCACCATGATCCCGATTGGGTTTGGAAGAACCTGTTCCACGGCAACCAGTTTATCTTGATGGACGGGTATGTCGATTTCCGCATTGGTTCGCCCGACAAGCCCGATCCGAACTGGGACGTCACGCGTCAAGCCATGGGCTGCGCCCGCAAGCTGGCCGAACGGATCGAACTGTCAGGACTCGTGCCCAACACCAAGCTGGCTTCGACCGGTTACTGCTTGGCAAGTTGTACCGGAACATTTCGCTGCGTCGTTTACCTGCCCAAAGGCGGCGAAGCGTCGGTCGATCTCAGCGAGGTCAAGGGCTCGCTGGCCTTGGAGTGGATCGAGGCGGAATCAGGTAACAGTCGAGCGGCGACGGATGTCCGCGGCGGAAGGCGGCAGCTATTGGCCGCACCGTTCGCCGGCCCGGCAATCTTGCGGCTCAGTCAAACAACGAATCTGCAAAAGGATCAGTTATGATGCAGAGATCCACGGTCATGAAGCGAGCCACCATATTTCTGAGCCTCTCATTCGGCATCAACGGCCTGTTGTTTGCGGCTACCGCCCAGACGCCGGCACTGACTTTTCGCGGGCCGCAATCTGCGGTCGAAGTCTATGACTTTGCTGAAGTCCAGATTTCGGCACAGCACCCCTCCGCCGCCAATCCCTTCACGGATGCATCGGTCGTCGGTGAGTTTCGCCGGAAGGGAGACCATCCGGTCCAAGTGGACGGTTTTTGTGATGCGGCAGACGGCAGTTTGTTTAGGGTTCGGTTCATGCCGTCGGAACCGGGGCCGTATGACTACACGGTCACTTTCCGCCAGGGTGCCGAGGTGACCGTGCACGAGGGCAGCTTCATAGCGATAGCGAGCCGTCGGAGCGGGGTGCTCCGGGTCGATGCGGAGCACCGTCAACACTTCGTTTGGGAAGGCAATGGCGAGCACTACTTCTGGAATGGCACAACGACCTATTACCTCATGGGCTGGGATGACGAGACGATTCGCAGCACCATCGACCGGTTGGCAGGCTACAAAATCAATCGGCTACGAGTCCTGTTGTACGGCCGCAACAAGCCCAGACCGTGGAACCAGCCGGTTGTGCCGACCGAGCGTTTTCAGTTGCATCTGAATCCCTGGCCTGCCGAACGTCCCAACGACGTGGCGAATCCCGGTTTTGACTTGACGCGGTTCAACGTCGACCACTGGCAGAAGTACGAGCGCCTGTTGCGTTACGCCCGCGAGCGAGACGTGGTCGTCTCGGTCATCTTCTACATCGGCGGGCAGGTCCTGCCCACGCCTTTCGAGGCAGGCAGTGCCGAGGAAGATCTGTATTATCGTTACGGCGTTGCGAGACTGGCCGCGTTCTCGAACGTCACGTGGGATCTGGGCAACGAATACAATTTCCACCGCCCCGCTCCGACCTGGGCGGACGAGATGGGAGCGAAGGTCAAGAGTTGGGATCCGTACAATCATCTCTGCTCGGCTCACAACGTTACGCACCGCACGCCGAACTCGGCCTGGTGCGACATGCAACTGATCCAGCGTTGGGACGACGGGCAAAACGCGTTCATGCTCGGCCAACGCCAGGAGCAGGAGAAGACCGGGCGGATCATCCCGCAAATCAACGAAGAGTACGGCTACGAAGATCTCTGGGAGAAGACTCCGGGCCAGCGGCAGGCTGACACGCGCCGGCGCTGCGCCTGGGAGATCGTGATGGCCGGCTGCTATCAAACGACCGGCGAATCGGCTCGCACAGGCACGGGCGTCGCGCCCGACACCGGGGGTGGCTGGGTCAACGGCCGCGGCGACGATTCAATGACGATGCTCGGCGACTACCGGCGTCTGGCCGAGTTCTTTACCGCCTTCGACTGGTGGACCTGCCAGCCGCGGAACAGTCTGGTCGAACAGCAATTACCTTGTCTGGCTGTCGAGGGTCAACGCTACGTCGTCTATTTGCCGACGGGCGGACGAGCCACGATCAAACTGAACGAAGGCAAGTACCGCGCCCAGTGGTTCAATCCCCGGACGGGGGATTTCGCCGAGGCGGGCGTGGCCGTCGCCCCGGTCTGGACGTCGCCCGACACGCCGGATCGCGAGGACTGGACGCTGTTGCTGGAACGCGACGATGCAGCCGTCGATCGCACGCCGCCTCGATTGATCGCAGCCACCGCCGCCGGCTCGAAACAGGTTGACGTGGTCTTTTCGAAATCGGTCGAGCAAACGTCTGCCTGTGATCCGGCCAACTACTCTCTGAGTGGGAATATCCGAGTCGTCACGGCCGCTCTGATCGACGAAGCGGGGCGGACCGTCCGGCTGACGACCTCGCCGCTGACCGAGGACGTGCGATACACGCTGACCGTGCGCAACATCCGCGACCGTGCCGAGCAGCCGAATGCAATTCGGACCGAGGAGCACGCCACGTTCCTCCGCCGCAACCCGGGACGGCCGTTGGTGGTTCTGGCCTTCAACGAAGGGCAAGGCCAGACGACGGGCAATACCGGGGCGTCGGCCGAATCGGACGCCACTGCGACCTTGACGGCCAAGTGGCCACGGTGGTCGACGAATTCACCAGCGGGCGGCGACGGCAAGTCGCTCGATTTTGGCGATACTTCGGGTGAGTATGCCGTGGATCTAGGCAACGAAGCCCCGGAACTGCTGCGAGGCTTGAAGTCATTCACGATCACGGGCTGGTTGAACTGCCGTTCGCTCGCGGTGGGACCCGGCGGCAATCGCATCGTCCACATGGCCGACACGATGGGTAGCCGTGCCGGGCTCGATCTGGTCGTGGAGGCAAAGGGCGCGTTAGTGCTGGGCGTCAATGCCTATCCGGACGTATCCCCGGCGAGCAGCCGTACGACGGCGATTTCCGCCGACCCCAACGTTGGGCCTGAAAACTGGCGATTTTTTGCCGTGACTTACGATGCGACGACCGCGATGGACAATATACAATTCTACCTTGGCGATGCCCGACGCCCAGCCGAGCTGGATCGCGCCGTGACCTACGCTCAAGGCGAGTTGGGACCGCGCACCGGCCCCTTGACCGTCGGCGCTTTCAGTCCGGCCATTCGCACCGGCAAAGGCGATCGAGTGTTTCGAGGCCTGATCGACGATATCCGCGTGTTCGGCAGCTCCACCAACGGCGCTGGAGCCTTGGACTTGGATCAAGTACGCAACATTCAACTAGGAGAACGGGCCGAACGATGACGAAGCCGAGACTGAACTGTGTCACGAGTCTACTGATCGCGACGGTTGTGATTTCCGGCGGTCGTGCAGCAGATCGTCCTCTGCGGCTGGGGCCCGGCGTCGAGAATCTGCTGGTCCAGGCCAAGATCTCCGGCAATCTGGAATTGCTCGACAAAGGTATGCGCGGCGCGGCGGACCACGTGGTCTACGACCCGCGACGAGCCGAGTTTGTGAAGCCCAGCCAATACAACGAATACGGAGTCGGTTTCGGCCAGGATCTGGGCGTGGTGCCGGAACGGCAAGCAGCCTGGTGGATGGCCGAATGGGCCGAGCCGATCCAGGCTAATCTGATCTTGCTGACAGGCGTCTATCCCAATCAGCCGCAGCCTGACACGGCCTGGAAAGTCGAGATTCGCCGGAACGGCGTCTGGAAAACGCACGCTTCGGGCGTCGGCGACTGGTACGACAGCGGCCGTTACGTTTGGGGTGGCCCGGACACGGAACCGATCTCGCTCGATGCTGTCCGCATCAGCGTCTTTAGCAAAGACGACGCCACGCCGATCAAGAGCATCCATTTCCGCGGCGAATCGGGACGGTCCTGGATCGTGGCACATGTCACGCCAGACGACATCATTGCAGCCGCACCCTTTCAGGCCCGCATCACGCCGCTGACTCAGCCGGTAATGGCGGGCCAGACGGTCACGTTCGACGGCAACGGTTCGACGATCGCCACAGGCGATTTCTCCTGGGATTTCGGCGACGGTTCGCAAGCCCAAGGAAAACGGGTTGAACATCTCTTCCAGGCTCCAGGTATCCGCAGAGTGACGTTGACCGTTTCTGATGGCAAGCACAAACACGTCGGCTTGGCGCTCGTTCGAGTGCACACCTCGGACACGCTACAGATTCCTCAAGTCCACCTGGACACGGACCAGAAGAACGAGCAGGACGATCAACACTACCTCGGCTATGCCCTGTTCAGCGAGTTGGACGTGCTGGGCGTCAACAGCGTGCACCACGGCGGTGGGCAGGAGCCCGTGAATTACCGCGAGATCCTGCACGTGCTGGATTTGGCCAAACAGAGCGGCTTGCCCGAAGATCGCGAACCGTTCGTCTTCCGCGGTGCGGATTGCCGTCTCTCGCCGCCAGCCAGCGGCAACTGGTTCGACACCGAGCCCGAAGTGTCTGACGCCAGCGAGGCGATCCTGGCCTCGGCCCGCGGCGCATCGCCGACCAATCCCGTCTGGGTAGTTCCTGTCGGCCCCAGCACCAACGTCGCCTCGGCCATCCTGCAAGCTCGTGCCGAGGGGCTTGAACTGAAAGACCGGCTGCGCGTGATCTGGCTGGGTGGCTCCAACAATTCGATCGGTGGCGAGTTCAACGGAAACAACGATCCATGGTCGATGTACGTCGTCGCGCAGAGCGGCGTGGAAACCTGGATCGTACCGGCACCGGTCGGCGCTCGGGTGGCGATCGACAAACGCACCGAAGGCCACCTGTACGCCGATAATCCGCTGGGCCAGTACTTGAAACAGATTGTACCCGCCAAACATAAGCCGTTGTACGATGCCAGCACGCTCTCGTCGATCATCAGCTTGCGGCTCGACCTGGGCTGGATCAAAGAAGTGGAACGCGTCACCGTTTCCGGGCCGGATCAGCGTTACGCCTGGAGCCGTAGCGAAGATCCCAATGCCGTGTATGTAATTCGAGAAATCGACCAACAGGCCATGCAGCGAGACCTGTTCGAGACGATGAAGGGCAAGCCGACCCGGCTGATCGACGTCGCAGATCGTTGAACATGCTCCACTTGACATAGGCCGTCGGTATCACGCCTTTCGCCGCACACAACCTGACCTTCTTTCACGAAGAAAAACTCCCCATGAAATTTGCTAACGAACGTTTCCGTTACCTACTTGTCAGTTTCTTGCTGATCCTGCCAAACCTCGTTTCGGGCCGTGCGATCGCCGACGACGTCGAGCAGTGGGGCGCGTGGGAGGCGTCGCTGGACGGTCCCCGCGATGGCAACCCGTATCTGGATGTGTCACTGTCCGCCGCCTTCAGCCAGGGTGACAACCGCATCGTCGTCCCGGGATTCTACGATGGCGCGGGCGCGTTCAAGATACGTTTCTCGCCGTCTGCACAGGGCGAGTGGCGCTATGAGACGCGGAGCAACCGCCCGGAATTGAACGGCAAGAGTGGAACGTTCACCGCCGGTTCGCCGTCGGCGAACAACCATGGACCGATCGAAGTCTTCAAGACGTTCTATCTCCGTTACGCCGACGGCACACCGTATCATCAATTCGGGACGACCTGCTACGCCTGGATTCATCAGACCACCGGGTTGCAGCAGCAGACGCTCAAGACCCTGGCCGCGTCGCCCTTCAACAAGATCCGCTTCTGTGTGTTTCCCAAGTCGTACACCTACAATCAGAACGAACTGGAATTGTTTGCTTTTCAAAAGCGGGCCGATGGCAGTTTTGATTTCGATCGTCCCGATCCGGCCTTCTGGCATCACATCGAGCAGCGGATCCTCGACTTGCAGCAGTTGGGCATCCAAGCCGACTTGATTCTCTGGCATCCCTACGACCGCTGGGGATTCAAGAGCATGAGTGACGCAGAGGATGACCGCTATCTGCGCTATTGCATCGCCCGGCTTTCCGCCTATCGCAACGTCTGGTGGTCGCTGGCCAACGAATACGACTTCATGAGCAACGTCGGGGGGCGCGACAGGGGAAACAAAACCATGGAGGATTGGGACCGGTTCTTCAGTATTCTCCAGAACGAGGATCCTTACCAGCGACTTCGCGGCATCCACAACGGCGCGTTGTGGTACGACCACACCAAAGCGTGGGTCACGCATGCCAGTCTGCAAACTCCCAACATGGCCGGCGGCGTCGGATACCGTGCCCAGTATCAGAAACCGGTGATCTTCGACGAGTGCAAGTACGAGGGCGACATTCCCCAAGGTTGGGGCAACCTGGACGCGAAAACGATGACCCAACGGTTCTGGCTGGGCACGATGAGCGGCTGTTACGTTGGTCACGGCGAAACCTACAAGCATCCCGAAGATATCCTCTGGTGGTCGAAGGGCGGCGTGCTACACGGCGAAAGCCCCAAACGGATTCAGTGGCTGAAGGAGTTCATGGCCCAAGCACCGCCCTTCGACGAACTGCAACCGTTGGGCGACGACCAGGGGCGGTACCTGCTGGCCCAGCCCGGCGGCAGATACTACCTGCTTTATTGCCTGGGACCGCAGCCCCAGACCGTCGAACTGGCCGGCGACGGGGCTTACAAAGTGGATCTCGTCGATCCGTGGGAGATGGCCGTTTTGCCATTGGGTACGGCGCAGCCGGGCAAGTACACGGTCCAACCGGCCAAGTCGGATGTGGCGTACCGATTCACGCCCTACGCACTCGGTGAGAAGCTGCGGCCGGAGGCGAAGATCTCGGCGTCGCCTATCGAAGGTCTCCCGCCACTGACCGTGACGTTCCGCAGCGAGACGGACGCGGTGGCGGCCTGGGAGTTCGGCGACGGGGCCACGTCCATGCAGAATCCGGCGACGCACAACTTCGAGCAGCCCGGCCTCTACACCGTCACGCTTCGAGTCACCGATCGCGACGGCGGCAGCGCGGCCAATCAGGTGCAGATTGCTGTCGACCGGGACACAGAGGAAGCCATCGTCCGAGTCGGGTTTGCGGACGGCGAAACGCCGACGCTGACACTGAAAGGGACGGCCAAGCGTGGTCCGGATGGAACCATCCAACTGCCTGACGGACAGCCCTGGGGCTGGGTGAAAGCGGGTGACGGAGTCCTCGAAGACCTCCGCGGCCTGCGGTCTTTCAGCATTCAGGGTTGGGTCAAGCCGGACAGTCTACAGATCGGTTCGGGAGGCAACCGGATCCTGTTCTGCCTGAATCGAGATCATTCCGGCATCGACCTGGTCTGTCATCCCGACGGCCGATTGCGTTTGGCCGTGAACCAGTGGCCGGATCGTGTTCAGAATGACAGTTCGCCGGGCAAGCTGGTCGTCGGTCGCTGGACCCGTTTCGCGGTGACCTACGATGCGACCAAGACCGACAACAACGTCAGTTGGTACTTCAGCCTTTCGCAAGAAGAGCCGGGATCAGGCACCCTCGCCTTGGACCGCCAGACAACCTACAACGTCGGGCCCGTGGCTGGTGACATTGGCCCCTTGGCGATCGGCAACTTCAACGAGACGATGCACACCTCGGGGATGGATCGCCAGTTCTGCGGCCAGATCCGCGGTCTGGAGATCTTCGGCAGCCGCATCAGCGGACGTGGCGCCATGTCGCTCGAAGAGATCGGTAAGCGTTGAAATGGTCAAGCATCGCCGAGTCGGCGCCAAATGCGAATGTCGAAAGGACAAACGATGAAACCTCGACTGCTCCTATTCCTTTTCATCTCACTGGCATTTGTTGCCCAGCTAAACGCCAGTGAAACGGCACTCGATCATCTGAAGCCGCCGACGGGGCGCATCGAGATGGTGCTCGATTCCGACATGTTCAACGAAGTGGACGACCAGTTCGCGTTGGCCTTTGCGGTTCGCTCGCCGGAACGCATCGGTCTGAAAGCAGTATACGCCGCACCGTTTCTGAATCACCGCTCCAAGTCAGCGGGCGACGGGATGGAGAAGAGCTACCACGAAACTCTACGTGTGCTCAAGCTCCTCGGCGAAGAAACCTACGGGCGAGTATTTCGCGGCTCCGACCGCTTTCTCGCCGATCGCAATACGCCCGTCGACAGCCCGGCGGCGCGACACCTGCTCCGACTGGCTCACCAAGACCGTGAAGGACCGCTGTACGTCGTGGGCCTTGGCGCCGCGACTAATCTTGCCTCGGCGCTGCTCCTCGATCCGACCATTGCCGACCGCATCGTCATGGTGTGGATCGGCGGCCATCCCCATTCATGGCCGCAGGCGCGGGATTTCAATCTCAAGCAGGACATTGCCGCTGCTCAGGTGCTGTTTGACAGCCGCGCGCCATTGGTTCACGTTCCGGCCGGCGATGTCGCCGCATCGCTGAAGATCACTCTGCCCGAATTGGAGGTAGGCTTGAAAGGCAAGTCTCCTATCGCCGATGCGCTTTACCACAATGTAAACCGCTACTACAACGAAACGGGCGTCCACAAGAAGCAGCCGCGCAGTGGGCCGAACGCCTGGCAGAAAGTGATCTGGGACATCGCCACCATCGCCTGGCTGCTGGAACCCGAGAAGATGGTCACCAGTCAAATCGTGCCCAGTCCCGTGCTGACGGACGAGGGTGCGTGGATAGTTGGCGGCGAGCGTCCTCCGATTCGCGTCGCAGTCATGCTTGACCGAAACCGCATCTTCTCCGTCCTATTCCAACGACTCGGCAAACCACAATAGGATTGAATACTATGAACAAAATGGCTTCGCAGATTCTGTGTGTTGCGGCGGTGGTGCTTCAATTGCTGAGCACATTTCATCAGGCGGGAGCAGCCGATGATTTAAGGCTCATCCGACTAAAGCGTACTTGGTTTCGTGGATGCCGAGGATTTTGAGTTTGAGGAACTCCGGGTCGCGGAATCCGTAGGCTTGGCGTTTCATCGTCTTGATCTTGTTGTTGGTCCCTTCCAACGGCCCGGTCGAGATCGGGTACTCGTAGTAGGCGAGGATTCCCAAGGCGTGGA
>Ga0307378_10007256_pt1 | contig 14957 bp, 23 predicted proteins | sample UN1MG_FD_202238 | JGI IMG/M metagenome (GOLD analysis project Ga0307378, IMG submission 202238) | Soil microbial communities from Risofladan, Vaasa, Finland - UN-1 | ecosystem: Environmental > Terrestrial > Soil > Coastal area > Acid sulfate soil | place: Finland: Risofladan, Vaasa | collected...
TCGCCGTTTCCCTGGACGTATAAATACGATTCGCGAATTCCCGGGCAACCCTTTCGGCTGCCTTGCGAGTCTTCGCCGTCTCCTTGGAAACGATGACGGTCTGTAGGTTATCGTCGGCCATGGGCTTTACTTGGCGCTAACGAGGAGCCTGCCCTCCCATGCGCCATTGCCCTTTTCACCGCGGAGAAATGGCGGCTGGCCGATTGTAAGCTCACTGCTATCGAGTCTTTCAACAACATCTTTAGCCTCCCCGACTGACAGGTACCCCCTCGGAGTTGACCAGGCCTTCGTATCAGCATGGTATTTCTCGGTTCTGACTGTAACCCAATCTCCGTTAAGCTTCACATCTACAAGATAGCGCTCATCGAGATTACCAAGGGGGGTCCGGCGTGACAGAAGCTCGATGCGCCACTCCTCGCCGCTCTCAAAAGTGCCTCGTTCAACAATGTCCGCCTTCTTGCCATTTTTCTTGCCGCCCATCATCATGAGGGCCGCGCCGCCGAGGAGGAGTATTGGTAATGCGTTCATCTTGTTTGTCTACCTTCTAGGCGTCGGCCATTGGTCAGTCAATGCTTCATCGATGTTCCCATAACCATGCGCCCGAGATTCTGTAACTGCGATTTGGATATGGGCGGCGCCGCAGCCAGCTTCAACGAAACCTTGCATGCAGCTCTGAGCAAATATATCGTGGGATCGAGCAGCCCCGGAGGCTTGTCCCCACCATCAGTCCATGACTGATATTTCGTTACGGTTCCGGAGTAGATCTCAAAATGCACCATGTGCATATTTACCGCCTGGGCAAAGGCGAATGTCCCGACCCTCGCGACTGGCTGCCCCTTTGAGACTTTAGATCCCACCTTGATGCCGTACTTTTCAGGAGACCCCTTCTCCACCTCGCCCAGAATCATTGTCAGGTTTGTATTCGTCTGAATCCACACCGCATCTGTTCCCTCAACAAACTGGTTGATTTTGATCACGGTGCCAGTCTCTGGGGCGACCACAACGTCACGGTAATTGGCAATGCAATCATGCCCGATATGATAACGAGTGGTTCCGCGAGGGCCCAGGAATCTCTGGAACTCCGTACCATGCACCTTGCCGTTAACATCTAAATAGCTAACCATGCAACCACGTGGGTCTGACGATTTCACAGGCCATACTGGATTGGGGTCTCCATGCGCAAACTTCACACCCACGCCGCTGCCATCCAAATGCATTATCGGATGCGTGTGTCCAAGCTTATCGCTACCCCAATTCAGATTGAGTTTCGCAAAGAGAAAGTATTCAACCCAGTCTCGAATCCTGACCCAGGCCTCAATGAACTTCATCTGATTCGCATCGTAGAAATCAGGGCCGCCCTGCAATGATTGTGGCCCATTGGGATACGCCAGCTTATAGGCGTCGTTCGTCAGCCTATTCAGCGACGGAGCGCCCTTGCTGAGATCGTACGGCGTTGAAACAACCTTCTCTGCTGCGCCTTTATCGGAGATGGTCGCAGTCTTCAAGCCGAGCCCTCCGCCTACCGGAGCGGTCTCCGCGCGCCGCACCACGGCCTTACGAGCAAGCCTGCGCCCCATTCTGGCCCTCTTTACCACCGGCTTTCGACTGCGCCTTCTTATTCTTCGTCGTACCATTTATGCCACGCCTGAAACCTGGTTGATGAAATAGTCCGCGCTGCCCCACGTCCGGCGCTCAAAGCCCGTATCAATGTGAACGCCCTGGGGGAAATTTGGTTTACCGTACACGCCAAACCCCATGTCTAATGGGCCGCCGCGCTCCAGAAAAAACGCCGCCGCAACCTTGGCCAGGAGCACTCGATTCTCAGGCGTGGCGTCCGCAGGCAGCAGGTCTAGCGCCTGGAACCATTGGTGCCTCGACCCCGCTGTCCCCTCATCTACACACTCTCCACCCTTGCGCCTGCAAGTAACTTCGCGATTGTACTCGGGTGGCCGGTACCCGTTGTTGATCACGATGGGCTTTCCAAATGCCTTCCGCAGTGGAACAAACCCGTCCCGCAGCGTGGCTGCCATGGCATACCAATACCCCTTCGGGGGAATCGCCACCGCATGCGTAGGGGTCTTTGTCAGCGTCGTCACCTCAAGCGGCGTGATGTAATCCAGGTCTACACCCTCCGCTTCAAAAACCTGCTCCATCTCCGCGAGGAGCAGCTTGATCCTTTTGCTCTTAGCATGGCCAACCCTAAGCGCCTCTGGCCGCTTCCCCATCATATTGGGCGGGTCCGGGCGCCTTATCACCGCTTTCTTTATCCCCCTTAGATCTCCTTTGTTCATTACCACCCTGCGGACAGCCCCAAACTTCCTGAGCTTCATAGACTTCACGTCTGAGTCCAGGCGCACCTCCACCACGATGTCCGACATCTCACTATCGTCGTCTTCGTTATCCTCGATATATGCAGGCACCTCCTGCCCGAGATAGACGATAGTCTTTTCCTCACCGGCGCTTTTCGGCGCCTTCTTCTTCCCACCCATCATGAGAAGAGCCGCGCCGCCGAGGAGGAGTATGGGTAACGGGTTCATCATCTACCCGCAGTGGACTGTAAACAGATTGTCGATAAACATCTGCAGGTCGGATTTAAAGGCCAGGCCTAATTGACTACCCTCTCCAGGCGAAACGCCATTAGCAGCAAGCTCCGCATGTACATCATCAAGGTATTCATCACGCCGCTGCTTAAAGGCTTGGTCTACAGCCGCAAGAAAGGCTTCCGGGTTCGAGCATTGTTTGGCACGCTCTTCCGCCTGTGCCCTTGCCGAGCCCATCGCCTCTGTCCACCATGGCGGCAGCCCTCCTTTGCCCCCATCCATTTCATTGGCCTTCTTGCCATTCTTCTTGCCGCCCATCATCATGAGAGCCGCGCCGCCGAGGAGGAGTATGGGTAGTGCGTTCATTTTTGGGGGCCCCGACACATCATCCGTAGCATTCTTTTCTGACTGTGTCCGTAATCAACTTTATGATATGAGAAGCGCATTCGTTTAAATTTCGGTTACTCAATACCCGCAGCCCATCATGGCTGACCGCGGTTAAAGACATTCTTGCGTCTTGCCACGTTAGCTTAAACCAGAAGTTCTTCTCGATCTTTTTAACATTCGTTGTGACGTTGGGATTGCCTTCGATCCAAAGCCTGAACGCTTCGTCTACCACCCACGACAGCCGCCTGCCATCGCTGCAGGGGAAGTATGCGCCGCCACCAAGCCCGCCATGAAAACCCCGCATGCGACCTATGGCGATCCTTACATATATTCTAGCCTGCTCTTCGCGAGCGCTATTCGGTGTTATGAGGCATAGTTTCTTGGCGGCCAATTCGACTTGAGTCGATGCGTCCGACAACTCCTTGGACTTCTGAAATTTTACAAGAGTAGGAGCCTTCTGCTCACTTTTTTGAAACTTCACATAAGTGGGCTTCTTAATTCCACCCAGGCGAGTCGTGACCGCTTCTTTGGGTTTGGTGGTGGAGCCGCTGCTCTTCTTCTTGCCCCCCATCATGAGAAGGGCCGCGCCGCCGAGGAGGAGTATGGGTAGTGCACTCATTGAATTACCTGTTTTTCATTACGACAAGACCCAGGACCGCCGCGCCTAAAATCAGCGGCATCGCGGAGCCTTTCCCGCCCTTAGAAAATGCATCGTTCTCGATGTTGAATCGAGACATCTTTGGTGCCTGCGCCCCGGCCATCTTCCCTGCCATCGACTTCGCCGGCAACTTCCCGAGCGCCTGAAACTGCATATGCTTAACCGGAACCCCAGGCCCCGGAAGCTTGCCGCCTTTATCGGCGGCGTACTGAACCGCCGCGCGAACCTCCGGGTCAAGGCTACTTATGGGGTGGTCCATTAACAGCCCTCTCATCAAATCCCCATTACGCAGCATGTTTGATCGGGCTGTAAAAAACGCCAAAGTATTCGTCACCACCGCGTTGTAAGCCCCGACCGAGACTGCGAGTGAGCCGCCGTCCTCACCTCTCCCCGAGCCGCCACTCGTCCGGATGCCCCACTCGTTCACGCTCGCGCCCGGTTTTGGATAGGCGATAATGCGGCCCTCCTCGGTAAAGTAGAATCGGTTCTTTAACGAGGAAGATCCTGAGTAATTAGGGTTTTTCCGGTCGTCAATGGTATAGCGATCAGCCTTATCGGTGCCAGGCGCATTACCGTTGTCATCGATTCTCAATAGCGCTTTTTTACCCCCCACCGCAAAGACGTCCATCATCTGTCTCCAAAATGCCACAAAGCGGTCGGTCATCTTCCGGAGATCGGCCCCCACGACGCGTAGATTGGAGTACGGGTCGGTAAGGAGCATAACCTGCCTCCCAATCAATATGCCGTTGGGATCGGAGTCTGTCCCGACGTACGCATTGTCGATGGGTCGGGCCGCATATGCCGGTGACCAATATGGGTAGAATAGGGCAGAGACCCCAAGATGACGAGTGCACCAACTGGATGGATTCTTGCTCTGCCTCTTATAGTATCGCTCACAATCCTCATACCCAAAGGCCCGCTTCTGCGGACACTTCATCTTGACGCCATTTTTGTGGCCGCACTTCCCCACGTCGGCCGCCCCGGCCTTCGCCGCAAACATACGATTCGTCGCCAGGCCCGCCCGCCCGAAGCATGGCTCCCGGCTCCAGTTGCCCTGCTTCCGAGATCCTACATACTGGGTGTAGTTCTCCAGGCTCATCGACTTGAACACCCAGTCGCGCGGATCTTCGTAGTTCTCAAAGGTCAACGACATTCGCATCGACTTGTGATACGCGCTTATGCTCCTATTGATCGCCTTGGTCTGCTTCACTCCGACGACAATTGACCCAATCAGTTGAATGACCATCGCAATGATTTGCCCGATGATCGGCAGGCTATTCATACTTTCCGCCGCCTGCGACAGCGCATCGGTGATGTGTTGAGCCTGATCCAACGCGGCCTGAATCACATCGTTGATCGCGTTATACATCTGCTGGCGAATCTCTTTTGGAAGCGCGCTCCAAGCCTGCTTGATGGCCGTCCCTGCGTACGCCATCCACGCCGTGGGGTCGTTGCGACCGTTCACCGCCTTCATCACGGCGAGTCCAGACTCCTTGTTTATCTCAGGATTGAATCCCGTCAGGTCGCCGATTTCACCGAAGTATTTTTCGAGTGCGTTTGCCATGGGGCTATTTCCTTAGTACCACAAGGCCAAGGACTGCCGCGCCTATAATAAGCGGTGCCGCAGAACCGCTTTTCTTTGAGCCGTCCAATGGTGGAATGCGACCTGCTATCGCCTGTTGCACCTTTGCCCCTGGGCGACCCATGACCATTTTTTTTGCCAGCGATCCAGGCTTGGGCGCCGCAAACACGGAGGTCTTAGTCGGCCTGCTATCCCCAGGGTAAGGCAACATGCCGTTAGCGCCCTTCGCATACAGGATCGCATCACGCGCACCAGAGTCGATGTTCTTCAACCCTCCGAGGTCCACAACCAAAGCCTCCACAAGCCCAGGGGTACGCAGGGTCGCTAAGCGACGCTGGGCAAATGCGGCGCGCGCGGCCAACACGGCGTTATACTGCTCAAGCGTAACCCCCAGGTCTTTCGGCGTGCCATCCTGCGGGAGCGCAATCCCCCAGCGGCCAAACCTTGCACCGCCGAGGCTTTCGTCGCTCTGCTGGTTCTCGTAGGTCTGAATATATCCGTTATCGTCGTAATACCAATACGAGCCAACCGATGTGTGAAGCTTGTGGGATGGATCCTTGCGCGGGTCAATCTTCTTGTACTCGCCGCCCGTCTGCACAATTCCATTCTGCATCCTGTACACCCGGCCGCCGCTCTTGTCCCACCATGACAGAAACGTACGCGTTTTAACCTCGACGTCGTGAAGCGACGCTTGCAGATTCCTCCCGGCATCCGTATTCAGCGCCGCCTGAAGACTGGTTAGGCTCGCGTTTGTATCCGGCGAGGGAGGCTCCTGGAAGGTGGCCCTTGGGTCCGTCACCCACCGCGTGAGCGGCTTGGCTTCGTAAGCGGTGGACCACCACGGCCAAAGCGAGGCCGACAGGCCCATGGTGCGCCCACATTTCGGATCAAACGGCCCAAGACTTTCAGATCCCTTACGGCGCATATCCTTCTTGCACCCACTCCCCTTCGGGGATGCGCTACCCAAAAAGATTGAATCACGCAATCCTCCTGGGCGCGCAAAGGACGGCTTCCTGTCGTAGTCGCCTCCACCCCGCATCTTAATGAATTGCGCAAATTCGTAGACCTTGGCGCGCACGAAGAACCCACCCTGATAGCTCCCCCGCGCCCCGAAGTAGGATTCGCCCATATCGAACGCTCCGTAGATCGTTTTCTGCTCGGCCACGCCGTGTGCGAAGTTACTCTTGGCCTTCTTGTGATCCTTGAGAATCTTGCTGGTTTCAGCAAATCGCATGCCGCTCGTGACACCGGCTTTTATGAGCGCCCCAATAATCGGAATAGAGTCTGCAGTCCCATCGAATGCCTCGATCACCTGTGTGGTGACGCCCTTCAGCGTATCGAGCCCCTGGGTACGTATCTCCGGAGGCAGTGTTGACCAAACCTGTCGCAAAATCTGCACCCCCTGAGCGGCGACCATCTCTGCCGATGCATTACGGCGCACCTCCTCGGCAATGTCCTTTCCGAAGCCGTACGCCGGAACGTACTCCCCCAGCAGGGCTAAATGCTCGGTGTACTGATCCCACTTCTTTGCAGATGCCATCTTTGAGTCCTACTTCTTCATCACAAGCAGCAGGGCCAGACCGCCAAGGGCTGCAATAGGCATCACGCCGCCGCGGATCTTTGTCTTCGCACGCGACGCATACTCTTCGAACTCTTTGTTTGCGAGAGACTTCATGGCGGCGGGGTCTTGCGTGTTCATCTTCGCCGCAACCAACAAGTCCTGCGCCTGGTCTGACGCATATCCCTCCAGGACAGCCTTGCCCGCATACATCCCGCTGATCGCCTTGCGCTCAATCCAGGATGCATCCGCAACCCTCTTGCCGACGTCTGAAACCTGCTTCAATTCTCTCACCAGGCGATATGGCGTTGCCACATCAGGCCAAATCCCAACCTTCGAATACGGCCATGAATTAGGAGCGATTGTTGAGGCCGCCTGCCCGAGAGACCCCGTCGAGCCAATCAAGATCGGCTGAACGACAAGCTTCCTGAACATATATGGCAACTCACTAATGGATAGCTTCTTCCCTCTTCCGGAGTGGTGTTTGACTGCCCCTGAATAGGTGAAGTCCATATCCTTTGGGACGCCTTTTATGCCGCCGCTGTACAGCGACTTGATGATGATCTCGTAGTCATACATCCGCTGTTGGAACGCCTGGAACTTCTGAATCCACCCCTCCGCCGCCGGATTCTTGATCGGCCTCGCCTCAGGGGGTTCGATGCCAAGCCCGATGAGAAACCCCTTGCCCAGGCCGCTCCACTCATCCTTGGGCGTCCTCAAGAGCACTTCGCGAGCCTGGGCCCACGCGGCCATCATGCCCTCAAGCATGTCAGCCCAAATGAGCAGCATCACATCTTGAACCGGAAGGCCGTGCTCGGGATCTTCGCACGTCGGACCAAACGCACCATCGACCACCTGGATGGCACCATCCGGCGGGCAATAAAGCCTTCGAGCTTCAGTGACAATGAGTTCCTGCGGATCCATCAAACAACCTCTACATTAACCTCAACAACCTCGATGGGCTCACTCTCTGCCGATGCCGCCCGGTGAATGACAACAGCCCCCTTCCCCTTTTTCTTCGCCTTGAAGATAAAGCGTTCCGGATTGCCATCAACCTTCTCGTGCAGCACCACCTCGTTATTCGGAGGCGTCGCCTTGAGCAGCCACTGTTCCACAACACGTGGAAGCTCGATGATGAAGGTCTCTCCCACCATAAGATCACCGATGATATCTGGAAGCGTGCCGTACCTATAAACAGAACGGTCACCCTCCTTCAACGCCTTCTGTTTCTCAATCTTGTTGCCCTTCGCAACATATAGAAACAGGAGTCCAAATCCGACTACTGGAAGTACGTTCATATTAGCCACCGAGATATTTCCTTGACCTACGACCCCGCATCAATGGTCTCAACCCCGGGTATCTGGGACGCGGGATGTTGCAGACCAACATCCATCCAGACTCAACACCTCCAGGAATCAGCGCCTGGTCGGGGATGTCCACGTACGCCCAAAGCTCACCGTCATACGCCCGGGTCTTGCGGACCTCCACATGCACTCCGCTCAGGGGCCACGACGAGTCCTCGCAGCGGACGATGTTGTACTTCAGGTCTGCGCAGCAGGAGTCCGGGAAGACGTTCTCCTCATAGTCATAGCCATCGAAGTACCAGGGGTACGGGTACCAGGGGTAGAGCCCACGATGGCGCCGGTGCGCGGGACGTCTCCTGCGCCCCCTTCTCCTGCGCCGGCCGCCCAGGCCTCCTGCGGCCCCGCCCGGCCTACCGCCGCCACCAGGGCGTCCAGCGCCAGGGCGTCCAGCGCCAGGACCGCGTGGGCCACGGGCTCCGCCACCACCAGGAGCGCCACCACCAGGAGCGCCACCACGGCCGCCACCAGGGGCACGGGCTCCGGTCCCGCCGCCGCCGCCGCCCCCGCGTCCGCGTGGCATTATTCCTTCTCCATGAATCGTCTACCGAGGTAGAAGGCGCTGCCCAAAACGGCGCCGCCAATGAGGAGCTTTTTCATTTGGCCATCTTCCTTGCCTGATGGGTTGAGGATTTTCTTACGCTTCTTTGGATCTTCCCACCCGTCAATCCACGGCCACCGCCAGTCTTCATCCTCATCCAGACTCTTCAGCAAAATGGGTGCCTGGATGGTGGGAGGAGCAGACTCATAGGACTGTATAAGAAAGCCGACAAAACTTTCTGCTTGTTCAATCCATTTGTTAAGCTGCTTGGCCGCCCCCGAAGGAACAGGATCAGATACGCTACCGGGCGAGGTAAGCTGGTCAAACGCGAATTCCAGCTTGTTTTTGCGATCTGCCATGCTCACTTTCTCGACCACGCGTGGCGGTAGCTTTACGATGTATCCATAAAGCTTCGCCGCGCGCTCCCACCATCCTTCGTAATCCGCACGAGTCGCATCCCCCGCCTCGTGCGGCTGCACCGAATTTGTGCCCTCTTCGAGAGGGGCCTCTGTGGTTGGTTGGGTCACTTGCAACCGTAAACCCAACGGTCAATGCCATCAGGAAAATGCTTCGCAGGGCCTCTGACGATGTGATAGATGTGCCGGCCACCCTTCTTCGCTTCGCCGATGACCTTTACCGGAACCTCCAACTCCGTTCCGCCCTTGCTGTAAATATACAGAACCTTTCCGTTGGCGAAGTCAACGCAGTTATCCCGCGGCACAATCGCGCTTAGCTTAGCCGCAGGCGGCGCGCGCCGTGGCCCCACGGCATTCCCCGGCTTCATCGTCATGCCTCTGGAAGAGTCGCCATATGCAGCCGAGCCTCCCGGACGAAGGCCTGACATTTTTTTGAGAACTTTGTTTCTGCGTGCCATTGTTAGTCTCCTGCTGCTTCTGGTTCGGGGTTGCTGCCTGGCGCCTTCAACTTCTGCATCAGGCGCATTTCCATGAGTTCGTCCCGCTCCTTCAGATAGCGGGTGGCGAAGTAGTACACGCCTGCTGTGGCAGCGACTCCGCCTACCCAGTAGAAGGCGTTGCTGCCGCCCTTGCTATCTTTTTTGGAGGTGGCCATTTTTAGCTTCCGATACCAAATTTCATGGGGTCTGGGTCTGCGGGCTTCGGACCCGGGGGCGGTGCCTCCTGGGACGTCAGGCCGGCCTTCTGCGGCGTGTTGGCCCAGTCGATAACCGAGAGGGCGATCTCGTTCAGCCCCTCGTAGACATCGAGCACCTTGCCTTCGAAGGCCTGGTTATCAGCATATCGCCACCCATCCCCGGTTAGCACCCAGCCGCAATCCGGCGCGATCAGATTGAGGCCAATCATCACCAGGCTATGCGAAAACTCAGCGGCCAGGTCTGACCCCTTTTCCTTCCGCTTCTGCTTGGCCGCGGCCCGCATCTCCGGGAGAACGGTCTCTTCAATGACCAGACTCTTGATGGGGGCCTCGCCTTCTGCCGGCTCTACCCAAATCGCATCGATAAAGGCGTTGCACTTCTGGGCCATGGAGGGCTCAACGAGAAGCGTGGAGACCTGTGGCCCTTCGTCAGTGTCCACGGAGTCCTCAAAACCCCCAACCTCTTCACCGGCGTCTTCGTCTTCCTCTCTCGACTTCCCCTTTTTCTTGCCGCCCATCATAAGAAGGGCTGCGCCGCCGAGGAGAAGGATTGGTAGTGCGTTTGCCATTATTTTCCTGCCTTGATCTTGTTCTTCACATCCACGACGCTAAGGCCCCACTTCGTTCGGTAGCCACCGTCGGAGGATAGGATTCCTACGTAGGGTCCGTTTTTTGCTGGAGGATCAACGGATGCGAGGATCCATCCATCCATAAACTCCAGCCGAGTCAAAAGCGCCATCGGCTCCGTCTTCCTCAAGATCGTCTGGAAGTTACCCAGGATCGCGTCTTGTGCAGCTTGCTCCTCCGTGGGGTCGGGTACATACCCGGCATCATCAGGCCCAGGTCTGGGCGTAACCCCATTGTCAGGCTCGGGCTTCGTCTTTTTCTTGCCCATCATCATGAGGGCGGCCGCGCCGCCGAGAAGGAGAATTGGTAATACGTTTGCCATTTTTGCTTTCCTCGGTTTCTAAAGGGTGTCGCCCCTGGTCTTGACACCCGCATCAATGTATATGGCGCGAGCGAGCTTGATTGCGGAATCCATGAATAGATTTTCCGGCGACGGACTGCCGCCCTCCATTGTCGTTTTCGAACTGATCCCGGTGCACGGCGCTAGCAGCGACTCCACGATTACCGGCGTTGCGCTCTCGCGAAAGGCCTCATCCGAAAGTCCCCACCCCTGCGGCACCAGGTTGAGCGGCAGTGTATTTACATGGTCGGCCACGGCCAGGACCAGCTTCTCCTGCGACTCGATGGGGAGCCACGAGCCGCCTGTGAGTTCCTTGCCTGCTTCTGGCTTGAGGGCCTTGTAGATCTCCGTGCTCCACAGCCCCTCCTTGTCCAGAATCGCATTCTCAATCTTCATGGATTTCGAGACACCGCCGCCAGTCTCCTTGAGGCACACGACATCGCGGTCTTCCATCTCAAGCCCAGGCTCTACATCCCAGGGCTCAGCCTCATGTTCGGTGTCGACCTCTATCCCAGGCTCTTCCTTGGGCTCGGGCTCGGGCTCTTCCTTCGGCTCCAGCTTGGCCTTCTTCTTCCCGCCCATCATGAAGAGGGCAGCAGCGCCGCCGAGGAGGAGAATTGGTAATGCGTTTGCCATTGAGTTTTTTCCTTATCCTACAGCGCGACCTACCAAAAGACCAATGCCATCAGCATATATAGCGAGGGCGCTTAATGCCTCATCCGAAGATACAAATCCGCCTACTTTTTTGGGAGGCGTATCAAGAGCCTTCCATGGAAAAGTCTCATAGTAATATCCGGCTGTATCCTTGCCGATCTTCCAATTGGCAACCTTCACCAAGCCTTCTTTTTCAGTTTCACTAAGAAACCATCCGCGGTCCTTGAGATGAACCTTCTTCTTTGTGGCTTTCGCCAGCACGACAAATGCGGCATACCACAGAAAAATTCTTCCTCCTAGGCCTGGCATAATTACCTTATTTCCAAAGTCCGAAGTCTTTACCGATCTGGTAGAGACCGGGGTATCCCCCGAGTGACATCTTTTCGTACATCGTGCTTCGCGAAAGACCGACCGCATCTAACGACGGCAAAAAGCGACTAAGGGTAAGCTGGGAATCTTTGTTGCTATTATGAATGTCGGTGACATTGCTCGGGAGTCTCCAGTACCGACGGATCGCCAGGACGTCTGGATTCTGGCCAGCTTTATTCGCCTTCGCGATTCCTCGGGCAGCGTAGTCCACCGCCATCACAAAATTCCAAACGGGATCTAGCAATATATCCGGCCTGTACCGGAGATCGATCAACCCGTTGCTCTCTGTAAAAACAGAATTCGGCCGCAACTGAAACAGCCCTCTGGCAGAGTTCTGCTTGGCGCCTGCCGCCGCATACGGATTAAATCGCGACTCACGCCAGGCCGTAGCCAGCATAAACTTCCACAACGGCTTCATTGTGTTGTATCTGCTGGACACGTACCTGGCGCTGTCGGTGATGTACTCGGCCACAATATCCCGGTCAGGGTCTTCTCCGAAGAAGTCCCTGTTGGGTCTTGCCGCCCTCCCGCGCTTGCCGCTCATCAGAGCGGCGCCGCTAAGGGCAAGTAGTGCTAGTGTGGCCGGTTCCATTTATCTGCGTCTTGTTCGCTTCTTCTTGGACTTCTTTTTCCGCTGCTTACGCTTGTCTCGGTAGTCGTTGCTTACATGCCTGGCTTTGCCCAGGAGAGATTCGCCAAGCCTGAAAAGAAGCTTCTCGCCTGGGTCGAGTCCGAATTCATCGAGAGGGTCTACGGCTGGGGGTGGCGGCTCGTCATCCTCGTCCTCCTCGTCTTCATCATCCGCTTCGCCCTCCTCTTCATCCTCTTCGTAGTCCTCGTCGTAATCGTCATCTTCGTGATTGGAGGCTGCTGCCTCAAGCTGTTTCTCATCAAACCGCGGCTGCTTGGGGTCGTTCAGCAATTCGAGAACGGCCTTGCCGATCTCCGCCTCATCCGGACACGGAATCGGATTGTTGGGGTCATCGACTGCCGCAACTAAATAACCGCGGTCCCCTCGTCCGCGGCGTACCAAAATGAGAATGGGTTGTTTGACGTCATATTCATCTGCCATAGCTGGTCCTCTTTCCTTCGGGGGAATAATATCACCCCAAGAGAAAGCCGGACAGGCCATTCATCTCTTCATCATCATCGCTACGCCGAGAACCGCTGCCGCGCCAACGCCCACATAAATAATCGGAGATGCCGATTTTTCCTTTTCCTCGATGTATTCTTTTGTTGACTTGCCCGAGGAGTAGGCAAAAATTCCGCCAATAGCGGTCGCCCCAACCAAGAAGGGGATCCAAAAGACCCCGTATCTTCTCCCCTCCGAGTGGGCCTTTGCCTTATTGTCTTCCTCGGCCACCGTATTCCAAAATAACGCCGTACTTCCATTAAGGAAGTCCCGCCGGTCTGCTTTAGGCTGTTTTTGCGCCGCAGCATTGATCATGTTCCACGGCTTTTGAATGTGGAAGAAAAACGTCTTATCCACATTCTTGAGCGGCTCATTTTTTAGCCTTTCAAGTAATGCGCTTGTCTGATCTTTGTATTTGCCAGATTTTTCCAGCAGGGACGGATCGGCCGCGAGTGCGTGGCCGACCAGCGCGTTCGACGCGTCCAGAATGACCGCATAGACATACGGGTCTGGGTGCTGCCTGGTCAACTCCCGAATATCAGGGACGATTTTTTTGAGGGAAATTCTCATGTTGAAACCACAAACTTTCGAAAATCTCCCTCAGGAAATTGGCAGCCCACCGCGCTGTTGGTGATGTCATCAAAGCCGATTCGCACAATCCTCGTCGGCGGATCGATCATGCTGTGGCCAGCGCCGTCCTCAGTGTCCGGCCAATTCATCCCGAGAAGCGTCACTTCATTGGTCTGGTCGAAGTGGTCTATATCAATATTGGGGATCCACATATACGCAAAATATGTTCCCGGCACTGAGGTCGGCTGGTCACCCAACATCATGCGTGCCCGGTTATTGCTGTACACCGGGCGAAAGCTAATCCCCCGTTGGTTGTACCTGCTCCTCACCAGGGCCGCGTGATCCGGCCGAAGGTCTTCAGGACCGCGCGCGTAGTTCGCCTGGTTCCAAGGACTACACTCCGCGCGGACCAAAAGATCCTTGGCAGCCTTCCGCTTCCAGGCTTCGGTCACCGGCTCCCGCGTGCCAAACAGCGCCTCGCGCATAACCTCCAGCGGCGTGTCCCCGCTCTGAATCGCATACAGCTTACCCAAGTGCGCCCGGCCATCTGGAGACTCCGTCCGAAGAAGGAACTCCTCCATCGTCTCCTCCCTCTCCTCCTCCACCACAGCAGGCTCCTCCACAGCGGCGGCCGACGCCTTTTTCCTTGTTAGGAAATAAAGCGCGGCAATGCCACTGCCGACAAGAGTGGCCCGCTGTACCCCGGTCGCCATTTAGCCTCTGATGCGACCCCGCGCGGCTCGTCTGCGCCGCTTCGTTCCTCGAATGTAATTCGGAATCTTCGCTCGCCCAGGACCAGTCCCCGAGGAGTCGTCATCACCCGCAGCCTTAATCGTAGCCATGCGGCACACAACTTCCTCAGCTTCATTTAAGCAACAAAGGTATGTGTTACCACTCTCATGCTCAACCAAGATGCACCCGCCGCCATCGCCGGCCGCCATGCCAGGAGGGGCCGGTCGAATCCTGCCTCCAGGAAACTTCCTCCGGACTTGTTCCATGAGCGTGCCCTTGCCCTGCACGCCAGATGGCCCGCCTGGCGCTTTATGAGTCCGTCTGCGTCCCATGATTCCCATTGTTTTTTATCCCTTCATGAACCCTTCGGGGTTTTTGTTGTATTCCGACAGCGTCACATTCACGATTTTAGCAAGAGAGTCCCAGACCTGGCGGCCCTTCTTCTTCTTTCTCGCGGACTCCCAATCGCACTCTGCGATGTAGGCCGCGAGGCCTTCGAGGAGGTCATCACGCTGGGGAGTCTCTTGGGCCAAGAGAATGCTGCGCAGCCTCTGCCGTGTCCAGTGCTCGGCATCATCGATTACGTCTTCTTTCAGATGTAGGCCACCGAGGGTGCCGGGGTCAGCCCAGACATCCGAGAATGTCGAACACCTGCGGTTCTTGTCCACCATAAAGTAGGTGATGCCAAGGGCCATGATCGCCGCAGCAGCAACCGCCTCTCGCCGTATAGGTTCGTTTGCCATATACTAATCCTTATGCCGGGCGCGTAGGTCTCCTGCCTCTGCGCCCTTTT
>Ga0307378_10007258_pt1 | contig 14956 bp, 14 predicted proteins | sample UN1MG_FD_202238 | JGI IMG/M metagenome (GOLD analysis project Ga0307378, IMG submission 202238) | Soil microbial communities from Risofladan, Vaasa, Finland - UN-1 | ecosystem: Environmental > Terrestrial > Soil > Coastal area > Acid sulfate soil | place: Finland: Risofladan, Vaasa | collected...
TCTCGTGCGGTCTGACTGCCGAAGCTCGTTCGGAACGGCGACACCAGCGGCATCGCGATCCGGCGCAGCTCGACGCGGTCGATCGTCCAGTTCATGACGCCGATCCGATCACGTACGCGCCGTCGCGCGTGAATCCGAGCACTCGGCGGCCTGCGGCGAGTGCACTGGTCAGGGCTGTTCGGGTCTCCGAGCGCCACACCGCGACCGCGTACGGATCGGTCCGGCGCAACTCGACGACGTCGGCGGGCGTCGGCACCAGGAGCGGGTCGCTGACGCCGTCGCCTTGGCGTGGCTCCCGGGGGACCGGTGCCGTCACATCCCACGCCATCAGGAGCCGATCGGACTCGTCGCCGGCGTTGATGGCGTCGGTCATCTCGCCGTAGAACGAGGGGAGGTACGCGTCGACGTCGGCGCCGAGGACAGCGATGTTGAACCACGCGTTGCGCCGAACCAGCGGATCGAACGTCCACGTGATCCAGCGGAGCCGGCGGTCCGCGGCCCATGCTCGCTGGTGCAGCTTGATCGCCCGGCCGATCCCCGCGTGCCGCATCGAATCGACGACACCGGTGACATGGCTGTGCAGCGCCGGCTCGCCGTGGTGGTCGGCGAGGAAGCCGACCGACGCACCGACCATCCGGTCGTCTGCGAACGCAGCCGCGACGTAGCCGCCCGAGTGGGAGATCGCCGTCAACAGCTCGACGTTGACCAGCGGCGTGGAGGTCCCCCACACGGCCTGCATCAGCGCGCCGTGCTCGTCGAAGTCGCTGCGGGTCGAGATCGAACGGACCTCGATCGACGGACTGCTCACGACGCCACCTGATCGCTGTCGGCGAGCTCGGACGATGTGCCGTGCGTCCCTCGCACGACGTGGTAGGCGGTGCGCACCGCGAGGATCTGGCGGATCTCGGGACCGACGTCGCTGGCGAACTCGCTCCGATAGGTCTCGTCGGTGGTGAGCACGACGGTGAAGTACATGCCGGAGAAGGCTCCGAGGAACACCGAGACCCGGATGAGCGGCTCGGTGAGCACCAGGGTTCGGTCGCCGAAGCTGGTGTCGGCGATGACGTGCACCGACTCGAGACCGGTCCAGTTGGTGATCGTGTCGGCGGTGATCGCCATGAAGCCGAAGAACACGAAGAATCCGGTGAGGGCGACGACGACGAGCGTGATCTGCAGTGCCTGGCCGAACAGCACGATCAGTCCGATGTTGAACCGTTGGCGAGGACGCAACGGATCGAGTGTCGCTCCCTTCGACGGCAATTCGACGTCCGCGGCGGGCGTGCCCTCGACGTAGGTTCCGATGTCGGCCCACGAGTCGAAGCGATTCTCGTGACGGATGAACCCGGGAAGTCGACTGACGACGAACACCGCGCCGAGCGAGAAGAAGGTGAGCACGACCACGATGTACGCGGCGCCGTCGAGCGTGCCTGCCATTTCCCAGACCTCGGCGTTGACGAACAGGAACGTGTTGAAGACCAGCAGCAACGGGAGCGCCTTGGCGACCAGGGGCCCCAGGCCGGTGAGCTGGCCGCTCGAGCGCTGCGCGCCCCAGCGAAGCAGTGCCCCGACGCCGTACGACGACCACAGGTAGATCAACAGCAGCAGCGCCAGCGCCAGGACCACGCTCTCGATCGCGTCGCGGACCTGTCCGAACACGAGCACCGGGATCGCCGGCCCGAAGACGAACAGCAACAGCTCCGGAGCATCGATGTCGGTCGGTCGGGCGAACGCCGCCACGCCACGGAGCCGGTTCGAGAGCACCCAAGCGGCGAGCAGCATCGCGATCACCGCGGCGGCGGTGGCGAGGTTCTGGGCCAACGACCATTCGCGAATGTCCAACGCGTTGAGCCCGAGCAGGAGGTAGGCGACGACGAGGAGGGGGAGCGCACGAGTCCACGTGTCGAGGATCGAGGCGTCGCTGTCGGTCTCGATCAGGTGCGGAACGCCACGTTGCAGGAACCAGCGCTCGATCTCGTTCGCGCGCTCGGTGGGCGTCATCGCCCAGAACGTACCGGTTGGCCGCCGACGGCGGGTGAACGGCCGTGAACGGTTCGTCAAACCCCGTGGAAGTGGCATGCCGAACCCGATAGGCAGAGGGGTCTATGGCTCGCATCCTGGTCACCGAAGAGATCGCCGAGGGAGGCCTCGACCGCCTCCGTGCCGCCGGCCACGAGGTCGACGTGCAGCTCGGGCTCTCCGCCGACGAACTGCTCGACGTCGTTCGCGGCGCTCATGCCCTGATCATCCGCTCCGCGACGGACGTCACCGACGCAGTGCTCGCCGCCGGCAGCGACCTGATGGTTGTCGGTCGGGCGGGCATCGGTCTCGACAACGTCGACGTCGATTCCGCCACCAGCCGTGGCGTGATGGTCGTCAACGCCCCGCAGAGCAACATCGTCTCGGCCGCCGAGCACACCATGGCGTTGCTCATGGCGTCGGCGCGGAACGTGCCCCAGGCCCACGCCGCGTTGGTGCAGGGTCGCTGGGAGCGCAGTCGGTGGGAGGGTGTCGAACTCGCCGACAAGACCCTCGGCATCGTCGGGCTCGGCCGGATCGGCAAGCTCGTCGCCGATCGCGCCAAGGGCTTCGGGATGCGCCTGGTCGCGTACGACCCGTTCGTGTCGGAGGATCGGGCCAAGAAGATGGGTGTCGAGCTGCTCGCGCTCGACCAAGTGGTTGCCGAGTCCGACTTCCTCACCGTGCACCTCCCGAAGACTGCCGAGACGGTGGGGCTGATCAATCGCGACCTGCTGCTCAAGGCCAAGCCGAGCCTGCGGGTCGTCAACGTCGCTCGCGGCGGCATCGTGGACGAGGGTGACCTCGCCGATTGCCTGCGCGAGGGGATCATCGCCGGTGCTGCGCTCGACGTGTTCTCCACGGAACCGATGACCGATTCGCCGCTGTTCGAGATCGACTCGGTGATCGTCACGCCGCATCTCGGTGCCAGCACCCGCGAGGCGCAGGACAAGGCCGGCGACACGATCGCAACGATGGTGCAGCTCGCCCTTGCCGGCGAGTTCGTCCCGTTCGCGGTCAACGTCAACGCGGCCGAGGCCAGCGAGACCATCCGGCCGTACCTCCCACTGGCCGAACGGCTCGGAAGTCTGTTCGTGTCGCTCGTCGGCGGTCTGCCGGCCGAGCTGGAGATCTGCTGCGAGGGCGAGATCGCCGGCTACGACACTCGCATCCTGGAGTTGGCGGTCCTGAAGGGGTTCTTCGGAGCGATCTCCGACGAGCCGGTCACCTACGTCAACGCCCCCCAGCTCGCCAAGCAGCACGGTGTCGAGGTGCGAGACGTGTGTTCGGCGACCTCGCCCGACTACGTCAACCTGCTGTCGCTGCGCGGTGGCGGGCACTCGATCTCGGGCACGCTCGCGGGTCCGAAGGCGGCGCAGCGCATCGTCAACATCGACGACACGCCGTTCGACGTCCCGCCGGTCGACAACATGGTCGTCATCCAGAACGACGATCGCCCGGGTGTCATCGGCACCGTCGGCACGCTGCTCGGCAACGCCGGGGTGAACATCTCCGACATGGACGTCAGCCGCGTCACCGGCTCGGCCACGGCGGTCATGCTGATCGCCCCGAGTGCCCCGGTCCCCGCCGAGGTCCTCGACGCCCTCCGCGCCGCCCCTGGCATCCTCCGGGTCACCAGCCTCACCGCCTGATCGGTCTCACCTCGCCAACCCGAAAATTCGGAGCCGTCGTTGCGGTAGGTGCAATCCTCGCTCCGAATTTCTGGCGGGTACACTCGCCAATCGAAAATTCGGAGTCAGCGTTGCGGCGGGCGCAACGACCGCTCCGAATTTCGGAAGGGTCGGGTTGCGTAGATCCGTTGGACCTGGCGAGCCGCCGCCATCGGATCGTCTCGAAGCGACTCGTCGAACCGGATCACATGCCAGCCCTGCTCGCTGCACGCACGATCCCGAGCCTGATCGCGGCGTTGTCCGAGAGCGCCGCCATGCCAACGGGCCGCCCCCGGCTCGACGGCGAGGAGCCGCGACGGCCAGGCGATGTCGAGATGGATCACCTCGCCGGTCGCGAGCACGAGCGGAAACTGGCGTTCGGGTTCGGGGAGGCCGACCCTGAGGAGGCAGCCGATCAGGAGCTGTTCGAGACCGCTCTGTGCGGGACGTTGCTGCTCGAGGGCACCCTCGAGCCATTGCTCCATCACGCGCACACCGTTCTTGCCTCGACACCGATGCCGTTGCAGGTAGTCGGCCGCCATCTCTGGGGTGATCAGCTGCAGGTTCCAGGCGTCCTCGGCCGCCCGAGCGAATCGGAATGGGTGGAGCGTCGCGGCGAGACCGAACAGCATCCGCAGCGGTGTCGCCACGATCAGCCCGTCGTTGCGACGCACGCTGTCCGCATCGTCGAACCACGACGATCGAGCGAGCTGCGCCCATGACGGGCAGTCGCGTCTGCTCGTCTCGGGGATGGTCGCACGAATCGGGGTGGGTGACATCGAGCGCAGTCCATGGAGCCGACCTGCCGTGGTGGAGCTGAGAAAGCAGCGGTCGTCGAGATGGAGCTGGAGGGCCATGCATCGCATCGGGAATGTCTCGGGCGACGACGCGAGGCGGAGGATCGACGGCGTGAGGTCACGGAAGATCCCGCGGGCGCGAGCTCGCGAGATCCTCGAGCCACTCCAGCCGAGTTCGTCTCGCAGTTGGGATCTGGCGATGACGCCGTGCTGGTTGGCGATCATCTGGAGCAGTGCAGCGTCGAACACACCCCATCAGTGGGGTCCGGGCACCGTCGAACGGGAAAACTCACCACAAATTCGGAGCCGGGATCGCGCCCAGCGCAACGTTGGCTCCGAATTTTCGATTGGTGAGTGAACCCGCCAGAAATTCGGAGCCGGGATTGCGTCCAGCGCAACGTTGGCTCCGAATTTTCGATTGGTGAGTGGCCGGGCGGTTCAGGCGGGGAGGCGGAGGGCGGCTGCGGTGCGGGCGGCCTCGGCGCGGGCGGCCTCGGCAAAGTCGGAGCCACCGCTGGCGTAGAGGATCGCCCGCGAGGAGTTGACGATCAGGCCGCGACCGTCCGGCCGCGAGCCATGCTCGACCACCGTCGCCGCGTCGCCGCCCTGCGCTCCGACCCCTGGGACGAGGATCGGCACGTCGGGCGCGATCGCTCGGACGTCGGCCAGTTCGGTCGGATAGGTGGCGCCGACGACGAGCCCGCAGTCGCCACGTTTCGACCAGTCGTCGGCGACCAGGCGGGCGACGTGGGCGTAGATCGGCGACCCGTCGGCGACGAGCGACTGGATGTCGTCGCCACCCGGGTTGCTCGTGCGGCACAGCGCGATGATCCCGCCGCCGTGCTCGAAGTACGGCTCGATCGAGTCGGTGCCAAGGTACGGGTTCACCGTGACGGCATGCGCGCCGTATCGCCCGAACGCCTCCTCGGCATAGTGCTTCGCCGTCGAGCCGATGTCGCCCCGCTTGGCGTCGAGGATCAGCGTGACGTCCGGGTACGTCTCGCGTACGTAGCGGCAGATCCGCTCGAGCGCCTGCTCTTCGCCTTGGCTGGCGAAGTAGGCGATCTGCGGCTTGAACGCGCACACCAGGTCGGCGGTGGCGTCGATGATCGCCTTGCAGAACGTCTCGATCGCACCGTGGACCCCGTCGAGCGGGAACGGCATGCGCGTCGGATCGGGATCGAGCCCGACGCACAGCATCGACCCCGATGAGGCCCACGACGCGTCGAGCTGGCGGAGGAACGACAAGTCGGTGTCAGTCCTCGACGGTGATCGCAGCTGTCGGACAGAGGTCCGCGGCCTCACGCACCTTCTCGGCGACGTCGTCACCCGGCTCCTCCTGGAGGATGTAGAGGTAGCCGTCGCTGCGGACCTCGAACACCTCGGGACACACCTGCATGCAGGCGCCGGTGGATGCACACACGTCGAAGTCGACGCTCACCTTCATCTCGTTCTCCTGTGGGCTCGTTCGTGATCGATGTCGATCACGTCTTCGACCGACGGTAGCCGTCGGCCTCCGCGGCGGCGGCAGTCGGGTAGCACCGATCCGGCTTCGTGCGGTCGTAGAAGCGGCCCCCGGGGACGTGGAAGATGCCCGACGACTCCTTCACCTTCACCGGATGGCCGGCGGGGGTGGACCCGTCCTCGTTCGCAGGCAGCCACGCCTGCTCGGCGGCCGCGCCCGATGTGTCCGTCGTGTCCGCACGTGCCGGCCAGTCGGGCCATTGCGGCGGCTGCGCAGGTGTTGGTGTCGTCGCCTGGCTGCGCCACCACGACAGGGCCGCCCCAACGCCCAGCGCCAGCAGCGTGAGGAGCACGGTTCGACGGAGCGCGGTGCCGATCGGTGTCATCGGCGCGACTGTAGTTGCCTCAGCGCTGGTGGCGCTCGAAGGCGCACAACACGGCGCGCAGCGACGCCGTGGTGATGTTCGGATCGACGCCGATGCCCCAGCGCACCTTGCCACCGTCACTGACCGTCTCGACGTAGGCGGCCGCCTGAGCGTTCGACCCCTTGCCGATGGCGTGCTCGGCGTAGTCGAGCACGTCGAAGTGCCCGTCGACGCGGTCGCCGAACTCGGCGACGAGCGCCGCGACGAACGCCTCGACCGGCCCGTCGCCTTCGCCGTAGATCGAGTGCGGCTCGCCGTCGACCTCGAGCTGAGCCTGGATCGAGGTCTTGCCGCCGTCGTCGCTCGTCCGGGTGTGCAGTTCGTGGCTGCGCAGACGGAAGACGGGTTCCTCGGGCAGGTACTCGGCCGTGAACGCGTCCCACATCACGCCTGGGCCGATCTCGGTGCCGGAGTCCTCCGTGATGTGCTGGATCGTCTTCGAGAACTCGATCTGGAGTCGCCGCGGCAGGTCGAAGCCGTGTTCGGCCTTCATCACGTAGGCCACACCGCCCTTGCCGGACTGGCTGTTGACCCGGATCACGGCTTCGTAGGAGCGCCCGACGTGCGCAGGGTCGATCGGGAGGTACGGCACGCCCCACTCGGGGTACTCGCCGTCGTCGCCGCGCTTGGCGTCGAGGGCCTCGAAGCCCTTTTTGATCGCGTCCTGGTGGCTGCCGGAGAACGCGGTGTACACGAGGTCGCCGGCGTACGGGTGGCGCGGATGCACCGGCAGGCGGTTGCAGTACTCGGCGGTGCGGCGCAGCTTGTCGATGTCGCCGATGTCGAGCTGCGGGTCGACGCCGTTCATGAACAGGTTCATCGCCAGGGTGATGATGTCGACGTTGCCGGTGCGCTCACCGTTGCCGAACAGCGTGCCCTCGACCCGGTCGGCGCCCGCCATCACGCCGAACTCGGCGGCTGCCACGGCGCAGCCGCGATCGTTGTGCGGGTGCAGCGAGATGACCACGGATTCGCGCTGCTTGATCGTGCGGCCGAACCACTCGATCACGTCGCCGTAGACGTTGGGGGAGTAGCACTCGACGGTGGCCGGCAGGTTGAGCACGATCGGGTTGTCGGGAGTCGGCTCGATGACGTCCATCACCGCCTCGCACACCTCGATCGCGAATTCGGGCTCGGTGAGTGTGAAGCTCTCCGGCGAGTACTCGTAGCGGATCACGGTGTCGCCCGCAGCGTGCTCGAGCTTGCGGCACAGCTTGGCGCCGTTGACCGCGACGTCGACGATGCCCGCCTTGTCGAGGCCGAACACGACCTCACGTTGCAGCGGGTTGGTCGAGTTGTAGAAGTGCACGATCGCCCGTGGTGCACCCTGCAGACACTCGTAGGTGCGCTCGATCAGCTCTTGGCGGCACTGCACGAGCACTTGGATCGTGACGTCGTCGGGGATGCGGTCCTCCTCGATCAGCTGGCGCACGAAGTCGAAGTCGGGTTGGCTGGCCGATGGGAAGCCGACCTCGATCTCCTTGAAGCCCATCGCGACGAGCTCTTCGAACATGCGCATCTTGCGTGTCGGGTCCATCGGATCGATGAGCGCCTGGTTGCCGTCGCGCAGATCGACCGAGCACCACAGCGGGGCCTTGTCGATCGTGACGTTCGGCCACGTGCGGTCGCTGAGCACGATGGGCACGAACGGCGTGTACTTCTCGAAGGGCATCGGTTTCGGGGTGACGTTCTGGGGAGGCATCGGATTCTCCTGGTGTTCGTTCGGGCGGTTCGGGTGTTCGTCGGGGTCGGGTCCGGAAAGACAGGGTGCCTGTCGGGGTCGGGCCCGGAGAGACAGGGTGTGAAAAAACAAGAACCCCCCGGCCGGAGGGCGGGGGGTGCGGGCGAACGCGAGTATGTGGCGCTCGCCCTACGTAAGCAGAAGGAGGCCGTGACGCAACATCGCCGACAAGGTTAGCACAGGTCTCGGCAACTCGCGCTCGTCGCGTACCTGCCCGGTACGCTGGGCGGCAACATGACTGAATCAACAGCGCGACGAGGAGCGCCTCGTCGTCGGCGTTCTCGCCCTCAGACGTCGGACCAGCCGTACGACGGTGGCCACGTCAACACGTCGAACCTCACCTCCTTCAACATCCTGCCCCCGGTCGAGGCCCCGACGGGGTTCTTCGAACTCGGAGTTCCCGAGCGGATCGACAACGGCCTTGCCGCTTGCGGCTTCGCCCAGCCGTTCGCGATCCAGACCGAGGCGATCCCGGTCGCCGTCACCGGCAAGGACGTGTGCGGACGGGCCAAGACCGGCTCGGGCAAGACGCTCGCGTTCGGTGTCCCGATGCTCGCCCGTATCACCGACAAGGCGCAGCCATCGCGCCCGCTCGGACTCGTGCTGGTGCCGACACGTGAACTCGCCGTGCAGGTGGCCGAGGTGCTCGAGCCCGTGGCGCACCACGCGGGCATGCGCGTCCTGCCCGTCTATGGCGGTGCGTCGCGTCACCACCAGGTCGACGAGCTCGCGAAGGGCGTCGAGATCGTCATCGCCACACCGCTGCGTCTGATCGACCTCATCAAGTCGAACGAGGTGTCGCTCGACGACATGCAGATCGTCACACTCGACGAGGCCGACCGCATGGCCGACGACGGCTTCACGCCGCAGGTCGAGTGGATCCTTCGCCACTGCGGCAGCCGCAACCAGACGATGCTGTTCTCCGCCACGCTCGACGGTGACGTCGGCCACCTGATCAGGCACTACCAGACCGATCCGGTGACCGTGGCGATCGACGAGGCGACCGACACCGTCGGCACGATGCACCATCTGTTCCTTGCCGTTCACCACATGGACAAGGACAAGGTCATCGGGACGATCGCCAAGTCGATCCCCAAGGTGCTCGTGTTCTGCCAGACCAAGCGCAACTGTGACCGCGTCGCCCGCAACCTGGAGGAGCTCGGTGTCGATGCCGGCCCGTTGCACGGCGACATGCAGCAGAGCGCTCGCGAGCGAATTCTGCGCAAGTTCGCCGAAGGCAAGCTCTCGGTGCTCGTTGCCACCGATGTCGCTGCCCGCGGCATCGACATCGACGACATCGGCGCCGTGATCCACTATGAACCGGCCAAGGACGTCAAGGACTATCTGCACCGCTCGGGCCGCACGGCTCGCGCCGGGCGCGACGGCTGGGCCGTGACGCTCGTCGAGTACAACCAGCACACGCAGATGCGGATCCTGCAGCGGGGGATGCGCCTGCCGACCGAGAAGCCGATCGAGGTCTTCTCGAACGACCTGCGGCTGTTGCACCTCCCCGAGTTCGAGACGGAGTAGCGGCCGTGGCGGCGCAGAACATGCCTGCCGCCGAGATCGACATCGATGACGGCCTCGTCCGTCGCCTGCTCGCCGACCAACACCCTGATCTCGCCGCGCTGCCGCTCACCCTGGCGGCCAACGGTTGGGACAACGCCATTTTCCGACTCGGTGCCGAGCTCGCCGTCCGCGTGCCGCGGCGTCAACTGGGCGCCGACCTCATTGCGAACGAGCATCGATGGCTGCCCGAACTCGCGTCACGCTTGCCGATCCCGGTCCCGGTACCGCTGAGGGTCGGACTGCCGAGCGACGACTACCCGTGGAGTTGGACCGTCGTCGCCTGGTTCGACGGCGACGTGGCGGCCGATGTCACGCTCACCGACCCGATGGTCGAGGCGAGACGGCTCGGCCGTTTTGTCGACGCGCTGCACACGCCGGCCCCCGCCGATGCGCCGGTCAATCCGTTCCATCGCGGGCAGCCGATCGCCGAGCTTCACTCGCGAGTCGTGAACAGCATCGAACGGCTCGGTGACTCGATCGACGCAGGTGCGGTCGCAGCGCGCCTCGATCGACTCACCGATGTCGCCGACTGGCACGAGGCTCCGGTGTGGGTGCACGGCGACCTGCACTCGGCGAACGTGGTGGTTCGCGACGGGATGATCAGCGCCGTGATCGACTTCGGCGACATCACCTCGGGCGACCCGGCGGTCGACCTGGCCATCGGCTGGATGCTCTTCGACGACGCGGCACTCGAGTCGTTCCGCGCATCCGCGGGAGCGATCGACGACGCCACCTGGAGCCGAGCGCAGGCGTGGGCGCTGCACTTCGCACTGTTGTACCTGCTGCACTCCGCCGACGCTCCGCGCTTCCGGCGGATGGGTACGCATCTGCTCCAGCGCGTCGTCGCGTCGTGATCGCAGGTCCCCCCACGTGTCGGCTGCGGTGGCTACCGTGGCGACGAGTCACGCAGCACCACGAGCGGACCGTCGACGCACCGATCGAGGAGGAGTCCCGATGATCACCACCGAGTCCAAGGCCCTGAGCGAACGCAAAGCGATCGTGTGGGCGCTGCGTGCCGTCAGCTACCTCGTCTACTTCTACCTCATCGTCGTCGAGATCATCCTGCTGATCGGCTTCTTCCTGCTGCTGTTCGGCGCCAACCCGACGGCGGGATTCACGCAGTGGGCCTACCGCAACCTCGATCGCGTGATGGATCCGTTCCGGGGCATCTTCTCCCCGATCGAACTCGGCGCGACAGGCAACGACGTCGCCGCCACCTTCGACACGTCGGTGCTGTTCGCCATGATCATCTACGGCATCGTGGCGCTGCTGTTCAGCGTCCTGATCGGCTGGCTGTCCGGGCGACTCGACCAGATCCATGCTGCCGAGGACGAGATCGCTCGCCAGGCCGAAGTCGAACGCCTGCAGGCCGAAGCCGATGCCCGTCTGGTGGCCGCGCAGCAGGCCGCAGCGCAGATTGCGCAGGCCCAGGCGTCGACGACCCAGGCGCCCGCCGGCTCGGTTCCTCCGACCGCCGGGTCGCCGGCCCCCGTGGCGCCGACACCGCCGACGCAGATCCCGCCGTCGCCCTCGCAGCCCTGATCGCGGGCCTGCGCGGGTCAGCCGGCGCATCGACAGCAGTTACATCAGGGGTCAGACTCGCGATGTGATCATGCGAGCCAGGCGGGGCGATTGGCTTCGTAGGTGTCGATCGCGTCGGCGTGCGTGAGGGTGATGCCGACGTCGTCGAGGCCGTTGAGGAACCGGTGCTGGGTCTGCGGATCCATCGGGAACCCCTCGTCGATGCCGGCAGCCGGCACCTCGACCTTGAGTTGCTCCATGTCGACGACGATCTGCGTGTCGGCGTCGGCCTCGATCGCCGCCCAGATCGCCTCGACGGTCGCCTCGGGAACGACCACCGGCACGAGGCCGTTCTTGGTGCAGTTGTTCCGGAAGATGTCGGAGAAACTCGGAGCGATCACGGCGTCGAACCCGTATTGCTGGATCGCCCAGACGGCGTGTTCGCGCGACGAGCCGACACCGAAGGCCGGTCCGGCTACGAGGATGTTGGCCTGCGCGTAGCGCTCGTCGTTGAGGACGAAGTCGCGGTCGTCGCGCCAGGTGGAGAACAGCCCCTTGTCGAAGCCGGTGCGCTCGACGCGCTTGAGCCAGTCGGCGGGGATGATCTGGTCGGTGTCGACGTCGGAGCGCTTGAGTGGCACGCCGGTGCCGGTGATCACGTGCACGGCCTTCATGACGAGGCTCCTTCCAGGTCGGCAGGCGTACAGAACGTGCCCTTGATCGCCGTCGCCGCGGCCACGCCGGGCGAGACGAGGTGAGTGCGGCCGCCGCGTCCCTGACGGCCCTCGAAGTTGCGGTTGCTGGTGCTCGCAGCCCGCTCACCGGGGGCGAGCTTGTCGGGGTTCATCGCGAGGCACATCGAGCAGCCGGGTTCGCGCCAGTCGGCGCCGGCGGCGATGAACACCTGGTCGAGCCCCTCGGCGATTGCCTGCGCCTTCACGGCGTGGCTGCCGGGGACGACCATGACGCGGGGGACGGTGACGGTGCGTCCCTGCATCACCGCAGCGGCGGCGCGAAGGTCTTCGATGCGACTGTTGGTGCATGATCCGATGAACACGGTGTCGACGGCGACGTCGCGCATCGGGGTGCCGGGTTCGAGGCCCATGTACTCGAGCGCCCGCGCCACCGTCTCCTTCGTCGTCGGGTTGTCGTAGTCGTCGGGCGACGGCACGACCGCGTCGATCGGGGCGACCTGGCCGGGGTTGGTGCCCCAGGTGACGTGGGGTCGGATCGCCGTGGCATCGAGCACAACCTCCTTGTCCCAGACTGCGTCGTCGTCGCTGTACAGCGTCGCCCAGTCCGCGATGGCGGCGTTCCATGCAGCGCCACTCGGTGCTTGGGCCCGATCCTTCAGGTACTCGAAGGTGGTCTCGTCCGGGGCGATCATGCCGGCCTTGGCGCCGGCCTCGATCGACATGTTGCAGACGGTCATGCGACCTTCCATCGACAGTGCCCGGACCGCCGAGCCCCGGTACTCGATCACGTGGCCGATGCCGCCGCCCGTGCCGATCTCTCCGAGGATGGCCAGGATCACGTCCTTCGCCGTGACGCCGGGCTGCAGCTCGCCGTCGACGGTGACCGACATCCACTTCGGACGCTGCTGGGGGAGCGTCTGGGTGGCGAGGACGTGCTCGACCTCGCTCGTGCCGATCCCGAACGCGAGCGCGCCGAAGGCGCCGTGCGTGGCGGTGTGCGAGTCGCCGCAGACGATGGTCATGCCCGGTAGCGTGCGCCCCTGTTCGGGGCCGATCACGTGCACGATGCCCTGGTTGGGGTCGCCCATCGGGAAGTTCGTGATGCCGAACTCGGCGGCGTTCGCCCGCAGCGTGTCGATCTGCTTGGCCGAGATCGGATCAGCGATCGGCTGGTCGATGTTCTCCGTCGGGACGTTGTGATCCTCGGTGGCGATTGTCAGGTCCGGCCGGCGGACGGTGCGGCCGGTGAGGCGGAGGCCGTCGAACGCCTGCGGGCTCGTGACCTCGTGGACGAGGTGGAGGTCGATGTACAGCAGGTCGGGTTCGTCCGGTGCCGAGTGCACCAGGTGGCGTTCCCACACCTTCTCCGGCAGTGTCTTTCCCATCGTCCCGACTCCTTGTCGTTTCCCACTATGTGGGATATAGTTCTTGCAATATGGAAAGCGTATCGGGTGTCGGGGTGCTCGACAAGGCGGTCACGATCCTGCAGGCGGTGGCGGGGTCGCCAGCGTCGTTGGCCGAGCTGATGTCACGCACCGGCCTTCCCCGCGCCACCGTGCATCGTCTGGGCGCGGCGCTGGAGCTGCATGGTCTTCTACGTCGAGACGGTGCTGGACGCTACGAGCTCGGCTTGGGTCTCGTGTCACTCGGTCAGGCTGCCTCCGAGCGTTTTCCGCTCGTGGAGTTGGCCCGACCTGTGCTCGACGAACTCCGGACGGTCACCGGCGAGAGCGTGCAGCTCTTCGTGCGAGAGGGTGCACAGCGACGCTGCGTCGTATCGCTCGAGTCGCCTCACGGTCTGCGGTGGATCGTCCCGCAGGGATCGGTGCTGCCCCTCGACGTCGGATCGGCAGGACGCGTCCTGTCGGGCGAAGTGTCCAGGCAGGGTTGGGTGCAGAGTGTCGGCGAGCGCGAGGCCGGGGTCGCGTCGGTCAGCGCCCCAGTGGTCGGCGCCGAAGGTTCGACGGTGGCAGCGCTGTCGGTCAGCGGACCGATCGAGCGGTTGACTCGCCAGCCGGGCAGACGTTTCGGTTCTGCTGTGGTCGCTGCAGCCGACCGTGTGTCGTCCCTCCTCGGCTGAGGCGGCCAGCCCGATTCACGGGGAGTTCATCCCGGCGCAACCTGCGCGGCGCTGCGGGGCGGTGGACGGCGGCCGGCCTGCTGGGTCGTTCAGGAGGGCTCGGTGGTTCACGTGGATGCCCGTGAGGTTCGACGATGCTCACGAGGTCCCCGAGGATCCAACCGCGTTGGTGTAACTCATGGCGGGCCGTCATTGAGAATCGATTCGTACTGGTCTATTGAGACATACCAGGTCATGCCCTTGACCCAGCGCGCCCTCTTGGAGCTGTGCCCGATGGACGTCCCCCTATCGGACACCCACGGAGCGCTCGATCACGGCGAATCCCTGCCGGTGAAAGTGTGGCGCCACAGTGGGCGTCGGACTGTGCGGGCCGATCGTGCGCCGGGGCGGGTTGTCGATCGGAGTTATTGAGTGGCCTCGACCGGCAATTCGGCCATTCCCCGACATCGGGGTCCCCATCAACAACGCGTGTCGATCTCCATTCCAAGAACGAGCGCCGTGGGCTCATCGGCGTGGAGCTGACATCACTGCGGTGTGACAGGCGTCCTCGGTGTGGTGATGCCGGCGATGAAGTACACGACAGCTGCGATCAGCAAGACGAACCACAGGCCGAACAACGCGATCGCATCGATGCCCCAGTGGTCGCCGAGGATCAGCGGGCCTGCGAAGAAGATCACGACCAGGGAAACGCCGAGTACGGCGGCAGTGGTCAAGCGCTTGCGCCGCGTGCGGGAGCCGTTCACGGCATCCATGGATCTGGCGAGCTTGCTGCGCTGCGTGACTGCCAGAACGATGGCGAGCGGTAGCAGGAGTAGAGCGAGGTATACGTCGGTGACAAAGATGCTGGCGATCCCGGCAAAGAAGATGGTTGCGATCGCCACGGTGAGGACCGTAGGACTGAGACTTTTCTTCATGAGCTTCTCCATTCGGTAGCGGGGAACTGTGACGATCAGGTCGAGCGTCGTTCGGGCCCACGCT
>Ga0307378_10007263_pt1 | contig 14953 bp, 6 predicted proteins | sample UN1MG_FD_202238 | JGI IMG/M metagenome (GOLD analysis project Ga0307378, IMG submission 202238) | Soil microbial communities from Risofladan, Vaasa, Finland - UN-1 | ecosystem: Environmental > Terrestrial > Soil > Coastal area > Acid sulfate soil | place: Finland: Risofladan, Vaasa | collected...
CGTTGTCGTAATTTTGACAAGCCTCTTGTGCCGCCGATACATAGCTATGACATTCGGTACATGGGGCATTGATATTTTTGCACCCAGCATCTGGGTTAAAATCATTTAGTCCAGTTGCTGATTTTTTAAATTCGTCTATTTTGGCATCTATTTGTCCAGACGTTTTGTCTATATCTTGGTTCTTTTTTTCTTGTTCTTGTGAGGTTACTTTTTGTTTTTCCAGTTCTTGTTGAGCGGTTAACTGAGCCTGCTTATTTTTGTAATCAACATTGGCTTGATCTAGATTTTTCTTTGCCTTACCTAGGCCTTCTTGATAAATTTTATTTACCTCTTTAGCACTCTTAACATTTTTTGCCGCATCATTCAAACTTTGTGCTGTTAATTCCATATTGCTTTTAGCTATTGCCAGTGCCGCATCTTTTTGGGCTTGAGTCATCGTCTCGCTCGTTGCTGCGATCAGAGCTAAATCAGCATCTTTTTGACTTTGAATTCTTGCATTTTGCAAAGTAGCCCTATATTTATTATTTGCCTCTTCCAAAGATTTAGCAGCACCAGAAGCCACTCTTTGCTCTTGGATGTAAAGTCTTTGGTTACTCTCTACTTCCAACCTTAATCTTAAAAGTTCAGCCTGAAGTTGATCAACTGTTGGCATTTTAAGTTCCCTTAATCAATTTCATAGTTGTTTCTATGGTCCATCCAGTTGAGTTACTAACTCTGCTGGCCCATGCGGAACCATTCATAAAGAAATGAGTGCTATACCAATCACTCCATTCATATCCATCATACACTTTAATAGAGGAATAATAAGTCATTCCCTCTTGTAACTGAGAGCCGTACACCTCCTTTTCTACAGGTTTGAAGATCAAAAGAGATACTCTAGCTGAGGCATTGTTGTTTTTGTTGCCAATGATCTTTATTTGGTCTCCATAAGAAATCGGGACTCCAGTTACTATTCGAGTCCTTTCTTGTGCTCCTGTTTCGTATGTAAAGTTTAGAATTGTAGAAGTAGCCACACTTAACAATACCGTTGGATTACCAGAAGATTCAGTTATGTAATGAAATTCTACATCGTATGTTCCAGAAGGGTAATTAAAAGAAGTACTAGCTGTACCAGACAAACTTGCTAATTTAATGCCTCCATCTTCTTGGCCAACATAACCTGACAGAGCCATACTAAAAGGTTTTATTTCAAGTTTTGAAACAGGGACACAAGTTAGTCTGTAGAAAGGAGCCTTTGCTCCGGGACTAATAGAACTACCTGAAATAACAATTCTTGAATTATTCTGTATTCTAGCCGGTTTGAAAACATGAAATGCTGATCCTGCAATTCCCTCTGATCTGAATTCATCAATGAGGATACCGTCAATCAGAAGTCTATATGACGATTTTAGAGATTCTTGCGGATAAGCCATAGATATTTGATATGTAGTTGTTTGCCCTTTGAAAACAAAAGAAACGTCACCCATTGAACTTCCAGTATTCAATCTAATTGTTTTTAAATCTGGAGACAAACCATACCTAAAGTATCGTTCTACTTCCAAAGAAGTAAAAGTAATGGCTGGAACGTGATCTTTAGTTAAATACTCAAATTTAGAATCCGAAGACTGTACTTCGCCAGAATCAAAAACATCATTCCCCTGAAGAATTGTCGCATCTGATCTTGTAATAGCCGTAATTCCTTGGTTTTGACTGCTACAAAGTTTGGGACTACTTCTTAATGTGGCTGATTTAGAAACTCTTAAAGGCTGAGTACCAACAATTAAGCGATAAGCCTTTTGGATATCTCTATCAAAATCAGAATAAGTCCATGCTATAGTAGGGTTGGGGTTTGCCAAAACATCTGGAATAATCATTCCGTCTACACTTATAGAAAGTATTTCTGGAATGCTATTAGCTATTGTTACCTCCTGAGAAACAGCAACCTGCCCATACTCGTATCCGTCGAATGGGAGCACTGTAAAATACCAAACATCTCTCGCTTTAACTAGCCCACCGGGGACTTTTTGACTGTTTCTCAATTCCGCTTGAGACTCTCCATTTTTGTACCATTCAACTGTAGCAGTAGGAGAATCTTCATCTGGGTCAGACAGAATATATGAGGCCATAATGTCCTGACCAGCCCTTGGTTTTGAAGGGTTAATCCCCAAAATAACAGCTTGAGGAGGTCGATTAGAAACAACTACAATAGGGGAAGTGTAGAGAGCCCCGAAATCTACGCCATCATTTGGCCTGACTGTGAAATACCATGTTTGTCCCGGTTGCGTAAAAGAAGAAGGCACGGTCTTTTGATTGGCTAATTGCGTTATTTCGACAGCAGGAGAAGAAGCCATGTACCATTTTATTTCAGTTTTAGGACTTTCATATTCTCCGGGATCATCAACGAACTGGTAATAAGCTTCTAAATCATCATTATTGTATGGGACAAGAGGTAAAACAGCCATATTAGTTACTGTTGGAGGATTGTTTAGTCTGAAGAATCCTGTGTACCAATCAGACTCTCCATAAAGATCATATACTTTCAGTTGGTAATAGTAAATAATATTAACTTCCAATTGCTTGGGTAATAAACAACCAGCAAAAGCTTTTCCGTCAGAATCAAATTGGCTTTGATAAGACTCGGGTGTATGAATAATTCCCGGATGCCAAATATTTCCGACAAAAGAATCTGTTCCTAAATCTAAATCTGTATTTGCTACTCTAATGTCGTAAGCAGTTAATGGATCGAGATCAGTGTCCTTGTATTGCCATTTGAAGTTTGGATTCTGGTTTTTTAAGTTTTTTGGGTTAACTTTGTCATCTACCGTACAAACAATAATTTTGGGGTTTCCTGCAACTTTAAAAGTGCCTACCGCAGGCGAAGAGACATCATAAGTGTCCCAAACTTCTACGGAAAAATAAAGAACAGTATGAGAAGGCAACGCTGCTCCGGTTTTATTAAAGTTGTATTTTGAAGTATTATTAGAGTTTGTTATTTTTCCTGAATCCCAGAGCATATACTGGAAATTAGCATCCATAGCTACTTTAATTCTATAGGCTTGCTGAGGTTGACCGTCTGAATCTACATAACTCCATCCGAAAACAGGAGTTTTTGTATCAACAGAACTTCCATCTGTCAAACCTTCTATCGTTAAATCTTGAGCTTCTGGAACTGAATTTACGGTTTCTGATCCAGTAGAAGAAACCAATACTCTTGGTGTTTCGGGCATATCTGGAGCATTTGGATTTATTTTTGCTCCATCACTGACTTCTACAGTATAGAAAAGTACTTGCCCAGACAAAAAAACTGGCAATTGGTAAGTAAATGTCTGTGATGCAACTGACGAATATGTTTTACCTAGATTGTTATTTACAATAGTCAAATCAAGGTTGTCAATTATGCCATCTCCATTAAAATCAGCGGCTCTATTGTATTCAACACTTGGCCATGATGTACCTAATAAAGATGTTACTAATGTCTGGTCGGCAGTATCTACAACATTATCTTTATTGGCATCCCCAACGTAACCATACATATATCCTGAATCATGAAGATCACTCCATCCTGAAATTGTACCTATTTTAACTCTGAATAGATACTGAGGGTCATTATCCGCGTCCGCATATTGCCATTTTATTTCAGGTCCTCTAGATATCCTATCATAAGCGTCCTTTGTGAAAGAAGCAGAAACTGTTGGGGCATTATTAGAAAGGATAACAGGAGTTGAGGTTGTTAATCCGTCGATAACAAACTCTACAGATACACCGGTATCAGTAGCGTCAAAATTAACATCGGTGGGTTGACCAGTATTGATTTTTGTATCAGCGGTATTGGTTGTGTTCCCGCTTTTAACAATTACGCCATTTACTTTCCAATCAATCGTCAATCCTGTAGCTATATAGGGAGGAACAATAACACCAACAGTCCTTGCTTCTAACTGACTGGTGTGATTTGGAGTCCCGGATGGATAAATATAATAGGCCATTAAATTTGATCCCCTAATTTCTTATGTCTCAGAATACAAGTTGAATTGTCGGTAACTATTTTTAATTCTCCGTTTTCTTTTGTAAGACTAGAACCAGAAGTCATATATACTTCCAGAGGAGGACTCTTAGCCTCTCCCGACCAATCTTCGAAGTATTGCCAAATATCTTCCTTCGCTCTATAAACTCTACCATCTGAGGTTCCTAAATAAAGAACGCCTGAATTTCTTTCGAAATCTGTTGCTACTACCTGATTGTATATTGAAAACAAACCGCTATAGACAGGAGTAGCTTCGGCTCCATGTTCATCAATGGTTCTCAACCTGACTTTGTAATCAGTTCCATCAGCCAAAGCAGAAACGTCAAATATGGCGGTAGTTGTTCCTTCTGTATAGTTCCCTATCAATGTCCATGTAGGGCTGGTTGCACTGGCATTGCTTGATAGTTCAAGGATGTAAAAAATCATATCTTCATCCACATCTTTTGGGTTCGCTTCAATCCATCCTACCCTCAATTTATTATTAACAACTGAAGAAGTTTCTGGGAAAACAAGAACAGGCATATTGGGGGCATGATTGAGAATTGAAAATCTATCACTTGCACTTGCCGGAGATTCAGATACTCCGTCAGAAGATGTTACTCGAATACCGTAATTATCCCCTGAAGGTATATCTGACAAATCCCATAGGTAATTATTTTGAGATTGAGCAAAAGGTCCCGCGAGATATTCCCAGCCTTTGTTGGACAATCTGCTCTTTGTGATTTCTAATGTATATGTGACAGGATCTCCGTCAAGATCAGGAGGTGTAGCTGGTGCCCACTGGACGTTCATTGTTCCTGAATAAGCTCCTGTAGTTGGATATGTCAACAATGGAGTTCCGGGGATTGTATTGATTGCGAAATAAGCAAAATTATTTGTCCCGTCAATCGACCAAGAGACACCATCATATAAATATACTCTTACGTAATAAGTTCCATGGGAATGTAAAAGTCCTTCTGGAGCAACAACGGGACTGGGGGTTGACCCATAAACTACTGAAATAGAACTACTTGTAATCTCTCCCGTATCCCAAGCTAGGCTTGTGAATTCTATGTTTTTAGAAACTTTAATTCTATATTTTTGTTGAGAGTCCCCAATATCTATATCTTGGAAAGTCCAAGAAAAAGTTGGCGTTAATGAAGTTAAATTAACCGGATTTATTAAGCCATTTATTCTAAAATTGGTAACAAGAGGATTTGCGTTTGTCAAAAAACTTCCAGTAACGAGATTTGTCTCTTCGACATCATCTTTTGCTTTTAATGTTATGTCTACCTGTTTTCCATTTGGGAGAGTCGGCAAGGTTATAGTTGTGCCTTGACCGACACTTGAAAAGGTTATTGTATTACCTTTGTCATAGCTATAAGTTAAAATATAACCTTTTTGTTCATCGCTATCCCCATCACTAAAAACCCATGTAATAACGGGAGTTTGGTTGGATACGTAGGGTACATCCCCCGTTGTAAGCTCGTTCCCATTTACTTTTAAAGAAGAAATTCTTGGCTTTATGTTAATTTTAAATGAAGCAATTTGACTCCAAGAACCTTCGGTCAAACTATCGTTTCCTTTAACTCTCCAATAATAAGTCGTACCTTCCAATAGCCTTGGTCCAGCATAAGGTATACTGTAACTGCGTGTACCTGTTCCTTGAGAATCTGCAACTAAATTAGTATCCCAAACGTTCGCCTGAAATAATTGCGGTGGTTGAACAGAACTAACCTGAAGGTCATAACCGAAACTAGGACCGTCTGGATCAACCATTAAGAAGGTAAGATAAACAGGTCCATTAGGTACTTTTGTTGGGTTAATGTCCCCATTTGTAGCCAAATTAGTAACTGTAGGAGGAGCATTGACATTGAAAATTGTCGAACTCCAACCTGTATAAAATGGTCTTGATTCTTGGTAAAGGTACCATTGGTTTCCAAAATTAGTTACAACATCGGGACATGTCAGGATGCCCCTAGCTCTAATCGTGTATTTATTTCCTGCTACTAGTAAATTGTTTGGAATATCAACTTGGCTTCTGATCGTTGATGTTTGAGATTGCAGATTCGCAGCACTTAAAAGCTCTTCTGAATCAGAGATAACTTGTATGACATTTTCCCAGATAATTGTATCTGGAGCAATATCTCCCAAAGGTCGGCCAATATGACTAAATTGGAATTGTTGACCTTGAACTGAAATTACATAATCATCTAGACTTTGGTAATTAGTCTGGTTTTGGTTATATGCGTTCTGGATGATTTGGAATTGAAAGCCAATAAGAACAGAAGCTTTAATGACTGGCTTGTTGATACCGACAGGGGTTTCGCCATTAAGAGGATAGCCAAATAATGAATAATTGGAGTTGGCAGACTTTAGAATATTATTCTTAACAGGACCCAAATAAGATTGGATTCCCGAAGTAGAGAAAATATCTAGAGTATACGGTACTGCATATGCATTTGCTGGATCGGTCATCCCAGCTAGTAATGTACTCCATGGAAAAGGCACAGATCATATCTCCTAAATGGAATGTGTAACCCAACTTGCTCCGTCGAAAGTCAAATAAACTCCTCCACTCGACAATGCGGCATAAAGAAGATTTCCATCGTTCTTTAACCTAGAAACTGGATGACCAGAAGCATAAGAAGTTGATATGGCGGCACCATCAAACCTCAATATTCTCCCGTCTTCTAGCCCCGCATAAATATAGCCCCTATATTCGGCCATAGTTAAAACCTTACTCGTTATATTCGTCAAAATTTCCGCTATTTTATTGTCGTAACGATACAATCCGGCGATGTTTGTAATAGGATCAAAAACAGCCAGATACAAAGCATTAGATAGTTTAGACATGGCTGTTACTTGAGGTTGAGTTATCCCAGTTATTGGCTTAACTACCGCTTTGTATTCAAGCACATTGCCATTCAAATCAAAACTTACATACAATCTATCATTGAATACCTGTAAATCTGTTATGTTTCCTTCATCACATAGTACTCTACTAACAACTTCACAATCACAAGCCTCACTAACGTTCCCAGCATAATCCTTCAATTGAACATAGATTCTTTTAAGACCATCAGAATCAGTTAAGTTCCAGAACTTTTGAGGAGCAAATGTATCCCATGTGCTCCAACATCCTTCATCTGAGTTTCTAATCCTCATTTCTTTAACACCCGTAGTGCTATCGAAAGCAGAAAGACCTAATCTTACCCGAATGTCATTAGCCAACGGCTCCCCTTCATTGATAATCACAGAACCGGTTGGAGGAATGGTGTCAATAATAAATGTTCCTTTGTGACGAACCTTAAAAGGACCAGAACTTGAAGGAAAAGAATTGATGCCTCTGTTATCAACTGTAATGACCCGAACCCCGTAATCGTCTCCTTCCGGGAATTCTGTAGTTTGCAATGTAAACGAAACATTCCCTTGAGGAATAATACTAGCATTGGGAACTTGAATCCAGCCTAAATCAGCAGAAAAAGATGGAGTGATCTCTATTTTGTAAGAAACAGGAACCCCATCTATACTTTTAACATCCGCTTCCTTCCATAGTATATTAATAATGTCGTCTACTGTTTCTCTTCCTGTTGGATAAACAATAGTTACTGGATTTGGAGAATGATCTCCTACAGCAAAAGCGATTACATTGGAAGACCAATCAGAAGTAAGCATTCTGTCATTGACTGCTCTTATTCTCAAACCGGCATCTTTGCAAGCAGGCATATTGCTAAAATCGTATTCTACATAAGACGTTCCCTCTGGCAAGTTCCTGAAAATGGTTTGCCAACCTGCATTTCTTGAGAAATCTCTTGTGAATTGGATCTCATAAGAAACAGGCTTTTGACAAGGGTCACGTGGTTCAGCTTCGCTCCATGTAATCAAAACTTTCCCTGAAACAGTATCGTAATTCAAAGGGTATGTTAAAATAGGTTTAAATGGAAGGAAAGCTAATCCGTCTTCCCCACAATATCCGGAAAAACCAGACCAACCCATCCCTGAGAATCCACTTGCTCCTGCTCTATTCGAGAAGCCAGAGTAAGAATAGAATCCCTGCCCAACGGGATTGAAGAATCCCGAAGGGCTTAATACACCAAACGGTGTGCCAAAATTATTGTCACTGAAGATAGCCATAGTTTATATCTTTAAATATTTATCCCATCCTAATATTGAAGTATTAGGAATAATGTAAGAAATCTGAGTAGGACTCCCAATATATTCCCACAGAATATAATTTCTGTAATAACGGTCTCCCGTGAAATAAAACGCTGTTTTTGCAGTAACCATATCAGTTGATGTTATATTAATAGTTGCATTGATTGTTTTAGTTATAGGATAATAAGACTTAATTTCTCCTATTGTAACGTCAAGCTCAAAATCGGCTGCCATTAAACTACCGTAAGACCTGTAGTTTCTGAGACTGAAAACGACGGGACCAGCCATGTCGGCAGCATTTTTAAATTTAGCTGACGTTGGAGTTATGGAGTAAGGAGCTAATTGTATCTGAGAAGATAACGAATAAGGGCTGACTCCTAATAGTGTGTAATCTATGGTGACCGAAGCTTGATTTATAGAATTGACCCATGATGGAGGGATCACTATCAGTCCAAAAAGTTTTGTTGGCATATAATCATTATTGTCTAAAGGTCCAAAGAATGCTTTATCCAATCTAAAGAATCTATCTGATATGGTTATAGGAGGGACAGGTCTCTCTGTAGCCCTCTCTTCGAAATCAGATATTACAGTTAAAGTATATGATGCTTCTAAAAAATTTTCTATCGGGTTAATAATCTGGTTTGTTCCTCTTTTTAAAACACCTCCATCAACATATAAATCTGGTGTTACAGAAACATATGCTTCACATGCATGCGGAGATACATTAGGTTTTTCAGCCCAGAAATTCTGAGATACACATAACGAAGCATTCCCAGACAGAATAACTGCTTGCTCATTTGTTATTGTTTCTGCCGTAGATCCATTGACTCCCCTTGTACACCCTAAAAATAGGTTATCTGTTTTACTCGTATAAGTAATAACTTCTTGACTGGTTCTATGTTGTTGAGACGGGGTGAAATCTGGATAGCCGATATATTTCGTTCCTATTGAATAGACTCCTCCAGACCCAACTGCGTAAGATTCAAAACCGTATTGACAAAACTCTCCTGTTCTCAACCCATTGATTTTGGTAATTGTTCCACTTTGAGGGAATCCCTTGGTCGATTCGACAGCTATTGTAGTATCAAAATCGTTAACAGTCCCACTGGTTTTAGTTTGAATTAGACAATCTGGTATTTTAATATAATTTTTATATTGAACTGTCCCACTATATTGAGTTAACCAACAACCATTGAATAATTCTTCAAGGAGATAGCGGATATTCGCAACAGCACTAGAGATAGATGACGGGAGATAGGTTGTCCCTTGTTGGTCTTTTCCGGCAAAAATAATACTATCAGGGTCTTTATTACTAAGAAGAAATTCTTCAATAGCCCTAATTTCCCTATGATGAGTATTCCAGTTTTTAGCATTGTAAATAGACGGGTTATCATCAACTTCTTTCGAAGTTTCTTTCATTAGCATTTTAGGCATTATTTGATAAGGAAAATAAGACATTCTACTGATTCCTCTCTACAAGAGTTCTTACATTAGGTATTAAAGTCGTTTCATAATGGATTATTGAATCCAAAGATTGGGGATATGGTCCATCTCTCAAATCGTTCAAAAAACAGTAGACCGTTCCATCTGCTCCCAATGATGAACAAGCAGCAGTAAAAAGGAATGGTCCTTCCCAAAAAGAGTTTTCGGAATCCGCACCGGCCTCTTGAGTGCCATTCAAGGCAGCAATGGCGAACTGAATACCTAATTTACCAGAAAAAACAGGAATAGATCCATCTGGCCAAATCAAATCAGATGGCTTTTTTTTAAGTTGAACTATACTGCTTTTAATAGCTGATTGAACCCAAGAATAGGCTTCGCTTGGAGACAACTGCTCCAAAGACCTATAGTTCCCATCAGCCGACAAAAGATAAACAGTTCCATCTGAGCGGGTACCAAGGATGTTTAATTGACTAGCTACAGCTATAAAAGTAGAAGCAGCTTGTGTTCCCGGCATTATTCTGATAGCCGATGGTTGGAGCCTGACATAATCTTCTATGTATTCTTGAGTCCCATAAAGTCCAATTATAGGGCACGAATACATAAACGTATTTCTCCATCCCTGATATCTATATTGGCATATTTTAGATTCTAACGATGGGATTTCCATGCATTGATCTTGAAGATTTATATCTCCTGTTTTAAGCTCTTCAAAAGTTTCAATCGCTCCTGTGTGCGTCCCGATTGTCGTACCAAGATATCCTCGTTGGCAATTTAAAAATGTCTTTGGAGTTTTCCCGTCATACCTAATCCATTCAACATTAGATGTTCCTAACGGTGTAGTACTTGACCAAGTACCATCACTATTAGGTATTCCTTGTTGAACATCGTTTATTATTGAAAGAACTCCTTTCTTAGGGAAGCCTGCCGTAGAAGAAACATCTATGGAAGAATCTGTTTTAGAAGGATTGTTTAACAAATAAGTAACAGTGGCGTTTTCAGGGAAAGTTATCACCTGACCACATTGGGCATACCCACTGGAAGTTGTTATTCCATCAACACAAATCATATTAATTTGTTCAACAAGACGAGCGAGGTCTCCAATAACTCCAGCAACAGTATTAAGATCAGTTGCCCCTGTAATTCCAGTTCGAAGATGACCAGTTTTGTCGTAAGTTCCTATAAATTGTTCAAGAGCTAAAATTTCCTCATCATGCATATTGTATTGTTCGGCAGTAATTCGAATACGATTACTTGTTGGGTCAGCATTCATTGGCGTCTGTTTAGGAGTCAAAGGCATTAGTTTATGTGGGAAATATGCCATTCTAACACCCCTTCGAAGGATCAAAAACAGCCATAGGATTCACACTTCTAATAAGTTGAGATTGATACGACGCATAAAATGTATGGTGATTATCATAACTAGAATCTGTTTGTATACCAAGATGTCCATCTATTGTCCCATTTGCTCTTAAATACATATGTATCTCTTTATAAAGTAAAGTATTGGAACTATCTGCACCATAGGAATCTGAGAAAAAGTAGAGAGAAGGAAGGACCTGCAACGAAAGGACGCCTTTGAATACTAAATCATTTGTAAAGTGCGGATTAGAAGTAGAGCTTAATTGTCTTCTTTTGACATTAAGCAATCTTTTATTAGCCTTATCTATACCTGAATACCTCAAAACTTCAACATTACCTGCAATATTTTTTGACCTTATTTTGAGTTCATCCGTATTAGATGCAAACCTGCTAAACTCTATTGTATATCTCCATATAGGATCATCATAAATCCATTTAAAATAAACTTCATTAATGATAGAAATATAGCCAGTCTCTGGCATATTATCAACATTGTTTACTTGAACATAACTTAAAATAGGCAAAGGGCTAAATGAATCATAAGCTTTGGTATCGTCACTTAAAGGTGTCACTAAAGTTGTTGTGGGCCAATTTGTTGGGAAAGCAATTTCTCTTGAAGGGCTAGGACTAACTCTTGGGTCATAAATACAAACGACACCGCTTGTTGTAAAAAACATATTGTTCCGAATTTCTCTAATTTTGGCTAATGCATCATCAATAGTTTGGAGCATATTAGATTGAGAGCAAGGCGGAATATATTCGTATGGGTTACCAGAGAAACCAGAGAAACCAGAAGGATAGCTAGTTCCACTAAAATTAACCGGAAAATTAGGCTTGTAGGTTCCTAAAAAGCTTTCTATAGCTCTGATTTCATCATCATGTTTATTGACATCTTCTGCATTGATGACAAATGGGTTTCCGGGGACATCTTCTGTTTTGTCCTTTTTTTGCTCCGGCATTAAAGATTCTGGATAATAAGGCATTTTTTCTCTCCACGAATCGAATACAGCAATTTACTAATAATCCCTGTAATAGTAAGCAGATTGTCCACTAACTATTTGTGTCCCATATGCTACTACAAAATATTTAGCATTTGCTCCATAAGTTCCAAGCAAAGGATAATAAGTATCATCAGAAAAAGATATCCCATAAACAAGGCCAGCGATCAAAGTTGGCATACCAGAAAGTTGAACCGTTGTTATAGGCACATCTCCTAAAGTTGGTGGATCAATCATTAACCCGGTTATTGGGTCAAAATTAACTTGAGGTAATGAAATAGCGTCAACATAACCGGTAGCAATTACTAATGGAGTAGTCAAAAGGTTTTCAATTAAGTCCACTCTTAGTCTTCTAGTTTCAAATGAACTGAGCCACGAAGGAACAGTTCTTCTAGCTGCATAAAAATCAATATTCAAATTTGTAGTTATATTGGCATCAACTAAAAATGGCTGTGCGATAGCTCCTATAGCAACTTTGTATGGAACTTCATTAATAGGAGGATTTACTATAATTTCGCTCATATCTGTTGTTTTTGTAATAACAGTATACATACTTACCGTTGCTGGGGAATAAGGACCATGCATTCCAGAGGTTCCTGATGGCCCTGACATTCCCGAAGTGCCGCTATATACAGAAGGAGGTGCAGCAGGAAGTTGTCTTTCGGAAGGACATAGGGCTGACCCTACTGTGCTTAATTCCGCATCGTTATAATTATCGCAAATTGTTTTCTCTTTGACAACGACACGAGCTAATCCATCTTTATAATTGTATCCATCTTCTTTGTGAATAGTAAATCTACCTTTAAATTGTTGTAAAGAAACAGAAGAGAAAGTACCATTAAAGTTTTGACCAATAAATGATCCAATGCCTGCGGTTCCAGAAAAACCAGAAATAGCTTCCGTCTTTTGATTTGTAATAATTCTATAGCCTTGATGGACTACATCGAACACAGGTGGCAACAATACTGGTTGAGGAGAAGTTATTTTTAGCCAAACATCTCCAGCTTTAATAGCTGGTCTATTCTGATAAAACGGCAAAGGTACAGTAAGTTCCTCGTCTTCATACAGTTGTACATCAAAATCAATTTGAGGAGAAACCAAGGAGATAGTTTTGCATAACGGGAAGCCAACACTGTCTTGATTTTGAACCTGTACACAAACTTCTTTGGTTCCGTTTCCACATGTAAGCTTCCATGGGACAATCATGGTGTCTAGATCTTGGTTAGGCCTGAATGCTTGCCAATCTGAGAATGGTTCTCTGGCATTTGCTGCCCTCCAGAATGTCGCTCCGGGTGCTCTAATTTTTAAGCAAACTTCTGGGGTAGTTGTTAAAGAGATGGAATCAAAACCAACACAATCAACGAAACCAAACTCACGATCCAGAAATACTTCGTCATTTGTAATTAATGGAGGGAAGTGGACTCCTGATACATGGCTCAAGGAAGCACAATAATTGCCATATATTTCTTCGTGAAGATCTGGATTCTCTACAATATGTCTGTCGTCGTGCCAAATTGCTGCTACCCCACCCTGTGGATCGGTATCTAAATCAGGGAAAAGAGAATTTTTGGGGCCGGTCGAAACTTTAAGATCGGCTTTGCCAGTTCCACTAGATGACCATGTTCGGGCACTAGCAACGTAAGTGGCCAAATATATTTCTTGAGTTCCACTTCTGTCGCTCTGAAAAACGATTCTTAAATTTCCAGATGGGTCAGTTTTGATTCTTGGGAACATGTCATTGGATGTACTATTTGTTACGCGGATATCGGCACCATCCTGATAACTGCTTCTCCATGAACCCTGTTTCTTTTGAGCAGAAAATAGTTGATAAATTCCAGTCCTGTCATCATGCCAAACAATTGTAACAACTTCATTAGCATCCTCATAAGATACTGAAATATCTGGCATTAATGCTCCAGTAGAACTCTTTGTAATTTGAATAGGTGAAGAGAAGTTTGTTTTTCCTCCAGTACTATGAGAATAGAAAACCTGCCACTTACCATTTTCATCTAAACCTTGGAAGGTAATGTGTACTTTCCCATTTAACCCAACTGCTATTTTAGGGAACATAGCTCGTCTATTTTGTGTGGAAAAATAAGAGACACGTATATCTTCTCCACCAGTATAAGAAGAATTCCATACATCACACACCGAAGCAAATCTACTAACATAAATATCGGAGGCACCATCTCTATCTGAATGATAGGTTAACCAAATATTTCCATTGTCTTGAATTGCTAATCTCGGGTGATTGCTTGATCCACTAATTGAATTTGTAAGTCTAAGAGGAGTAGAGAAAACGAATCTACTCACATCATTACATATCTCTGAGTCTGGTCTATCTTGTTCTACGGGCTCTTCTACATTGTCATTTATATCTTCGCAATCTTGTTGGTCTTTACATAATGGCTTTATTCCATAAGGAGTAAATGCAACTTGTTGGAAATCCCCCGGCTTAATATTTTTAAGTATTGGCTTGACATTAAATCCTCCTTTAAATGATAATATATAAACATTGCTCCCCGGAGATGATATTATGATGTCCCCTACATTTTTCTCAAAAACACTTTTGGGAAGACCGTATAGTTTCCCGTAACGATTATCTGTAACATACATGTTAGCATTTTTAAGTATAATATCCATACTGCTGACACGCCCGTTAAAATCTCTAGCTACTCGACTTGCTCCATTTTCATCAACTATCACAATTCCCTTTTCGCCTGACCTTCCCAATAGTAACTTTCCAGCATAGGTTCCATATTTTTCAGGATCATTTGGACCAGAAACCATTGCAACAATGTAAGATTGTGGAATATAAGCTATGACTGTTGATACGCCTGTTATCGGATTTACCCTATGAATTCTAGTTGTGGCTCCGGGTGGCATGGGGTTATTTACATCAGAAGTGAAGTTTGATGCAACTAAAAGATCATAATCCCAATTGCCGCTGTAATCTATACACAAACCTGCTACCCAAAATATTGGAGACCAATTACGGTGCATTGTTTTGTCATAA
>Ga0307378_10007264_pt1 | contig 14951 bp, 9 predicted proteins | sample UN1MG_FD_202238 | JGI IMG/M metagenome (GOLD analysis project Ga0307378, IMG submission 202238) | Soil microbial communities from Risofladan, Vaasa, Finland - UN-1 | ecosystem: Environmental > Terrestrial > Soil > Coastal area > Acid sulfate soil | place: Finland: Risofladan, Vaasa | collected...
GCTGGTGGCTCTGTGCCAGGATCTACGTGCTCGGCAACGCCCTGGCGCTGGCGTTGGTCTTCTGCTTTCAGTGGCAATCCAGCGGGTTGGCGATGTTCACGTCGCTGTACCGCTTCGGCCACCTTCGTAGCGACGACGGGATGGTCCGCGTTTCCAACCCGAATGTGATGGGAGGGCAGTTGGCGCTGGCCGCCGTGTTGGCGCTGATGCTCTACCTCCGCGGCGCGTCGCCGGCCAATCGGGATCAAGGCTCGACCACGGGCACTGGCCGACTCGGCCTCGGCTGGACCGTGTTCCTTTCGCTGGGCTGTATCCTCACGGCGTCGCGGGGTGCTTTCGCCGCCTGGTTGGGAGGCATGGGACTGTTGTTCATAAGCGCCAGGCGACAAGACCCCGGCAAGCTCAAGGACATGATCGCGCTGTCGGCCGTTCTGCTTTCGTCGGTGTTGTTCGTCACGGCGGCGACCGACTTCACGCCTTGGCAAAGGTTGCAGGACCGATTCGACCGCCATTCCGTGACGACCATCGCCGGCCGCATTCCGCTCTGGAGGGGCGCCTTCGACGTCTGGCGGTCCAATCCGCGCTATTTCCTCATCGGCGCCGGGGCCGGAATGGCTCCCAAAACGCTGGGACGGCAACTGGGTTTCGTCCGACTCAACGGGGAAATCGCCGGCGTGGACTGCCACAATTCCTTCGTCGAATGGGGCCTGAATTTCGGGCTGCTGGGGATGTCCGTCGGACTTTGCCTCCTGCTGACCGCCTGGCGCAAAGCCCACCAACTCGACCGCCGCGACGGAAACGCCAACCGCAGGGCCGTGCTGCTCTGTTTCTGCCTGGCGGCCACGACCTTCGTGGCCCTGTTTCAACTCTCCTTCCTACCGGCCGGGGCGCTGATGCTGGCCATGCTGTCCGAACCGGGCCGCGGCGTGCCGAGGTCCGATCTCAAAACGCGCCACGATGGGATAGTAGCCGTCTCGCTCCGCGAGACGAAGCCCCATTTCGCGGAGACTCGCCACGATGGGATAGTAGCCGTCTCGCTCCGCGAGACGAAGCCTCATCTCGCAAAGCGAGACGGCTACCGTGCTCTCGACACAAAGGTTGGCCTATGATCATCCTGCACGCAGCTCCGATCATCTGGGGAAAGATCAGCGGGCACACCGCCAGCGTGCCCGCCTTGATCGCCGCACAGAATCGGCTCCCCGGGGTGGAAGCGGCGTTGCTGGTCACTCGGGCGAACCCGGAACCGCCTCCGCAACTCGAGTTCCCCGTCTTCGATCGCAAGATTCGACTGACGACCGCCGACCGGCTCGATTTGCCCGTGCCGTTCGACCGGCCCGACCTGGTCGTCTTCCACAGCACTTACGTTCCTGCACACGCGGCCGTGGTGGCCAGGCTTCGCAAGGCGGGCATCCCCTACGTGATCTGTCCGCGCGGCGGCATGACCCGATTCGCCCGGGCGTATCGGCCGTGGAAAAAACGGCTCGGCAACCGGCTGTTCTTCAACCGAGTGGTTTCCGGCGCCGTCGCGTTGCACTGCCTCACGCCGGGCGAGGCCGAACAGTCGAGCGACTGGCACCGGCCGACGTTCGTGGTGGGCAACGGCGTGCCGCTGCCGGAAGAAGGCCAATTGGCTTCGCCCGGCCGATCGTCGCCGCTGAGGCTGGTCTTCATCGGCCGGCTGGCCGTGGAGTACAAGGGGCTGGACATGCTGATCGAGGCGTGTGCGGCCATACGTTCGGAGTTGCTCGACCGCCCCGCGCGTCTGGAATTGCACGGCCCGAGTTTCCGCGGCAGCGGCAAGACGCTCGCCCGACGGATCGCCGTGGCACGGCTCGGCGAGATCGTCGCGCTCAACGGTCCCGTGCTGGGCGAAGCGAAACGGGACCTGCTGCGGCAAACCGACGCGTTCGTTCACACCTCGCGTTCGGAAGGACACCCGATGGCCGTCTTGGAGGCGCTCGCGTTCGGGATCCCCTGCCTGTTGACGCCGGGCACGAACATGGCCGACGAGGTGGCCGCCGCCGGCGCCGGTTGGAAGGCCGGGCCGACGCCGGAAGGGATCGCCGCCGGATTGAGAGAAGTCATGGCGGCCGACGAAAACTGCCTGCGCCAGGCCGGCATCAAGGCACGCCAACTGGCCGTGCAGCGATACGGATGGGACCAGGTGGCCAGAGGTTCGGTGGAGGCATATCGGAGATGGGCGGCATGAAACACGTGGTCATCATCAATCACAACGCCGGGGCGCCGCAGTACGGCCCCAACTACCGCAGCTATTACGTCGCCCGGAGTCTGGCGGCCCGCGGCTTCCGCGCGACGATCGTCGCCTCGTCGTTCTCGCACAAGTTGCACACGTTGCCGAAGGTGGAGGGCGAGGTTACGGCGGAGTCGATCGACGGCGTCGAGTATCTTTGGCTCCGCGGCCGGCCGTTTCGCGGCCTTCTCGGGCGCCTGCTCGACTACTACGCGTTCGCCCGGCGGCTCCGCGGTCTCGACCGGCTCGTCGAAGGTCGACCGGACGTGGTGATCTGTTCGTCGCCGCCGCCCTTCTGGGTGTACAGCGCGCACCGATACGCCCGACGGTTCGCCGCCAAACTGGTCTTCGAGGCCCGCGATCTCTGGCCGCAAGTGGTCCTGGACACGGTGCGTCTGGCGCGGCTGAATCCGTTGACTTACGTGATCGCGGCGGCGGAGCGTTTCGCGTATCGCCGGGCCGACGCGGTCGTATCGGTTTCGGCGGCCTCGAAGCCCTACATGACGGCCCGGGGGCTGGCGCCGGAGAAGTTCTTCTGCATTCCCAACGGGCTGGATTTGCGACAGTGCGAAACCTCGCGGCCGCCGGCCGCCGACGCGATGCCCGAGGATGTCCGGCGGCGACGCCCCGACGACTGGTTCCGTCTGGGTTACGTCGGTGCGTTCGGGAAGTCGTACGGCCTGCAGCACTTGATTCGTGCCGCGTCGCTGTTGGCCGGCGAGAAGGTCTCCTTCGTGCTGGTCGGCGACGGCCCGATGAAGCGAAAGATGCAGGAGCAGGCGCGCGGGTTGCCGAACGTGGTGTTCGTCGATCGGGTGCCCAAGGGCCGCGTGCCCGATCTGCTGGCCGATCTCGACGCCTGTTTCGCCGGCTTCCTGGACCGGCCGGCGTTTCGCTACGGGGGAAACCAGAACAAGATCTACGACTACATGGCGGCGGCCAAGCCGGTGATCAGCGCGATCAACTCCACGTTCGATCCGGTGTCCGCGGCCGGCTGCGGGTTGTCCATCGCCGCGGAGAATCCCCAGGCGATCGCCGAGGCGGTCATGGCGCTGAAAAGCACCAACGCCGCCCGGCTACGGCAAATGGGAGAAAACGGGCGGCGCTACGTGCAACGGAACCACGATTACGAACACCTCGGAAAGCTTTGGGCCGATTTGATCGAATCGCTATAACTCAAACGGTAAACCTGCGGGAGAATACCATGGAAGGTAACGACTCGCCGATCGTGATCATCGGGGCCGGGCGCTCGGGAACCAACATGCTGCGCAACGTGCTCACCGCGCTGCGGGGCCTGGGGACCTGGCCGTGCGACGAGATCAACTACCTCTGGCGGCACCGCAACGCGCGTCATCCGACCGACGAGTTCACGCCCGAAATGGCCCGGCCGCGGGTCAAGGCGTCGATCCGACGTGCGTTCGATCGGCTGGCCCGGCGTCGCGGCCTTGCGAGCGTGGTGGAGAAGACCTGCGCCAACTCGCTGCGGGTGGGATTCGTCAACGCCGTCTTTCCCCGGGCGCGGTTCGTTCACGTCATCCGCGACGGACGGGACGTGGCCGTTTCGGCGGCCGAGCGATGGACGGCCCCTTTGGACGTCGCCTATCTGTTGAAGAAGGCGCGTTTCGTTCCGCCGGCCGACCTGCCGTATTATGGGACCCGATATTTGTGGAACCGGCTTTATCGGATCGTCGGCCGTCGGAAACGCCTGGCGGTTTGGGGGCCTCGTTTTGCGGGAATGGAAGAAACGTTCCGCGTCCATCCTTTGCAGGTGGCTTGCGCGTTGCAGTGGAAGCGGTGCGTCGAGCGTGCTTGTGCCGATTTCGCCGAGATCGATCCGGCCCGGGTACATGAAATCCGCTACGAGCGGTTCGTCGCCGAGCCGGCCGGTCACTTGCGACGCCTGGCGCGGTTTATGGGCGTGGAGGCCTCGCCTGGGGAAATCAGCCGTGCCGTCGATGGCGTGTCGTCGCGAAGCGTGGGGCGATGGGAGCATCGCCTCCCCGAGGAGATCGTCCAGCAAATCCACTTGTCGTGCGGCGACACGCTGCGCCGCTTCGAGTACGTGAGGAGAGTCGCTGCTTAGGTTGGTAGCCATCTTGCTCCGCAAGATGAAGCCTCGTCTCGCGGAGCGAGACGGCTACTTTGGTTGCGGCCGTGCCGCATAAGGAGCTTGTAGGGAACAAGACCGTGATCGCAAAAACATCACCTGACGTCCAGCCCGTCTGCATCGAATGCGGGAACGCGGCCGCGCCGAAGCCTTGCCGGCCGGCGTTTCGCGTTTGGCAACAGCGGCCGATCGCATTCTTTCGCTGCCGGCGGTGCGGGCTGATTTTCAAGGACCCGAGCGTTTATCGGGCGGAGGACGAGTTTTCTTTCGACTCCATGACTTTAAGCCCGCAGCCGGAGACCCTCTCCAAGTTCCGCGAGACCTTCCACACCGACGGCCAAATCGCGGACGAGCGGGGGCGGCTCTATCCGACGTTCGGATACGACCAGGACGAATTGGTTTCGGGCATCTTCGACAGCGTGGAGAGGAAGCTGCGGCAACACGCCGACCTGACGCCGCAAAGCCGTTTCCGGCTGCTGGAGGTCGGCTGTGCGACCGGGTTCCTGCTGGCCCGGCTTCGGGAGCGTTATCCCCGGGCGGAACTGATCGGCGTGGACCCGTCGCCGTTTTCCGTGCGCAGGGCCCAACAGGTCGAGGGCGTGACGGTACACTGCGGGACGTTGCCGAGTGTACCGCTCGAGCCGGCGAGCTTCGACGTGGTGGTGATGATCGGCAATTTCCAGCTCCACCGCGATCCCCCGGCCACCTTGGAGCAGATCTTCCGGTTGCTCAAACCCGAAGGACTGCTGATCTTCGACACGAAGAATCCCGTGAGTTGGTTCCGCGGCGCCGGCCGGGTGCTTTCCCGCGCCTGGCCGCTCAGTCGCCTCCGCGTGGTCCGCCGGCTGGTCAGTTCGAGCCACACGGGCATGAGATACGGGGTTCCCAAGGCCCTGCTCCGGGCCTGGCTGACCAGGGCGGGTTTCGAGATCCTGCAACTCTCGACCAAGAACCTCCGCGTGTTCGAGTTCTCCAACACCCGGCCGGTCTCGCACGGCGTGCGCCGGTGGGTGTGGAACGTGTTGAATACCATCGACGTGCTCCGCGATCAAAGGGCGTGGCTCGACGTCTGCTGCCGGAAACCATCGCCATGGTAGCCATCTCGCTCCGCGAGATGAAGCCTCGTCTCGCGGAGCGAGACGGCTACTATCCTCCACAAACTGCCTCATGACACACGACTTACCACAACACGCCTTGTCCGCCGGCCAAAGGTTCGTCAAACGGGCCTTCGACCTGGGACTTGCCGTCGTCGGGCTGCTGCTCGCCTGGTGGGTGATCCTCCTGGCGTACGTCGCCGCGACGATCGATACCCGCCGCCATGGGTTCTTCACGCAGCGGCGGGTCGGGCGCCACGGCAGACTCTTCCGCGTGATCAAGATCCGCACGATGCGCGACGTGCCGGGCGTCCGCACCAACGTGACCACCGATCGCGACCCGCGGATCACCCCGTTGGGCCGTTTCTTCCGCCGGACGAAGATCGACGAACTGCCGCAACTGATCAACATCCTGCTGGGACAGATGAGTTTCGTCGGTCCCAGGCCCGACGTGCCGGGATTCGCCGATTCGCTCGAAGGCGAGGATCGAATCGTCCTCGGCGTACGTCCGGGCATCACCGGTCCGGCCACCCTGAAATATCGCGACGAAGAGCGGCTTCTTGCCCGCCATGTTGACCCGGAACGTCACAACCGCGAGGTGATCTATCCGGACAAGGTCCGCATCAACCGGCAGTACGTGCGGAACTACCGTTTCCTGGACGATTTGCGCTATCTGTGGCAAACGCTGATCGGGCGCGGTCCGGCCGTCGCGGATCCCAGTCCGAGTGCGTCCGGCGGGCCGATCTCTTCCTGGCCGCGTTTCGCCGAAGACGAAATCGCCGCAGTGACCGCCGTTCTCCGCTCGGGCAAAGTCAACTACTGGACGGGCGGGGAGGCCCGGGCGTTCGAGAGGGAGTTCGCCGCCGCCGTCGGGTGCGAGCACGCCGTGGCGCTGGCCAACGGCACGGTGGCGCTGGAGGCGGCGCTAAACGCCCTGGGCATCGGTCCCGGCGACGAGGTGGTCGTCCCTTCGCGGACGTTCATCGCCTCGGCAAGCTGCTGCGTGATGCGCGGCGCGGTCCCGGTGTTCGCCGACGTCGATCCGGTCAGCCAGAACCTCACCGCCGAGACCGTTCGGGCCGTGCTCACGCCCGGGACGAAGGCCGTCATCGCCGTTCACCTGGCCGGTTGGCCCTGCGAGATGGACCCGATCATGGCGCTGGCCCGCGAGCACGGCTTGAAGGTGATCGAGGACTGCGCCCAGGCCCACGGCGCCACGTACCGCGGCCGGCCCGTCGGATCGATCGGCCACGCCGGGGCCTTTTCCTTCTGCCAGGACAAGATCCTTTCGACCGGCGGCGAAGGCGGGATGCTGACGACCAACGACGAAGAGGTCCGGCATCGGGCGTGGAGTTTCAAGGACCACGGCAAGAGTTGGGAGGCGGTCCAACGGCCGCCGGATTCGCAGGTCTTCCGCTGGCTGCACGAATCGTTCGGCACGAATGGGCGGATGACCGAAATGCAGGCCGCCATCGGACGCGTGATCCTGTCGAAGCTGCCCGGCTGGCTCGATGCCCGGCGAAGGCACGCGGCGTTGCTGACCGAGCGGTTCGAGGCCTTGCCCGCGCTGCGCGTGACGGTTCCGCCCGGGCACGTCGGTCACGCCTATTACAAGTACTATGTTTTCCTGCGGCGGGAGTGCTTGCGTTCCGGCTGGTCGCGCGACCGGATCGTGCGTGCCTTGCAGGCGGACGGGATTCCCTGCGGCAGCGGGAGTTGTTCGGAGGTTTATCTGGAGAAGGCGTTCGAGGACACGTCGCTGCGTCCGCCCGGGCGCCTGCCCGTGGCCCGGGAACTCGGCCAGAGCAGCCTGATGTTTCTCGTCGATCCCACGCTCGCCGAAGACGACGTGTTGCGGACGTGCCGGGCGGTGGAGAGCGTGCTCCGCGAGGCCACGGCTGCGGCGATCCCCGGCACGCGACGGGCGGCATGATGGGCGACGAAAGGGAAAACGGCCTGACGACTCCCGACGGCACGCATCCGGCCCGCGACGGCGACCGGCCCAAGGGCCCCCTGTTCCCGTTTCGCGCGTGCCTGGCGACGGCGTCGGCGCTGGTCGGCCTGATTGTCGCAGGCTGGGCCGTCTCGCAGGTCATCGACTGCGTGTGTGGCCGTCTGAACGTCTACGTCGACATCCACCGCCGGTGGCCGTTGAGCATGGTCCACGAAATGATTCCGGGGGTCCATGCGCCCTGGTACGACCTGGGGATCTCCGCGGGCGTCGTGATCCTGTTCTTCGTCTTCGTTCGATGGTTCGCTCGACAGGTTGTCGGCAGCCTTCTCGGGGTCTTACTGGCCGGCTTCGTTTTCGTGCTCTGTACGAACTTGATTCACGGTCCGCGCTACGGGCTGGTCCACCCGCAACTCGGCGACCAGTGGGTCCGCGGCGACGTGCTCCGCCAGTATTATCACGATGCCGGGCAAATCGCTTCCGCGGGAGAGTTCCTGCGGCAATTCGAGAGCCGGCAGGAAGAGTTGACCTGTCACGCACGGACCCATCCGCCCGGCGCCGTCTTGTTCTATTACGCCTTGATGAAGACCGTCGGGCACCCGGCGGCCATCTCGTTGGCGATCGCCGTCATTTCGGTGGGACTTTCCGGAGTGTTTTTCTATCGGTTGCTCTCGCGGGTACTCGATCGCCGGACGTGCGGCTACGTGACCCTGTTGTTCCTCCTGATTCCGAGCATTCAGATCTACTACTGCGCAACGCTCGACGCGGTCATCGCCGGTTGCTTTCTGGGCGTGGTGTTCTTCATGGGCCATCGCCGTTGGTCGTGGTGCGTTGCCGGCTCGGTCTTTTGGCTCTTCGGTGCGTCGTTTCTCACCTTCGGGGCGTGCTTCCTCTTGCCGGTCATGGCGGGATTCGAGTGGATCACACGGCGTAGCCTTTGGAGATCTTCGGCGGTGATCCTCGGCGTGTGCCTCTTGTACCTGGCGGTCTACTTGGCGTGGGGATTCAACTACCTCGGTTCGTTTACAATCGCGTCGGCTCTGGAAAACCCGCAGGGCTTCCGGCTGATCACCGAACCGGTTTCCTACTTCATGACGCGACTGGAAAACGTCGTAACGATTCTCGTTTTCTTCGGGCCGTTCCTGCTGGTGCTCTCGGTGCGTGGATGGCGCGCGATGCGGCGGACGCGAACCCTTCGAGAGCTGCTCGTCTTGACGAACCTGGGCGTCCTGACGCTCTTGGCCATGTTTCTCGCCGGCACGTTTCGCACCGGAGAAACGGCCCGGGCGTGCCTGTTCATCTATCCTTACCTGATGTTCCCCGTGGCCGCCTTCCTTCAGCAGGGCCATTGCCGCGAGTCGGACAAGAGGACGCTGCTGTGGCTCGTGTTCGGTCAGACGATCGCGATGCAGACCTTAGGGGGATACTTCTGGTAGCGCGTATCGCTTGTAGTAACCCCTCAAACTGTAAACGGTGAGTGGAAAATGGGGACTGGCTCCGAGCCGCAAGTGGCGTGAAAGTCGCGCAAAAGCGCTGCCGGCTCGGTGCCTGTCCCCTTTTTCCACGGGGTTCAAGAATCACCGCCCGAAAAAGGGGACTGATGCGGTCTGCTCGAGGTTTGGGCAACTTGGACCTGATGAATCGGGTTACCAATCTCACAACGGAAACAACCTCCTGCCGGGGGGTGTCTTTCGGGACGGATGTGGCAGCGTCATTTCTCTGTCGAGGCAACGGCGGGCAAGGTAGGCCCGCTAAACGCAACGGCGGGCAAGCCCGCCCGCTAAACAACGTGTGCTGATCGGGGAAACTTCTTGGCAAGTCTCGTCGTCTTATGCGGTGGCGGGTGTGCGCGCCCGATCACAAGGGTTCATCACAAGGGTTTCGTGCCCCGTGCAGAAACCAAATATCGTACATTTTCCAACCAGGATGCCAAATCGCCCGGAGGTTCCTACCGATGCTCAACCGAATATCCCCCGCCGTCGCCCTGCTGCTGATCGCCACGGCCGGCCAAGCGCTTGCCGCTGTCGACCTGGTCACGATCCCCCGCCGGGAGGGTGCCCAACTGACGATCTACAACTCCGAAGACATCACCATGGTCCGCGAGCACCGCCTGCTGACCGTCAAGCCGGGCGTGAATCGTATCCAGTTTTCCTGGGCCAATACGCTGATCGATCCGACGAGTATCGACTTCCGGATCCTCGACCACGTGGACGAGGTCGATCTGATCGACACGACGTTCCCCGCCGGCCGCAACGACGCCCTGCAATGGAACATCCAAAGCCGCTACTCGGGCAAGATTCCCGTGGAGATCCGCTACTTCACCAGCGGGATCACGTGGCAGGCCGATTACGTCGGCATTGCCAACGAAGACGAGACGAAGCTGCAGGTGACCGGCTACGTCCGCGTGATGAACAACTCGGGCGAACTCTACGACAACGCCCAGACGCGGCTGGTGGTGGGCACGATCAACCTGGTCGAGAAGATCGCCGACCTGGCCAACCGGCCCGCTCCGGAAGGACCCTATTCCGGCTGGGCCGTGGGGGACCGCGCCGCCGGACGCGAAGTATTCGACGGCGCCCTCAGAGTAGCGAACGGTGGGGCCGAGTCGTTTTCTTCGGGGCTTCCTCCGACGAAACGGCCCGAGAAGCCCGCGGAGGTCATCAAGCAGGGCCTCTCCGAGTATTTCCTCTTCACGATCGAGGGCCGCGAGGACATCCAGGACAAGGAACCTAAGCGGCTGGTGTCGATGAAAGTGGCCGACGTGCCGCTGGAGTGCATCTACAAGCTGACCGATCGCGACGGCGGCAGTCGCTTCACCAAGTACTACCGCTTCAAGAACCAGAAGCTCTTGGACGATGAGGGCAACGAGAAGGATCTGTCCGGCATGGCGAACCTGGGCACCTCGCCTTTGCCCGACGGCACGGTGCGGCTCTTCTCGGAGTACGCGAACAAGGACCTCGCCTACGTCGGCGGCACGACGACCAAGTACGTGCCGATCGGCGATCGCGTGGAAGTGAACGTCGGCGACGACCCCGACATCACGATCGTCCGCCGCCTGAAGGACCAGCAGATCACGAACATTGTCGCCCGGCAGTACGTCCGCCGTTTGGACAACATCTACGTCCTCTACTACGACCTGATCGACTACGACGAGACGTTCGTCTACGAGGAGGAGATCGTCTCGGGCAAGCCGGTGGACGTCCAGACCGAGATCGAGCGGCGGTTCGACGCCAACGTCGTCCTCTGGGGTAGCGACGGCCAGCCGGCCGACTGGAACAGCAACGAGGCCGGCGCCTACGTCGATCTGCACGAGGTCGAAGGCCGGGTCGAGCGGGTGGACCAGAACCACGTCAAGTACTTCCTCGATCTGAAACCCGGCGAAAAACGGCTGGTCACCTGCCGCGTCACCTACAAGCGCCGCCAGGTGGGACCGGAACTGAACACCGAAAAGAAGCGCCAGCCGCTGTAGGTCAGGGCTTGCCCTGACGGAACGGCGGCGTTGGGACACATTGGCGTCAGGACTTGCCCGAGGGGAACGGCGCGGCGACGTTCGAGCACCTCTTCGTCAGGGCAAGCCCTGACCTACTTCAGATGGGCGATCCGCTGCCACTTCTGTCCCAGCAGTTCCGCGCTGCGGCGGTCCACCGCGACCGGATCGAAACCGGCGATCAGTCGGTTGATCGGCGGGTCGCAGCGGCGGCCGCCGAGGTGAAACTCCGGCAGACCGACGGTGGCGTCCATCAATGAGAGATCGGGCGTGCGATAGCGGTTCAGGTCGATGATCGACTGGTGCATTTTGTTGTGAAACACGGCCTTCTTCCAGGAACCGAACCGGCCCGAATAGTATCGCGGTGGGGCCAGCCCCATCATGTTCTTCAACGTGCCCGTGATCTCGGCGTACGAGTGGGCCTTGAGCACGGGCACGGAAATCAGGTAGTGCGAGAAGGCGATTTCCGGCAGGTGCATTTCCTTGAACACGGGGCACGAATCGTCCTGGAGTCTCCGTAGCGGCGCGTGATTCAGGTCGACCAGTTCCACGGCTTGCCGCTGCGCCAATTCCGTATAGCCCAGCCGCCGGAAGACCTCGTCGGTTTCGAGGTGCGCGTCGCCGCAGCCTTCGCCGACGACGATCGACGCTTCTGAGCACGCCCGCACGTAGAGGATCACCGCCTCGACGCACGCCACGGCGGTGGTGATCGGAAAGGGCGACGCGTTGATCAGATTGGGCTTGATCAGAACGGCCGTCTGTTCTCTCAAGACCTCGGCGGCACCCACGGCGTCGAGGGCCTCGGGAACGGACCGGGCATAGGACTCGAACTGGATCTCCGCAATCTGGCCCACGGCAACCTCCCGCGTCGGGTTTTGTCGATCCTCCATGCAGAAATCGATTATGACGCCACGTGGATGGAAATGGAAGGGCCGACGTGGTAACCTCTGCTATCGTGGTCCGGTCGCAACCCATGGGACGATTTGCCCCGGGCGAGACGGCTACTCTACGGTGTACCCGTTTCGTCCAACCGCCTGACGAGATTGGAAATCGCCATGTCACCGACGAAACTCGACACCGCGCGTGGACCGTTCGCGTGCATCTTGATCTGCCTGCTGGTTTCGCCCTCGCTGCTTTTCGCCGGCGAGCCTTCCTCCGAGAATGCCGAACCGAAGGCGGCCGTTGCGCCGGCCGACGGAAATGTCCCGGCCGCGGCAGATCCGCACTGGCCGCAGATTCGCGAAGGCCACTACGTCACGTGGGTAGACCGGGTGTGGAACACCCGAAAGCCGGCCGAGATCCGGCAGAGCGGCACCGTGGGAAGCCTCGGCCAGCACAACGGCACCGGCACGTATCTTGGCCAGCAGAGGACCGACGGCGGCAAGGTCGAGTTCGACGTGAAGTTCGACGCCGGCTACCTTGCTCCACAGGGCGGCGGCAAGCACTTCCTCGAGATCATGAGTTGGATGGGCGACCGCAGCGATCGTGAAGCGATCCGCGCCCGGCCCTCTTCCCGTATCGAACTGGCCAACCTCGGCGACCGGCCGCGCTGCCTGGTCTGGAACTACGGCCCGCACTTCAAGGGAGAGGCCACCAGGATCTTCCCGATCGGCCCGGCCTTCGAGCCCGACCGCTGGTACCGCGTCGGCTTCGAGTGGTCGTATCGAGAGCCCGCCGGAAGCGTGACGATCCGCGTCGACGACCGCTCCTACTCGACCGACTATCGGTTCGTCCCGAAGACAATCGGCCCGGGCCGCTATTTCCTCTTCGGCCACGTCGAGACGACCCAACCGGAAGGCCGCCTGCACTTCCGGAACTTCACCGTGAAAGGTGGCGATTGAGCGCGGAGCACGCGGCTGCCCCACAAGCACATCGCAGCGGCTGGTGGTTTCGGCAGGGCCGTGTATAATGGCCGGTGATCGTGGAAGTGTAGTTGTCGAACATGGCTCTACCGGGGCAAGCCCGCCAGCACCAAACGGTTTTTCGGCGGTTTCGCAATAAGTCTGGGATGTTACGGTGGGTGGCACGCTCTGAGGAACGAAGGGCGTGGAACGTCGGGAAAACACGCCCTTCGTTCCTCAGGGCGTGCCACCCCAGAGTTTGCCGCGACGATGCCAAGAACCGTTTGGTGCTGGTGGCCCGATGAATCGTAGCGGCCCGAGAAACTCGAAGGAGCAATACCATGTCGGAAAAGATGCGTTGGCATAACGGTTGGAAGGTTTCCGTGGTGCTGATCGCGACTCTGTTTCTTCGCGCAAGCACCCCCTCCGTAGCGGCCGAAGATCGGACGCAGCAGACCGCAGCCCGGCAGATCCTCGATGCCACCGGCGTCAAAGGCGGATTGATCGTGCATATCGGCTGCGGCGACGGTGATCTGACCGCGGCACTACGGGCAAACGACAGCTTCATGGTCCACGGGCTGGCTGCGACCGACGATGACCTGGCCGCCGCACGTCGGACCGTTCAGACGGCGGGCGCGTACGGCAACGTGTCGATCGACCGCCTGACGGGCGACCGCCTGCCGTACATCGACAACCTCGTCAACCTGATCGTCGTCGAAGCCCCCGGCCAACTCGACATGGACGAAGTCATGCGAGTCGTCTGTCCCGGCGGCATTGCCTATATCAAGCAAGGCGGCGGGTGGACGAAGAGCGTCAAACCGCGCCCCGGCGAAATCGACGAGTGGACCCACTACATGTACGACGCCAAGGGCAACGCCGTCTCCAACGACACCGAGGTCGGTCCGCCCGCCCGATTGCAGTGGGTCGGCAGTCCGCTTTGGAGTCGCCACCACGAACACCTGAGCAGCGTCAGTGCCGTGGTCTCCTCCGCCGGCCGGGTGTTCTATATCTTCGACGAGGGCTCTCGGGCGTCGATCCAGTTGCCGGCGAAGTGGAAGCTGATCGCCCGCGACGCCTTCAACGGCGTTGTGCTCTGGAAGCGCGACATCCCGCTGTGGTACACACACCTCTATCCGCTGAAGTCCGGCCCGGCCTTTCTGCCGCGGCGGCTCGTTTCGATCGGCGACGTGGTCTACGCGACGCTCGGGCTCGACCAGCCGCTGGTCGCGCTGGACGCCGCCACGGGCGAGACGATCCGAACCTACGAGAACAGCCAAGCCACCGAAGAGGTCCTTTGCTCCGACGGCGTCTTGTTCCTGCTGGTGAACAAGCGGCCGATGGAACCGGATCGCTATACGTGGAACAATCCCGTCTGCTGGACCGAAGACGCCCGCGTCGACAAGGAACGGCCGTGGGACCAGCAGCAGCGGACGATCCTCGCCGTCGAGGCGGCAACCGGCAAGACGCTCTGGTCGAAGGACGCCGTCGTCGTTCCGGTGACCCTCTCGGTCGACGATCGCCGGGCCGTGTTCCACGACGGCGAAAAGGTCGTCTGCCTGGACCGCAAGACGGGCCGACGGAAGTGGACGTCCGAGGAGGTCGCCATGCGCCTGCCGCTGCCGACTTGCTTCGCGCCGACGCTCGTGCTGTACGATGGCGTCGTGCTCTTTGCCGGCGGCAACGGTCAGATGAGCGGCTACGACGCCGAGACCGGCGAGAAGCTCTGGACCGGCAAGCACTACCGGGCCGGACACCGTTCGCCCGAGGACGTGCTGGTCATCGACGGACTGGCGTGGACGGGCGAGTTGGCCGGACGCGGCTCCAACACGTGGACCGGCTACAACATCAAGACCGGCGTGGTCGAGCGCGAGTTCCAGCCGGACATCGAGAGCTACTGGTTCCATCACCGCTGCCACCGCAGCAAGGCGACGACCCGGTACCTGCTGCCCTCGCGGACGGGGATCGAGTTCGTCGACTGGAAGGCGGAAACGTGGAACCGCAATCACTGGGTCCGCGGCGCGTGCGTTTACGGCATCATGCCCTGCAACGGCCTGGTCTATGCCCCGCAGCACCCGTGCGCGTGCTACATGGAAACGAAGCTCAACGGCTTCAACGCGCTGGCCCCGGCCGCCAAGGAACCGCTGCGCAAACCCACTGAAGACGCCCGCCTCGAAAAAGGCCCGGCCTATGGGCAAGACACCGTTCATCATTCATCATTCA
>Ga0307378_10007265_pt1 | contig 14951 bp, 13 predicted proteins | sample UN1MG_FD_202238 | JGI IMG/M metagenome (GOLD analysis project Ga0307378, IMG submission 202238) | Soil microbial communities from Risofladan, Vaasa, Finland - UN-1 | ecosystem: Environmental > Terrestrial > Soil > Coastal area > Acid sulfate soil | place: Finland: Risofladan, Vaasa | collected...
ATATCTTCTAATTGGGAACTTGTTGTGCTATAAGGAAATCCTCCTACAAATAATTTCTTTGCCATTTATTATCACCACCTTTCTTTTTTACAGTACTGTCTCTGTCTGGTGGATAGAATAATCTTTGGAGGATATCTTCTTATCGAACTAGAGGAAACAGATGTAAATATATATTCCTTATTTAAAGAATAAGTTTTTATTATAACACATTATTCTTTTTTATTATGATAAAATACTATTAGAAGTGGAAAATGTTGCTGATAACTTTTCATGTCAGCCCACCCATCTAAATTTATTCTTATCTATGCCTTCGTGATTGCGTATAACGGTTTTGGTATATCTGAAGTTTTTGCTGAAGGTAAAAATTTGGGCGAGCGTAAGCGAACCAGATATACCATGTTATACGCACCCGATAGGGACAAGCCTTGCATAGCAAGGCGAAGAGTTGCGGGCGACAGGCAAATATTTTTTCTATCTTCTTCTCCGCACATAGACACTATTAACTTATTTTTCTGTTTCCTAAGATTGCGGTATCACACAACTTTTTGAGTGCACAGCGGTTACAATATGGCTCCCTATAAGTGCAAATTAATCTCCCTAAGTCTAAGAGAGCAGGATTAAATATTTCATGTTTAGTATCTGGTACAAGGATTTCGGCCACTTGGTCAATACTCCTCATGACCGCTTTTTTAGGAAGGGATTTTTTAAATATCCTCATATATATCCTCTCTACATTAGAATCTACCATATGTGCTTTTTGGCCATAACCGAGCGAGAGGATAGCTCCTGCAGTATAGGATCCTATGTTTGGTATTAACATTAGGCCTTCCATATTTTCCGGTATTTTACCGTTGAGATTGTTTTTAATAAATTCAGCTGTTTCTTTAAGAGCATTAGATCTTAGTTTGTGATAACCGATAGTCTTCAAGAAATTTTCTAGTTCTTTTACGTCCGCTTTTGCCAGAGATTCTATATTCGGGTACTTTTCAATGAAATCCTCATATACCCTCTCTACTGCTGTCGCGGTAGTTCTCTTCAGTAAAAACTCTGCTACTATGACCTTGTAAGGCGTCCTATTTTTCCTCCACGGAAAATCACTAAGATTATCTGATGCCCAGTGTAAGATTATTTCCTGTATATTTTTGCGCCTATTAATTACTGTCTCAATCATCTCATGTTCTTTAAACATACCATCATCCTAGAATATCTCTTTGATATAGCTTGAAACACCTTCTTCTCCTTCCCCGTACCTTTTGACGAACTCATCAGTGACCCGTCCTATACATGTCTCTATCTCCTCACAGATTGATCGTTCTGTAAGCACTGTTTGTGCAGCCGTCCTTAGTAATTCAAATATTCTTGTATGGTACTCCGGGTCATCACTGACAAAGTCCCATAGCTCTCTACCTATGAGGGTCTTCATCTCCCAGTCAGGCAATAGTTGCTTCATAAGGCCGAGAGTAACCGTCTCATTTGTTCTCTTCCCATAGGTAATCCCTATATACGCTTTGTCTCCTTCAGATATCTTTTCTTGTATTTTCTTTGACCAGTAGACTATCTGATCCTTGTCCATGTCGTTCGGGCCACTCTTTACTTGTATCCAATGCCTCTCTTCGGTTCCGTCCTTGACTACGTCCCATCCGCTACCTAGTGGTGCTTTCTCAAGGGAATCAGAACTTGCCAACAAAAGTTTTTCTACAAAGAAACCCATTGATGTAACAATAGACCTTGTAGCGAGTGCATAAACGTTCAGCCTGACGACTTCTTCGGGGGTATGTAGGTTCAGAGACTTTATCAAAAATGGATTTGGACTAAGATTGTCTAGCTCTATCCCCCGAATCATTTCAAATTGTCGTTTTGTGAATTCCCTGCTAATTGCTGAAAGGAAGTTCTCAGATACCGTCTTAGTTGGAACTATATGCCCCCTTTCTTTTATTTCCATTATCTTTTCTATCTCTTCGTTGGTCAGTCTCATCGTGCGTCTACGACCTATACCCCTAATCTCTGCCAAGTCTTCTGGTTTCACACCAACAAAGCTCCCTATATCAGCGAAGTATGAAGCCACTGATCTAGCCCTGCCTTTTGAAAGCCCTGCCTCGTTCTCGAGGACAAAAGCTATCATCTCGTGTAGACTCTCCGACATTACGGCACCCCCAATAGCTCTGATATTTTGTTAGCTATAGCATACGACAGGTGTACGGGAACTGCGTCCCCAACTAAACGATATTTAGCACCCATGTTTCCCTTAATCATCCAGTCATCCGGGAAGCCCTGGATTCTCTTATACTCTTCTATGGTTAAAAGCCTTTGTGCTTCAGGGTGACAAAACATAGTGCCCTTATGGGCTGGCGATGCTACGACTGTCGGAGAAGGCTCGTCCCAGTTTAGCCTCCTGTAGTAGCCCATCTTCCCACCTCCAGATGTATATGCTCCTCCCATTGCATCTTTTATAAACTTATTTGGGAGGTGCCTCCAGTACCCACCTGGAGGTATAAATGCCATGTATTCTGCTCTTGACAGTGATAATCCCATAGCTTCATTCTGCATTCCGCCTTGGAGGTCGGCGGTAGCGTCCCAAAATGTATTCCATGGCTCAAGACGGTTGCAGTCTAAATTCATTTGAGGGTTATTACTATGAGTTGGTTCAGGGAGTTCTGGGACGCCTTCTCTTAGCCCTATAAATATTACCCTCCTCCTTATTTGTGGTGAACCGTAGTCTGCGGCATTAAGAACTCCATAAGTAAAATTATAACCTGTTGACCTGAGCATTTCTAGTACTACCTTGAAGACCGAACCCTTTTCTTCTTCAGACCTGAAGACTCTCCCATTTCTTTCTGAAATAGGCACATGTTTTAACCGAGCTGACAAAAGGCCAGTTACTTCTTCCATGACAAACGCCCTAGGTTTAATTTCCTTTATGGCTCTCACAAACACCTTTAGAGGCGATGCACGGGGATCGTTAAGTCCTCGTCTTTTTCCCGCTGTAGAAAAAGGCTGACACGGTGGGCCACCTGTCAGTACATCGACATCCCCGATTCCCAGCCCCGCTATACTCAGAGTCTCCTTTGTGCTGACTTTTGTGAAGTCCTTGTGAATAAAAGGAACCATAGGATAGTTGTGTGTGACTGTGTTATGTGAGTCTAAATCTATATCGTTCGCTAGCCGTAGATCAAAACCAGCTGCGAGAAAACCCAGGTCTAGACCCAAGGCTCCAGAGAATAAAGAGATAAGAGTAAGCCCATTTCCTTTCCAATTCCTCATCTCTGGTATGGGGGGCTGAAGTAATGGTGTTCCTCCTCCTTCTCTGTTTAACAGTCTACCCTTTTTTATCCAGTTTTCTTTAGCCTTTTTAAATTCTAAATCAAACCTATAGCTTTCAATGGCTTTTTTGGAATCTGCTAAAGCTTCTTCGAACGCAACCACATGAGCAGTGAACTTGTCCTCTCCTGCGTATAGTCTATCTTGCTCATGAGTCCAAGTCATTAAGCCTATAAAAGCACGTATATCACCCTTACTTATCTTTTTATTACTATTTAGAAGGCCGAAATACTCGAATTTATATTTTTTATATTTCATAGCATGTTTTGGTAACATCTTACTTGTCATATTACTCAACATATTTTATCACCCTATTATATATTGCCTTGTCGCCTGCAATTGCGTATAACTTAAAATAACCGAACTACTTCGTTTATCCTACCAAATTGGTATATTTTGCGAAGTTATATTGAACTCTAATTATTATTAAATTATCTTGATTATAACAAATTCCACTTCTTATTTTTAATAATTTTATTGCAATATTGCAAATAAGGCTAGTATTTAAAAAGGGGGTTAGGCGTGTGTGGAAATTTTAACACTAAAAAGCAATTTATAAAAACCCTTTAAAGGATTTCATTCCGTTTTCTACATCAATGTTAGCAAGGGTAATATAAATTGTGGTGGTGCCTGGTTTAATGAGAAAACTTATTATGAATTTAGTCCTACTAGTGCAAGGGTAAAACTTTAAAATAAGTAACGGATTTTGTCTCCAAACCAGGTAATGGATTTTGGAAGAAATAAAACTTTAGTTTAAATGGTGTAAAAATAAAAAGCTACTGATTTTGGAAAATATCACTTGACTAAATTATAGGAGCAGAGCCACTTTCGTACAACGGCTGTGGACATGCGAAGTTCGAGGCGTAGCAGAGGCATTTGGGCGAGCGAAGCGTAGCCGTATGTCCACTGTTAGGCGACCGAGCCCGACAGGGCGAGGCGAGGAACCCGAAGGTTTCCGAAGAGTCATAGACGAAATATCCGTTCCGTGGGGCATTGGGCACTCTTTTCATGCATCCTTCCTCCGTATATCATTTTCATCGCTTTTTGAAGAAACCTCCATTGAAGGTTTACAAATTTCATCAGGAAACCACGCATCCGTGATTCTCTTTAAAATGGCCTTCTTAGGAAGATATCTCAATTTCATCGACAAATTCATACTTACGCCTTTTCTTTCAAGGAGACCACTATGAAATTTAAAGCCATGTCGAACGCAGATGTTCTGCTTCCTTACATTTCTCCTAAATTGTTTCACTTCTGCGTCTGACCATTTTGGATGTACGAAATAGTCCTCTGAGGTTTGCGGGATTCTTGAGTTGAAGTTGTCATGTAGCTGCGCCACGGGTTGGTATCTACAATCAGTAATTTGAACTTTCCATCCCCAACACTTCAGCCGTTTACGTTCCAACTCAAGAAAAGTTATGAACCAATTGAATATCATAAAAACCGATATGTCTTTCGCAGGATACCCCGCCTTTTCTAGTATCCGGATCTGTTTCTCAATGTGCTTCCATTGATTATACTTTCCATCCCACGCAATTCTAGGGTTATCAAACCTTGCCTTCTTGAGAGCTAATGCTAACTCGGGTCTTTCCTCAAGTATTCGACCATCAAAACCACTCTGAGACTCGCAACGAACTGCCTTATCCTTCCATTTCAATCTTGCGACCTCTTCAAGCAATTCGTCTATGTGTGCGTTCATAAGCAAGTTATTATCATAGAAAACTAACTTGTTAGAACAAACCTCGTTCGCTATACTTCTCTTGGATGAAATTACCGGCTCTAGCTTCCAAGCGTAACAAAAGCCGCAATGACGTGGACACCCTCTTGTTGAGTGAATTATCTGATAGTTGAGCGGATGTGGGTTTGTTTCTATTAGGTTATAATCGGGCAAACATTTTTCCGCTTCATTATGAAGTCCGAAATACGGCTCAACTTTGTATTGCCTACATTTCTCTTTGAAAATTTTGTTGCCAAAATGGAGAGAAACATATATTCCGCCTACTCGAATGGCACTGTTTGGGTAGTTACTGCGGTAGAACTTCACACTGTCCCAGAAATACTCACTCCAATATGTAAACAGTGAAGTTATCCATATTTCATCTGGAACAAAACCCGCTCGAGAATTTCCTCTCACTAATTTTACCTTTGTAACTATCTTAGTATTTTTCAGGTATGCCCCAATCTTCAAAAGACCAATCGGTAGGAAGTTCTTATGATTTTTGCTCTTTGGAGGGATTGGGAAATCTGGTTCAACGAGTAAGGCCTTCATTTTTGCATCGTGATTATAGACTCTTCTTGTTTTTTTCATATTTATCAATCAGCTCCGCCTCAAGCTTTTTGATATAACTTCCAAAATCCCCACTTAAAACTTTGTTCTTTAGTATCTTAATCCCACCTGTAGCATACTCCTCTGCAATGGAATATACCTTCCCCTCATCGAGTAACACATTTAGGTTGCCGTCCTCTTCCGCTATAGCTATCGCTTTCATTATACTTTTCACTTCTCGTGGAACATGATACAAAAGTATCAGTCCCACTTTAGTATCCAATTTAACTCTGTTCTTCTCCATATATCCCGCACTAAGTGCCATCATAAAAATATGTATGAGGTCTTTTCTTTTGAAAGGCTCTTCTTTTTTCAATAGGTCATAGATTTCTCTATCACTTTTTCTACAATATAATCTGTCTGGAGCTTTACTTTCCATACGGCATAACCTCCGCTTCACATCCCTTTTTAAATTCCTTGAAGTCTATTTTATACTCCTTATGAATGTTTTTAAGTAATTCTTTTCTAACGGGGGATGTGTATTCTGAACCTGTTACCAACAATATTATTTGTGTACCTCCGAAATATTGTGGTATGGTTTTTGCAATATTTTCTCTGGCTTCCGGGTCAATCCTTGCTAAAGGAGTGTCTATAACCATTGGTGCATCAAAACCGGAGACTGTGTTTAACCCGGCTATAAATGATAGTGTTAGGGCCTCCCTTTCTCCCGCACTTAATGTTCCTATTGATTCTCTCCCGCTCTGGTCTAAGACGGAAAAATTGTAACTATCGTCTATTTTCACATTTTTGTAAGTTTCCTTTTTCCAGATTATATCAAAAAATTCTTTTTTAGTTTTCTTTTCTATTTCTTTTCGTGTTTCTTCCATAATTTCACTTTTGATTTCATTTGCAATCTCTAATGCACTATCGCAAAAAGAACAGAACCGATTAAGTTCTTTCAATTTGTCCTGTTTCTTAATCTCCTTTAGTAGATCCTCATCAAGAGATTCAATTTTTAATTTTATGTTGTCTATGGTAATTTTCTTTTCCCCAATTTTCTCGTCCACTTTGCTTATTTCGTTATTGTACTCCTCTAATTTTTCTTCTTTTCTCTTGATATCCTCTATGTCACATCCCTTAATTTCATCTTCAATTTTTTTCAGTCTTTCATTCTTTCTCCTTATTTGTTCTTCTAAATCTTTAATTTTTTTTGTATAATTAATCCGTTTTTCATCAAAACCTGAAATTTGCTCTTTTATGTTCCTTAATTCACCGGACAGTTCAATAAGTTCTCCGCTTATGTTAGTAATCTCGTCGCAATTTTGAAGCAGTTTTTCTATACTTTTTCTATGCTTACTATCCTTCTTAGATATGATGGTAGTACAAATACAAACCCCTTTTTCGAGTAATTTTTCTAAAAAGTTTTTCTTGTAATTCGGAGGAATATCCCCCGCCTCCTTCTGTTTACTAATAATTTGCAAAGTTTGAGCAATCGGTTTGTAAGCGAATATAGATGGTGTTATGTCAATTAGATAATCAGATTTACCTTTTCTTTCTTCGTCAAGGTTAACCTCGAATTGAGATAAATCTGTGTTCAATTCAATTCTTTCTTGTGCCAATTTCTTTATATTCCCTGGAGAAAGCTCCCTTAATTCTTTATTAAGCTTATCTCTATGTTTTTTTGCCACTTTTTGAGAATCTACTAGTTTGTCTAATTCATCTTTCATTTTTTCTAATGACTCTTGAAGCTTAATTTTCCCATCTTGAAGTTCTTTTACCTCGGGCGTTAATCCTTTAGACGATGACAAAAACTCATTTTTTGCATGACTCAGATGAGTGACCATTCTATCTAATAACTCTAATTGTGATATTTTGAAAACGGCTTCTTTTATTATCTCACCGGATTCTTCCTTAAAATAATCATCTAGTCGTTCCCCGTCAAAGAGGAAATACTCATTAATTTTTTCGGGTAGCAAACGCTGGATAGCGGCGGCGGGGTCTCGATAGTATCCCATATCTTTGCCTATCTGTGCAAACATCTCTAGTTTTGTCCCATCTTGTTGATTTGACTGGTAGCGGTCAGTGATTTGCTCTGCATCGCCAGTTTCTGATTTTTGTATCCACATAGTTCTTTTGATCTTGTATCGTCTGTTTTTATCATTGCTTACTAATTGGACCTCTACCTCTACAATGCTCTTTTCACCCGTTCCTAACTTATCAAGCATCAATGTGTTTATAACGGGCAGGCCTTCGTACTTTTTACTAATGTGAAGTTCATTTCCATACAAACACCATGTAATTGCATTGAGAAGATTTGTCTTACCAGCACCGTTGGCGCCCTCAATAACCACAATATTTTTTCCCCTCTCTCCAATGCCCAAATTAATTTTGCAATCCCTATACTGTCGATAATTTTTTAATTTAATATAATCTATCATCATATCTACTCGTCCCTCCTTTTTCCGGCATATTTTCTGATATTATCTATATACTCATCCATAATTCGCGGTCGAGCTTCGTCGATATGTTCAAATTCCAACAAAAGCATTTTCCTTAGAAATTCCTTAATCTCTTCGGGATACTTACCACTTTCTATCTTATTCTTGATTTTTTCGTTGACCTCTTCTCTAATCTTAATCTCCTCACCCATTTTATCACTTCCTTTATACCTTAAATTTCTTTTCAACTGTATAAATTTTATTCAAACATTCCAAGCTATTAATCGCAATACCTGCAAACTCTCTATATCTTCTCAGTTCTTTCTGCAATATCTTTCTTTCTATATCTAATAAGTCATCACCTACTGGCTCCGAAAGATATGGCACGACTATAACATCATGGATTATTGCTTTATCCTTTCCCGGAAAACGTCTTAGAATTCTCCCTCTTCTCTGTATCCACTCTCTTGGATTGCCAGTACTTGCCAGAATTATAGCCGTTCTCGCAGGGGGGACATCAACCCCTTCATCCAAACACTTTATGGCCACCAAGACCTGATACGCGCCTTCAGCAAATTTTTGAAGTAAAAACTCTCTCTCGGAAAGACCATTAAACTCTTCTTTAGGTGTTGTTCCCTCATGTAAGGTAAATTTGTGTTGAATAATATTCATTTCATTCAGCAGATCTTGAACAGAATCAATTTGCTCTGGAGAACAATAAACCAGGCAATGCTTTATTTTATCCTTACCCAGTTCGTGCAATATTTCCCTAAAAGATTCATACTTATTAACTGCATTCTTAATAATCTCTTGACGCCTAAAGCATAACAATGAAAACCATTTTTCTCTTTCTTCATCATCTTTTGCACGATGATATGCTTTAGCAATTTTCTTTGTCTCCACCTCATATCTTTCTAATTCTCCATCAGTGAGCTCTACAAAATAAGGCTTATACTCATAAGGTACAAGATATGTCTCTCCAGTGCATGGATTAATCTTTTCAATTGCATCTTTTAACGAAAACTCGAAAACTGTATCGCCAAAATACTCAAAAAGTCTTTCCGTACCCTCTATATCAAACCAGCGTTTTGGAGTTGCACTTAGACCTAGCCTGAAATGATAATCTTCTATCAATCCTAATTTTCTTTCGGGCGCTCCGATTCCATGAACTTCATCGACTATTACGAACTTTTCTTCATTTGATATCCTAACTATCTTAATGAAGTCTTTTCTTGGAAAAGTTGCATGAGTTGTTAGCACTATTAATTTCTCGCCAATTCCATTCTTTATATCTAGTAGACAATCTGCTAGTTCGTCCTTCCAATCCGGGTTACTACTATCCGCGATAACAACAGGACACTGAATTTCGATTTCCTTTATATCATCCGCCCATTGTTTTATTAAGTGGTCGTAGGGGCAAGCAATAACAGTAATTAGTCTATCTCTCTCTTCCATTACTTTTTTGAGACAACCCAAAGCAGCAAAAGTTTTTCCAGTCCCCGTAGCCATCTCAAAAATACCTTTCTTGCCGTTATTTAACCAATTTGTGATGGCCTGGTTCTGATGGTCCCACAACTTTACCCCCCTATGCACTTTAACCCTCTTGTCTAACCATCTCTCTAATTTCAAATCCTCAATATTCTTCGGGGCAATCTCAATTAACTTCTTTTTTACTGCTCTCGGAATTTCCATAACAAGCGTTCTTCTTGCTGTGCCTCCCCAAAATCTTCCAAATTTTTCAACGTCTGCTTCAAGATAAGGTCTTTCGGCAACTATCCAACTGCGAAAAACCTTAAATTCCTCTATGTTACCCTGCCACCCACTTGCAGACTCATTTTCGGAACCACTAAACGATAGGATATTTCCTCCCACATCTTCGAGGATTCCTACTTTTTGGTGAAAAATCGCCTGTTTTTCTACCCTATTTTCGTCAAGAAGATTTCCTTCCTCATTAATTCCAATTGCCACTTTAATTTCCAGTCTTTTACTTGCTACCATCCATCCGAGAGCTCTTACATGGTCTCTGATAAAATCCTCTTCCAAACATTCCAAATCTTTAAGCATTATTCTTTCAATTACCTCTTCCGGCGTTTCATACGCATTTTTGATTGCCTCAATGTCCGATTTACTCAATTTAGCTCCACAGATTAACTGCATATGTCCACCATTAAATATGAACCTAACGATTCCTTTAGCGGATATTGCGAGGCTACTAGAAGAAAAAAAGCCAGCCAATCTTTTGTATTTAATAGAATTTGATAGTACCGGAATGTAAAAATCATTAAGGATGTCATCTAAATCAGAATCGTAGTTATTTTTTATGGATATTTCCTTTAAAAACATATTCTTCACCCCATAGTCATATTCCATTATTGTCCACGCCCAATGCCCCATCCGTTTCGTCTATGATTTCGCCTAACTCGTTTCTATACGAATTGTTTTCGTAAATCCAATCTTTTATTACATATTATACGAAGTTATATTGCTGATTTTTAAATTATCTTGATTATAACAAATTTCATTTCTTATTTTTAATAATTTTATTACAATATTGCAAATAAGGGTGGTATTTAAAAGGGGGTAGGGGCGTGGGGCTGAACAAGCCAAGGAGCTTCTTGTCTTTATAGCATAGCTTATACACCTAATAAAATTAAGGTCAATTTATATATAGATTCGTAAGAATTTTTGACAAATTCGATCATATTGAAATTAGCACCAGCTAAGCTAATTTTTCCATCTTCGACTACTCCATATTCACTATCTATAACTGGAAATTCTATAATAGTATCTCCAGAAATTTTTTCCCTGTCTCTAAATTCAATGAATCTAATAATGTTTATTTTCAATGGTGCTAATCTGGCTTTTATATCTAGTAGTTTTTTATCTATGCTGCCTTGCTTTTCAAGCTGGGATAACAATAAATTAATCTTTTTCTTATTCAAACCACCAATATCTTGAGTCAAGCCTAGAACTTTCTTGGAGTGTAAGCCTATAAAATCAAGCAAAACTCTTCCATTAAAAAGGAAGTTTTTCCAGAGGCTTCTAACCTCGATAGAATCTGCCTGAAAAGAAACACCTTGACCACTCGGTTTTTTTAATGATTTTAGGAGATGTTCGTATGATTGATAAAATAATCCATAATTATTTATAAAATCCTTATGATGTTTTTCAGGAAGTTTTGATTTAATTACTAAATCTTTTGCGAAGTCTCTATATTTATCTACAGTTTGAATCCCAATAGTAACTTTGAGTCTAACATTCGGGAGAGGGTGCCAATTACCTTTATCATCTCCCATAATTGCTCCTTTAAAAAATAAAGGATCACCGTTTTGGTTTTTTTTCTTATAACAGCATTCTTCATACAGTTTCCCAGATTTACATGGACATAAAGGTAAAGTCATTAATCCCGTCTCCTTTAATTATGTTAATTTTCTTTATTGGAAGGCATAATATCATAATTTTTTGTACCTATAAAAACCCTTTAAAAGATTTCATGCCGTTTTCTACATCTATATTTGCCAGGGTAATGTAGATTGTTGTGGTACTTATATCAGAGTGCCCCAGGATCCGCCTAAGGGTTTCAATATCTTTTGTCTGCTTATAGTACTGTGTGGCGTAAGTATGCCTTAGTGTATGGGGTGAAATCTTCTTTTCAATTCCAGCTTTATTAGCATATCTTTTTACCATCTGTTGAATGTATCTATCTGAAAGTTCCCTGCCTTTAAGAGTTGAGAAAAGGTAGCTTCCTTTGGGCCTTATATTTCTCCAGGTATCTAAAAGATCTGTAAGGTAATCCGGTATGGCAAGATCTCTGTCCTTTTTTCCTTTCCCGGATTCTACCCTGAGCTTTCCTTTGGTTAGGTTTAAGTTACCGGGCTTAAGATTTACAACCTCAGAAAGCCTTAGTCCGCAGTGAAGCATAAGTGACATAATAGCTTTATTTCGCAAGCCCGTTGGGTATCTTTTACTCGGCTGCTTTAATAAATTTTGGACTTCTTCCGGCTCTAAAGTTACCGGGAGTTTATTTTTTCTCATTTATAGCCTTTTTTAGTTAATACTACGTATAATCTGCATTATACATAGTATATAGCGGGGTTTTCAAGGGGTGGGATAAATAGCGTACTATATCACAAAAATTGGGTAAAAAATTATGATGGAGATTTGAGTAATTTATCTATAAGAGTTGCTGGATCAACAAATTCTAAATTAGGGCATATTTTATTTAACTGAGTCGAAAATTTCTTTGCTTTCTTTAAAATGGAATCTTTATCTAAAGTCATAAAGTATTTACACCCACCCTCTGCTGCTTGATATATATGTTCCACATCGTCCTTGTGAGGGAAAATAACTTTTAAGCTAGAGAATAATTCATACTCAACTTTTTCACCAAAGCTAATAGGAAATTTAAAAGGGAATGAAAAGCCACCTTCAAACCTTGAGAAGGGCTTAGAAGGAATTTTTGTAATAAGCTTATATAATATTTTTAAAGTAATTCTAATGCGGTCTTCAGTAGTTTTGAGAAATTCCTCTAACATTTTGTCTGAAGTTACAAAAACTATATTCTCATAATCACAAATTTTATCCAAGGAGTTTAATTGTTCTTCTTTAATTTTATCCGCTCTTAGGTTAGATAAAATACACGTGTCTAAGTAGACTTTAATGGTTAGCTTCTCATCGGGCATGATTAATAAACTCCTATTACTATTATGTTTATTCTATCTTTGTTTTTATTGGTGTCAATTATTAACGGCAAAAGCAGTGAGAAAAAATATTTAAGGGACATAAGCTATTATAAATGATAAAATATTCAAATTGGAAATACTTAAAAAAAGGAGATAAAAAAATGGAAGAAGAATTAATACGTTTAGAAAAGGGATTAAATGATTTGGATAATATAAAGGGTGATGTTTGGAAATATGTTAATAATTGGGAAAAAAAATTTTGGATATTTGTTGGTGTAAATAGAAGCAAGTATGGTTGGTGTGAAGATGAATTTGAAAATATCCAATCTCTAAACGAGAGAAAATTTCCGAAAGACTCGTTTAGGGGTCGTATTGATAGCTATAAAAAGCTATTTGAAAAGATTAAAAAAGAATAAATAACCAAAGATAACCAAAAGCCCCGAGTTACCTTTTACCATAGTTTTTAAGCAGTAGGTTACTTAGTATCTCGGGGCCCTGCCTTAGAACTTTTCTAAGGGATTTTTCAGAACTTTAACTTACTTTCTACATTCTTTCGTTTGTAAATTTCAGTTGTTTCTGAAAGTTGCCTCCTGCTCTAAGGGCAATTATAAATATAGCAAAGAAGTAAGACAGGTGTAAAGGAAAATTCTGTTATTTTAACAATTTTTAACTGGGTACCCCAAGGTGTGAAATTTCTTACCAATTTTTGAAGATATTAATAGACTTATAATTTATTTGAGGTTTATGAAGTGATTTTTACTTTAGTTTTAGCTATACTATGTCCTTACCCCATTCTTTAGTCCAGTTTTTAAGTTAGTATCTAAGCATTCCGATGAGGGCCCCCCAAAAACTAGTCCATTTAAAATGTCAGTAATCTGGCTTATCTGCCCCTTTTGGTAGGCTCCTGGCGAAAGCACTTGGTGTCATATTACCTATAGAACTATGAGGGCGAAACTCATTATAGTCTCTTCGCCAAATCTCCAGCTTGTTCTGTGCATCTTCAATTGACAAGAACCAATTGGTATTAAAACACTCATCTCTTAGACTACCATTAAATGACTCGATAAAGGCATTATCCTTTCATCAAGCTCCTTTACTATCTTTTCATCTGAGATGAGGTTTACTGTTGGCCACACAAGAACTTCCTTAAACCATGCATATGCATCGCCAAAAGAGGACTGACCGGCTTCAAAGCCTATCTGGCCCGGAATAATGGACACGTCCACCTGCCCACATATTCCTACTACAGTCTTATCACCTACCTTCTCCGATGGTGATACTGCCATGTTGCAGCAGGAAGTACCTATTACCTTTACAAAGGTTTTATCTTTTATTCCTGCTCCCACGGCTCCCATATGGGGATCGAATGCACCTACGGTAACCGCAATACCACCAGGTAGTTTAAGCTTTTCTGCCCATTCTTTGGAAAGGAAACCTGCAGGAGTGTCTGAAGTATAGGTGTCTGCATAAAGCCTCTCTCTAAGTCCTGGTAAAAGAGGGTCTACTACTGTTAAAAAATCTTGGGAAGGTAGACCTTTCCATGATTTGTGCCACATAGCCTTGTGGCCTGCAGCACACCTGTTTCTTTTTATATCCTCTGGTCTTATATTGCCGGTTAAAATTGCAGGTATCCAGTCTGCAAGCTCTACCCAGGAATAGGCTGCCTCTCTTACTTTTTTATTGGTTTTCAATATATGAAGTACCTTTGAAAAAAACCATTCGGAAGAATATACGCCTCCAGAATATTTTGTATAGTCTATTCCTCCCCAGGATTTTGCGGTTTTGTTTATTAGTTCTGATTCCTCTACGGCTGTATGGTCTTTCCACAGAATAAACATGGCATCAGGGTCATCCTTAAATCCGTACTTTAGGGCTAGTGCCGTACCGTCTCTGTCTACAGGTGCAGGTGTAGAGCCTGTCGTATCTATCCCTATTCCAATTATATTTTCAGAAGTTTCCTGCGGAGCCAGCTTTATCGCTTCTACTATTGCCTCTGTAAGGGATTCGGTATAATCTAAGGGGTGATGTCGGAACTGGTTTTTAGCTGCATCAGAGTAGAGGCCTTCTTTCCACCTTTTGTAATATGAGACAAAAGTCGATATCTCTTTCCCATTTCCTACATCCACTTTAATCGAACGCACAGAATCCGTACCAAAATCCATTCCTATGACATATTTGCTTGAAGCCATTGATTTTCCTTCTATTTCTACTTAAAGTGAAAGTACTTCTTCTTCCCTTTCCCTGAAG
>Ga0307378_10007271_pt1 | contig 14947 bp, 10 predicted proteins | sample UN1MG_FD_202238 | JGI IMG/M metagenome (GOLD analysis project Ga0307378, IMG submission 202238) | Soil microbial communities from Risofladan, Vaasa, Finland - UN-1 | ecosystem: Environmental > Terrestrial > Soil > Coastal area > Acid sulfate soil | place: Finland: Risofladan, Vaasa | collected...
GACAGTGCCGTTCCAGTTATTCGGCATGCATTACACGACACCGGAGGGACAGGACATCTTCATCAGCGCGGTCCTGGCGTTCCTGATGGTGTTTGATGACACATACAATGGCACAGGGCCAGGCTCGAACGGACTGCCCGACCCAGGTCACGAGAATGTCTCTTACGTAATCCCGTTTGCGGTTGGGAATACCCTAGACGACGTATACCCACCAGAGGTGGAGGTGCAAGAGGTCGAGAAGCTGGGCGATGGGCACTATCGATTCGGTATACAGTACCGGAACCTCTACGCTTTCGTGACCCCCAACTTCCTGGCCAGTTTGGTGTTCCACACCGGATGGATCGCCAAGTTCAGCGAGCTCACGGTCAGTTACGAGATCACGATGGACAGCGAAACGGGAGAGGTCACAGCGGAGACCTGGTACACGATAGGTCAAGTGACCGAGCTCTGGGGGTTTCTGCTCGGAATCCCGATACCCCTTGATGTGGAGGATGACATCTCGGACTCCTTGGGCCTGAGCGTGGTCCACTTCGTGACCGTGTTCACATCGAAGTACCAGGGGCCCTCTGGCAACTCGACTGGCAGCACCATTGACACGGACATCAACGCCCCCCTCGAAGAGGACATCGTCCTCAAGGTCGGGGACAGCGGAGAGAGGGCGATGAAGATCGGCACGCGAGGGACATTCGACCTCATCAACGAGAGCTCGGACGATGTGGTCAAGGAAGACCAGCCCGCGATGAACGCCATCATCGGGGCGAAACTGGTGGACCTGCTACTTGTCGCCTGGCAGCTGGGCTTCGCCGCTGGGTCGATGAGCATATTCGCATACGCGCTCAGCGAACATGTCCAGGACTCATACGACAGCCCGCTCGACCTGTGCCAGAGAAGCCTTGTTCCGTCGAACGAGGAAGGATTCAACGCATATCCACTCTGGTATGCTGTATCTTTCCCCCAGTGGGAAGGTTACCGCGTCGTCCACGACCCGGTCTACACTGCTTACGCGGCCTTCGACACGCCTGTTGGTGATGAGACGGATGAATTCGACCCGGCGGGTCTTGTCATCTTGGTGCTGATCATCGCTGTCGCAATCGTGGCTATCGTCGCAGTGGCTACAAGGAAGAAATGATCTTCAGTCTGGACAATAGCCCGCGTCGCATGTATGGCCCTTGGCGAGGACCAGACGTAAATCGGGATTAGAGCGACGGCTCACTTGAACCGCCTGCCGTCTGATATCTTGATCCGGACATGTGGGTTCAGGAGGTTCCTCGCGACGACCGTCCTCGCCGTCCTATTCGTTATCACCGTCTTCACAAGTTCCTTGACGCCCTCCACACTCTTCCAAGCGTCCAAATAAGCTGTGTATCCACGATTGACAGCCGCCTCCAGGTCTGCTCTCGTGATGCCGTTATCGCTGTATTCGTAGATGCGGTGGTTCGTCTTCCAGTCGTCCGCCCCCACGACCCCATCCCTTTCCAGCTCGCTCCAGATATCCGTGCCCACGAGACAATCCAGTATGTTGATCTGCACTCCGTGGGCCCGCATCGCCCGTATCAAGTCGATCGTCTTGTCCATGTCGTCCTTCGTCTCCACCGGAGCGCCCATTATGTACGATGTGACGACGATCATGCCCGCCCGCTTCGCGTCGGCAACCGCCCTCCTGGAATCGCCGACGTCTATCATCTTCCTGTAGTAGTTCAGAACATGCTTCTGGCCGCTCTCCACACCGAAGTACATCACATTGAACCCTGCCTGCTTCATCTGTCTCATCAGACTGTACGGCGTGTTGTCGACCCTTCCCTCGCAGTAGAACTGCATCTTGACCTTCCGCTCGCGTATCAGCTCGCAGATACGCTCCATCCTTCCCCTGTTCAGTGTGAGGTTATCGTCCACGAAGACGCAGCATTCGTAGCCGTCGCCGTATATTCGCTCGAGCTCGTCGACCACGTTCTCCGGACTGCGAGGGCGCCATATCCGCTTCGAGAATGCGGCACAGGAGCAGTAAGAGCATCTGAAAGGGCATCCGCGAGAGCTTGATATCGTGGTGAACTTGCCGTATGTGAGCCGAATGTTCTCGTGGGTGTACCCATAGTCTATGTCCGGGAGCAGTGACCTATCCGGGAACGGTAGCGTGTCGAGGTCCTCTATCAGGGAATCTGGCTTTACGGTGGGTTGGCCATTGTCCGTGAATCCTATCCCAGGAACATCAGACGGAGGCGTCCCTTCATCGATGTGGTTCAGGAGTCTTGGAAACGACTCCTCACCCTCACCGACCACGATGTAATCCACGAACGGATAATCCCTGAGGATCATCTCGGAGGCGAAAGTCGCGTGCATGCCGCCGAGCACGAGCTTGGTTTCCGGCATCGCCTCATCCACAGCTCTGAGAGTGCTGATGGTGTCGAGAAACGTGTGGGTCGAGCAGTTCATCCCCAGAACATCTGGCCTCTCGCTCCCGATCCTGCTGACAAGCTCTGCCTCAGTCAGGTTCTCGCAGAACGCGTCAATGACCTTGATGTCGTCCGAGCCCTCCCGCCTCTGCAAGCACGATGACGCGACATACAGCAGACCGAGCGGCGGCCAAAGCTCCGTAGTCCGTCCCGGAGGCGTGGACAGTACCACCTTCATGCCATCTCCCACCTTAGGCGCATAACGCCGTTGAAAAGGACGTGGCTCAAGATATTAAGACTCTTGCAGATGGCGCGTGTCATCTCCGCTTCTGCCAGGCGCAGAGCTGCCGTTCACCGACGCTCAGCCTTTCTCGTAGCGAGTGACGATGGCGTCACCCTTTTCGAGCACTCCTTTGTCTAGTTCCTCTGCTTTGTGTTCGGATATGATCTTCTTAGTGATCGCCCTCGCCTCTGGCACCATCTCGCGTGACCGCGTGGCCTCCCATCGCAACACCATCTCGTCCCTGTTGAAGATGGAATCCCTGAAGTTCCTCAGCGTGTGGGGGTGTGAAATGAACGTGCCTCCGTGGCCGACATCCCTCAGAGCGTCGAACGCAATCGACTGTTCGTCGACCGGCATACTCCTGAGACAGGGGCGGAAGTTCTTCCATGTGAAGGCGTCGATGACGACCTGCTCCAAGGACGCTCCTTTAGCGCCGTCCAGCGCGCCGAAACCGCAGGTGAGGTCGATGGCGCCGAACATCTCGGCGCCGTAGCTGATGACTTCGGACAGCGACATGGTGACTCCGGGTCTGGTGTCGTTAGACAGCCCCCAACCACCCATCATGCAAGGGAGCCCATATCGGTTGGCCAGCTGGCTGAGTCCGGCCGCCAGAGGCGGGGACTCAGCGGCGCCCGATGGGACCGTGCCCGTCCTCATGTCCGCAGGGACCCCTGCCGAGCTGTACACGAACGGCGAACCCTCCGCTGCGGTCTGCGATATCACCAGACTCGCGAGGTTCTCGACGTTGATGACATTCATCGTCCCGGCGACTGTGACTGGGGACGTGAAGCCCGAAAGGGGCATCGTCATGCTTACTATCGGGATGCCCGCCCTTGACAGTTCCACCTGGGCCTCGGCCGCTCCCTTTTCGAAAGAGAGCGGCGAGACGGGAGACGACACGACGGAGAATATCGGCCTCTTGCGCAGCTCCTCCCTGCCACCGACGACCAGCGCGGCAATGTCTATCTGCGTCCTCGCGTCCTCAGCGTCGATGACCTCGACCTGTTGCACGTGCTTGGTGGTGTTCTGTAGAGACGTCCAAAGTTGATGGACCGCATGTGACCTGTCCGAGACGTCCATCGGGACGACGACCGTCCAGAAGAAGTCCACCACATCCAAGGCGTCCGCGAGCTTTGCGAAGTCTGCCAGATCGGACCGCGTGGCGTTCCTCCTCTCCCCCGTATCCAGATCGGTCATGTAGTTCGCGAGGCCGGTCGTCGCCGCATATGGCGTCCCGGAGACCGGTATCTTCATGTCTTGTTTGGGATTGCGGGCGCAGAGAGTGAATCCCCTGGGAGCATTCTTCACAGCTTCGTCGACCATGCCCTCAGATATGCGCGCGATCTGCCTGTCGCGGTCGACCCTGGCACCGGCGTCCTCCAACATCTTCAGGACCAAAGGGCTCCTGATCATCACGCCCAGTTCCTCAAGGCATCTGATGCTCTGCCCATGAACGAGTTCTTCTTCATCCGCTGACAAGAATTTCAGTTGTACGCGAGCCAATTCGAAACCATCCTAAGCCTTGTGCGCTGCCCGTTGAAGGAGCGCCTTCGTCGCTTCCGCTATAGCTACATCATACATAAGCATGACTCCAACAGTCGGGATAGGCGCTGGCTCGCTCAGTTATCGAGCTGGGCACTAGTCCGCTCAGCCCTTCTCTTCGCGCCCTTCTCTCTGGAGCCTTCCTGGGGCCCACCATGCCCACTTGCCGAGCAGTGTCATCATGGCGGGGACGACGTACGTCCGAACCACCATCGCATCGAGCATTATCGCGAACGCGAGGGCGAACCCCATCTCCTTGAGCATCATCGTGCTTGAGATCATCATCATGCTGAAGGCGGAGCCCATTATGATCGCCAAAGCTGTGATTATCCCGCCAGTCCAGTCGAGGGAATCCACTATCGCTTGCCTGTCGGGCTTGCCCTTGTGCCTCTCCTCCCGTATCCTCGTGAGTATGAAGACGTTGTAGTCCATGCCAATCCCCATCAGCATGATGAACAGGATGAGTGGGATTATCCAAAGGATAGGCTCATCCAGGGCGTATCCGAATATGCCTACCGTCGCCGCGAAGGCCCACGAGATGCTGAGCAGAATCGAGATAATGGCGAAAGCGGACAGCAGTACTGCCCCGAGAACTATCAGCAGCACGAGAAAGATGCCAATCACGACCACGATCTCCATGACCGTGAACTGCCGGTTCAGATCGTTGGCGAGGTCGTATATCACGGCCGTGGCGCCGCCGACGTAGACATCAGAGGTCGACAGTGTCGGGTCCTCGCTCGACAAGGCAATCATCAGGCCTCTAAGGACCTCGACAGTGTCAAGGGACCCCGGAGCCATCGGCGCGCCTTCGAGGACGACCGTTATCAGAACCGTCCTGCCATCGATGCCGATGCTCTGGAGCATCAACGCCTCAGTGTTTGCCCTGGCCTCCGCGGAAAGCGCGCTGAGGTTCCTGTAGTCAATGAAAGGACCTTGTGGATTTGTCGTGCCTGTGACCTGCTTCACATCGTCGACCGATGCCACCGCTTTGGTCACGCCTTCTATCGTCTCCAGATTCGCGATGCTGAAATTGCCGTCTTCATAGACTGGCGAGTCCATCACGACGACAATCTGGGTGGGCATGATCCTGCCAGCTCCGAACGCATCGGTCATCGCCGTGATGCCCTCGTTGCTCTCGACGCCGGATGCCATGCCGCCTATGAAATCGAAGCTCGTCTCCGCGGTGATGAAGATATAGGTCGTTGGGACGGATATCAGTATCGCGGCCGCCATCACGACCTTGGCGTGGCGTATCGAGAAATCCGCGGCCTTGTAGAAGTATCCACGGTGCCCCGCCTCCCTCTTGGCCATGAACCTCTCGGCGTACTTGTACCATCTCTTCTTGTTGTTTGGCCAGAAGACACGGTTTCCAAGGACCATGAGTATGGACGGGACCAGGGTCAGCGCGACCAACAGCGCTATGCCGATCGCCATCCCCATGACCAGGCCCATCGTCCTTATCATTGAGAAGTCCGCGATCGCCAACGCGAAGAACGAAATCATGACCGTGGCGCCGCTTGTCGAGATGCTCTCACCGGCCCATGTAACCGAGGTCCGCACAGCATCCTCCCTGATGTGGCCCTTGATACGCTCCTCGCGGTACCTCGCGACTATGAATATCGCATAGTCGGTGCCGACGCCCATCAGGATGCTGAAGAGCATCATCGTCACCGAGTAGTGAATCTCTGCGACGTACGAACCTATCACGAAGACGATGGCCTGGCTGACCCCCAGCGCGACCATCACGCTTCCCAGCGGCACGAATTGTGCGACAACTGACCGGAAGAAGAAGCCCATGAGGACGATGATCATGATGATCGTCATCGGCTCTATGAGCATCATCTCGCTCTCCATCGAGCCTTCCATATCGGCTGTGAGCGCAGCGTCGCCGGTCACGAATGTCTCGTAATCGGACGTGAGATGGCTTGTCCTCGCCTCCGCAACAAGACCGCGTATCACTTCGACGTTGTTGACTATCGGCTTGCCATCGTCCTCTAAGTATCCGGAGTCCTTGGAGAATGTAGCAACGACTAGCATCGCACCGTTGTCAGGGCTCAGGAAGCTCGCCATGTACTCCTCTGGAAGAGCGACGGGATACTCTGCGATCGTACCGGACGACACCACCTGCCTGGCGAGTGCGCCCACCTCCTCGTAGGTGTACTCGGGCCCGAGGGCGTATACGTCCTCCAGGAATGCCAAGTCGTCGATCCCTGCCATCGATGCGATCATCGACACAGAGAATGAGTGCACGAGCGTGGTGTTGGAGTACGACACGATGTCGAACGTCGAGAGGACGCTCAGCATGATTGCCTTCTGATCTTCTGGATACAGGAGGTCGCCAATGAACGCAGGTGCGGCGATTGATATGGAACTTGTTGCACGAGCCTGAGGGTCGACGGTCAATGTCGCATTGGATGAAGTGGAGTTCCATTCACCGGAGAAGGCGGACAAGTATCCCCAGCTATCTGATGCTATTGCCCCGTCCTCGGCCGCCAACATCTCTTCGAGCGCGGCTGCAGTGAGAGCATACGCTTCCCCGTCTGTCTCGGTCGCGTTCAGAGTGGGGTTGGTCGTGTTCACGTACAACCAGTTGGCCACATGCATGGCTGGGATGCCGTACAGCAATGACGCTGTGGAGTTCACCTGGAACTCAGTCTCGTAGATTATCGGACCCATCTCATGGGCGAGGCCCGCAATCATCGATTCGTAGACGGAATAGATGGATGAGACCTCTTCGAGATAGGCTATCTCATCGGAACCCGCGATCAGGTCTCCGAGCTCCAGAGAGAAGTCCCTCGCCTCTGTGGAGGTCATGTTGGGACCGACCACGATCACCATCAGCGTGCTGTTGGCCAGCGTCACGGGGAACTGTTCGTCTATTATCCCCTGGGCGACTAGCGACTCGATGTCACCCTCGACCATCTCGGATTCCTGGTAGACCAATACATCGTTCACCTTGGCGACTGCAGGGATGGCCAATAGAAGGACGAGCAACCATAGAACGAGTATCTTCCTGTGGTGTTTGACGACCACGTCTGCGAGCTTTGCGAATATCATGAGAACATCCCTTCCTGACAGCCTGCGTGCTACATCTGGTATTTGGGCCGTTAATCTGCTCCGCACTTAAGTGTGTTTCGCAATATCCACAAAATCACCAGCGACGGATTCGTCCCGCCCAACAGGCGAAAATCTTAACTACACGAATGGAGTTTGGCTATTTCGATCACAGGATCAGGAGGTTCCCGGTTATGATGTCAGAGAGGGTTTTAGTAGCGGCGCCGGGAACCGTTTGAATATCTTCGGCACACCTGGCGTTCGAAGACATTTGAGCTTGCTTTGTGAACGCTGTAAATCGAAGCCACATTCAACACTAACATGCCAAACGACCCATATCTGGACGCCAGCGTTGTCTGGCGCATAAAATCAGGTAATTTGGACTTCAAGGAGTCCAGTTATCAATCAGTGAAGGAAGCGATCCTGACCTCCGGGCTGGCCACTGACGTCATAGGCCTGATTAGTTCTGGGAAGGAAGCTGACGTCTATCTGTCCACTTACCGTGGAGCGCCCATCGCGATCAAAGTATACCGACTCTACAAGACGAGTCATCGTGGTGGTCGACCCATCAAGCTGGATTCCATAGGCTGGCTTGCGGCCCACGAGTTCGAGATGACTCGCCAGGCCTGGAACGGCGGTGTGCGAGTCCCTGCTCCGGCACGGCGTGTCGAGAACATGTTCTCGATGCGCTACCTCGGCAGCGAGGACCGGCCAGCGCCGAGGCTCAGCGATGTCACGCCTGACGACCCGGCCGCCATGCTTGATGAGGTACTGATGGGGGTGGAGGAGTTGGCGCGTGCAGGCGTCGTTCATTCCGACCTGAGCGCGTTCAACATACTCGTCCACGAGGGGCAGCCCTGGTTCATCGACCTCGCCGAGGCGATACGGGTGGACCGCACTGGCGATGTCCCGTGGAAGAGGCTGCATGAGGCTTCGGTCGCCCTCGACCGCGGCCTGAGCGCTCTGCAGGGATACTTCGGAAAATACGGGCTAAGCATAGAGAAGGACTCGCTGACGCACCGCATAGTGAAATCCCTCGACAAGTTCGATGTCCTCGGCTGAGCGCTGGTCGCCATCGGCCTGCAGCGAATGCGCCGCACGGATGAATACGAAAAGGCTTATCAGGCCGAGCGGATTAGCTCTGCTGGTCGCTGGCCCTATGCTTGGATCCCTGAATGAGAACTCCGGACGCTGTCATCCGCGCGGGTTTGAAGAGCCGAGCAGGCTGAAGCGCGGCCTATGGAACACAGCAGGCACGATTGCCCTTGCTCTTGGCATCATCGGCATCGCGATTCCCATCATGCCCACGACTCCGTTCCTGTTGTTGGCCGCCGCATGCTACCTGCGAGGCTCGAGGCACATGTATGACTGGCTATTGGGGAACAGATGGTTCGGCACATACCTGCTCGACTACATGGAGGGGAGGGGGATTCCGATGATGACTAAGGTCCTCACGCTTTTCGTTCTGTGGTCGTCAATAGGGTTCTCGATGGTCTTCATCGCCACGAGTACCTTACTCAGGATCATATTGCTCGCAATAGCTGTCGGCGTGACCATCCATCTCGCCATGGTAAAGACGAGATGTAATGAATCCAAAAAGGAATGATTCAAGCTGTATTTATCCGAAATGTTCCAAAAATACGCAGAATAATCGTCCTTGAAACCTCATTCGGCAGAATGCAGTCGAACCAGCGCCGATCGCATCGCATATTCTGCCCAATCTCCGTCCCCTGACGGAGATACTGACTGACCACAACACTTAAGCGTTGTTAACGGCCGACAGCGCTCGTCCTAAAATAGCATGACAGCAATTCACCCGCCAGTAGCTTAGGGGGAGGTAGCTTATCTCATGAGGGAGGGGGCTCTATTCAGAACACTGTGTCTCTTGTCAGTGATCGCCCTGGCCGCACCGATGCTCGTTGGATTGGTCTCCGCCGGGAAAGGCAGCGGCCATCCAACAACTGAAACGACATACAACCTTTATTTCGGCGACCTGCACACTCACACGGGATACTCCGACGCGTACGATGACAGCACACCGTGGGACGCTTACGCGGCCGCGGTCGATGCGGGAGCGGATTTCATGGCTGTGACGGATCACGTACAGATCTGGAACGCCTATGACGCCTATGTCATGGACGAGGTAGAGTGGGCAGACACTCTGGATGCTGCGGCGTCTTTCACCTCGAAGGATTTCGTCGCCATGGCGGGCTACGAGGCATGGATGCTGGCAAACTGTGGGGAAGTCAATGTGTTCAACATAGACACCCTGCCTCCGAGAGAAACTCTCGGATACAGATACGACCGGCTCACGAACTTCTATCAATGGCTCTCGGAGCAGGACGGGGCGATAGGCCAGTTCAACCACCCGCTCTATGTCAGCGAGAACTTCATGGACTACACCGGGCTCTCGGAAGACAGTGATGGTTCCATGAACATCATAGAAGCGTACAATGATGAGGACTACGAGAACAGCTACATCATGGCCTTGGACCAAGGCTGGCACCTGATGCCATCGGCCAACTCTGACACGCATTATTCCGACTGGATTGCCTCCCACGAAATGAGGACGGTCCTGCTTGCCGAAAGCCTGACACCGGAGGACCTGTACGCCGCCATGAGTGCTCGGAGAGGCTATGCCACCCTCGACAAGAACCTGGAGATCCAGTACACTCTCAATGAAGCTGTCATGGGCTCGATCATTGAGGATTCACCCTCATCGTGTGACATCGTGGTTCATGTTGTCGACCCGGACGGTGAAAGCGACGCAATCACCAAGATCGAGATCATATCCAACAACGGAGTGATTGTGGACAGCAAAATTATCTCAGACGGTCCGCTGTCGGATGTGACATGGACAACCACAATCACGCCGACGGATGGCAATTACTACTACGTGAGAGTCACCACAGCGTCTCCCTTGGAAGGCACCGAGGCGGGTGTGACCGCCTGGACTGCTCCAATCTGGATAGCGTGATTAGTCACGACCTCACCATGCGAAATGACCAAGAGGACGGTCAGCTGAACGGCTCGATCGAGTTCATGGGCTGTCCAGCGGTTCCAGCCTCAGCAACGACTCATTGAGCCGGTTGAGGGCAGCGTGCAAATACTCTTTCGGCAGTCCCAAGCCAATGCGGAGGTAGCCATCCATCCCCATCTGGGACCCTGGTACAACCAGCACGGACTTCTCCTTTCGGAGGCGTTCAGCGACCTCCAATGAACTAATCTTCGAGACGTATCGGATGAAACACATCGGGCCCGCGACCGGCGGCCGGAGAGAGAAGGCGGGCTCGTTGGCCTTCATCCACTCCACCAGATGGCCGTAGCTCTTCTGGACGATTGCCCTGTTCTGTGCGAGTATCCTCTCCCTCCTGTCGGGCTCCAACACGAGCTTTGCGATCGCATCGCTCGGTTCCGCATGAGTGAGAGCGATGTAATCACGGTACGGGACAATCTCCTTCAAGATCTCCTTCCCGCCCACGAGCCAGCCTATGCGCAGGCCTGGCAAGGCGTACGCTTTGCAGAGGCCGTTCGTGACCAGCACCTTCTCGTAATCCCCCCAAAAGGATTCTGTCCGAGTGCCTTCACGTTCCGCTCCGACATAGACCTCGTCCGACAGTATCCACGCCCCGACATCCTCCGCAGCGTCAATCAGCGCCTTCCGCTGCTCGGCCGCCATGACCGCTCCCGTCGGGTTGTTTGGATTGCATATCTGGATAGCCTTCGTCTTCCGTGTGACCGATGCCTTGACGGCTTCGACGTCAAGCTGCCAGTCCAGGTCTTCCAGAAGGGACAACGGCTTCGTCTCAACGCCCCACGAACGCGCCAGATTCCAGGTCTGAAGGTAGCTGGGAACGATGGCCACCAGCTCATCGCCCTTCTCGAGGAGGCGCAAAGCCGCAACAAGATTCGCCTCCGTCGCGCCGTTCGTGACCATGACGTTTTCCGCAGACGCATCACGATACATGGCAGCGATTGCAGACCGAAGATGCGGCGATCCTCCTGCTGGGGCGTAGCCCTGAGGGACCTCGAACACGGCTTCTGCAGCATCCCGCGTGCCGATCAGCTCGCTCAGCTTCATGGAAGGGATTCCACTTCCAGAGAGGTCGTAGTCGACCTCGCGTTCGTATGCACATTGCATACGCACCATGTCAAAAACCTCGAGCCTCATCGATGTCGCCGTGGGCACATACGCGCTCAGGGATTAAAGCCCTTCATCCGCCAGCAACTTCTCGACCCACATCTGACTGGGGGAAGGGGCGGCTTGGGGACACTTGACCCAACGTCTCAACAAGCGGGTCTGAGAAGGAGATCGAAACAACCCATAGAGCCCAGGGCATGCAAGAGCACAGCTAACAGGGTGAAAAACTAAAAGATTAATGAATGGGTTTTCGAGTCAATACGAATTGAACGAATAATTCATCGAAATGAACTGGACGATCAGAACGTGTCTCTTCGGGGTGGTCTGTGCTTCTGGAAGCAAGTCTGGCAGTAAACGGGTCTTCCCTCTCTCGGCTTGAAGGGAACCTCGGACTCCGCCCCACAGTCAGAGCACTTAATCTTGTGCATCTCCCTTGGGCCAGAGTCGTATCTGCGGCTGCCGCCTCCGTACTTGTCGTAACTCATTACGCTTTCTCCTTTTGAGTGAGCACGGATTGTGCTCACCACACAGCAGATTATTCTGTTCAAGTACAAGTAATGATGCATCCCACACAGATACAGGCTCAAATAAGGGATTGCTTGGCACCGGATGAAGGCATCACCGGTTTGAGTCCGTGGCACTCGCTTTGAGCTCCGTTCCTGGAAAGACCCCTTTTCCTCGGCCGTTCACGTGAGCCTTAGGCTGAATCCCAATAATCTCGGACGCTCGCCAAATGAGCGTAGGATATATGCTTTATAAGCTAAAATCCGTGTAAGGCATATAAGTATATATATTTAATATGCTTTTATAAACACTACATGAATGAAAGCATACTAATTGCGCTACGTGATTCCCTCCTCACCGGGCATTCTCTGGAGAGCCTTCCCGAGGATGTCTGGAAGCGAACGAGTGCTCTGAACACGTGGGGGACCAATGCCATCGAAGGGAACACGCTCACCTGGCACGATGTCGAGGTCCTGCTCATCGAGAAGCGCAGCGTCGGAAACAGGCCTATCGGAGATGTTCTGGAGACTCTGCAGCACGAGAAGGTCTTCCGAGACCTCCCTCAGCTGAGGGCACAACCCATCACGCTCGAGACTATCCTTGAGCTGCATGAGACTGTGTTCAGAGGGGTAAGAGTGGATGCGGGCACGTGGAGACGCGTGAATGTCCGTATCACGGGCTCAAGGCACACACCTCCGAGAATGGAGAAGGTCGTTGACGAAATGCGTAGTATGCTGATGGACTACGAAGACAGGGATGTCAAAGGAGAGGATGTGTTCACGCTTGGAGCATGGCTCCATCACACGTTCGAGTCCATACATCCGTTCAGCGACGGGAACGGCAGAGTCGGCAGACTGCTCTTGAACCTGCACTTCCTCAAACACAATTGGCCACCTGTACACATTCTCCCGCCAGACAGGGAGAGGTACCTTGACTGCATGGACCAGGGTCATTCCGGGGACTTGTCATGCCTGGTCGACTTGGCGACGGAGCTCGCGGGCCGTTCGATTCTCGATCTGTTGAATCATGTTGGCACAGCAGAAGACGAGCTGAAACCTCTGAAGCAGTTGGAGGGCAAGTCTGGACACTCCGCGAAGTATCTGCGCCTACGAGCGGGACATGGGGAGCTTCCCGCACTGAAGATATCCGGGGACTGGCACACCAGCAGGCGGGCCATCCGGTTGTACCGCGAGGCGGTCGGACGGGGCTAGACGGACCGGAGAGCATCGTCGCCTCGGAATGGTGTCACTGCTCGATACTGAGGCGAATTGCAGGCTCGCGGCGCTCCGGATATTGACCCGGAATTTACCAGTGTTTAAAGGTGGGAGCTTGAAGATTCAAACTGGAATTCTTTGAGGGTAGAGAATCAAATTGACGCACAACTCCTCGCTCAAACCTCATTCGTTTGCCTGGGTTTCCACAGTCGGAATGTCACGTATGCCGCAATTGCGGCACCGTCGACGACGAGCAGCGTGACAATGACCGTTCCGCTCCCGTCGACCGCAACAGAATGGACTAATGCATGCACTTCAGCAAGGTAGCTGTAGTAGACCGTTTCGTCATCTCCCAGAAGAACGAAGCTGTAGCCGTCAAAATCGACGTTGTGCCGCCACACCAGAGATCCATCGACACTCACCCTCTTGATCGATGTCTCATCTCGAGCTAGGAACCCTCCTGCTGAATAGGCATCCACAATGATGCCATAGTAGGGTTTCTCCCAGAGTATAGATCCGTTGGGACTCAAGGAGTATGAGCACTTGCCCTCGATATCTCCGCAGTAGATTCTACCTTCAGCATCCACAACTGTTCCTTCCAGATATGAAACCCCAGAGGAGGTGTTATCAGGGTTGTCTGAGTAGTGGAGAACGGTGCTCCACTCAACCGCACCATCAAACAGACTGAGTGCAGAGACGTTGATAACCGACGTTTCATTATCGATGAACTCCTGAGTCACCTTATAGACCACAGTCTCGTTTCTACCCCAAAAAGAATCTGTGTACTCTGCAAGAAACTCGCCTTCTGCGATGAACACTTGGGTTCCGTCCTTGGAGATTCCGAGCAAGCTGGTGCCGTTACTCTCTCGCATCGTTACAGAGAATGTTCCATTCGGGCAAATCCGTGAATAGCAGAAATTAACATCTGGAGATGGAGAATCATGGGTCCACAACTCGGTGCCATTGTCCGAAACTGCGATGATTCTGTCGACAAGATCATGCTGCCAATCGTAGTTGTACACAATCACCTGGCCATCCGGATAGACTGCCCACAAGGCCAATGTGCCAATCGGGACGACATAACTCCATCTGAATTCGCCGTCTGGAGAGAGCGCGGTGAGGTTGCTCCACGAGGCGGCATAGGGATCACTCGTGTTCCAGTCGACGTAGTAATATCCGCGGTTAGGTCCCTCTGTGATGCCGGGACATGCATTTGTCACCGATCTCCACAGGCTTGTTCCATTCTGGTCAATCGCTGTGAATCCTCTTTCTGTGCCATGAGGCCATGCATCGCAGATGATTGCGCCTCTGCTATCGATAGACGCCCCCGCGACCCTGAGTTCGTTCCCCCAGGAATCAACATTCAGAAATATCCATTCATCATCCATTGTGTCCACTTCATCTTCTTCGCCCAGAGTCACTGCACCCACGATTACTGAGCATACAAGGAGAAGTGCTAGTCCAATATCAGCAACCCCGATTGGCCAAGCTCCAATCCTCATGATTCCCACAACGGACAGTCATGCGCACAACGCATATTTCTCTCTTCTGCGAAGTCTGGTGGCCAATAACACATCTCAATCATCCGCAGATTCCTTTTCAGCGAGGACCCCTCGAATTATAAATAATGGCTGAGTTATTAAAATGTGCGAGGGCCCGGATATTGACCCCGAATTTGATGGTAATTAAACACTGGAGCTATAATTCTTCAATGCCAGACATTAGCCATCAAATTGTGAATTCTTTGATGGTAAAGAAATGAATTAGTCGCCTCAGCACACCCACAGCGTGCACACAGGATCGTCGAAATCTTCTACGA
>Ga0307378_10007272_pt1 | contig 14947 bp, 14 predicted proteins | sample UN1MG_FD_202238 | JGI IMG/M metagenome (GOLD analysis project Ga0307378, IMG submission 202238) | Soil microbial communities from Risofladan, Vaasa, Finland - UN-1 | ecosystem: Environmental > Terrestrial > Soil > Coastal area > Acid sulfate soil | place: Finland: Risofladan, Vaasa | collected...
CCGCTCGCGCGTCCCGACGACGATTTCGCCGTTCGTCCCGACGTCGATGGCGAGGCCGAGGCGGTCGCTCTCGTGCATCCCGGTCGCGAGGATCACCGCCACGGTGTCGGCCCCGACGAATCCGCCGATGAGGGGCGCCGCATAGAGCCGGCTCCGCGCGTGGGTCTTCAGGCCCAGACGCCGGGCCAGCGTCCATCGCCCCGACGTCGAGGCCGGCACAAAGGGCGCCCGCGCGATCGCGTCCACCGGCAGGCCCAGCAGCAGATGATTCATCGTCGTGTTGCCGACCGCGCTCACTTCGTAGATGACCGACGGTTTGATTTGCGCCCGCCGGCACACCTCGGCGACGATCTCGTTCAAGGCCCCGATCATCAGGTCATGCAGCGTCTTGAGGCCGTCCTTCTTTCGGCCGCAGTATTCGATCCGGGCCACCACGTCGTCGCCGTAGGCCGTCTGGGGATTGGCGCGGCTGGCGACCGCGGCCGTCTCGCCCGTCACGAGGTCCACCAGGTATCCGACGACCGTCGTCGTCCCGATGTCCACCGCCAAGCCGTAGCATGCTTCGCCCGTGGTCGGGCGTTCCAGGTGCACGACCCGGTCCCCGAGGACGACGACCGCCGGGTGGAAGTCCAGGCTGCGGAGGCGTTCCGGCAGATCGCGCAGCACTTTTGTCTCGACGTGAAGGTCCGAAAAGCCCTGCTCCGCGAGGGCGTCGAGGAGCCGGTCCGCGTCCGCCCGCTGGTCCGCCAGCGTCGGCGGTTCGAGCCGCACGCTCACTTTCCGCGCGTTCGGTTCGAGGGCCACCGGCCGCCCGACGCCGTCCGTGAGGATCTTCTGGTCTCCGAGGCGCGTCTCCTCGGGGATGACCACCCGCAGGTCGCGCGTGACGCGGACCTGGCACGCGAGTCGGAGGTTTCGGCCGATTTCCTCGCCGGTGAGGATGCGGAGACAGTTTTCGGTCGGCTCGGGGGGGTTGTCGGGGATGAGAATGCGGCACCCGCCGCACTGGCCTTTGCCGCCGCACGGGGCGTTGACGTGGATGCCCGCCGCCTGGGCCGACTCCAGAAGCGTCTGGCCGTCCGGCACCTCGCATCTCTGTCCGCCCGGCTCGAACGTAACGTAGTGGGTTTTCTTCGCCAAAGTGCTTTCTCGCGCGGTTCAGCGGTTCGGTATGGAATGATAACAGACCGCGCCGCCGAGTCAACGTTTCGGCGACGAGGACTTTCAAGCGGGTGTGGCCGCATTTCGTGGCGCCTCGTCAAGGCCGCTTTCAAATCTGTGTGTGGCACGGCGGGCCTTGCCTGCCCGCCATAGCCCGAAGGGCGGAGGCTGGGTCCCGCCGTGCGTCCCGGCGCGCTGGGACACGGCCGGGCAAGACCGGCCGCCGGCCACGGCACGAGCCGTACCCGTGCCAGGGTGCCACACCGGGGTTTTGAGGGAAGCCTTGCCCATTTGTCGCGAAAAACGGCCACACCGCATCGGGGGATCGGAAGAAACCGGACCCCGCCTATTCGCTTGATTTGCGGCCTTCAGGGCCTAATATGGAGGCCGTTGCTTGGTTAGGGGAGAATCCGCGTGGCGAAATCGCTTCTGGTGGTCGGTTCGATCGCGTTCGATTCGGTCCGCACGCCGCACGGCGAGGCCGAGGATGTCCTGGGCGGGTCGGCGGTGTACTTTTCGGTGGCGGCGTCGTTCTTCGCGCCGGTGCGGCTGGTGGGCGTCGTCGGGGAGGATTTTCCCGACGCGTTCCGCCAGGTGCTGGAGTCGCGCGAGATTGACACCGCCGGCCTCCAGGTGGTCGCGGGCGGGCGGACGTTCCGCTGGCGCGGCTCCTACGAAGGCGCGATGAACGAAGCCCGGACCGACGAGGTCCACCTGAACGTCTTCGGCGACTTTCGGCCCGACCTTCCCGAGGCGTTCCGCGATTCGCGCCTGGTTTTCCTGGCGAACGGAAGCCCCGTGACGCAAATGTCGGTCCTGGAGCAGGTCGAGAATCCGGACCTCGTCGTCGCGGATACGATGAACCTCTGGATCGAGAACGAGCGCGACGCGCTCGAGGCGCTCCTCGCCCGGATCGACGGCCTCGTGCTGAACGAGGGCGAGGCCCGGATGCTGACCGGCCGGCCGAACCTGATCCGCGCGGCCGAGGAAGTGCTCGCGCTCGGCCCGAAGTTCGTCGTCGTCAAGAAGGGCGAGCATGGAGCGCTCCTCTTGGCGCGCGAAGGCGAGGGCGAAACCATGGCCGAGGGCCGCCTCGTCTGTCCCCTGCCGGGGTTCCCGTGCCCCGAGGTGTGCGACCCGACGGGGGCGGGCGACTCGTTCGCGGGCGGCCTGATGGGGCACCTGGCGCGGATCGGGAAACACGACTTCGCCTCGCTTCGGCGGGCGATGGCCTACGGGACGGTGACAGCCAGTTTTACGGTCGAGGATTTCAGCCTGCGGCGGTTGGAGAGGCTGTGCTTGGAGGAGATTGAGGGCCGGCTGCGGCAATACAGCGACATGCTTCGGCTGGGGTAGAATGATTGCGGATTGCGGCCTCTCGACCATGCTCGGGCCGCCCTGAGCAAGGTCGAAGGGCGGAATGCGGATTGCGGATTGAAACGACAAAACGGCGGACGCTTAGCCGCGATCCCGGCGCGCCGGGAGAGCGGGCGATTGGAGATTGGCGATTGGAGATTTGAGATTGAACGACGGGAGGCGGGCGGATGGCGAAGGCGGTTCGGACGTTTGTCGCGATCGAGTTGCCCCAGGAGGTCCGCGCGTATCTGGAAGCGCGGCAGGAGGACCTCGCCCGCGCCGGCGGCGACGTGAAGTGGGTCCGGCCGGATGATATCCACCTGACGCTTGTCTTCCTCGGCAACGTGCCGGTGGATGAGATCGCCGCGGTGGCGGCGGCGGTCCGCGAGGCGGCGGCGGGGATGGAGCCGATCCGGCTCCGCGCGGGCGGGGCAGGGTGCTTTCCACCTCGCGGCAGGCCGAGGGTCGTCTGGATCGGCATCGAGGAGCCAACGGGTGCGCTCGCCCGGCTCCAGGGCGCCCTGGCCGGGGCGACGGCCCGGTTTGCGGAGAAGCCGGAGCGGCGGGAGTACAAGGCCCATTTGACGGTTGGCCGGGTTCGCGGCGGGCGCGGGGCGGAAGAGTTAAGCGAGGCGGTGGCGGCGCTGGCGGATGCCGAGGGGCCGGAGTTCGAGGCGGCGGAGGTGGTGATCTTCGAGAGCGTTCTGGCGCGCGAGGGGCCGACGTACATGCCCCTGGCGAGGGTTCCGTTTGGGAAGTAGTTTTAACCGCAAAGGACGCAAAGATCGCAAAGTAAGAACAGGGGAACGGAACGGGAAAAGAACCGCCGGCAAAGGCAAAGGGGGGAAAAGTGGAACAACAAGAATCACAGCAACAACGACAAGGTGAGAAGCCGCAGAAGCGGGAGGATGCGCTTTCGAAGGAGATTATTGGGGCGGCGATAGAAGTGCACCGCCACTTGGGGCCCGGCTTGCTCGAATCGGCTTACGAGCAGTGCCTGGCCCACGAGTTGGCATCGCGAGGAATCCCATTTGAACTACAAAAAGCAATGCCGGTCGAGTATAAGGGGGTGAAACTGGACTGCGGTTTTCGGCTGGACATGCTGGTCGCAGGAAACGTGGTGGTCGAAGTCAAGGCGGTGGAAGAACTGACGCCGGTGCACGAGGCGCAGGTGCTGACGTACCTGAAGTTGACGGGCTGCCGGCTGGGCCTGTTGCTCAACTTTAACGAGCGCCGCATGGCGGACGGCATCCAGCGCGTCGTTCTGGGTCTTTGACCTGGGCAGGCTTTGCGTTCTTTGCGTCCTTTGCGGTTAATAAAGGAGCCTTACGATGGCGAAGAAGAAGAAATCGGAAAAGAGCGCGGTGGAGTACATCGAGGGCGCCAAGGAACGCCGGGCGACGTTGGAGCGCGTCCTCTCGCAGATCGAGAAGCAGTTCGGCAAAGGCGCGCTGATGACGCTGAGCCCGGAGCAGCAGACGGCCGTGCCGTGCATCCCGACGGGGAGCCTGGGCCTGGACATTGCGCTCGGCGGGCAGGGCCTGCCTCGCGGACGGGTGGCGGAGTTCTACGGCCCGGAGGCGTCGGGGAAGACGACGCTGGCGCTCTCGCTGATTGCCAACGCGCAGCGGCTGGGGGGCGTGGCGGCGTTCATCGACGCGGAGCACGCCTTCGACCCGTCGTGGGCGAAGCGGATCGGAGTGAACCTGGAGTCGCTCCTGGTGAGCCAGCCCGACACGGGCGAACAAGCGCTCGAGATCTGCGACCTCCTGGTGCGCAGCGGGGCGGTGGACATCGTCGTGATCGACTCGGTGGCGGCCCTCGTGCCGCGCGCCGAAATCGAAGGCGAGATGGGCGCCCAGCACATGGGCCTTCAGGCGCGCCTCATGAGCCAGGCGCTTCGGAAATTGACGGGTTCCATCTCGCGGAGCCGGACGGCCGTCGTCTTTCTGAACCAGATGCGGATGAAGATCGGCGTGATGTTCGGCAACCCGGAGACGACGCCGGGCGGGCGGGCCCTGAAGTTCTACGCCAGCGTGCGGATCGACCTGAGGCGGATCCAGGCGATTAAGAGCGGCGAGCGCGTCATCGGCAGCCGGACACGCGCCAAGGTCGTCAAGAACAAGGTCGCCCCGCCGTACCAGAACGCCGAGTTCGAGATCCTGTTCGACCGCGGCATCAGTTACGAGGGGGATCTGCTGGACCTGGCGACCGAGACGGGCGTCATTGAGAAGACGGGCGCGTGGATGTCATACGGAGACGTTCGCCTCGGCCAGGGACGCGAGTCGGTCCGGCAATTCATCGAACAGAATCCGGACCTGGCGGCCGAGATGCGAGAGAAGGTGATTGCCGCCAAGGGCGCAGGAGTGGTGGGCAAGGCCGTCGCGGCAGCGGCCGGCGAGTCGGCCGCCCAGGACGAGGCCGGCGTGGAAGAATCGGAAGGCGAATAGGTAAAACGGGAGAGGACGATGAATCTTCCGAAGGGTGCGTTGGCGGCGGCGATCGGTGCTGCGCTCGTCGCGCTGGCGGCGGGTCGCCACGGCGACTCACCTGTGGAGAGCGGGGCGCGAGCGGCCTCGGCGACGGAGACGCCTGACCGCGCGGCGGCGCCGGGCACGATGGACGTTGCGCGCGGCGTCGAGCAGGCCATCCAGCGGGCGGCCGAACGCGTCAGCCCCGCGGTCGTCAACCTGGGCGTCGTCCGCGAGATGGCGTCCGGGCCCTGGAGTGAGGAAGGCGGCACCATCCCGGATTGGCTTCCCGACGAGTTGCGCGGTCGCATGCGCGAGTACTTCGACGAACTGCGCCGCCGCGGCGAGCGCCAGCCGTTCCGCGCCCGGGGGAACGGCTCCGGGTGCGTCATCTCCGAGGACGGGTTCATCCTGACGAGCGAGCACGTCGTTCGCGACGCCACCGAGATCGTCGTGACGCTGGCGGGCGGGAAACATTACCGCGCCCGCGTCGTCGGGGCCGACCCGCGGCGCGACTTGGCGGTGATCCGAATCGAGGCGACGGGCCTGCCGGTGGCGGAACTCGGCGACGCCTCGGGCCTGGCGCGCGGGCAATTCGTCATCGCGCTCGGCAGCCCGTTCGGTTTCGGCCGCGACGGCCAGGCAAGCCTCTCGTTCGGCATCGTGAGCGCGACGGGGCGGGCGATTCCCGGCGTCGGGGTCGAACTCGACCGCTACTACGGAAACCTGATCCAGACGGACGCGGCCGTCAATCCGGGCAACTCGGGCGGACCCCTGGTGGACCTGGAGGGAAGAGTCGTCGGCGTCAACGCCGTCATCTCGAGCCGCGGCGGGACGAGCGAAGGCGTCGGCTTCGCCGTCCCCATCAACAAGCAGACGCGGGCGATCATCGAACATCTGAAACGCGGCGAAGCGATCGTTTACGGATTCCTCGGGATCGAGATCCACGAGGTGACGGAGGTCGAGGAATCGGAGTTCGGCGCCGAGGCGGGACGGGGAGCGTTCGTCTCCAGCGTCCTCGCAGACACGCCCGCCGCTAAGGCCGGCCTGAAGCAGGGCGACATCCTCCTCAAGATCGGCAAAGAAACGGTCCGCGGACCGGACGACGTCATCCAGATCGTCCAGGCGACGCCCGTCGGGGAAGAGGTGGACCTGGAGGTGCTGCGCGACGGCAAGCACGAGACATTTCGCGTGGCGGTGGCCCGCAGGCCGGCGCCGAGGGCCCTCGTCGTCAGCGCGCAGGGCGACCTGTGGTGGCGCGGCATGCGGGTGGAGCCGCTCACCGACGAACTGCGCGAGCAGACGGGCCTGGAGGCGGGTCAGGCGGGCGTTTTCGTCCGCGAGGTGCGCAACTCCTCGCCCGCGGCCGAGGCGGGCGTTGTGCCCGGCATGGTGATCGACCAGGTGGGCGACCGTAAGGTCGCGTCGGTGGCCGAGTTTGCGACGGCCACGGGCGACGCCGAGGGACCCCTATTCGTTCACGTCGTGGGCATCGGCGTCAAGGTGATTCAGGGGACGGGCGGCGCGGGGCATCCCGGCGGGCCGGCGCCCCAGGAACCGCCGACCGACCCCGAGCCGTGACGCGCCCGGCGCTCGCGACGGTCGCAACGGCGCGCGCCCCGCCCGCCTTCGCCGGAGGCTTCGGCGTGGCAAGCAAGCGGGGCGGCTAAACATGGACGGCGCGATTTCGTAAACGTTTAGCCGCCGCGCTTGCGCGGCGCGTCCCGTGGTTGTTCGCGGTGCGTGTGCGTTCATCGCGTTGGGGGGAACCGCCATGGCGGTCCTCGCGTATCACGTCATATTCGGCGCGTACGGTTTCTGGTTGCCGAACGATCTCCTCGGCTCGTGGTCGGTTTTCGTGGCGAGTTGGGAACTGTTTCGCTTCGGCAAGGCCACCAAGACGGAAGCCCGACGGTCGGTTGCGAAGGTGGCGCACGACAGGCGATTGCGGGAGGAGGCGAAGCGGGCTCTGCGCTATCCGCCGGTCGAGTTCACGGGCCGCCAGGCCCTGGCCGTGGGGCGCGGTTTCGCACATGCCCGGACCGAAGGCGGCTATCGCATCCACGCCTGCTCCATTCTGCCGGAGCACGTGCACCTGGTGATCGGACGGAGCGATCGGGCGGCGGAGCGGGTCGTGGGTCACCTGAAGGCCCGCGCGACGGTGCGTCTCAAGACGGAATCGCTCTGGCCCGAGGATGGCCGGCCGGTGTGGGCGAGGAAGGGATGGAAAGTGTTCCTCGACTGCCTCGAGGACGTGCGGCGTGCCGTCGCGTACGTGGAGGCGAATCCCGAGCGCGAGGGGAAACGTCGCCAGCGGTGGTCGTTCGTCGAGCCGTACGACGGTTGACGCGCCGCGCAAGCGCGGCGGCTAAACGTGGGCGCGGCGGCGCGGCGGCTAAACGCGCGCCTGCCTTGCTTGCCCGCCGTAGCCCAAAGGGCGAAGGCTGGGGCGGGCGCGTGTTGTTCGTCGCAGCGGCGGACGCTTGCAAATCGGCGGATGCGCGATACCATGTCGGCTCCGACCGTGTGAGCGGTGCGCCCTGGCAAGGAGCCGCAGGTTGAAAACCGACGAAATCCGCACGCGATTCCTCCGGTTCTTCGAGAAGCGGGGGCACAAAATCATCCCCTCCGACTCGCTCATTCCGCACAACGACCCGACGCTCCTGTTCACCGGCGCCGGGATGAACCAGTTCAAGGAACAGTTCCTGGGCCTCAAGGCCGCGGGCCTGGCCCGGGCGGCCACGTGCCAGAAGTGCCTCAGGACGGGCGACCTGGAGAACGTCGGCGTGACGCGCTGGCACATGACGTTCTTCGAGATGCTCGGCAACTTTTCGTTCGGCGACTATTTCAAGAAGGAATCGTGCCAGTGGGCCTGGCAGTTCATGCTGGAGGAGATGGAGCAGAAGCCCGAACACCTGCACGTCACGATTTACGAGAAGGACGAGGAGACGTTCGAGATCTGGCACAACCTGGTCGGCGTGCCGACCGAGCGGATATGGCGGTTCGGGGAGGATTCGAACTTCTGGCCGGAGTCGGCTCCCTCGAAGGGTCCGAACGGCCCGTGCGGGCCGTGCACCGAAATCCTCGTGGACACGGAGCCCCAGCGAGGCGGCGCGTCGACCCCCGAGAACGATTCCGCCCGGTTCGTCGAGGTGTGGAACCTGGTGCTCCAGCAGTTCGACCGGCAGGAGGAGGGGAAGTTAGCGCCCTTGCCGTCGAAGAACATCGACACGGGAATGGGCCTGGAGCGGATGGCGGCGATCATGCAGGGTGTACCGACCGCCATGGACATTGATGTCATGTTGCCGATCGTCCAAGCGGCGGCGAAGCGGGCGGGGCGGTCGTACGCGCCGGGGTCGGCCGACGCCGACGGCCGGCGCCTTCGCCGAATCGCCGAGCACGCGCGGGCGGTGGCGTTCGCGATCGCCGACGGCGCCCTGCCGGACCGTTACGGTCGAGGCTACGTCGTGCGCCGCCTTATTCGGCGTGCGGCGCTCGACGGCCGGCACCTGGGTGTCACGGAACCGTTCCTCTATTGGCTCGTGCCGGTGGTTGAGAAGACCATGGGGCGGGCGTACCCGGAATTGGCGCAGCGGCGGACGACGATCGAGAACATTGTTCGGGGCGAGGAGGAACGGTTCGCGGCGGCGCTGGAGGATTCGCCGGGCATCCGCGAGTTCGAGGAGAAAATCCGGGAAATAAAGACCGGTAGCGTTCCCTATGCCGCTGGCGACATGACTGTGATGCCCGCGGAGACGGTGTTTCAATTCTACGACACGTTCGGCATTCCCCTGGAGTTCATGGAGCAGCGGTGGGAGGACGAGGGCGTCACGTTCGATCGCGAGGGGTTCGAGAAGGCGCTGGAGGCCCGCCGGGCGCAGTCGCGGGCCGGGTCGAAAATGGGCGACGAGGCAATCGTCTTCAAGCGCGAGTTCCTCTCCGAGAAGGCGCTGGACCGCCTGCGCCGGGAAAACCTCGAAACGGACTTCGTCGGGTACGAGTCCACGGCAAGCGAGGCGCGGGTCCTGACGATCTTCGTGGACGACGAGTGGGCGGAGTCGGCCGAGGCCGGCGCGGAGGCCCAGGTCCTCTTGGACCGGACGCCGTTCTACGCCCGCGCGGGCGGCCAGGTCGGCGACGCGGGGCGGATCGAGACGGACGCGGGCGATGCGAGCGTCGCCGACACGATCCTCGACCATGAGTTTATCGTCCACCTGGTGAAGGTCGAGAAGGGGCGAATCCAGCGGCGCGGGGCCGTCCGGGCGGCCGTGGACGGGGCGCGGAGGCTCGCGACGGCGCGGAACCATACGGCGACGCATCTCCTGCAATGGGCCCTTCGGAAGGTGCTCGGCGAGCACGTCCATCAGGCGGGGTCGGAGGTGTCGGCGGAGCGGTTGCGGTTCGATTTCACGCACCCGACGGCACTGGCGGTGGAGGAGCGGCGGGAGGTGGAACGGCTGGTGAACGAGCGGATCCTGGCGGGCGAGGCGGTCGAGGTCCGCACCATGCCGCTCGAAGAAGCCCGTCAGAAGGGCGCGATGGCCCTCTTCGGCGAGAAGTACGGCGACGAGGTCCGCGTGGTGTCGGTGGGCGATTTCTCGATGGAACTTTGCGGCGGGACGCACCTGGAGACGGCCGGCGAGATCGGCCTCTTCAAGATCACCGCCGAGGAATCGGTGGCGGCGGGGGTTCGGCGGATTACGGCCCTGACGGGTGCCGCCGCGCTCGAGTTTCTCCACACCGAGGAGGACCGGCTGGCGGAGGTCTGCCGGGTCCTCAAGGCGACGCCGGAGACGATTCTCGCGCGGATCGAGAACCTCCAGAAGCAAATCCGCGACCTCCGAGGGGACTTGGCGAAGGCCCGGAGCCTGTCGCAGCGCGGCGGGCTGGACGAGTTGCTCGCCAAGGTCCAGCCGGTCGAGGGCGTGCCGGTCCTGGTGGCCCAGGTCGAGGGGGCGGACGCGAACGCCCTGCGCGAGGCCTGCGACGCCATCCGCCAAAAGCAGGGCTCGATTCTCGTGGTCCTCGGAAGTTGCGAGGGCGGCAAGGTGAACCTCGTGGCCGCGGCCACGAAGGACCTGGTCGCCAAGGGCCTGCACGCGGGAAACCTCGTGCGCGAGGTGGCCAAGGCGGTGGGCGGCGGGGGCGGCGGCCGGCCGGACCTGGGCCAGGCGGGCGGCAAGGAGCCGGACCGGCTTCCGGCGGCCCTGGCGGGTGTTCCGGACCTGGTTCGGAAGCAACTGGTCGGCTGAGGGGGGCGGTCGGACGGTTTGGAGTTGACCGGGAGGCCGGCGGTCTGTAGGATTCTCGGCCTTTGGTGCCGCCGGAGGGCCGCGGCACGGTTTTTTGACCCGAATCGTGAGGAGAAACGCATGCCGGTTCCGAAAAGACGGACCTCAAAAGCGCGGAAGGGGAAACGCCGGTCGCACCATGCCTTGGTGCCGGTGCAGACGGTCGTATGTAAACACTGTGGGCACGCGACGTTATCGCACACAGTATGCGGGAACTGCGGGTGGTATCGGGATCGCCAGGTCGTTGCGATCGAAGAGGAGGAGTAGGGTTTGCGGCTGGCGATTGATGCGATGGGCGGGGATTTTGCCCCGGCCGAGATCGTTCGCGGGGCCGTGGCCGCCAGGGACGTCCTCGCGCAGGACGAGATCGTCCTGGTGGGCGACGAGGGGGCGATTCGGGCGGAACTCCAGGCATCGGGCGCCAGCGGGGATCGGCTCTCGGTCGTCAACGCTTCGCAGGCGGTCGGCATGGCGGAGCCGCCCGTCGAGGCCGTCCGAAAGAAGCCGGATTCATCGATGCGGCGAGCGATGGAACTGATGGCCCGGCGCGAGGTGGACGCCGTCATCAGCGCGGGCAACACGGGGGCGTTCGTGGCGGCGGCGCACATGGTGGCCCGCCGGCTGCCGGGCATCCGCCGGCCGGGCATCAGCATCATCCTGCCGACGTACCACGGCCCGGTGGTGCTGATCGACGTCGGGGCGAACGTGGATTGCCGGCCGACGCACCTCTTTCAGTACGGTCTGATGGCCAGCCTGTACTCGCGCAAGATGTTCGGGACCGAGGACCCGCGCGTGGGGATTCTTTCGATCGGCGAGGAGAGCGAGAAGGGCAACGACCTGGCGCGCGAGGCGAGCGACCTCCTGGAGGCGTCGGAGTTGAATTTCCGCGGCAACGCGGAGGGACGCGACCTCTTTAACGGCCGGTTCGACGTCGTCGTCTGCGACGGGTTCGTGGGGAACATCGTCCTGAAGTGCGTCGAGGCGATGGCCGAGAACCTCTTCCAGACCATCCGCGAGGAACTCAAGGAGATGGAGCCGGCGGTGACGGCGAAACTGGCGCCCGCGCTCGCGGACCTGCAGCGGCGGCACGACTCGGCGGAATACGGCGGGGCGCCGCTCCTGGGAGTGGACGGGATTGTGATCATCTGTCACGGCAATTCGAAGGCGCGGGCCGTCGCCAACGCGTTCCGCGCGGCGGCCACGTATGCGCGCACTCAGGTCAACCGCGAAATCGTCGAAGCCGTAGCCAAGATGAAGGAAGCCCGCGAGTGAAGGCGGTCCGCAGCGCGAAGGTCGTCGGCACGGGCATGAGCGTGCCCGTGCGCGTCATGACGAACGAGGACTTCACGCACATCGTTGAGACGAACGACGAGTGGATCGTCCAGCGCACGGGCATGAAGGAACGCCGCATCGCCGAGAACGACCAGGCCACCAGCGACCTGGCGGTCGAGGCGTCGCGGGCCGCCCTCCAGAACGCCGGCCTGGCGCCTGAGGACGTGGACCTGGTCATCTGCGCGACGATAACGGCCGACAACGTCCTGCCGGCGACCGCCTGCTGGATTCAGAACCGCCTCGGGTGCGGGGATACGGCGGCGTACGACCTCGTGGCCGCGTGTTGCGGCAACATCTACGCGCTGGCCCAGGCGCGGGCCAACATCCTCGCGGGCCAGGCGAAGACCGTGCTCGTCATCGCCGCCGAGACCCTCTCGAAGATCACCGACTACACGGACCGCTCGTCCTGCGTCCTCTTCGGCGACGGGGCGGGGGCCGCCGTCGTCCAGGCCTCCGACGAGCCCGACACGGGCATCCTCTACACGACGCTCTACGCCGACGGCGGGGGCGGCGAGATGATGATCCTGCCGGCCGGCGGGTCGCGAAGGCCCCCGTCGCACGAAACGGTGGACGGCCGGCTCCACTACATGCACATCCGCGGCCGCGAGGTCTTCAAGTTCGCCGTCCTCAAGATGGAAGAACTGATTGAGGAGTGCCTGAAGACGTGCGACCTGACGGTGGACCAGGTTCGGCTCGTCGTGCCGCACCAGGTCAACACGCGGATCATCGACGCTTCCACCAGCCGCATGGGGTTCCCTCCCGAGAAGGTGTTCCTCAACATCGAGAAGTACGGGAACACAGGCGGGGCGAGTTGCGCGATGGCCTACCACGAAGCCCGCCAGCAGGGCCTCCTGGGCCCCGGCGACGTGGCGATCCTGGTGGCCTTCGGCGGGGGCCTGACCTGGGCCGCCGCCGTGGTGAAGCATTGAGAGTGTCCTTCGCTTCCGCCCCTTGACGGGCTGCGAGTCGGTGGGCTAACATTCCGGCAGAGGAGGTCGCCATGAAACTGGTCGTCACGTTGGAGCGCGACGAGACGGGGATGCTGGTAGCCGAGTGCCCGGCCATTCCCGGATGCATCTCGCAGGGGAAGACTGAGGACGAGGCGCTGGCGAATATCCGCGAAGCGATCCAGGGCTGCCTTGAGGCCCGCGCCGAGGCGGGCATGCCGCTGACCGTGGCCACGCGCGAGGTCGAGGTGTCGGTCTGATGGCCAAGTTGCCCGTCATCTCCGGCGCGGAGGCGGTCAGTCGCTTCGAGCGCGCGGGATGGCGCGCGGACCGGCGGAAGGGGAGCCATGTCGTCCTTCTGAAGCACGGGCACATCGCCAGCCTCTCGGTCCCCCAGCACAAGGAACTCGCGCCGGGGACGCTTCGCGCGCTCATCCGCGCTGCGGGGATGACGGTCGAGGAGTTCGAGAGGTTGCGATAACGTAGCGGGGGCCTGACCTGGGCCGCCGCCGTCATCAAGCACTAACCGCCAATCTTCGAGCGAGGCGCAAGTGGAAAAAACCGCACTGCTGTTTCCGGGCCAGGGGGCACAATACGTCGGCATGGGGCGCGACGTGGCCGAGGCGTTCCCCGAGGCGCGGGCGCTCTACGAACGGGCCGACGCCGTCCTGGGGTTCGGCCTTTCGGCAATCTGTTTCGACGGGCCGGAGGAGCGCCTGACGGCCACCGACATCAGCCAGCCCGCCATCCTGGTGACGAGCCTGGCGGTCCTGGTCGCCCTCCGGACGACCGACGCCGGCAAGAACCTCCTCGTGGGCGCGGCGGCGGGCCTCTCGCTGGGGGAATACACGGCCCTGGCGGCGGCGGGGGCGATCGGGTTCGACGAGGCGGTGCGGCTGACGCACCTCAGGGGCCGATACATGCAGGAGGCGTGCGGGACGGCGCCGGGCGGCATGGTGTCGCTCCTGGGGGTGGACTCTGGCGGCGCGGAAAAGATTTGCCAGGCCGCCCGCCAAGCCGGTAGAATCTGGCCCGCCAATTACAACTGCCCGGGCCAGGTGGTGGTGAGCGGCGAGAAGGCGGCCTGTGCGAAGGCGGCCGAGGTCGCCGAGTCCATGGGCGCCCAGCGGGCGGTTCCGCTCATCGTCGCGGGAGCGTTCCATTCGCCCCTGATGACGAGCGCCCGCGAGAAACTGGCGCCGGCGCTGGCGAGTCTCGAGGTCCGGGACTTGGAATTCCCCGTGGTGGCGAACGTGACGGGGGATTTTTATCGGGGTCCGGGCGAGGTGGCGGACTTGCTCGCGCGGCAGGTGGACTCTTGCGTCCGCTGGCAGCAGGGCGTCGAGCGGATGATCGCCGACGGGTTCGACACCTTTGTCGAGGTCGGCCCGGGGCGGGTCCTCGTGGGGCTTCTGAAACGGATCGACCGGAAACTCGGACGTTCCGCCGCCGCGGTCGGCACGGCGGAGGAAATCCGGGCGTTCGGCGAGAGGGAGGCGTAGGATGGGATTCGAGGGCAAGACGGCCATCGTGACGGGCGCGGCACGGGGCATCGGCCTGGAGATCGCCAGGCAACTCGGGGCGCGAGGCGCTGCGCTTGTCCTCGTGGACGTCCTGGAAGAGGACCTCGCGAAGGCGGCAGCGGAACTCGGCGGCGCGACGCTCACCTATGCCCTCGACGTGACGGACGAGGCCGCGGTCGAGAAGATGATAGACGAGGTGGCCGAGAAGGCCGGCTCGATCGACATCCTCGTCAACAACGCCGGCATCACGCGCGACGACCTGCTGCTGCGGATGACCGAGGAAGCGTGGGACCTCGTGATGAAGGTGAACCTGAAAGGGACGTTCCTCGTGACGAAGCACGCCGCCAGGTACATGATCCGCCAGCGGTCGGGGCGGATCGTCAACCTGGCGAGCGTCTCGGGTCTGGTGGGGAATCCGGGCCAGGCGAACTACTCGGCGTCGAAGGCGGGCGTCGTGGGGTTTACCAAGACGGTGGCGAGGGAACTGGCGGGGCGGAATGTGTGCGCGAACGCCGTCGCCCCCGGTTTCATCGACACGAAGATGACGCAGGTCCTGCCGGAGAAGGCGAAGGAGCGGGCGCTTTCGATGATCCCGCTGGGGAAAATGGGCCTGGCCCAGGACGTGGCGGCGGCGGTGGTGTTCCTGGCGAGCGACGAGGCCCGGTACATTACGGGCCAGGTGTTGGCGGTGGACGGCGGGATGGCGATGTAGGGCCCGCCGGGCCGGCCATAAAAGGCATTGCACGCCGGCCCGGTTGCCGATAGACTGCTGGGGTGAAACGAAGGGGCCCCCTGGGGCCGCGGACAAAAGGGTGAGGGGCAAACGTTTCCTGCAGACGAGATGAGGAGGCAAGGCATATGGCGGA
>Ga0307378_10007273_pt1 | contig 14943 bp, 14 predicted proteins | sample UN1MG_FD_202238 | JGI IMG/M metagenome (GOLD analysis project Ga0307378, IMG submission 202238) | Soil microbial communities from Risofladan, Vaasa, Finland - UN-1 | ecosystem: Environmental > Terrestrial > Soil > Coastal area > Acid sulfate soil | place: Finland: Risofladan, Vaasa | collected...
ATGGAGAAGGTTTCTCAAAAATAATTCTAATGCTCTATTTTTCATCCCCTTCCAGGCAATCAATTAATCCCTGCATATCTTGGGGTAGAGGGGCAGAAAATTCCATATATTTTTTAGATGAAGGGTGTATAAAACCTAAAATATGAGAATGTAAAGCCTGCCTGTTCATATTTAATCCCTGCTTTCTGTGGCCGTATAGCTGGTCACCAACGATGGGATAGCCGATAAAAGCCAGATGTACTCTTATCTGATGAGTCCTGCCCGTACGAAGAGTTGCTTCGATCAGAGTATAGCCGGAAAATCTTTTTAACATCTGGAATTGAGTTATTGCTTCTCTGCTTCCTCCTTCGGTAACTGCCATTTTTTTTCCGTTCTTCAGGCTCCTGCCGATAGGTGCATCGATAATTCCGGAATCATCTCTCATATTACCGTGAACTAAGGCAAGATATTTTTTAGTTACCTGATGATCTTTCATCTGTCTTGACAGGTCAAGATGTGCGAAATCATTTTTTGCTGATACTATCAGACCGGAAGTGTCTTTATCCAGGCGGTGTACAATGCCCGGCCTGATTACTCCGCCTATCCCGGATAAGGAACCCTGGCAATGATAAAGCAGGGCATTCACCAGGGTACCGGAACGAATTTTCCCTGCAGGGTGAACAATCATATCGGCCGGTTTATTGACTACCACTAAATATTCATCTTCGTAGATTATATCTAAGGGAATGGCTTCTGCCTTAATCTGTAATTCTTTTTGTTCTGGCAGGGCTATATTTATCATATCCCCATTTTTCAAGATATAACTCGGTTTAACCGGGTTACTATTTACTCTGATTTGACCTTGAATGATTAAATTCCGAATCTGAGATCTGGAGGGGTATATTTCTTTCTGAGTTAAATAGAGGTCGATTCTGATTTTTTCTTCGCCTGTGAATGAAATATTTTTTTCTTTCTCTGTCATCTGCTAGGGAACGGTCCTTTAACAAGTTTTTTACGTTTGAATTTGATTTATGGTTTTGTAGGGGCACAATGAATTGTACCCTGCCTTTTTGTGGTAACATAACCATCATAAGTATATAACAAAATCAGCTTAAAACTCAAGTTATTTTAATATATATGGGGCAGGGGAAGGTTGTTTCTGCCAGATACGATAGACAGGATAGATATTTGATAGATATTTTAAAAAATAAGTATATTTTTATTCATTTTTGGTTTTCAGTATGTTTTGAGTATAACTAACCAAGTCTTTTAATAGTATCGGTTTCCTCAAAAAACCTGCGGCGCCTTCATCAAGACACATTCCTGCAACTTTATCTTCAATAAGCTTCCCGGTAAAAAACACTATTTTTGTTTTTGGAGAAATTTCTTTTATCTTTTTAAATACAGAAATACCGTCCATCCCCGGCATAATTATATCCAAATATATTAAATCAAACTTTTTCTTTCTGCACAAATTAAGCGCATTTCCTCCGCTGTCTGCGGCAGTTACGGAATAACCTTCTTTATCCAGAACCTTTTTAAACAATTTTCCTATCTCCACCTCATCATCTACGATTAAAATCTCAGCCTGTTTTAATTTTCTTTTATTATTTTTAACTGCCTTCGCTACTGCTTTCGGCAGAATCTCCGCCATATTTTCATTTTTCGTTAAAGATAAAAGTATGGTAAATGTTGTCCCTTTACCTTTCAAACTTTCCGCCTTTATTTCTCCATTATGCGCTTTTATGATTCCATACGAAACAGCCAAACCCAGACCTGTACCCGGAATTCCCTCTTTTTGCTGCATGCTTGTCATAAAAAATGGGGTAAATAATTTAGGTAAATCCTCTTTATTTATTATCTTGCCCGTATTATGAAACTGGATTTCTATAAATTTCCCTTCCTTTTTCACATTTATGGTCAGCTTCCCGCCTTTAGACATTGCATTTTTTGCATTGATAACCAGATTTAAAAAAACCTGTTGTATCCGACCTACATCTATTAAAGTTTTTGGGATATCTGAATAATTTCTTACAATTGTAATTGAATTATTTTCCAGATCCCTTTTAACCAATCCAACCACTTCTTCAATTACCTCTATCAAATCTGCTGACTCTTTTTTAAGTTCAATTCTTTTGGTAAAGGTAAGCAGTTTTTTCACAACCTGAGCTCCCCTGTTTACGCTCTTAACAATCACATCCAAGGATTTCTTTATCTCAGTCTCATTCCTTATACCTTTCGCATATTCTGCACTACCGCCTATAATACTCAGGAGATTATTAAATTCATGCGCAATTCCTGCCGCTAACTGGCCTGCTATCGCCATTCTTTCAGAATGGATAAGTTCCCTCTCCATCTGCTTGCGCTCGGTGATGTCTATCGTGTAACCGGCAAGGTAGCGAGGTTTTCCTTTGATAAGTATTGGGAATTTTATGGTGGTATAAAACCGCCCGTCTAATTCTTCTTCAACCGTTATTTGCTTTCCTTCATTTAAGACACGCAGGTCATCGGCAATCATACTTTTTGCAAGGTCAGACGGAAATAGGTCATCCATGGTTTTACCAAGCAATTCATGCATCGGTTTCCCTAACATTTTCTCATAATTACTGCTCAATCGAATTGCTTGGAGTTTATCATTTTTGAAAAACACATAATTCGGACTGTTTTCCATGAACTCTTTGAATATTTTATCGCTCTCCTGCAGCTTATCCTCCGCCTGCTTGCGCTTGGTGATGTCCCGAGTGACGGCCAACAAGGATTCTATTCTCCCCTTTTCATCTCTTTCCGGTACGATCCGGGTCTGAAAGTATTTTTGGCCGGAGGGAAGCAGAAAGCTCTGCTCAGTCTGCTGTTCCTTACCAGTTTCAAGAGCCTTCTTGAGCAATTGGTGCATAGATTTAAGCTGTTCTGGTGGTCCATCTATTTCCAGGAAGGTTTTTCCTATAAACCTATTGGCCGGAACTCCTAACTGATGCTCGACCGCTGCATTAATATAAATGTGCTGCAGGTCCAGGTTAAAACGTACGATCATATCCGGAGTATTTTCGATTAAGGTGGAAAAGTTATTTTCACGTTGCCGCAGTTCTTCTTCAGTCTTCTTATTCTCGGTAATATCATGAAAGACCACGACAAAATAGCCAGGCTGGTCGCTGTAGGCGGTTATTTCGCACCAGCGATCTTGCTGGTCAAGGTACTGTGGGAAACGGATGCTCTCATCGGTACCAATAGCTGTTACTTGATCGAGGACGCCGATCCAATCAAAGCCTAAGCCCTTAATCCCAGGATATAATTCTGTCACCTTTTTGCCAATAATATGGTCTCTTGGAATCCCGGTCAGGGCCTCAAAGGAGGAGTTAATCTCTAAGAAGATATAATCCACCGGTTTTCCGGTGTTATCCCGGACCATTTTACAATAAGCTACTCCATCAGGCAGGTTCTCTATCAGTAAACGATATTTGTCTTTTTCTTTAATCATAAGTAGTACCTCCAGGTAAGTATTTTTTCAAATGGGACAAAGGGACAAAGGGGTCAGCCCTCGACATTGGACATTTCTATTATAATCTCTTCAACTTTTTTCTTTAACAGTTGGTCTTCTTCTACTTTTTTCTTAAATCTTTGATATGCTTTAGCTACTGTTGAATAATTAATATCGGTAAATAGTTGACTTATTTGGTAGTTGGTTAAAGCTGAATATTTTTTGATTAAATAAATAGCTATATTTCTATATTCTTTCTTTTTATTTCCCAATATCTCATATTGAGGTATTTTTAAATATTTACTCACACTATCAATAATCTCTCCCGGTTCATAAACTCCTTGTATAACTCTCCAGTAAGAAATATCTTTCTTTTGTAAATCCTTATCTTTTAGTTGGCTCAAACTTTCTTTAACAAACTTTTTATCTCCTAATATTGTTCCGCCATAGACATTTTTTAGGGGATTCTTCGATTCCGATATAATTGCCTTATCTACAAAATCTTTATATCGTCTTTTGGCTTCTTTTTTTTCTTTTGATATCATTCCTAATATCAAATCTTGATATACTATCTCATATTGTTCTTGGGATATATAAGCAGTATAACTACTATAAATATAGTCTTCTGGCTTTTCTACCATTTTTTTTCTAACCGGATTAAGGTGTATATAACGGCTAAGTTCTAACAGATAATTATCTTTATCAATAAGAATAGATTTATATCTTCCCTGAAAAAGATGACCACTTCGTTTCCTTTTTATATTAATATAACCTGTATAAAAACCATTAATATAATGCATTATCTTGCTTAGATTTGCCTGAGGAGTTTCTATAAGTAAATGGTAATGATTGTCCATAAGTACATAAACATGAAGCAAATATCCATATTTGTTTTGTGCTTCCTTTAATATAGATATGAATTTTTCATAATCTGACTCTGAGTAATATATTTTCTTTCGTTCATTCCCTCGACTTTTTACGTGGTAAAATGCTCCTTGGTACTCAATTCGCAATGGTCTGGCCATTAATTTATCTCCCCGTATTTTGGTAATATTATATAAAATAATATGTCCAATATCAAGGGCTGACCCCATTTCCTTTCCTATTTATTTTACTCCAACTTGAATCTTTTCTCCTCGAAAAGCTTCAAACAAGCATCCACGACCTGGGGGTCATAGAGTTTCCCCTTGTTCTTGGTTATTTCCTCCAGGGCCTTATCCAGGCCTAAAGCTGGCCGGTAAGGTCGGTGAGAAGATATGGCCTCTACCACGTCTGCCACCCCTAATATTCGGGCCTCCAAAAGAATAGCTTCCCCGGATAAACCAGCAGGATAGCCGGAACCATCCAATCTTTCATGGTGTTGAAGTACGATGGAGGGAACCTCCCGGGGTAATTCCATTTTTTTTAATATATCATCGGCAACCAGAGGATGTGCTTTAATCAAGTTAAATTCTATCTCGCTCAATCTGCCTGGTTTACTGAGAATCTCGGTCGGAACGTTTATCTTACCAATATCATGAAGAATCCCGGCCATATAAAGTCTTTCAATTTTATCTGGAGAAAGGTTTATCTCTTTGGCTATAGCACAGGCAAGTTTAGTCACTCTTTCCTGATGTCCGGCAGTGTAAGGGTCTCTTTTCTCCAAAATTAAAGCCATAGCCTTGATGGTGCTCTTCATGACTTTTTGTAATTTCTGATAACTTAGCTTGAGTTTTTTTTCACTTTTCCTCAAGGACTCCTCTGACTGTCTGCGCTGGGTGATATCAGTTAGGGAAACTACGCTTTTTTTTGTACCGGGTATTATTCCTACTTTTAAGAATATATTTTTTATATTCCCTTTTTTATCTTTCAAACAAGATTCATATTCTATTGGAGTTTTTTCTCCGGTTTTTCTCCGGTGAATATGATATTTTTTCATCCTCTCTAAATCTTCCGGAACAATAAAATCGGTCCATTTCATCTTATTTTCAATCTCTTCTTTAGAATATCCGCTCAGTTTTCCGAATTGGGCGTTTACCATAAAGATAGTCATATCTTCCTCAATTATCGCAGTTGCAGTACCAGTATTTTCAAATACGGTACGGTATCTTTCTTCGGATTCTACCAGGGCTTTTGCTGCTTGCTTGCGCTCGGTGATATCACTAATCAGGTTATAATACAAGTTATCTCCGTTTTTATTATTTTGTGTTACGATAGATTCCAATACCACCCAAAATAGAGAGCCGTCCTTTTTTATCAGTCTCAGTTCGCACACCTGCGATGTAGCTGTTTCAAAAAGTTGTTTGCGGTGATGGTAGTAGATGTCCTGATCCTCAAGGAAGATAAAGCGGGTTAAAGGTTTCTTAATCAAAGTACTTCTGGTCATACCCAGTAAACTACCTGCCGTAAGGTTCGCTTCCTGGATCAATCCTTTTTCGCTTAAGGTGAGATAGCCCACCGGTGCCAGATCATACAGATTGAAATAACGCAACCTTGATAACTCGAGTTCCTCCTGTATCTGCCGCAACGACTCATTCTGCATTTCCAGTTCAATTTGATGTACCTGCAGTTCATGGAACAGCTGCCGCCGTTCCTGGGGTGACAGCGAATCCAGATTTTCCGATAGCTGCGGGTCTTTTTCCCGGAGTATCTCCCCTACTTGCCGGCGTAAATCTTCCGGCTGACCTAAAGAACCGATCTTTTTTTTAGTCATGATTTGATTCCTTTCGGTAATCGGCTTTTTTTAACCTGACTTCCAATATATTATTTTTATACCTCTTGGTAAAACTATTTGTATTAACCACTGCGGGTAGAGTAATTTCTTTATGATAATCTTTATTTGCATCAATAATAAGTTTATTATTCTCCACCCTTAACCGTAACTTGTCTTCTTTGATACCTAACAACTCTAAATAGACGATTAGTTCATCCTCCTCATCAAATATGTCCAGAAGTGGTTCCTCTTTCTCTTGATGAGGCTGACCAGCGAGCCACCAACTAAATAAAACTTTCTCGCCAGTTTCCCGGTCAACTTTTGAACTCTCGAAGGAGAGTATAGGATAGCCGATTATCTTTTCAGCGGTTGGATTTATAATCTCCCTTATTTTAAGTAAAATATCCATATGGGTAGGAGCCTCTATGAGCTTGGCCAAGGTGTCGATTCTGGCGTGTCTGTTCTCATAAAGAAACCAGAGTATCTCTTTTGAATCGGCATCCAATTCGGTAACAATTTTATCTAATGTCTCCCGGTCTACTTTTAGTAATACTCTCTTATATAACTCTTTTCTCCAAGTCTCTAAATTAAGGGATATAATCCATGCTTTTGATAATTCATCAAAAGATTCATATACTACACAGATAGTATCACTTTGACTAACTCCATAAACTCTTTTTTCTATTCTTAAATCCTTTATACTGCTGAGTGGTGTCTCCCATACAAATCTCGATTTATAGGTAAAAAAAGTGAGTTTCTTAGAGGTAAGTAGAAGGGTCCCCAGCCACCACCTTGATTGACCGGGAGTTAAATAACTACCCTTTTCCTTTAAAATTACTTCAGCAAGTGGCGCGTCAACAGAAGACAGAGAACAGAAAGTAGACCTCTGACTTCTGACCTCTGACTTCTGACCTCTGACCATAGAGATACTTTCCTCAATTTCCTTTTTCCAATTCTCAGGATCTTTTATGGCAATATAGGGCACTCTCCCGCCTTCAGATAATATATTTAGCTGTTTTACTTTCTTGCCCAAAATCCATCCTCTCTTTATTATATTGATAGTCTTTATTTGACTGAGTAGAACCTTGAATAGTATCTTTCTTCCCTGAACAAAAAGCAGTCTTTTATTGGTAAGGTATAAATTACCCAGTCTCCAAGAAGAAGCAAGTGAACTCCCGGTATCGTAGCTTGCCGTATAATACCTAATCACTTCCTCACCCGGTAGTAAAGGTAAACTAACTGGTTTTCTTATAGTATCTAAATAGCTTCTCATCTTAAGATTACTTTCCTCTTTTACTTTTTATGCTTCCTCTTGCCATTGATGACCCTTAAATAGAAATAAGGGGGGAGGAGCTGACACAGAGTAAGCAGTTTTTAGGTCTATGCCGACCAGTCTATCCATGGATATGGGTCATTCTTCTCTTGAAACTGGGCTATAGTTTCCAATATCTTTTTCTCAGTAAACGGCTTATCAATAAAACCGTGAACCCCCTCCTGGTTCTTCGCTTCTGCCCTTTTTTCTTCACTGCCATAAGCGGAAATTATGACTACTACTGACTGCGGGGCTGCCGCTTTGATTTCGGGAATCATATCCATTCCATCCCCGTCAGGTAACTTTAGGTCTAATAATACCAAATGGGGTATCTTCTTCTTTAGACAGTCTATACCTTTAATTATGCTATGGGCAACTGATACCTTATATCCTTTGCTTTGTAAGGCATTGGTTAAGAGCCAGCACAAGTCCTCTTCGTCATCCACGATCAAGATATTCTTTATCTGCCTTTTGGGGAGCGGGGCCGGACTTAGCTCTTCCTTTTTTCTTCTTAATCGTTCCTGTTCCCTCTGTTCAAAAAAGGGTATCAGCTCTGCAAGTTCTTCGGGTTTGCGCCAGCCCGAAAGACCGCTTCTCCATACCAGTGCTTCGTCTGGTTTGATAATACCCTTTAGAATCCAGTTTTTCAGCCTGGAGTAATAGATTGATCTGTAGGTATCCGCCCCTCTTCTCACATCGTATTTTAGCTCTGACATAACCTCTCCTTTCTGTCTTCTGTTTTTGCGCCTCGTAGTCTATTCTATGGGCAAAGAGATGGTAAAGACAGTACCACTTTTCCAAATGCTTTCTACACTTATTTTCCCGCCGTGACTCACCACAATCCCGTAAACTATAGATAGACCCAGACCTACTCCCATTGACTTAGTGCTAAAAAAAGGATCAAATATCCTGATAATATCTTCTTCGGGGATGCCTACCCCGGTATCTTGAATCTTTACCACCATAAAGTCCCCTTCAATACTTGTACTGATTGTCATTGTGCCGCCTTTAGGCATGGCCTCAACAGAATTGATTACCACGTTCAAGAATACCCGGTTGATATGTTCCTTATCGATATTTATTATTGATGGCTTAGCGTCAAATTTCTTAATCACCTTTATCCATTGTGTGGAAAGACTGCTCCTTATCGAATCCAAAACGTTTTCTATAATCCCATGCATATCATGGGGACGGATGTTAAGCTCCGGTGGCCGGGCACAGTTGAGGAGTTCGGTGATCAAAAAGTTAATCCTCTCCGTGTTTCTAATAATAACTTCAATATGTTTAGACCAGGGGCTATCTTCGCTATAGGCCTTCTTAAGCTGCTGGGCCGCTATAGACACGTTGCCAAGCGGATTTCTTATCTCATGGGCTATACTGGCGGCTATTCTACCGGTAAAGGCAAGCCTTTCGGATAGAACCGATTCTTTGCCTTGCTTGCCAACTCCTTTATAAGAATCTTCACCTCTTGATCCGGACATGATATTGCTCCCTTCCTTAATCAGAAGACAGAAGTTAAGCGGTTATTTCTTCAGTTTCCTCACTTATCTTGCCAGAAACAATCCTGTTTAGCGCTTCCACCCATTCATCTATTTCCTTTCCAGCAAAAGAGGCTGTTCTTTTTGTTAAATTAACCTCATATAATATATCAAGAACTTTCTCTTTTTTGCTATCAAGACCGCTTGTTTTTCTCATCTCGGTGTTAACCCTAACTATTCTATCAACAGGAACATCAAAAACCAACTTCCTCTCAAAATCATACCACCAGCACAATCTCTTATTGGTAAGATAGAGATGACCTGGTCTCCAGGTCTCTTGTTGAATACCGGAGGCAGGAACTAAATACCATATCTTTTTCCCTCGATGAGTAACCTCTTCTCCTTCTGTCAGGAAGTCAATTGGTCCCTCTTCAAACTCTGGAAGTACAGGGCTCTCCTCTAAAGAAAGACCCATAGTTTCTAAATTTTGCTCAATAGCATCTTTTAACTGATTTATTTCTACTGCGCTAAGCCGATGTACTTGATCCTGTTTATCTATAAGATAAAGTACCTGTTTTTTCTTTCCTTTAACAAAATGCGCCTCCTCTCTCGTTACCAATGCCTTTATTTCTTCTAATGGTATCTGAAAGGTGATTTCATCAAAATCTTGACGGTAAAGAATAAGCCTTTTATTAGTTAAATAAAAATAGCCTGGTCTCCAGGTATTATATATCCCTTTACTATAGTAATAAGAACCATACATTTTCAGGGCAATTTCTTCTCCTTCAACTAAAGAAAGGACATTTTTCTTCCTATGTTCTCTTTCCCAAGCCCTACTTTTTTCATCCCAGGCCTGCATCACCCCATATTTCAGCATAGTCTCCATTCCCGCCAATGCTGCCCTTAAATTGACACCGATTAAAGGAATGCCAGCCACAGAAATAATAATATCTGCATTAATTACCAATCCTTTATCTAAAATTCGATCTAACAGATCTACTAAAGTTGCGTGTGTATCTCTTGATGGTTCCATTTCTTCCCCCTATACGAAACTATATGGTGGCCATGGACCGGTAAAACGAACAAAAAATCCTTTCAGATGGTCAATTTTCTCTAGCTCTTCACCCAGTATTTTACTCTTTCCCTTGAAAAGCAAACAAGAGAGATTCAACAGCATCTGTTTGTCTTCTTCAAGCTTTTTGGTCTTTTCTACCTTGATTTGGTCGACACATCTTTTAATCTGTTCATAAAAATCCTTAAAACATTTGTCTGCTTCTTTTTCCATTTCTTTTTTTAATAAGTTCTCTAATTTCTGCTTATACATATAAGCCAAGCCCCTTGATTTGGATTTTATCTCCTCACTCAATTTCTTAATCTCAGGGTTTGTCTCAATGAGCCCTTCGCTGATAATTTTGGGGTCCCAAAATACCTGCACTCCAAACTCAGCTCTGTCTTTGAGCTTAGTCAGTTTTTGTCTTAAGTTTTCATAATCGTCCTTCAACCACTTCTTCATGTTCTCATCGGGGGCAACACCCTCTTCACCCTTAATGATGGTATCAAATCTTAGGGGTAAAACCGTGCCAAATCTTTCCCAGGCAACCTCCACAACTTTCGCGTGAGTAGTTAGCCATAATTTAACCTTTTCCTGGTCCTCTGATTTATAGGGTTCTGGTAGGCAATTATGAACTACAGCACATAAGTCTTGATAGGGGATAGTGTAAACGCTACTACCCTCTATTCCAATATTACCAAGGGTTATCTCTTCGTTTTCCTCGACTATACAATAAAGATATCTTGCTTCAGCCATTTTAAATTCCTTTCTCCTCCGCCTCTTTCCTCCATCTATCGGGATTTATCATCTTGTCTAATACCTCATCCACAATACTATCCAATCCATCCCTTACGGATTTAACCGACTCAGTAACCCCCTGTTCCTTTTTTATCTCCTCAATAGCCACATCTAAATCCATAAGGGCTTCCCCGAGTCTCTCCATTTCCTCCTCAGATAAACTGCCTCCCTCCATACGCTTCATTGCCTGGAGGTTAAGAGCATCTTTAATTATTTCTACTAAAGCAATGACTAAACCTAAAACCCCGTGTTTTAGATTGTCTGTATCAATATCGATTGGCATCTGTCGCTCCTTTAATCAGAGGACAGAAGTCAGAAGTCAGAAGACAGATTTTTCTGTCCTCTGTTATCTGTCCTCTGTCTTCTGTCCTCTGTCTTCCTCTTTCCTAACTATACTCTATCAGGGCGTATGCAATACGCCCCTACTTTTTTCTCTCTTTTATTTTCTTCACGATATACGATATACTATATACTCGATACTATTTTATATTCTGACTTCTGTCTTCTGTCTACCAACCTTATGCTTCCGGTTTGAGTGCCTTGGCTTTGGTGGCAGATATCCAGCCACACCATGGACACCCGGTACTTATAAGTTCTTCTGCTGGTACTCGTTTGTTACATTGTGGACACTCTTCCTTACCCACCATAGCCTCTTTCCAGGCTACAGTTTCGTAATTGGTACCAGATGGAAACTCCAAACCATATTTGGCAGCAGTCTCAAACGAAGCCAATGCTGCCCGAACCTTGATACCCAGAAGCTCCACTCCAGCCACAGACACAACGATATCTGCATTTATAACCAATCCCTTGTCCAAGATACGGTCTATGACATCAACTAAAGTACCATTTGTATCTCTTATCGCCTCTATTGCCATTTTCTGCCTCCTTCGCTCCGTTCAGTATGAGATTGCCACGTCGCTTCGCTTCTCGCAATGACTACTCTATTTAGCCGTGCACTTAAATTACTCCTTTACCACTGAATCCATACGCCTACGCATTGACTTTCGCTCAAAACTCAAAAGGTTTCCATCTTCATCAAGAAGAACTTCATATAAAGCTAAGAGATCCATCTGATCGGGGATAGACCGCTTCTCTACCATCTCAATAGATATATGCCATCCTTTTTCATCTTTGGTAGCCCCTATAGTAGAAGAAGCGATAAGCCCGGTCAATTTACTTAACTCCTTACGTGCCTTTTCAATTAAAGTTCCTACGTCCTTTGCCATTTTCATTCCTCCTTAGATTTTAATCTTTTTAATATCTCTTTTATTCTTTAGATAGCTCTTTCTTTGAATATCTCTTACCGGCTATCTCGGCTAAGACTTTATCCCTAATTTATTCAGTGAAAGATGGTAATTTGTTTTAGATCGCTTTTTAGCCATTTTGCCTGTCCGTTTGAAAACATAATTTCAGCAAGTTCACTTAAGCTTTCTTTACCCCTGACCTCATGCAAAAATAAGGGTAGGTAGATAACACTATTATTCACTTTGGATTCGATAGATTGAATATATTTTTGTTGCTCTTGCCTTTTAGCAGTACAGAAATTACAAACAGATAGCGGAATTATCATATTAATAATGGTATGAAAATAGGGGATTTTAAGATTGTGAAGTGCAGAGGAAAGGTCTTCCATCTCTCGTATTCCCATCTCTTCAGGGATAGTAATCATTACAAACTCAGTTGTCTCAGGATTAGCCAATGTTTCCTCTATTTTACGCACATCCCGTGATAAATCTAAGAGACTTTCAACTGAGCGTATCCTGGATAAATTTATTACTCCTTTATATTTTAAAAGCAATCCGAACACAGTTTTTAGCCACTCTCTCACTATATCAGGTGTCTCTAAAAATCTGAGCAGATGCCCTGAGGCAGCAGAATCCATGACAAAGAGGTCATAATCAGAAGTCTTCATAAGTTCAATAATCTTTTTCAATGCCATAAGTTCTTCCAGCCCGGGTGGGGTTAGAGCGATAAGTTCTTCCATTACTTCCCGGTCAAACTTTAGGTCCATTCCGGAAGAGGCAAACTTATCAAATACTTCCTCTATATCTCCCCGGTATTCCTCTTTAAGATTGTTCAGCATTTGGCTAGCATCTAACTCTAAGGCATACAGATTGTCTGTGCCATCCAGCACTTGGCGGGGCTCATTACCTAGGTGTTGATCGAAACTGTCAGACAGGGCGTGTACTGGATCAGTTGAAAAAATGAGAACTTTTTTCTCCTTATTATGCCGGGCCAACTGCAAGGCAGCAGCAGAAGCAATTGAGGTTTTCCCTACACCACCCTTTCCACCAAAGATAATAAGTTTAAGATTTTTCTCTAAAAGATCCTCCATCCCCCCTTGAGGAAGAGGGGATATTTTGACCAAGGGGTTAGTATATGCTAAATAGGGCTTAGGTGCATCTTCTCCAAAAAGAATTTCTCCATATAAAGTTAAATCTTCTATCCCCCGAATTTCCTTGGGAAATAAAGGCATCTTAAGTAAATTATAGGAAACAAATTTTTCTTCAATTTCCTTTACATATTTTTCTTGCTCTTTCTTCCTGGCTAAACAAAAATGGCATTTATTGTCCTTTATGATAATACGATTAGCAATAACGCTATTAACCGGAACCCTGGCATTCTCCAGTAGTTGAACGAGCCTTTCAATTTCATAAATGCTCATTGGCTCAGGAATGGTCACTGGCACAAGCTCGGTTGTTTTAGAATCGGTAAGCAGTTTTTTTACCTTGCTTATATCTTTTTTTTGTGACTCAAGGAACTCATCACACTCATCCTTTACATATTTACCTACAAACCTCTTGGTTATATAGCGATGTTTTTCCATCATCATATCCGCTACTTCAACCCACTTCAGCATCTTCTCAGGCAAAGATAAAAATACTGTAGTATGACCGGTAGGGGCCGTATCTAAAATGATTAGATCATACTCTCGGCTATTCAAGATATTGGCAATCTTTATTATTGCCATAACCTCATCTAAACCTGGCATTGACATAACCAGGAAATTCTCAATATCTTCCTTATCAAAATATGTTCCCCTTTCGGCCATCTTTTTAATTATGGCTCCATGTTCAGCTTTGTATTTCTTCAGTAGCTCTTCAGCATCTATTTCATAACCCCAGATATTTCCCGCGATATGAGTAATTTTATTGCCGATTATTAGGTCAAAACTATCACCCAAAGAGTGGGCAGGGTCAATGGAGATAATCATTATCTTCTTCTCGGGTTTAATCCTACTTAAATGCAAGGCAGTAGCCGCTGCGGAAGTAGTCTTGCCACTCCCCCCTTTGCCACCAAAGAGTATAAACTGTAAATCAGGGTTATTTAAGAATTTTAATTTTTGCATTTGCTACTAATCCCCGCCTTCCTTACGCTTAGCACCTTCCTCTAACCTCTTCATCAAGATACCTTCTGCTTCATTGTATTGCACCTGGGTTATCTCCTCTATTTCCAGCATCATTTGAAGTTTGATAAGTTCTTCTTTAATTTTATCCTCACCATAAAGTTCGTTCTCAGCCATGTTACTGATTTCTTCAAGAATATTTTTACAGATCTTTGCTGTAGGCGCTATAAATATCTGATATAATAAATATCCTAACATTATTTTAATCCTTCCCTTTTACTGTTTAGCTTTCTTAAATGATAAAAGTGTTATATTACCAGTATACAGCTAATTAAAGATATTCTAATATTGTCTTAATATTTTTTATGTCTCAATTACCAGGTTAACAAAATTAAATGGTGGCACTTTTCCTATATACTTTAATTTTAGTTTACTGCTATATTTTGCTTCAAGTTCATTCACCTTTTGATCAAACTCTGTCTCTTTATATTTTTCTACCAAAAAGGCAGCATTTATAATCATTAGTTCATAGTAACTACTATTAGTCTTGACCTCTATCGCCAAAGAAGATATAGCATCCAATATATCCTTTTTATAAATCTCCTTTTCCCTTTGTAAAGCAGCCTCAACCATCTCTCCTATTTCTGCCCTCTTAAAATAGGTCTTCTCGGAAGGAAGCGCAGCGACTTTTTCTTTTAATATCCTTATTTCTTTATATTTTTCCAGGATATCTTTATATATAACATCTTCTTTAAAAATCGCTTTTAGCCCTAACTCTTTCTTATCCTTCATCCTATTTAACAAATCTTTAA
>Ga0307378_10007275_pt1 | contig 14943 bp, 4 predicted proteins | sample UN1MG_FD_202238 | JGI IMG/M metagenome (GOLD analysis project Ga0307378, IMG submission 202238) | Soil microbial communities from Risofladan, Vaasa, Finland - UN-1 | ecosystem: Environmental > Terrestrial > Soil > Coastal area > Acid sulfate soil | place: Finland: Risofladan, Vaasa | collected...
TTGCCGGGCAAGGTGGCGGGGACTTTGTCTGAGACGTGGAACGCGAGGGTGGTTGCCGGTCCGATGTTGCCCGCGGAGTCCACCGCCCGAACGGTCACCTTGATCTCGGCCCCCGCCGCCAGCCCCAGGTCCTGAAGTCGCATCGCGACGTTCTCGCCGGGTGGGCCTGCCGGCGGGATCAGATAGCGCGGCACCGGCTTCCCGTCCAACTCGACGAAGAAGCCGAGGGTCCCCGCCGGGCCTTGATCCTCGGGCACGGTCCACGAGAGCATGGCCTGGCCGGCGGGCAGCCCTTCGACCTGCGCGGCCAAGTCCGTCGGGGCGGCGGGCGGCTCCCTGTCGGCCGGGCCGAGCCAGACCGTGAATGACGGGGCGTTCCCTTCGCCCGACTCCCGGCTGTGCACGTAGCGATTCGGGAAGAGCCGGAAATCGTACCGCTCGCCGTCGCGCGTCCACTCCGAGCCCGTGTCGTCGAAGAGGAGGAAACCGTGGCTGATGCCGGCGACCCGCGCCGCGACCACCTGGGGATCGACCGGCACCTGCTGCCAGCCCTGCGCGTCGGGCGGCGTGGCGTCGGCCATCCGCCAGATGCTGCCGCCCTGGGCGAGCGTGACCGCCGTCAGGTCGCTGCCCGGGAAGGCCCAGGGGACGTCGGGATTCTCCCGGGCGGCGAACGAGGAGCTGCCTTCCTGCGGCTGGTACCTTGTGGCCGTGCCCTCGACCCACTCTGAGGAGAGGCTGCCTACGGTGACCCGATGCAGGATCTCCTTGCCCGTCGACCGCAGGTGCAAGACGGCCTTCTCGATGACGCGTCCTGTGAGCGGCTCGGGATCGACGTCCACCAACGACATCTCCTGGATCGACTTGAGCTTCAGCTTGCTCGCCCCGCCCAGGTTGCACTCGGCCTCGTCGCCCACGCATGAGACCCACGTGTCTCGGGTGACCGGCACCGGCACGACCGTCTCGTCCGCCCCCACCCCGGCGAGCGAGCCTGCACAGAGCAGAAGCGGCAGCCAGGCGTAAACGCGACTCATCGGTGTCTCCTCATGCTCACAGGGCGAGCGAAAGGGAATCTAGTCCTGAAACAGGCGAGGTTTCCTTGGAGTGCGGCGACTTGTCGCCGCTTTCTTGCGTGTTTCCGCAACCGGCGAGCGATACCGGAATTCAAATGAAAGTCGTCTCCCTACGTTTTCCGGCCGCTCAAAAAGCGGCGACAAGTCGCCGCACTCCAAGAGGTCTCTCGCTTTGGGCCTCGTGCTTTGTCAAGTCTTACTTGACGGGTTGGTAGTGACCGCATTCGCGCGACACACGTCGAACCCGTTCGCCCCTACGGCGCCTTCCGGATCCTCTCCATCGCCCTGGCGGCCTCGGTGCGAACCGCTTCGTCCTCGTCTTCCAGGGCCGCCTGGAGGGCCGGGATCGCTTCCTTCGCGTCCGGGCCGAGCTCGCCGAGGGTCACGGCGGCACGGTCTCGCACGTCGCGGTCCTCGTCTTGCAGGGCTTGCGCGATCGCCGGCACGGCGGACCTCGCCGCGGAGCCTATTTGCCCCAGGCTGCGGGCGGCGATCATGCGGATCGCCGCGTCGGGGTCCTGGAGGGCCTTGGCCAGCGCGGGCACCGCGTCCTTGGCCGCCGGGCCGACTCCGCCCAGGGCAACGCACGCCCGGACGCGGAGCGACCGGTGTCCGCCTTCGAACGCCTTGAGCATCTCCGGGACCGCCGCCGAGCCGATCCGGCCCAGGGCCTCCGACGCAGCGGACCGGACGTACGGCTCCTCGTCCTCGATGGTCACCAGGAGGACGGGGACCGCCGGAGCGGCCTCCGCGCCGGCGTCGCCCAAGGCGTCGGCCGCCGTCACCCGGACCAGCGGATCCTCGTCCTGAAGCGCCTCGGCCAAGGCTTTGACCGCTTGGGCGCGGGCCTCCGCGCTGTCGCTCTCGAGCTGTGCCAGCCAGTCGTCGAGGCTCTTTCGGAACAACACGAACACGGGCGTCTCCAATTGCAGGGGGACGGTAACCTGCCCATCGACCGGCACGACCCGCTCTTCCTCGCCCATCAGATTGACGATCGTCGCCGGTTGCTCCGCCGGCAGCTTGACGGCCTCTCGGTCGTCGGTGCTCCACAGGGCCACCGCCGACTCGTCCCCGCCCGCCGAAACGAAGCGATAGGCGATCACCTCGTCGCCCAGGTCCAGCTCCTTGTCCATCGACTTGCCCCGGAGCATCCGCGCGACGGTGGCGTAGGCTCGATACGCGGGCTTGGGGCGGAAATCGCGGGTCGCGATCCCCATGTTGTGCTCGAAGTTGAACGGATCGACGCCGTCGTTGCGGAAGTCGTACCACGACATGTTCGTCACGGCCCCGGACGCGATCGCGTCGAGGTACGCCCGGGCGATCAACTGCGCCTGCTCGCGCTGGGTGGTGACGGAGAACCCCGCTTCCGCGCCGTTGTGCCGCGCGTGCGTCGCCCAACCCATCTCCGTGATCCAGATCGGCCGGATCGTGCCGTCCGCACCCTTGGCTACCTCCGCGGTATGCCGCAGTTGCTCGACGAACTCGCGATCATCCATGCGCTGGCGGTACGGGTGGATGGTAAGCACATCGAAGGGGCCGCCCAGCTCCATGGTCCGCCGGATGAAGTCCAAGTCGATCCCCGCCGTCGAGCAACCCAAGACCTGGGCGTCCGGATTGGCCGCCTTGATCGCCGTGTAGGCTTTCCTCAGCAGCTCCGCGTACATGTCCCGGGGGCCCTGCCAGAAGAAGATGTTCGGCTCGTTGTACACCTCCCAGTGTTGAATATCGTTCCGGTAGCGATCGACCGCCGCGGCGGCGAACCGGCAGTAGTCGTCAATGCCCTCGGGCGTGTAGGGCTCGGTCCATCGCGACCAATACGCCAGCAGCCCGTAGATGCTGATGCCGTGCCGCTTGGCCGTGGCCACCATGTTGTCGTAGAACGACCAGTCGTACCGGCCCTTCTCGACTTCGACCCGGCCCCAGTTGATCTCCTCGCGGCTCCACTTGACCCCCGCCTCGCGACCCATCCGAGCGGCGAGGTCCATCGACGCGAGGCTTCTCGGATCGTTTCCGTACCGGTACAGGTACAGCCCCATGCCGAACGGCGACGACGGGTCCGGCTCGGCGCTGGTCTGCGGCTCGATGGCCGCCGTGTAGTAGGCCTGCGCCTCCGGCACAAGCTGGCCCGGGGCTTCGAGCACGAACTCGGCCTCCAGGAAAGCATGCTCGCCCGCCGGAACGGGCACGGTCGCTTCCAGAGGGACGCCGCCCGGGGGAATCGTGATTGGGGTGGAACCGTGGGCGACCTCCTTCCCCGACCAGTCGCGGACGACGTGGCTGAGCGTCCCGTCGATCGACTCGGGCAGGAGGCTGCGGACCGTGGCCACCAGCGCCCGGCCTTGGTCACGCTCGCGACACTCCGCGGTCAGCAGGCAACCGCGGTCGGCGGCGCAGCTCGTCTTGACGCGGATCTCCAGTAGCTCCAGCGTCCCGGAGTCCGCCCTGCCCGCCGCGTCGAGATAGACGCCGCGGATCCTCAACGGGCCGTGGCGTTTGCCGTCGTTCTCGCCGCCGAACCAACGCCAACCTTCGCCCGGGGGGGCCTGGACGATGATCTCGCTCGCGTCCTCGCCGCGGAACTCGCCGATCGTCTTCTCGAACGTCATGAAATGCGTGCCGATCTGCATGCGCACCGGATGGCCGGGCGCGGCGCCCCTTGCGCGAATGCGGATATCCTTGGGGTTTCCCAGCAGCGAGAACTCCTGCGGAACCACGCCGATCGAGCCGGCTCCCTGGGAGAAATCGAACCGGCACGTGCGCCCGTCCAGCGAGCTGCCCGCGGCGTTGCCGCCGGTCGTCAGCCGCCACCCTTCTTCGGGCGCGAATCGCGCGGCCGTGTACTCCGACGTGACCGTGCCGGTCGATTCGCCCGGCTCGCCCGGTATCAATCGGAGATCGTCGAACAGGAGGGCTCCGCGTATGGGATCGGAATTCTCCACCAGCAGGCCGATTCGTTTGGGGGGACCGCGGACCACCCCGTCGTTCGCGCCGCCCCAATGCCCTTGCCAGTCGGTCATCGGAATCAGCACGTCGACCCATCGCTCGCTCGGGGTCCAGAGCCCTTTCTGAAAGGTCTGGTCGGACGGATCGGTGTACCGAACGGTCAACCGGCTGCCGCGCGGCTTCTTGAGCCATAGGCGTATCGCGGCCAACGATTGCGATCCGTCAAGCTCCCGATACGCCGCCACGTACGCGCCGCCGCCTGCGAAGTCAAACCGCAGTTGGCCGCCGAACTGGCCGCTGTGTGCGGCCTCCTTCGAGCGCTCGAAGCCGCCCGAAGCGCCCGGGAACTCCGTTCCCTCCGAAAACTGCCATCGCCCCGGCTGCCACGTCGTGTCAAAGTCTTCCTCCAGCCGGACGACTCCGTCGGCGGCCCAAGTCATGGAGATCGCCTCGAGCACGACGATCGCAACAAGGCATGGGTAGTGTCTCATCATGGCTCCTCGACCTTCAGAACGCGTCTGACCCGATTCTCCCGTTTGGCCCCGGCCCGAACATGGACCGGACTCCAGGCCCCCATTATCACCATCAACGGCCGGCCTCGAAAGCACCGGCTCCGGCACGCGGCCTCCGTCTCGCAGGCGGACCGAAACTCTCGCTTGCAGTGGGCCCCGAGCACTCAGCCGACGCGTGCCCATCCGCGGCTCCTCCCCCCTCACCAGAGCGAGACCGAACACCGATCCCGTGCCGGCTGTCATCCGTACGGGTGGCAGCGATTCCCCTCCATCGACCCAGCTCCGGCCCCCGGGCTATCGTCGGGGCACACGCCACAAACTGACCCGGCCCACAGACGCACCCCGCCATGATGGATCACTACCCCGGAGTGGCTAGGCTGAACCAGGCGAAGGTGTATAATGGCTTGGTTGCCCAGGGGGCCACTCGAACCGGACAAGGAGGAAGTTGCCCGGTCGCAGACAAGAAATCAGCCCTTCCCTGAAGCTAAAGGATTTGCTGAAAAGCATTTCGGGCGAGCTTGAGGCTGTAGCTCAGTTGGTAGAGCAACGGACTTTTAATCCGTAGGTCTGGGGTTCGAGCCCCCACAGCCTCACTTGGTAAGGCCTTAATTCGCGATGAGTTAAGGCCCTCTTCCTTTCTTGATCCAGAATACCTATCTATCCAGGCCTCACAGGACTTGCGACCCGTTGGCAGGGATTCGGTATCGCGCGGGGCATCGAGGCCAACAGGTCACGAGGATACTTGCTTGTGGGCCCACAGCTCCATGCGGTCGATCTGCTGACGGCGATTCTTACCGGGGCAGCATGACGATGCGGCCGACGAAGTCGTCCGACTGCTCCAACGCGGCATCGCTCTGAAAGGCGTGCTCCTCGGCTTTTTCTGGCTGATTCGGTTTTTCTCGGTCAGGATCGGGCACTGAGAAGCGGATTACTCATGAGGAATCGTATAGGGATACTGTGTCCCGGGATGAATAACTCTTTCGGGGGATTGTATCCGAATCTGTGGAGGTACGGAACCGTTGATCCCGGGATTCCGCGTGGCGGAGAAAACTGGGGAGTTTTGGGTTGCATGGGGTGTCTAGCGAGACAATAATGAATGGACATCTCAGGAAACCCAGCAGAGAAACGAGGCGAGCCTGAGTCGACCAGCCCGATCTGGCACGAGCGAAGCGGGACGAGAAGACCAAGATTCCTGTTGAGCAGCCGTGTCAGCCGCCGGGATGCGTCGACAAGAGATGGAGGAGATCCTGTGATTTCGCAACCAGGGAATACGCGAGGAAGAGCACGCGTCATCGCTTGCGTGGCGCTGGCGTTAGCCCTCTGTCAGTTCGGCCTCTTTGCCCCGCAAGCCGAGGCTTCGCTCGATCTGATTCTGGAGGACGCGCCGGATATCTCGGTGGCTTACATCGACATCTCCTACAATGCGGATACGGATCAACTGGTCGCCTTCGGTTACCCGGCACAGTTCAAAGCCAGCTCGGGCAGCCCTTCGATAGACATCACGGACACGACCCGCCGTTTCGACCTGACAGCCGAGATTGATGAGTCGGGGAATCTCGCCACCGGCTCGCTGTCGATCCAGGCGAAAATCCCAGACCTGGGCTTCTACGGCGATACACTGCTGACGGGGAATCTGACTGCCCTCGGATTCCCGTCGGGTGGCGGCGATCCTATCGAGTTCCTGTTTGAGGTGACCGGCGGAGACGCTGGCCCCTTATACACCGCTGCTGGGTACGCCGGCGGGATCATTCTGAGCTATACAGGTCTCACCAGCAAGCTTTTCTCCTCCTCTTTCAGCAACACGAGCATGGGGCAAGCTAACGTGGGCGCGGTCGTTCCCGAGCCCATGTCGATGGTCGTTTGGCTGCTTCTCGCAGCCTGCGTCGCCGCCGGTTGGTGGCGACGGCGGGCCGCGTAGAATGCCCGCATACATTGTCAGATGTCTCTCAGGGGTGAGGACGCACGAGATTGACACTCGACCGACGTTCGGTGGAGTCGTGCAACGAACACAGAAGCCGCGAGAGGCCGTCTCTCGGGCGTTACTAGACAGTCCTCCTCGCGGATGACGGCATCAGTTCTACGCCACACGCTCCTCGACATCTCCTCGCCCGGCCCAATGTGCGACAAGCACGCACGCCTTGCCGACCTTATAGGTCGGACCGGGTCGCTCCTCATATCGGTACGGATTCAACACTTCGGCCACGCCAACAGTGACTACGCAATCGAGGGACAATGGCCATGACGTCCGTGTTTAAGAGCAGGCGGAAAAGGCAGTATCGAGGCAGTCGATCCTTGGGCCAAGCGAAGTGGAAGCGAAGCCAGCGGTTGGCCCTCGAACCGCTCGAGGATCGCAGGCTGCTCAGCTTGGCGGGGATCGTGCTACAGTCCGCGCCAATCTTCTATGGTGGTGACACTGACACTCTGGCGTATGACGCGGCATCGCAATCGTTCGATCTGGACGCCGAGCCCGTCACCTTCGCCCCACCTTTTCCACCCATTTTTTTCACCCCCCCAAGAGACTTCCAGATCCACATCAAGGTCGACAGCGATGGGAAGCTGATCGGGGGCGTGCCAGGCGCCGATGACCTGGTTCTTACCGGCGCGATCGACGTGGACATCGATGGTGACAGTGTCGTCGATCATCTATCTGGAACGCTATTGACCGGAGAGGTGACCGAGTTCGGGTTCAACGACGTGGGCACCACGGACTATTACGACTTCCGGTTCACGCTAACCGGGGGAGCGATGCAGCCGTACTTCGCCGGGAGCGACATCGGAGTCCTCACCGAGAGCTGGAACTCGACGTTCACCGGGGATTTTGGAGTTGACTTCGGCGGCGGAGCGAAAGGCTATATCGGCCCGGTCGAGGCGCTCGTCGAAGCGGGCATCGATATCGAGAAGTTCGTGAAATCCGTCGAAAGTGGTGGCGGCGAGGGGCTAACGCCCGGCTACTGGAAGCAGTCGCAGCACTTCGATGATTGGACGGACCCTTATGATCCCGAAGACAACTACAACGACACATTCGGGGTCAGCGACGATCCAGACCTGACGTTGCTCGGCGCTTTAGAGCGAGGGGGCGGCGAGGAGAACGCGTTGGGGCGCCATGCGGTGGCTGCCCTGCTCAACGCGGCGCATCCGGGGATCGATTACGCCTTCACGACCGCGGAGATCATCTCCATGGTTCAGAGCGCGTACGCCACCGGCGAGTTCGAAGCGATCAAGGACCAGTTCGAGGCGGAGAACGAACTGGAAGCGGACCTCAGCGACGCCCCGAGCAGCGGCGACGACACAAGCGGCTCCGACTACGGCGTCGACGCCGACGAGCCACCGGGGCTTGTCGTCGAGGTCGGCACCGAGGTGGAGTTCACCTACGTGGTGACCAACCCGGGCGATGTTCCCTTGGCGAACGTGGTGGTCACAGATGACAACGGGACTCTGGGCGATGTTTCGGACGACTTCGCGCCAACACCCGTCCTGGAAGGCGAGCGCAACGTCGGGGATACGAACGGAAACGAGGTCCTCGAACCCGGCGAGACATGGCTGTTTACCCATGTTTCCGACCCTGTCACGGCGGGCCAGCATACCAACCTCGCTACCGTCACGGCAATGGCGGACGATGTCGAGGTGTCCGACGACGACCCGGCCAACTGGTATGGCGCTACCGAGGGCTCGACGATCGAGGGGATTGTCTGGGAGGACACGAACGATGACGGAGAGATTGACTCGAACGAACAGGCGATCCAAGGTGTCGCCGTCGAACTGACAGGAACGGATTACCAGGGCAACCCGGTGCATCAGGTGGCGGTGACCGATTCCGACGGCGTCTACATGTTCCTGGGCGTCCAGCCCAGCAATGGCGACGGCTACACGATTGAGGAATCTCAGCCCGACGGCTACGACGACGGCAAGGACGTTCTGGGAACCGTGAATGGTGTGCGTACGGGGGACGATTCGGTGAACGACACGTTCTCCGGCGTCGTGATCCAAGCCGGCCGGCACGGCGAGAACTACAACTTCGGCGAACTGCCGACAACCGCTGTAGAAGACTTCGTGCACAAGGGCCAAACGGCCACCATCGGCTACTGGCAGAACAAGAACGGCCAGAACCTGATCAAGTCGCTCAACGACGGCCCAGATTCCACGACGCTCGGCAACTGGCTCGCTGAGACGTTCCCCAACATGTACGGCAAGGGCGATGACGACACGGTAGTCAATCCGAACGACCTGACGGGCATGACGAATGCCGAGGTGGCCAGCTTCTACAAGGCCATGTTCCGCAGCAAGAAGAACAACAAGAAGTCGAAGACCGATGGGCCGGCCAAGCTCGATCCGCAAGTGATGGCCGTGGCGCTGGCCGTCTACGTGACCAATAGCGACTTGGCGGGCGGCGCCTACGCGGCGTCGTACGGCTTCGAAGTGACCACGTCCGGCGTGGGCGGCTCCTACTTCGACGTCGACGCGGCCGTCGGGGCGGGCACTGCGGAGACCTTGTTCGAGACGGGCACGCCGTCGGTTCTTTCGGTGATTGAAATCCTCAAGATGACGGATGCCAGATCCTCAAACGGAAACGTCTTTGAAGACGACGGTGACGGCGTGATCGAAGCCGACGAGGCACTGATGCGTGTTCTGGCCAACGAGCTGTTCACCGCGATCAACGAGAGCGGGGACATCGGCTGACGTGCGCCCCGAGAGGCTCAGAGGCTCGTGGCCGGCTCCGACCTGTAAATCAAGACTTGATGCTACCGGCCGAGCTTCGCCTCCAGCTCCGCCAGCAGCCTCCGATCCGTCTCCGTGAGGGTCTTGCCCGTCAAGTTGCCTTCGTGGGCCTTGCCGAGCGCGGCGCGGGCCTTGTCCGTCTCCCCCGTCCGCCGGTAGGCCAAGGCGAGGTGGAAGAGGTACCGCGGATCGGACGCCAGGGAAGACGCCTCCTCCAGCAATTCGACGGCCTCCCGGGCCTGGCCGTCGAGCAGGAGGATCGTGCCTTTCGTGTCCAACAGTGCCGCTTTCGGGCCGGCGACGGCAATCGCCCTGTCGACGTAGCCCAGCGCGTCCTTGCGCCTGGCCGGCTGTTCCGCCAAGACCGTTGCCAGGTTGTTCAGCACGGAGAGGTTCTGCGGCCTCCGCTCGAGAATCGACTCATAGAGGCGAACGGCCTCGTCGATTCGTTTCTGGAGGCAACGCACGTACGCCACCGACGTCAACAGCTCGACGTCGTTCGGGTGCTCCTCGACGGCTTCGGCGAGAAACGGCTCGGCAAGCCGGAGATCTTCCTGCGAAGGCTGCGCAGACGCCAGCGCTCTCACGAGCACGATCGCGGGGCGCGGGGAATCGTCCGATTCGGCCGCCCGGACGCAGATCCCGATCGCCTCGTCGATCCGCCCCTGGCGTGCCGTGGCCGTGGCCAGCGGCTCGTACCGCTCGGGGATCAGGTCGGCGAGGAGCCGGTACCAGTGTTCGGCTTCGCGATGCCCGTCGACTGCGGAGCAGAGGTCGCCCAGACCTCGATAGACGTCCGCCTTTTCCTCCGGAGTCTCGCCCGCTTCCTTCAGGAGGGCATCTGCGAGCCGGTCGACGAGGGGCTTGATCTCGGAGGTCCGTCCCTGGGCTTGCAGCCAACGCGCTTTCAAGCGCGTTGCGTCGAGACCGGCTCGGCGCCGCACCTTGGCCCAACGATCCGGCGCCCTTTTCTCCAGCTTCGCGAGCCATTTGGGCAGGACGCCGTCGAGCCGGGTGAGCCATCGATCGGCGTCGTACAAGCGGTCGTGTCGCAGCAGGAAATCGACGTACGAGATCAAGTGTGCGGGATCCGGCTCCGCCCACTCGACGAGCGCCGCATACTCCCGGTCGGCTGCGTACAGCTTGCCCTCCGCCTCATAGAGCGCCGCCAAGAGGAGATGATCCTGAGCAGTGGCCGTTTCCGGGTCCGTGATCAGTTGTTCGGTCAGGCCCTTTGCCTTTTTGAGATTGTCCTTGCCACCACGATGGACCAGCAACTGCGCCTCCAATCGCCGATCGACGCTGGAATCGCCTTCGGGGGAGCCGCCTTGACGGATCAGTTGCTGCGCCTCCTGCCACTGCTTCAGGCCGCCGCGTGCGGTCAGGAGGCGGGCGAGGGCTCGTCGCACCTCGCGGTCGTCCGGCGCCAATCGAAGCGCCCGGCGCAGCGCTCGCTCGGCCCCCTCCGGGTCGCTGTCGAAAAGGAAGGCCGCCAGGCGTTTCTGAACGGCGACGTCGTTCGGCGCTAGCTGCGCCAACTCCCGGTAGTGCGTTTCCGACGCCTCCTGGTCGCCGATGCGGTCGTATCCCATCGCGAGCGCGAGAGCTCGCTCGCCCTCCGACAATTCGGGGTTCTCCGCCAGTCTTTCCAGGGCGTCTCTCGCCTGATCGAGCCGACCGGCGTCGACGTAGAAGGTGAACAGGGCCTCGGAGGCACTCCGGTCATCGGGCGCCAACCGTACGGCTTCCAGCAGCGCGTCTTCGGCCTCCTGGGTCTGGCCGTTTCGCACAAGCATCTGTGCGAGCCAGATCCGCGCCATCGGGTCCTCAGGCCGACTCTCGACGCCGCGCCGGGCGGCCTCGAGTGCCCGTGCGAGGTCTCCCAACTGCGCCGCGACGTGGATCTCCAGCGTGGAGAGCGTCGGAGACGACGGCGCGTGATTGTGGAGCTGCGACAGATACCGTTGGGCCTCGTCGAAACGCTGCTTCCGATACAGCAGGACGATCAGTCGCTCATAGACGGAGATGCGCCGCTCGCCAAACTGAATCGCCTTTTCGTACGCGGCGATCGCTCGCCCGAAACGGCCGAGACGCTCGCAAAGCAGCCCGTCCAACACGTAGCCCGCCGGCCATGTACGCCGCTGGCGTTGCAGGTACGCTTGAAGCTCGTCCACCTCGGCCAGCCGGGGATCATCGGCAGTCCGTGCCTGGGCAAGCAGCCGTCGGGCTCTCACGTGGCGCCAGTACGAACCGTCGGGGCCCTCCAACTGGCGGAGCTTGTCCTCCCAGCGTGCCGCTTCCTCCAGGTCGTCCCGCTCCAGCGCCAGCTCGGCCAACTGCCACACGAAGCGGACGTCCGCCGGCGAACGCTCGTGAAGCTCTAAGAGTTGCCGACGCGCCGCCTCCAACTCCCCCGTGTCGAGGTTGAGTTGGAGCATTGCGAGTTGAAGGTCACGACGCGCCGTCGGAGCCAGCGTCTGGATTCCCTTCTCGATGACCTCGTGGGCCTTCTCGTACTGTTTGCGGCTCGAGTAGAGTCGGGATCGAAGGACGCAGGCAGCGACCGACCGGCCGGCAATGCGGTCGACCCCTGCGATCGCGCGATCGGCGTCCGCCGACAGTCCCAGCCCTTCGTAGACGAGGACCAGCGTCTGAAACAGCGTTTCCGAGTCCGGGAACTCCTCTTCGGCCCCGCGGAGCAGCTTGGCTGCCTCGCGCACGGCTTGCCGGGTCTCGCCGCCGCCCTCCGCTTTGGCCACCATCGACTCGGCCTCGACGAGAGTGACCCGCCACGGCTCCGCCAGCGACTCGCTCCTTGCCTTGGCCTCGCGGAGCGTCTCGTCAAACGCCTTCCACGCCCTCTCCGGAGACGGCAGCTCCGTTTGGCGTTGAAACCTCGCCCGGGCCAAGGACGCCCAGGTTTCCGCTCGGTCCTCCTGCGCCAAGGCCGCTTCGTAGTTGGGAATCGCCATGGCCGGGCACCCCGCCATGCTCCAGGCATCTGCGGCGGAAAGCAGGGTCCGCCCTTTTGCCCGCGGCGCCAGGTCCGCCGGCTCGAGCTTGGACGCCTCCTGGCGAGCCGTCGCCGCCAGGTCCCATTGGCCCCGCTCGGCGTAGAGGGCGCCCAGCAGTTGCCAGGCCTGCCGAGCCTGGGCCAGCTCCAACTCCGACACCTCCGAGGCCTCGTGGCCAAGCGTAGACCGCTTGAGCAACGGGACGGCCTCGGCGTAGCGCCCCTGACCGACGAGCCACTCCCCTTGGAGCAGGTCTCTCAAGCTCCCCAGCCATCGTCGGCCGTCTCGATTCAACTGCGGCGTCAGTTCCGTCGTCACGCGGCTCAAGACCTTGAGATGGTGCTCGGCTTGGTCCAAACGCCCTTCGGCGATCAGGGTCTCCGCCAAACGCGTGTGGAGCGTCAGGCTTTCCTCATCACAGGCGGCCAGGCCGCGCCGCCAGGCTTCGATTGCCTCGTCGGCCCTGCCGTGAGCCCGGAGCACGTTTCCGAGGCTCAGGTATCCGCCCTCTTCGGAGGGGGCAGCCTCGATCGCCCGCCGGCAGAAGACGCAAGCCTCCTCGTATTTGGCGTCAACGTCAGCCGGCGGCGCTTCCTGCTCTCTCATCCGCCCGGCTTCCTTCCGGGCGTCTCGCGCCGCGGCGAGAAGCACGGCCACGTTGTCCGGCCCGAATTGGAGCGCCCTGGTCAGGTCTTCCTTGGCGTCCGGCAATCCGTACTCGGTTCGATATCGGTACCGGGCGAGAAGCGCGTCCGGGTCCTCGGGCTTTGCCGCCACCATGTCGTTCACCAGCGCGTCGGCCATGCCGGCCAGCTCCGCACGCCGGTCCTCGGTGAGCTCGGGCGCGTTGGCCACCAGCAGTTGCGGCTGCTCGCGATAGATCCGAGCCAAGACGGTCGACAACTCCACGTCGCCCGGATTCAGCTCGACGGCCCGCCGGAAGTGCTCGTCAAAGGGGGGATGGCCGGAAGACCTGGCCACGAACGCCCCGTCCTTGACCTGCCGATCGATGGCAAGCACCCACAGCCGGGCCCCCCGGGCGTCTTCCCAAACCTCGGGGTGATCGACCCACCATAGCCCGTCCGGGCGTCCCGCGGGCAGATTGGAGGCGGCGTCGCGCGCCGTTCGCCAAGCCTCCTGCTGATCCGCCGGCTCGAGGAGCAGCAGGGCTTCCCGTTCGGCCGCCGTCGAGTATCCCGCTTGCACCGGACTCAGCTCGACGAGCAGTTCCGCCAGTCGCGACCGAAGACGAGTCTCCAGGTCGACCGCCGCGTCTTCCCCTTGAGCCCCCAGGGACCCAAGGGCCCGGTAATACAGCTCGACGGCTCGTGTTCTCTGTTGAATGGTCTCCGCCGAGCGGACGAATACCTCGGCTAGCCGAGCGAAGACCTGGGCCTCGTTCGGACGCAGACGCAGGTACCGGCGCAGGCATTCTGCCGCTTCCTCCCACTCCTCCGCCTTCTCGAATGTCTCGGCCCGCCGCATCAAGGCGTCGGCGATCCGGTCCGATTGGTAGGAACGCCACACATAGGCCGCCACGCCGAGCACGACGACAGCCACGAAGGTCCCCAGCAGCAGACGCACGTTCAGGACCTTCCGGGTCGTGTCCCAGGCAGCCCCCTCATCCCCTTCGTTCGGCAGAGCGCCGGCTGGTGCGTGTTGCGTCATGGCGATGGTCTCCCCAAACAGAGCCGCCCGGGGCGCTTCCTCAACCCTCTCGGCTCGGGGGCTCGCTCAGAATCTGACACAACACCTTTCCAGGCGTTCCGGCATGTCATGGCGAAAACCGGTATGGCTCGCGGGCACATCGTCGACCGTAGGAAGCGGCGGTGAGGCCTCTTCGTCCTATTTACAGGGGGGCCAATGACACCTCGCAGGAGTGGTCACCAGTGCTTCAGAGCGGAACTCCGAGTTCGCAAGCGACATCGTCGCCCGCTCTTCAGTTACAATGTACCACAGGATGGGGAAGCTATAGGCTTACAGGCACCTGGTTCCCCCCATTTGTGTGGATATTGCACACGTGCTGACCAAGGCCGGGCCGCGGCTTGGTTTTCAGCGCCAAGGCCCGAGGCCCGCCAGTGTCGTCCCCCTCCACTGAGCGATCCGATCTTCGGATCTGCTGCCCCATCACGCGGGGCACATGGACACTTATCTTGGGGGGGCAACAGCGAGCGAAGGCACCGATCCCGGCCAAGGAGAAGCCTCCACCGTGCGTTGGGGTCCACTCCTCGCCATGGACGGGAAGGCGCACGCCCGGACCCGATCAATCGGGTCACCACAACGCGCAACCCGAGGAATCGGGTCACTGCGAGCCAGACATCCACGCCGCGTTGAGGACCCGGATCTCTTGGCAATCGACGGCCGGGTAGTCGCGGACCGTGACGGTGTCTGCCGTGGTCGACTCGATCTCGTAACCGGTCTCGCCCGCCAGAACGTAGAGCCCTTCAGCCGTAAGGTCCGGCGGCAGGGGCTCGGCCAAGTGGAACGTTCTGTCGGTGACGGACTGCATCTTCAGAGGAACCATGCCCTTGGGCAGCGCGAGCTTCACGTCGCCGTATGAGAGAAGAGTCCCCGCCAGCAGGTAGGCTTGCCGGGGCTTGCCCTCGTCGTCCACGGAGACGAAGGCAAACCGTCCGCCGAGCGTGACGGGCCCGTACTCCCGCTCGGTGTCGTCGAGTGCCGTGA